>Ga0209344_10005955_pt1 | contig 10244 bp, 10 predicted proteins | sample Cruoilmetagenom6_FD_187293 | JGI IMG/M metagenome (GOLD analysis project Ga0209344, IMG submission 187293) | Oil polluted marine microbial communities from Coal Oil Point, Santa Barbara, California, USA - Santa Barbara Oil Seep Sample 6 (SPAdes)... | ecosystem: Environmental > Aquatic > Marine...
CAGACCGATGTCACCGAAAGTCGTGTTTAGACTGATCTCGTTCAACAGCTCAATACGGGTCTTGCCGAACAGTAGTGAGACACGTGTATCTTCATTCAAGCCGATGTCAGCAAAGCCTGCGACTCCGGTTCCGTCGGCATCGTCCGACTCGATGCCTAGTCCAAGTGCATAGTTCTCAAGCGCCCATGCAGGGCTCGTTAGCAGCAACAGGAAGCATGTCTTAAACCAGGGCATAGAGAATAATGGCAGCCAATATCAGTCGGTAAATCGCAAATGGCGCCAATCCGACCCGAGTTACCACGCGCATGAAGAACTCAATACTCACATAGGCAACAACACAGGCGACCAGAGCGCCCAGACCAAGCTGCCCCCAGGCGACATCAACGCCACTCATGGTCAATTCCGCAAACTTGTATCCTGCCGCCAGTAAGATCACGGGTGCGGACAACAGGAAAGAGAATCGTGCCGCGTCGTGCCGCTCGAAGCCGAGAAATCGTGCGGCCGTAATTGTTACGCCGGAGCGAGACGTGCCAGGGACGAGCGCCAGAGCCTGCGCGCAACCGATGATGAAGGCTTCTTTGTAGCCGAAGTCGGTAATGTTTCTCTCCCGGCGCCCAACACGGTCTGCTACCGCCATCAGCACGCCATAGCTCGCCAAGGTATACGCAACGACGATCGGCTCACGGAGGTTCACCTCTATCCAGGACGCGAATAATAAGCCGGCCACCGTCGCGGGAACGGTTCCAAGAGCAATGGCCAGAGCCATCTTCGATTCGGGCGTCTTCACATTGCCACCCAGCACCTGTACCCCGCCACTCATCAGCGCCACGATATCCTTGCGGAAGAAAATACAGACCGCCGCGAGCGATCCGAAGTGCACGGCGACATCGAACGCAAGCCCTTGGTCGTCCCAGTCGAAGAACAGCGGCACCAGAACCAGATGCCCGGAACTGGATATCGGCAGGAACTCAGTGATCCCCTGAACGATGGCGAGAATGATGATCTGCAATGTGGTCAAAGAGTTTGCGTCCTGTCTGCAAAATGAAACGCTGAAGGCGTGTCGACATCACCACGCCCAAACGCGATGCACTTGAAGTATTCGCCCATTTCACCGGGAAGAGTAAGTCTTTTGATTTCTCCGGACAATTCGATTTGCTGTGCCGCGCTCAGCTCCGCGAAATCCGCCATCTCGACCTCGAGTCCACCGCCCATCAAGAACTGCGCCTGCGCCTGATATCCGAGCAGGTCGAGACCGCCATTGACGGCAGCAGAGGCAACTGATGAGAAGTCGACCCAACTCGTAATATCCTGAATGCCGGGAAGGATCAGTGGATCGTTGTGAGCGTGGTGGCGGAAATGGCAACGCAGCCAGCCGTCCGAACGGCTCGCCGCGTAGTACTCCTTCTTGGAGACCCCGTAGTCGAAGAGAAAAATGGCTCCGAGTTTAAGCCCTGCGGCCAGATCATTAACCCACTGTGGCGCGGCCAGCGACACTTCTGAAACATAGCCGTCGAGTAGCTGTTCACCGAGCTCTGCTTCGATGACTCCCACCGCGCGCTCCAATGTCGCGCTAGCAGGTCGTTCGACCCAAACAAATCGATCGCTCTGGATCGCCACACAATGTTGGAACACGCCCTTCGCGCGGCGCACGAATCGCTCGACAGGTAATGCGTCCAGAACCTCATTGGCGACCATCACGCCCTCGAAGTCGCTTGGCAATTCTGAAATCCAGGTCACGCGCTCTACGAGCTCGGGCAAGTCCTCGCGCAAGCGTTGCTGTTGTCGCTCCTGCAAGTCGGGTGAGACCTCCAGAATGCAGTAGGCCGACGGCAGTGCATCTAAGTTCGCCAATGCCTGCAGCAGGTCAACCGCGAGCTTGCCGCTGCCCGCACCGAACTCGAGTATTTCACCGCCGCCGATACTACTCAGTACTTCGGCAACCTGACGAGCCAGTACACGACCGAAAACCGAAGAAACCTCGGGAGCCGTTATGAAGTCTCCGTCAGCGCCAAACTTCTTCGATCCCGCGCTGTAGTAGCCGAGACCGGGCGCATACAGCGCGGCGTGCATAAACTCAGCGAAACTGATTTGGCCGCCGGCACTCTCGATTTTCCTGCGAATAGCGGCCGCCGCATCCGCACTGTGCTGTGCGCTGATTTCATCTGCGGCTGGCAGGGAGGCTGGGTGTTCGTCTTGCATGTGTGCGATAAAGTCTTTATGAATGATTCGATGCCAGCACAGACACTCAATGACAAAGTGATTCTCGTCACCGGCGCTGCACGTCGGATAGGCGCAGCTATTGTGACACGGCTGCACGCGAACGGCGCGCGCGTCGCAATTCATTACCGCGGTTCGGCAACGGAAGCGGAAACGCTTGCTGCCGGATTGAATAGTGCGCGAACAGACTCGGCAGCTACATTTCAAGCTAACTTGTTAGACGTCAACAAGCTCTCGCCGCTGATTGAGAGCGTCGTTAACTGGGGTGGTCAGCTCGACGGTCTCGTTAACAACGCATCGAGCTTCTATCCGACGCCAGTTGGCAGTATTACTGAGCAGCAGTGGGATGAGCTTATTGGCAGTAACCTCAAGGCACCTCTGTTTCTTTCACAAGCGGCCGCAGCGCAACTCTCGGCATGCAATGGAGCAATCGTCAACATCGTCGACATCCATGCAGAACGCCCGCTGCGAGATCACGCCGTTTATGGGTCGGCAAAAGCGGGTCTGGCCATGCTGACAAAATCGCTGGCGAAAGACCTTGCACCGAATGTGCGGGTGAATGGCGTCGCGCCGGGTGCGATTCTTTGGCCGGAGAACGGCATGACCGAAACTGTGCAGCAAAATATCCTCAGTCAGATACCGTTGCAGCGCAGCGGCAACCCAGCCGAAATATCAGATTGCGTACTGTATCTACTGAGAGATGCCAGCTACGTCACAGGGCAAATCATCGCCGTTGATGGCGGGCGCTCCATCGGTTGGTAGTCGACCGATAAACGTTAACTAGTAAGCGTCGATTAGCTCGCGGTAGGCTGGCCTCACTCGGCGCCGTTCGGCATCACGCTGCTCCGCCGGCGCCTTGAAATCCGAATTCGGCGGCAGCGAGACTATCGGACATGCACCCGTATTCAGGTAGGCCATCGCAGCGACCATATTCGGATCGAGATCATCACCGACAGCAACGCTCAGGTCATCAGCTGCAGGGCAATCAACGGGAAGCCCATCGAAGTAATCACCATTGCCGTCCGCATTCGCAAGTCTGAATGCCGTAGGCCGCAGGATTTTTTCGCAAAACTCGAGCCCGATTTGTCCGACCGGCTTGCCGAACGTGCGGTCTCCAACAATCGCTACATCAACGTGCGGAATCATGCCATTGGTTACGAGCTCACTCGCCGACGCTGTGCCGCGGCTTGCAATGACCACGAGCCGAGAAAGACTGATCGAGTTGCCGAGCAAGCCGAAAAAATCGGTGCTGTCGTATTGGGCAGCACGGTCAGCATTGAACTCGGTACTGGAGAAAACAAGGTTTTGGGCTACGAAGCCGCCCAGGTAATCGCCTAGCAACTCTGCCGTGCTCACCAGGCCGCCGCCGTTGTAGCGCAAGTCTATGATGACTTCACTGACATTCGCGTTTCGAAACGCCTCAAAAACCGTATCGAACTCGGGATCTGCCGTGCTAATGAACGTCGACAGTTCCATGTAGCCAACGCTGCGGCCACCGCCCATGTCGATGACGCGCCATTGCGGGATTGGGTCGATCGTTACGATATCTTTGCTAATGGATGATGAGAACACCGCACCAACAACCGGCTGTACCTCAAAAGTGATCGTATCATTGGCATCGAAAAATGCGCCAATTCCTTCACTGGCTGCAACCTCTCCAACGCTACGACCATCCAGCGATAACACCTGTTGACCACGACCGAGGCCGCCGACGTCCGCTGGGCTACCCGCAAAGGTCCGGGTCACTCGAAAATCGGTCAGTCCCTGATCAACGAAGCGCCAGCTGAAGCCGAATCCCTCAAACCTTCCCTCACCGAAAAACTGCGAATCGGCCGCAGCTGAGCCGACGCTGCTAAACAAGTCGATCGGTTCGTTGCTGGCATTTTGCGGGCCATAGGTCGTCGTTACTTCGAAAACAAGTTCTTCGGGCGAGGCGTAGTTTGCGATATTGATGTCGCCGGGGAGTTGGTCGTTCCACAGATACCAGTCGTAGAGGTTGTCCAGAACGTACTGCTTCTGCCCATCATTACTGCACGCAGCGGTGCTCGCTTGTGGACCGGCTGGACCAGAACCGCCGCCACTGCAGGCTGTCAGTCCGGCGAATGCAATCAGGCAAATCAGTTTGCGCATTTGAACTCCATTACAAAACAAGGTCTGTTAACCCCAAAGGATGACTTGTCGGATCAAATTCCTGCCAGTGTTCAAGCATACTTTTGCCGCTCACTGGATGAACCAAATCCGGCGCCAACTCCGCGATGGGCCGCAACACGAAGCTGTAGTGCAAAATATCGTCGCGTGGCACCCGGACAGGTCGTGCGTCCTCGATCAGGTCATTGTAAAGCAACAAATCGATATCGAGCGGACGTGACTCCCATTTATCGCTGCCCCGAACCCGCCCCGCTAGATTATGTATAAGCTCCATCTCGTTACACAGCTTAAGCGGCGAATCATCGGACCGCAGGCCGACCACAAGGTTCAGGAAGTCCTCACCCTCGAAACCGATCGCCGCACTGCGGTAGACAGCAGAAATCTCAAGGTCCCCATAGCGCTGGCGCAACTCTGCGATCGCCAAACGCAGATTTTCCTCGGGCGACTCGTTACTGCCGAGTCCAAGATAGACCTTCGCCATCAGTTTGGCTGCTCGCCCCGCTCGATCGCTACGCCAACCGCTTTCGAACCGCGGATTGCGCCAGGCTTGTTAACGCGCACGCTGACCCACGCCACATCGAACTCATCGCGAATGATCGCCGCGATACGCTCAGCAAGCGTTTCGACCAATTGGAAGCTTGAATCGGCCACAAAACCCTGGACGCGCTTCGCCACCGACTTGTAGTTCAGGGTGTCGGCGACATCATCGCTAGCCGCAGCCGTCGCGATATCGGCACTCATTTCAAGGTCGATCACTACCGTCTGCCGAATACGTCGTTCCCATTCCCATATGCCAATAACGGTGTCGACCTTAAGGTCGCTCAAGAAAATCTTATCCATACTTTCCTTCTCTAATCTCCAATTCAGGTCGCAGCAGGAACAGTCAGGGTGTCCAGCGACCAACGCGCCTGCGCCCGAATTTCTTCAGATGCGCCTGCCTCGGCCAGACGCAGCGCTCCCGCAACGGCGATCATCGCACCGTTGTCGGTACAAAACTCAAAACGCGGGTAGAAAACCTCACCCGCAAAACGCCTCGCGATTTCGGCGCGAAGCAGGCGATTGGCGCCCACACCACCGGCAACCACAATTCTGTTCAGATCCTGCTGCTCTGCCGCTTTGATCGCTTTGCCAACCAAAGTGTCGACCGCGGCTCTCTGAAACGAGGCTGCGATGTCTTTTCGACAGGCATCGAGTTCGCCCGCAGCCTCAGCTTTGCGCACCTGCAGCATCACAGCAGTCTTCAAGCCGCTGAAGCTGAAATCCAGCGTTGGTTTATTGAGCATCGGCCGCGGAAATGGGTAGGCCGCATCGTCGCCTTCTTCAGCTAACGCTGCTAGAAGCGGGCCACCCGGATAACCAAGGCCCAGGAGCTTAGCCGTCTTGTCGAACGCCTCGCCCGCGGCATCGTCGAGTGTCGTGCCCAATATTTCGTAGTCGCCGAGCTGCCGAACAGAGATCAGCATCGTGTGGCCACCCGACACCAATAGCGCTAAGAACGGAAATTCTGGTGGCTCATCTTCCAACAAGGGTGCCAGCAAGTGCCCCTCCATATGATGCACGGCGACGACCGGGCAATCCCACGCCAGCGCGAGGCCATTCGCCATTCCGCTGCCAACCATGAGCGCCCCCACCAATCCGGGGCCCGCCGTATAGGCGATTGCGTCCGGCTTTTCGATACCCGCATTACTCATAACCTGTTGAATTAAAGGTAAAAGCATCCGAATATGGTCGCGCGATGCAATCTCCGGAACCACTCCACCATAAACGGCGTGCAGGTCCACCTGGCTGTGCAAAGCGTGCGCGAGTAGGCCTTTTTCGGCGCAAAATAACGCCACGCCAGTCTCATCACAGCTGGTTTCGATTCCGAGAGTTGTCATTGGAGAGGCCATAGACGGCGAATTGAAAAGGTACCAGTTACCTTTTGGCCCGACAGTCGGGACGTTATAGGGGAGACCATGGTAAGCCGGATAAAAGGTAACTGGTACCTTTTCCCTTTGCAAACCACCAAATGTGGAGTTACTATGCGCGGCTGAGTCCCGGCCATGTGCCGGGTTTATTTATGTCTGGACGGAATACCTGAACAATGCCAAGTGTTCGCGTAAAAGAAAACGAGTATTTTGACGCTGCGCTGCGTCGCTTTAAACGTGCCTGTGAAAAGGCCGGAATCCTTACTGAGCTTCGTCGTCGTGAATTCTACGAAAAGCCCACACAGGAACGGAAACGCAAGAAAGCTGCAGCCGTTAAGCGCCACCTGAAAAAAATATCTCGCGACGAAGCCAAGCGCAAGCGCCTCTACTAGGCCAAGCTCTCCTCTAATAGGAGGATCCGCGATGTCCCTCAAAGGCCAAATCACAGAAGACATGAAGTCCGCCATGAAGGCCGGTGAAAAAGACCGGCTGAAAGTGGTGCGCCTCATACTGGCTGCGATTAAGCAGATCGAGGTTGATACTCGCAAAGAGCTGGACGATGCGGCCGTGCTTGGTGTTATCACCAAGATGGTCAAGCAGCGTCGTGATTCAGTTGAACAATTCGAGAACGGCAATCGGGAAGATCTTGCCGCGATCGAGCGTGCTGAGATTCTCGTGCTGCAGACCTATCTGCCCGAACAGCTATCAGCTGACGAGATTGCCGCTATGGTTGATGAAGTCATCCAAGTGACCGGTGCAGCAGGCATCCGGGATATGGGCAAAGTCATGGGCCAGATCAAAGCGAAAGCGGCCGGACGCGCCGACATGGGCGCCGTTAGCGCCGTTATTAAAGAGCGCCTGAACGCTCTCTAAGTCCCACCCTCAAAACTGGCGCGGATTTTGCGCTCTGGCAAAGCCCGAGCATTCGGCTATGCTTCAGAAGACAAAAACACCAAGACCCGGTTGCAGCTGGGCAGCGTTTAATACTTTATGGCTGGATTAATCCCTCAGGAATTCATTGACGATCTGATCGCAAGAGCAGATATCGTCGAGGTTGTTGGGCGCCGCACGCAGCTGAAGAAGGCTGGGCGAGAATTCAAAGCTTGCTGTCCCTTCCATGACGAGAAAACACCCTCCTTCACGGTTAGCCCTGGCAAGGGCTTCTACCACTGCTTTGGCTGTGGCGCGCACGGAACGGCCGTTGGCTTCCTCATGGAATTCGACCACATGAGCTTCGTTGAAGCGATCGAGTCTTTGGCCGGCTCGATGGGCGTAGAGGTTCCAAGAAGCGAGAGCGACCAGCCAGCCAAGCGCTTCGACGAGCTATTTTCGCTGATGGATACGGTTGCCAGACACTGGCAAAGCTGCCTGAAAGAATCACCGGAGGCCATCGAGTACCTGAAGAAACGGCAAATCGACGGATCGACCGCGAAACGCTACGGCATCGGCTACTCCCCGGATGGCTGGAGCAATGTTCTCGACAAGTTCGGGCAGTCCGAAGAAGCCATCGAACGATTGCAGACCACGGGTCTGATCATCACGAAGGACAACGGCAAACACTACGATCGGTTTCGCGACCGCCTGATGTTCCCCATTCGCGATGCGCGGGGACGCACTATCGGTTTCGGCGGCCGCACCATGGGTGACGGCGAGCCGAAATACCTGAACTCGCCCGAGACCGTTCTGTTTCACAAGGGCCGCGAACTCTATGGTTTGTACGAAACCCGTCAGGCGATTCGTCACATAGAGCGCTTGGTTGTCGTCGAGGGCTACATGGATGCGGTGGCCCTGGCCAGAAACGGTATCGATTTTGCGGTCGCAACGCTGGGCACCGCGACAACCGGCGAGCATCTGAATCGACTGTTCAGGCTGACCGAGAATGCCTATTTTTCGTTCGACGGAGATCGCGCCGGTCGCAAAGCGGCATGGCGTGCGCTGGAAAACGCACTGCCCCAGGTTCGCGAAGGCCGACAAATTCGCTTTGTATTCCTGCCTGACGGGCAGGACCCAGACTCGTTCGTCAACGAAAACGGCGCAGCGGCGTTCGAAGCGCTGCTCGATGCCGGCCTGCCCCTGTCCGAGTTCCTTATTCAGGAACTCAGCAGTCAGGTTGATATGGACTCAATCGACGGGCGCGCCAGGCTGGCGGAATTAGCCCGCCCGCTAGTTAACAAAATACCGAACGGTGTCTACCGCGATTTACTCATTGAGCGCCTTGCTGAGACGGTCGGCTTAACAGGCCGGAAGCTGGAAAAAATGCTGGCCGCAGGACGAGCAAGCAATGAGGCGACATCACGTGCCGGCCATCGAACTACCCCGAAGCCGCGACAGCCCGCAGCCAGTGGTGGACCGTCCGTCGTTCGGCGTGCGATCACTTTGCTCCTGAATCACCCGGAGGCAGGCTTAAAGCTCGATATAGAACGGCTGGCCGGTGTCCAGCGACCCGGCGCAGATCTGTTGGCTGCCCTCATTGAAACTGTGCAATCGGAACCCAATATAACGACAGCTGGTTTGCTGGAACGCTGGCGCCACGATGAAAAAGGCCGGCATCTCGGAAAACTGGCTGCCTCCCAAATACCAATGGATGGGGAATTTGACGCCGCCGCAGAGCTCGAAGAGTGCCTGCAGCAGCTAGCGATTGCCGGACGCAAGGAACGAATTGAGTTCTTAATTGACAAACAACGCGCTTCAGGCCTTAGCGACGATGAGAAAGCAGAGCTAACTCAGCGCCATTAAGGCTTAAAAAACGCAGAAAAACTATAGATCGGGCTCTCTCATGAGAGTAACATTAATCGTTTGAATCTCATTCCCGTAGGGGTTACGTCTTGACAGCAAAGAGTAATAAGGCCGTTAAAGCCGCGCCAGCCGCAAAAGCAGCGAAAGCCGTTAAAACCGTGCCGGCCGCAAAAGCCGCAAAAAAAACCAGAGCCACAAAAGCATCCAAAGCCGCCAAAGCTGTGCCAGCTGAAGTCGTGGCACCTGCCGCGCCTGCTGCCGTAAGCAAGCAGGCCAAGCAGCTTCGAGAGCTAATTGGACGCGGTAAAGAGCAAGGCTATCTGACCTACGCAGAGGTCAACGACCACTTGCCCAATGACATTGTAGATCCAGAACAGATCGAAGACATCGTTAACATGATTAACGACATGGGTATCGCGGTGCACGAGAAAGCACCCGACGTCGAGTCGATTACCTTGTCTGACGCAACCGCTACCGATGACGACGGTGCCGAGGAAGCGGAAGCGGCGCTCGCCAGTGTCGATGCCGAATTTGGCCGTACGACAGACCCGGTTCGCATGTACATGCGCGAGATGGGTACGGTCGAACTACTGACGCGTCAGGGCGAGATCGAAATCGCCAAGCGCATCGAAGCGGGCTTGAATCAGGTTAAGTACCACATGGTGCATTTCCCACCGACAATTGAGGCGCTGTTGCAGGTTGCTGACCGCGTTATCGCTGGCGAAACCCGCATGCAGGATTTCGTGGTTGGCTTTATCGACCCGAATGAGCCGGAGGAAATTAAGCCACCAGCTCCAAAATCAGACGATGACGATGAAGTGGTTGACACAGGACCGGATCCAGACGAAGTCAAAGCACGCGTCAAGGTCATTCGCCGCCACTACAATCGCGGCATGAAATACCTGGATAAGTACGGCTTTAAAGACAAGCGCACAATGGGTGCGTTGGCGGACATGGCCGACCAGATCATGGAATTGAAGCTGGCGCCGAAATTGTTTGATGCCCTGGTCAGAAACCTCCGCGATGTCGTTTCCATCATCCGAAGTCAGGAACGCATGGTCATGAAGATCTGTGTTCGTGATGCCGGCATGCCACGTAAGGATTTCCTGTCGAGCTTTCCCAAGAGCGAAACCGACTACTCGTGGATCGAGAAGCATATCCGTGCCAAACGTAAGCACTCGTCAATTCTTGCCAAGCTTAAGAACGATGTATTGCGCTGCCAGCGCAAGCTGATCG
>Ga0209344_10005956_pt1 | contig 10243 bp, 10 predicted proteins | sample Cruoilmetagenom6_FD_187293 | JGI IMG/M metagenome (GOLD analysis project Ga0209344, IMG submission 187293) | Oil polluted marine microbial communities from Coal Oil Point, Santa Barbara, California, USA - Santa Barbara Oil Seep Sample 6 (SPAdes)... | ecosystem: Environmental > Aquatic > Marine...
GCCTCAATCAGATTGACATCGTGTAGCGGGGTTTGCAGCAGATCAAACTGTTTCATAGCTTGTCTCCCTGCAGCGCATCCCATAAAGGCTTATACACTCGTAGCGCCAGGTCGCGGAATAGCTCATTCAAAGGTAATTCGCTGAACAGTAATTGATGATAGGGATCATAATCTTCTCCCTGGTGAAATCTTGATGATTGCCAGGCTTTATAGGCTTCTTTTTCCGGATCGGCTTTTCCGGCATTCAGCTCTGCTAACGCATAAGCCATGCTGGTTTGTGGCAATAGTGGAATGGGTTGATGCAAGCCTTGCCAGTAAATCGCCAATAAATCAGCCAGCAATTGTTCCGGTTCGCTCACAGGGTTCAGTTGCAGGTAGTTATCTTCACATTGCAGCTGACTTTGTAACGCAACGCCTTGCGGGTTTAAGCAATTCAACAACAGATGTGAACACCATAAGCCCAGCAGATCTTTGGCTTTCATTTTCGCCAGCCGGTAATGCAACAGCCCTGATGCTGAGAGTCCCTCAAGCTGGCCAGTCAATGTAAAGTCACCAAGATCAAATTCAAAAGCCAGAGGTTGCATCGGCTGAGAGCTGGTTAACGGTTGTAATTTCTCCGTAAAGGAATCGACCGTTTCCAACTGCTGGTCAAATATTAATTCGGCAAAATGTCCTTGTGGTAATACCCCTGTCGCCTCTATCACTGGTTGGATCTGCGCTTTATCCAGTGCATTTAATCTGCCATCCAGCATTTGCTGCCGAACAGACCAGGTTTCCAGACCATTCAATACAAATGGTTCACGAATTTCCAGCTTCGCATCGTCATTTTCAAAGTTGATACCCAATCGCTGTTGGGCCAGAAATCGTGCCGGATGACTGAAAAAGCTGATCAGTTGATGCAGACTGACAAAGCGCCAGCTTTCATCAGCTTCAGGCAGTGGTCTGGCAAACCAGTTTGTCGCTTCAGACAGCTTTTGTACCGGTGGACAGGCCTCAGTATTAAAGCTGAATAATGTTTCATCCTGCCCCGAAAAATAGCGTGGACTGAATGCCTGTAAGGGATGTCGCGTAAGTAACTGCTCCCAGATATCAGTGCCCTCAACGGTCTGAAAGCGCCTGGTGAGCACATCAGCAAAATCACTGACCAGCACTGAAGGTGGGATCGGCGAATTATCATGAATACTGGCCCCAACGTAGCTGATATACAGATGCCGATTAGACGACAGAATTGCTTCCAGAAACAGATAACGATCATCATCCCGACGTGAGCGGTCACCCCGCCGGTAATCACTGGAAAGCAAATCAAATCCCGGTTTAGGCTGGCGACGCGGATAGCTGTTGTCATTCATGCCAATCAGGCAGACCACATCAAACGGAATACTACGCATCGGCACCATATCGCAGAAGGTCAGGCCACGGCCCATAAACTGATGCTCGGCACTGGGCAGTTCAATATGCAGGTCCAGCCAATCACGCAACAGCTCAATCGATATTTTTTGTTCAAAACCAACCTGCAGCGCTGCTTCGGTCAGGGAATCGATGGCTTTCAAAATCGCATCCAGTTGCAGTTGCTCGTTTTCCTCCCGAATCAAAAACAATTTACGCAGCCAGTCCATAAGCAATATTTGCCAGTCAGCCGGTGTTCTGGGCCGCTTTAATTCATTACGTAACAGGCTTAGTTGATCAATAAACGCATTGAGCTGTGCCATTAACTGGGCACGATCACCAGATATACCACCGACCGGTAACTGAGCATTAAATAACTGCCATTGATCACGTTCTGCCGGGGGTAAGGCATATCCCAGTAATAATCTGTCCAGCCCGGCTCGCCAGGTATTGGCATCCAACGCAGGCAAACCCAATTTCTGCTTGTCCTTGCCATCCAGTCCCCACCGGATCTGGGTCTCGCGTAACCAGCCACGAATGGTATCCAGATCAGTATGATCCAACATGAACTCGCGCTGGATAGCCGCACACTCCAAAAGCCGCATAATGGTTTCAGCATCAAAGCGGGATTGGGGCAAACCGAGTAAATCAGTAAACGTCTCAATAATGGTCTGCTGTTGTGCATCACCACGGTTAGCGATACTAAACGGAATGAACCGTTCAGCAGGCTGGCTACTGAAAACGGCTTCTATCGCCGGAGCGTACACTTCGATATCCGGTGTCATCACCACCACATCGGTGGGCGATAAATCAGGGTAGATTTCAAACAGATTTAATAATTGATCGTGTAATACTTCTGCTTCACGCATCGCACTATGGCAACTGTGAATCTGCACTGAATCGTCATCACTGGCCACCGTCACCAGCTCATCTGCATTATCCAGCTGATAGATATCCTGCTTAAGCTGGCTGAGGATGTCATTAGCCTGGGGTTGCAGATACAGCATCTCCGCTTCATGTGGAATCGCCTGTAACTGCTCAAAAAATGTCTGGCCCAGTTTGCCCAGGCTAGCCAGTAAAGGATGACCGTTATCGGTGAAATCATCTTCGTCATCAAACAGCAGGCGTTGTTTGGCCTGAGATTTTTGATTCAGCAAATCCCCCCAATAGCCTTCACTGGGTGACAGAAAATAAATCGATACTTCGGTGAATTCAGCAATTTCTGCCAGCAAATCCAGATAGATTGGTGGCATCGCTGTCAGCCCGAAAATGGCAATACGCGGTGGTAATATTGAAGTTGGAAACTGTTTGCTTTTCAGCGCCTGCTGCATCTTTTGCAGCAAACGTGCCCGGTGCATCGGCTCAGGATCATCCCTGGTTAACAACTGCCATAAAGCACCCTGCCAGTTATTTGTTTTACCAGCTTCCCATTGGGCAATCCAATCAGGACGATACATCAGATACTGGTCAAAACTGTCGGCAATGCGTTGCGACAGATCCAGCATTTTTCGAGCGTCATCAGTGTCGCCAAGATAACGACTGATCGCCTCAAATTCCGGCTGATTTTTGATCGTTGGCAGCAATTCGAAGATTTTCAGGCTCATCGCATCGGTTGAATATGGCGATTCGCGGGGAATATCCGGCCAGACCTTGCGGAATAATTTCCATAACCAGGCAGAGGGAAACGGAAATTCAATATGTGCAGCAATCGACTGGTTTGAGGCCAGGAATAAATTAAGCCAGCGCGCCAGCTCATTACTCTGCACCATCACGGTTTCAGCCTGCAGAGGTGGCAAGGGATTCTGTTGCTGGGTTTCCGCCAGATGTGCAGCCAGTTGCGACATCGAATTGCTGTAGACCACTTTCAGCATATTAGTTTTTCCCTGACCTTGCCGGTATGTCCATCATCATTTTTAATACTCGAATATTCACTACAGTGCATCTTTTCGGGGGCGGTTTAATCAGGATGATAATTTGCTCAATTGGCGGTTATGCATACCTGAAAGGAATACCAGCGCCATGATGGCACCGACCAGAGCCATTGCCATATCTGACTGGGTATCCCATATATAGCCTTGTGTCCCTAAAAAAGCTTCGGCTGCTTCATTGCTTAGTAAAGCAACCCACCACTCAATAAGTTCATAAAAAGCGCTGAAAGCCAGACAAATCGATAAAATAAATACCACCAGCCAAACTTCGCCATTGACTACATTTTTTCGCTTTAATATTTCTCTTGCCAGTAATGCCGGCACAAAGCCCTGAAAGAAGTGGCCAACCTTGTCATAATTGTTTCTCTCAAAGCCCAGCAAATTATCAAATAATGGTACTTCGGCGTAGGTATAGTGGCCACCAACCATCAACACAATGCAATGTAACAATATGAGCAGGTATAGCAACGGCGTTAATCGAAATTGCTGATAAGTGAATAACAAAGCGGCACCACCGATTAGCGCTGGCAATACCTCCAGAAACCAGGTCAACTGGTCTTTTGGCTGAATACCTGACCAGATCAATGTGCTCAAAAACACTACTATCCAAAGTATTTTAATTGCTCAGTCCTCTCACCACATCGTTATCAGTTTAATCTCAACAGACTCAACGGCATTATGCTTGCTCAGTCATTTACTAACCAGCCTTTTGCCACGGCTTGTTCGATATGATGCGTTAGCCACTGGTGAATTTCCGGAAAAGTCTCAGCAATAAACGCATGAGCACCATTCACCTGAGATCGGCTCACACAGTGTTCTTTCCATGGTTTGCCATCGTTATTAATATTCAACAGAAATGGCAGTAATCGATCTACAGCCTTGAGCAACATTGCCTCTCGGCTTTGTCCTGATTCCTGCTCCTCCCATAAATCAGTGAGATTGTGAATCTCATTGCCAGAGTGACTGGATAATCTTTGCAGACAGCTTCGTTCGGCATGGTGGGCGGCACTTCGATCCTTGGCGTATAAAAAGGTATCCCCCGCATCAATTTCCCCCAAATCATGGACGAGCGCCAACTTTAGTAATGTTTCCATATTGAGTTGAAGCTTGAAATTATTAGCGATGGACCAACAAGCCATCGCCAAATGCCATGAATGCTCCGCAGAGTTTTCACGTCGTTCCCCACCGCTGATATAACTCTGTCGCTGAACATGCTTCAGGGCATCCAATTCAAGGAAAAAATCGGTGATGGAATTGAGGTTTGCAGTGGTTTTATTCTCAGACAACATTATGTTTCCGGGCCGCTATCACAAGAGCAATCATTGTTCATTAAAAGACTCATTCATCACTATCGCTGCAGTTAATTTTTGGGTAATGCATTAATTGACTGCAGTACCTGGCGAGTGATCGCTTCGCGTTTATGCAGGTCTTCAAGCCGGTTAGGAGTATCAATATTCAACGCAAAGAACACGGGGCCCGTCGGCCATTCAACCCAGCCTACCCACCAGCCGATTTGTCCTTCCCATCCGCTTTTGGCCCGGAGTATCCACTCTTTTCCAGCTTCGACAATCATAATATCTTTGACCAGACGCTGATCCGCTTCGTCAAACGATAAGTTATTTAAATAGAGCTGTTTGAGAAAACGGATCTGCTCCTGAGCGGTAATTCGCAAATTACCATCAATCCAGTAAGTACTGGTGTCTCCTGATGGATCTGCATTGCCATAGTCAATTTTGCTCAGGTATTGTCGCGCTCTCTCCTCACCGATTTGTTGACCAAACAGTTCGTATACCCACACGGCAGAATGGCGCATGGAAGAACGCAAATCCTGATCTTGATTATGCACAGCGAAACTACGTTCAACCCCATCCCATGGAAAAACCTGAAACTCATCCTTTACCACGCCAGCATCCAGAGCAAACAATGCATGCGGTATCTTGAAGGTTGATGCAGGTGGCAGACGTTGCTTGGATCTCGGTTCATTGAATACCATCAATTTGCCGTTGTTTTTACGCTCATCCAGCACCACAATTGTGCCTTGAGCAGCATAGTTATCAAAAAAAGCCTGCCAGTCAGGATGCTTTTCACTATTCAATTGAGCAAATGCATTGCTCCATCCAAGAACAATAAAACCAAGCAAGCTAACCACCAGGATCTTCATAAACACTCCGTTGAAGTTTTAATATAAAAAAGGCGCCAAAGCGCCTTGTATGAAAGTGATTAATTACAAAAATTAGGCGTTGCCATTTCGCCAGGGGAACGGATACCTGAGAGGCTAACATGGCCATATCGTAGACAAGATACTGATTGATGTCATCAGCTTTAACCTGCTTCATGACCCTTTTTACCTGGATAAATTGGTCTTAGCTATAGCGTTTATTATATCGAGATATCTTAATCTAATGGTCTTAGTACTGGGGGAATTCATTAGCATGGCTAGATCTGCTTTTGTAACTGAATCAAGGAATAAATACTGATTGAAATCGTTTCCCGGAATTCGCTTTCTGTTGAATTTTTTTGCACATCTGACGAATCATTTTTTTAGAAGTTAACGAAATTTTCGGTTGACTGAAATAAGCTTGAAAAAAAACCGCCATATCTCTAGCCGTCCAAAGACCATTTAGATGTCTAAAAAAGGTTGTCAGATCATGAATGACCGCATCTTTTTTAAATAAACGACATTTTAACTTCTCAAGATCGATAAGTTTTACATCCCATTCATTATCTTGATGCCTAACCATAATATGTTTTGGATAGAGACAATTATGCTGGTAATGGAATCGGTGCAGATTATGAATTAATTCGGCAATACGGATAATTAGCGCTTTTCTCTCCCGTCCATTGAGAGTCTGAAATTCAATTTCATTAAGGCTGGCGTATCCTTCTAAAGCTTTTGTAACCAAAATAGCTTTGGACGACCTGGCACCAAAATATAAAACATCCAGCGTTGGAATACTTTTGGCATGCAATGATTGAATATTATGGTATTCGCGCAGAAAGGTTGGAATGCCTTTAATTGGATGCTTTAGTGTTCTTGTCATGTGGTTTTCTTGGCGCTTGATAAAGACTTTTTCGGGTTGCCCCAAGCGATCAACTACACATTTCACAACGCCACTCCAGCCTCCACGACGAATATTGGGAGCTTCAAACCATGGCGCATTATTTTGCCAAAGCACATCGAAAGTATCGCTGCTGTTGTTTGCAGCAGAGCCTAATAAACTGCTTTGATTGATGCTTTTCAGCATGACATATTCTCATCTTTTTCGAGAATATAAGTCCGCCACATCGCATATTTCGGCAAGAAATCCAGATGGTTTTTTATACGAAAACCAGCCTCCTGAAACTCTTTTTCAATAATATGCTGGGGAATGACAAAGCGGTTTTGATATGGTCGTTTAGTTCGGCTGGATTCGAGTTTTTTACGTTTCCAGGCTTTCACATTTCCATCCACCCACAATGAGACAATCACTGTTGATTTGGTGACGCGATGAAATTCTTTTAACAGCTTAAGACGGTCTTCAGATTGACCTATATGGTGTAATAAACGGATGCAGAAAATATTATCTACATAACCGTCACTCACCGGTAACGAAAAAGCAGACGCTTTAAAGGTATGTATTCTCTTCGAGAGTTGTTTTTCACGATATTGCACCCCGATATCAATCATCTTCTGACTGTTATCGCTGGCGAAGACAATTCTTTCAGGGTTTTCAGTCAGTACCTTCCAAAAGCGTCCTGTTCCACAAGGGACATCAAGCACGCTAAGTGGATCACCGGCAATTTTTAAGGCTTTTCTGGCGATCTGTTGATCTCGCCAGTTTGACAATTTTCTTGCTAAACCATCTGCATGCTTATAAAAGTAGGCTTTGGCATGAAGTTCATTATATTTTTCTGAAAATTCAAGTTGATTGGTGTCCAGGTTTGACATCTATGACATGCTCACTCTGATAAGGAAAGGAAGTGGCATTGTCAGTCTTCATACTTAAGGGAAACTTAAGTTTTTTGGACGACTATCTGAGCGAAAATGATGAAAACTGTGAAAGTGTTTTCCATGCACCTTATTACAAATAAGTTTATGTATATAAAACAGTAAAAGTCTGCCGCATATATCTGCTTTCAAACATATGCATATAAACAATCAACATCGGAAGAGCCTTAATGATAAAACATACTGAATCTCATAAAACACAACATGTTGGTTGGCTTCGTGCAGCGGTAATGGGGGCAAATGATGGCATTGTTTCCACAGCAAGCCTTATTGTTGGTGTAGCGGCAGCAGGTGCACCAACGGAGATCATCTTTATGACAGGCGTAGCAGGCCTGGTTGCAGGTGCTATGTCCATGGCGGCGGGAGAGTATGTCTCCGTTAGTTCTCAGGCTGATACTGAAAAAGCCGATATTGAGCGTGAACGTGTCGAGTTAGCAACTGATCCGCTTCATGAGCATGAAGAATTGACCGCAATTTACATTCAACGCGGTCTGGATAAATCTCTTGCTCAGCAAGTAGCAAAACAGCTGATGGATAAGGATGCTTTGGTTGCTCATACTCGAGATGAGCTGGGAATTTCTGAGGAATTTACCGCTCGTCCTGTACAGGCAGCATTATCATCTGCTGTTACCTTTACAGTTGGCGCGTTATTACCCTTGATGGTGGTGCTTTTGATCTCAAGTAATCGATTGATAATAAGTGTTTCCATCAGTGCTTTAATAGCATTAGCGATTTTGGGCGCATTATCAGCAATGATTGGGGGAGCATCCGTTGCAAAAGCCGTTTCACGTGTTGTGTTTTGGGGGGCGTTGGCAATGGGATTGACCGCTTTGGTTGGTCATTTTTTGGGAGTATGAAATCCTTCTGGGACGAGATTCTTAAGCTGTCCTCTCCAAAAAAATCTTAAAGTGGATTAGGGATTTCCTTTTCTTTTTGTTGGAAAACCACTGTGACTACTGTTCCGTGACCAAGGGTGCTATCCAGGGTGATAGACCAGTGCAATCGATCACAGATCCTTTTGACGAGATTTAGTCCCAGCCCTGTTCCACCTGCCTTGGTGCTGTAACTACGATCAAACACTTGTGGCAACATGTCGGCAAAGATACCTTCACCGGTGTCGCTGATCGAAAACTCGTTGTCACGAATTCGAATCCGGATGTTCCCACCATGAGTATGTTCGATGGCATTGCGTAGCAGATTGCTAATGGTAATCTGCAAAAGATTGACTGGTTGAAGCAATTGCGGAGAACCCTTGTAATCACGTTCGATCTGCAGCGAGTTATCAGCGATCTGGATGGAATGGTCTTCCAGGCATTGCTCTACAAGTGCTACCAGATTGACCGGGCTATCCTGATAAATATGACTACTTTCCTCGCGAGATAGAAGCAGCGTAGCTTCGATGAAGGCAAGCATTTCTGTACAAGCTCGGTTTATACGTTCCAACGCTCGCTGTGACGCAGGGCTATGAGTATCTGCCGAGAGTACATCCAGGGCGCCCATCATCACTGTCAGCGGCGTGCGTAGCTCGTGACTTGCCGCTGCTGTAAAAGATCGCTCCCTTTCGACAAATTTCTCCAAACGTTCCTGATATTTGTCAAACGACGAAGCAATCTGACCAATCTCCGTGCCGACATAGTCATCAGCAATACGTAAGCCGGTTTGTCCCGGCTCAATATCGGTGAGTCGCCGTGACAGATTCTGCACTGGTGCCAATATAGCCCGCGTAGCACTCAACCCCATGGCAATTGCCACGATCAATACCAGAAAAAGGCCATAGAGAAGCATACGTAATACAGCATGTTCCTGTGCTTCCCATTCGGTAATATCGTAGGTCAAATAAACAGGACTCCCATTCCATTCGCCCACTTCAACCTGATAAACCGAACCTCCAATCGAGACCGTGTGATGAGATCCTGGCTCCAACTCAGCGAACTCTGGGGCAATATTTGTGTTTTTACCACCAATAAGAAATTCCCAGCCGGTGAATAATGCATTTTCATGATAAGTGCCATCATCCAGTTGCGCCGTTAGCACCCGCAACTGCTCAGCGACCATGTCACCGAAAACTCTTGCCTCCAGTTGTGACTTGATGAGCAACACCCCTCCTGCAAACAAAAAACTAGTGACGCTTACGATGAGTACAAGTGCAGTGAGTATTCGAAATTTAAGGGATGCTTTAGATTTCATGGAAGTGATGGCTCGGCAACCAGTCGGTAGCCCGCTCCATGAATAGTGTGAATCAGTTTGGTGGCGAACGGTTTATCAACCACATTGCGCAGGCTATAGATATGCATCCGCAACACATCATTATCGGGCAGCATATCTCCCCAGATGTGCTGCTCCAGTTCTTCACGGGTGACAACACGATGAGTATTTCTCATCAATAGCTCCAGCACTTTGCGTTGAACAGGATTGAGTTCCAACAGCTGACCAGCTCTTGTAGCAGCAAGAGTCTGGGGATCGTAATGTAAATCTCCCACTATTAATGTCCTTGGTGTGTGTGAGCTGCCACGTTTTATGAGTGCCTGCAGCCGCACTTCGAGCTCCTTCACGGAAAAAGGTTTCACAAGATAATCATCGGCCCCCGCCTGAAATCCCTCTAATTTATCGTCAAGCTGATCACGTGCTGTCAGCATCAGCACCGGCACATCGTTGCTGCCTTCACTCCGCAGACGCCTGCATACCTCCATGCCATTAAGTCCTGGCAACATAATATCAAGGACAATCACGTCATAACGCTCGCTCAGCGCGAGCTTCAAACCATGTGGTCCAGTCGCAGCAAAATCGAGCACATGCCCCTTGGGTTCTAGATAGTCAGCAATGTTTGCTGCGATGTCGCGATTGTCTTCGATTACCAGCACTTTCACTGCCACCTCCTTACACCAATTAATAACTTTGTCAGTGTCAATCGGCCCATGTCAAAAAAAAGTCAACTCAACGGG
>Ga0209344_10005957_pt1 | contig 10243 bp, 5 predicted proteins | sample Cruoilmetagenom6_FD_187293 | JGI IMG/M metagenome (GOLD analysis project Ga0209344, IMG submission 187293) | Oil polluted marine microbial communities from Coal Oil Point, Santa Barbara, California, USA - Santa Barbara Oil Seep Sample 6 (SPAdes)... | ecosystem: Environmental > Aquatic > Marine >...
TCGGTGCTGACGTGGTGCCGGGTGACATTCTGGTGGGTAAGATCACGCCAAAAGGCGAAAGCCCGATGACGCCGGAAGAAAAGCTTTTGCGCGCCATTTTTGGTGAAAAAGCGTCGGATGTTCGCGATACTTCATTGCGGGTCAAGCCGGGCGATTTCGGAACCGTTGTCGAAGTGCGCGTCTTTAACCGCCACGGTGTGGAAAAAGACGAACGCGCGCTGCAGATCGAGCGCGAAGACGTTGAAACGCTGGCGCGTGACCGGGACGACGAAATGGCGATCCTGCAACGCAACACCTATATGCGTCTTAAGACGATGATTCTGGGTAAAACTGCGGTGAAGGGCCCCAAGGGTGTCAAACCAAAGTCCGAAATTACCGAGGATCTGCTGGAAACCCTGAGCCGAGGTCAGTGGTGGCAGCTTGCTGTTTCTGACGATAAGGATGCCAGCCAGATCGAAGCGCTGCACGAGCAATTCGAAATCCAAAGCCGGGCAATTGAAGCACGGTTTGAAGATAAGGTTGAAAAGGTCCGTCGCGGCGATGATCTGCCACCGGGTGTGATGAAGATGGTCAAGGTCTTTGTCGCTGTGAAGCGCAAGCTTCAGCCGGGTGATAAGATGGCTGGTCGTCACGGCAACAAGGGTGTGATTTCCAAGGTTGTGCCGATGGAAGACATGCCGTTTCTTGCCGACGGAACGCCGGTTGACTTTGTTTTGAACCCGCTTGGTGTGCCAAGCCGGATGAACGTTGGTCAGATCCTTGAAACCCACATGGGTTGGGCCGCACGCGGTCTGGGTCATCAGATTGGTGACGCTTTGGGCGAATATCGCCGCTCTGGCGATCTGACGCCGGTTCAGGATGCAATGAAAATTGCTTATGGCGATGATGTTTACCAAGAAGGCATCAAAGACATGAGCGAGGCTCAGCTGGTTGAAGCTGCGGGTAATGTCACCGATGGTGTTCCGATTGCGACACCAGTGTTTGACGGCGCCAAAGAGGCCGATGTGAACGACGCACTTGTTCGCGCTGGCTTTAGCGAAAGCGGGCAGTCGATCCTGTTTGACGGGCGCACGGGTGAGCAATTCTCGCGGCCGGTGACGGTTGGGATGAAGTATATCCTGAAACTGCATCACCTTGTCGACGACAAGATCCACGCACGTTCGACCGGGCCTTACAGCCTTGTCACGCAGCAGCCATTGGGTGGTAAAGCCCAGTTCGGCGGACAGCGTTTCGGGGAAATGGAAGTCTGGGCACTGGAAGCATACGGAGCGGCCTACACGTTGCAGGAAATGCTGACCGTCAAATCTGATGACGTTGCCGGACGGACGAAAGTCTACGAAAGCATCGTCAAAGGCGAAGATGAGTTTGAAGCAGGCGTGCCCGAAAGCTTTAACGTGCTGGTCAAAGAAGTCCGGGGCCTCGGCCTCAATATGGAACTCCTGGATTCGGAGCCGGAAGAGTAGGGGCGTTCGCGCCCCACACCCTTTCCCTCCCCTGATATAAGGAACACAAGATGAACCAGGAACTTACAAACAACCCGTTTAACCCACTGACACCGCAGAAAACCTTTGACGAGATCAAAGTTTCGCTGGCTTCGCCAGAGCGGATTTTGTCGTGGTCGTTCGGTGAGATCAAAAAACCCGAAACCATCAACTACCGGACGTTCAAGCCCGAGCGGGACGGTCTGTTCTGCGCGCGTATCTTTGGCCCGATCAAAGACTACGAATGTCTGTGTGGCAAATATAAGCGGATGAAATATCGCGGCGTTGTCTGCGAGAAATGCGGTGTGGAAGTCACGCTGCAAAAGGTTCGCCGCGAACGGATGGGCCACATTGATTTGGCCGCACCTGTCGCCCACATCTGGTTTTTGAAGTCGCTGCCAAGCCGCATCGGCCTGATGCTGGACATGACGTTGCGCGATCTGGAACGTATCCTGTATTTCGAAAACTACGTGGTGATCGAGCCGGGCCTGACGGATCTGGACTATGGTCAGCTGATGACTGAAGAAGAATTCATGGACGCCGAAGACGCCTATGGTGGTGATGCGTTCACCGCCAATATTGGTGCCGAAGCGATCCGCGAAATGCTGGCCGCGATCGATCTGGAAAGCACAGCCGAACAGCTGCGCGAGGACCTGAAGGTCGCCACAGGCGAGCTGAAGCCAAAGAAGATCATCAAGCGTCTGAAGATCGTCGAAAGCTTTCTTGAATCTGGCAACCGTCCGGAATGGATGGTTCTGACTGTTGTGCCTGTGATCCCGCCAGAACTGCGCCCACTGGTGCCGCTGGACGGGGGCCGTTTTGCGACGTCTGACCTGAACGACCTATATCGTCGGGTGATCAACCGGAATAACCGCCTGAAGCGTCTTATCGAATTGCGCGCGCCTGACATTATTGTTCGTAACGAAAAACGCATGTTGCAGGAATCTGTGGATGCGCTGTTTGACAACGGTCGTCGTGGTCGGGTGATTACAGGGGCCAACAAGCGGCCGCTGAAATCGCTGTCTGACATGCTGAAAGGTAAGCAGGGCCGTTTCCGTCAGAACCTTTTGGGTAAACGGGTCGACTTTTCTGGTCGTTCGGTGATTGTGACCGGACCAGAGCTGAAACTGCATCAATGCGGTTTGCCTAAAAAGATGGCGCTGGAGCTGTTCAAGCCGTTTATCTACAGCCGGTTGGAGGCCAAGGGCCTTTCCAGCACGGTGAAGCAAGCCAAAAAGCTGGTCGAAAAAGAGCGTCCCGAAGTCTGGGATATTCTGGACGAAGTGATCCGCGAACACCCTGTGATGTTGAACCGCGCACCAACGCTTCACCGTCTTGGTATCCAAGCGTTTGAACCTGTGCTGATCGAAGGTAAGGCCATTCAGCTGCACCCGCTGGTCTGTTCGGCCTTTAACGCTGACTTTGATGGTGACCAGATGGCTGTTCACGTGCCTCTGTCACTTGAAGCACAGCTTGAAGCACGTGTTCTTATGATGTCGACCAACAACGTGTTGTCCCCTGCAAACGGTGCGCCGATTATCGTTCCGTCACAGGATATGGTCCTGGGTCTTTACTACATTTCGATGGAACGTGCGGGCATGAAGGGCGAGGGCATGGTGTTCTCGAATGTTGATGAGGTCATCCACGCACTGGACGCTGGCGAAGTGCATATGCATGCCAAAATTCAGGCACGGGTTGCTCAGATCGACGAAGAGGGCAACGAAGTCATGGTGCGGTTTGAAACGACACCGGGCCGGGTGCGTCTTGGATCGCTGTTGCCGCTGAATGCCAAGGCACCGTTCAGTCTGGTCAACCGGCTGATGCGCAAGAAAGAAGCGCAGGCGGTCATTGATACTGTGTATCGTTATTCCGGCCAGAAAGAATCGGTTATTTTCTGCGACCAGATCATGACATTGGGTTTCCGCGAAGCATTCAAGGCCGGCATTTCGTTCGGCAAAGATGACATCGTGATCCCTGACACCAAGTGGCCACTGGTCAATGACACCCGCGAACAGGTCAAAGGCTTTGAACAACAGTATATGGACGGCCTGATTACACAGGGCGAAAAATACAACAAAGTGGTCGACGCATGGTCCAAGTGTAACGACAAGGTCACCGACGCGATGATGTCGAGTATTTCGTCCAGCAAAACGGACGAAGATGGCGCCGAGATGGAAACCAACTCGGTCTACATGATGGCGCATTCTGGCGCGCGTGGTTCTGTTACTCAGATGAAACAGCTGGGTGGCATGCGTGGCCTGATGGCCAAACCTTCGGGCGAGATTATCGAAACGCCGATTATCTCGAACTTTAAAGAAGGTCTGTCGGTTCTCGAATACTTCAACTCGACACACGGTGCACGTAAGGGCCTGTCCGATACGGCGCTGAAAACGGCGAACTCTGGTTATCTGACGCGGCGTCTGGTGGATGTTGCGCAAGATTGCATCATTCGTGAGCATGACTGTGGCACCGAGAATTCGATCACCACGGAAGCGGCTGTTAAAGACGGTGAAGTCGTGTCGACCTTGTCAGATCGTATTCTGGGCCGGATCTCGGCCGAGGATGTTCTGAAGCCGGGCAGTGACGAGGTTCTTCTGACCAAAGGTGAGCTGATCGACGAACGCAAAGCAGACGCTGTCGAGGCGGCTGATATCGCGAAAATTCGCATCCGTTCGCCGTTGACCTGTGAAGCCGAAGAAGGTGTCTGTGCGGCCTGTTATGGTCGTGATCTGGCACGTGGTACGCTGGTCAACCAAGGTGAAGCTGTCGGTATTATCGCCGCGCAGTCAATCGGCGAACCGGGCACACAGCTAACGATGCGGACATTCCACATCGGCGGTGTTGCTCAGGGTGGACAGCAGTCGTTCCTTGAAGCTGGCCAAGAAGGTGTTGTGGAATTCCGCAACGAGAAACTTCTGGAAAACGCAGCTGGCGATACCGTTGTTATGGGTCGCAATATGCAGATCGCAATCATCGATGGAAATGGTGTCGAGCGGGCCAGCCATAAGTTGACATACGGCTCTAAGCTGCATGTCGAAGATGGTGCAAAGGTCCAGCGCGGCGACAAGCTGTTTGAATGGGATCCTTACACTTTGCCAATTATCGCAGAAAAGACCGGCCAGGTAAAAATGGTCGATCTTGTCAGCGGTATTGCGATGCGTGAAGAAACCGATGAAGCCACCGGTATGACCCAGCGGATCGTCGTAGACTGGCGCACAGCCCCTAAAGGCAACGAGCTGAAGCCAGAAGTCATCCTTGTCGACAAAGACGGCGAACCGATCCGCAATGATGCGGGCAATCCGGTGACCTATCCTATGTCGGTGGATGCGATCCTGTCGGTTGAAGAAGAACAGCAAGTCAAGGCTGGTGATGTCATTGCGCGTATTCCGCGTGAAGGTGCCAAGACCAAGGACATCACTGGTGGTTTGCCGCGTGTGGCCGAATTGTTTGAGGCACGTCGCCCCAAAGATCACGCCATCATTGCCGAGATCGAGGGTTATGTGCGCTTCGGAAAAGACTATAAGAACAAGCGCCGTATCGCTATTGAGCCGTCTGACGAGACAATGGAAAAAGTCGAGTTTATGGTTCCCAAGGGCAAGCATATTCCGGTTCAGGAAGGTGATCTTGTTCTTAAGGGCGACTATATCATGGACGGCAATCCTGCGCCCCATGACATTCTGGCAGTTATGGGTGTTGAAGCGCTGGCTGACTACATGATCGACGAAGTGCAGGCCGTCTATCGCCTTCAGGGCGTGAAGATCAACGACAAGCACATCGAAGTGATCGTTCGCCAGATGCTCCAGAAATGGGAAATCTCATCGAGCGGGACAACTACTTTGCTCAAGGGTGAACATGTCGACAAGGCCGAGTTTGACGCAGCGAACGAAAAAGCGCTGTCCAAAGGTGGCTCGGCGGCAACTGGTGAACCTATCCTTTTGGGGATCACCAAGGCCTCGTTGCAAACGCGTTCGTTCATCTCGGCGGCGTCGTTCCAGGAAACAACGCGTGTGCTGACCGAGGCTTCGGTTCAGGGCAAGCGGGACAAGCTGGTTGGTCTGAAAGAAAACGTCATCGTGGGTCGCCTAATTCCGGCCGGTACGGGCGGTGCAACACAAAATGTGCGCCGTGTGGCCAACGAACGCGATTCCAAGGTTATCGAAGAGGCGCGCGCCGCAGCAGAAGAAGCCGCAGCATTGGCAGCACCGATCGACGATTTTGTTGCCGGCGATGTGTTTGATGACGCAATGATGGACGCACCCGAAAGCCGCGACGAATAGCGCGCTTTGCACCATCTATGAAACAAGGGAACCCCCGGCGATTGCCGGGGGTTTTCTTTTGCGGGTGCCAAGCCTTAGGCGACGCCAGGCTGACCAGACTGTCAGGGCCTTTGTAGCTGTTGGCCACGAACCTCATCTGCTATGCGGCCTTTATGGCTGGCAATTCCAACAATATGCGCGGCGCATTCCTGATGATGGCCGCGATGATCGCATTTACGGTCAACGATGCCTTCGTCAAGGCGTTGGCTGGGCAGGTGGGGTTGTTTCAGGTGGTGTTTGTTCGCGGGATAGCGACCTGCATATTGCTGACAATTTTTGCATGGTTTTCCGGTGCGTTTTCGCGCCGGGTCAGTTTGAAAGACTGGATCATTATCGGTTTGCGGGCAGCATCTGAAGTGGCCGCCGCCGTCATGTTTATTACGGCACTTTTCCATATGCCCTTTGCCAGTGTCTCGGCGATTTTGCAGGCTTTGCCACTTGCGGTCACTTTGGCAGGCGCTCTGTTTCTGGGCGAAAAAGTTGGCTGGCGGCGAATGCTGGCGATCGTTGTCGGTTTTTCGGGCGTGTTGCTGATTGTGCGGCCCGGGACATCCAGTTTTGATGCCTATTCAATCTATCCGGTTTTGGTTGTTGTCGTGGTCACATTCCGCGATCTGTCCGCGCGCCGATTGTCGGGCAATGTGCCGTCGATGACGGTCGCGCTGGCAACGGCTGTGATTGTCACGGCCTTTGCAGGGATCGCATCGCTGCGCGAGCCATGGGTCACGCTAGACAGTCATTCCTATAGTTTGTTGGGTCTTGCGGCTGTTTTTGTTGTTGGCGGATACTTGTTCAGCGTGATGACGATGCGAACCGGCGAGATTAGTTTTGTGGCCCCGTTCCGATATACCAGCCTACTTGTGGCAATGGCGCTTGGGTTTTTCATATTCGACGAATGGCCCGACACGTTGACACTGATTGGCAGTGGGATTGTCGTGGCGACGGGGGCATTTACGCTTTATCGGGAACACAACGCGAGCAGAAGAAAAGGCCCGGTTCCTTTGCGCGCCAGATAATCCACGTTCGCAGTGGTTAAACCCTTGTGCAGACTGTTGACAAGGAAACCGACTCTAAATATACCGCGCGCACTTGGGCCACGTGGATGAAAATCCAGGCCTGCTACTGAACTGAAGTGGTCATGATCCGGACCTTACGGTCCCGATCCTCTGGAAACCCACCCGCGTCGTTCCCATTAACGAGGGGACGCATGCGGTTTTTGTGTTTTTTTGCGTGCATGAATGTGCGCTGATAATTGAAATGTGTTGCAACACGGGGAAATAACCGGAATGCCAACGATACAACAGCTGATCCGCAAGCCGCGCCAGCCGAAAGTAAAACGCTCCAAGTCACTGCACTTGGAATCATGCCCGCAAAAACGCGGCGTATGTACACGTGTTTATACAACGACTCCGAAAAAGCCGAACTCGGCCATGCGGAAGGTCGCCAAAGTGCGCCTGACCAATGGTTTTGAGGTGATCAGCTATATTCCGGGTGAAAGCCACAACCTTCAGGAGCACTCTGTGGTTCTGATCCGTGGCGGCCGGGTAAAAGACCTTCCGGGTGTGCGTTACCACATTCTGCGCGGTGTTCTTGATACGCAAGGCGTCAAAGACCGCAAGCAGCGCCGTTCGAAATACGGCGCCAAGAAGCCGAAATAAGAGGAATACGATATGTCCCGCCGCCACGCCGCCGAAAAACGCGAAGTCCTGCCCGATGCCAAATTTGGTGATCGGATTTTGACGAAATTCATGAACAACCTGATGGTTGACGGAAAGAAGTCGATTGCAGAGCGCATCGTTTATAACGCCTTTGATCGCGTTGAAGACAAGCTAAAGCGCGCGCCCGTAGAAGTTTTCCACGAGGCGCTCGAAAACATCAAACCGTCGGTCGAGGTTCGTTCGCGCCGGGTTGGTGGTGCTACCTATCAGGTTCCTGTCGAAGTCCGCCCGGAGCGCCGCGAAGCGCTGGCAATCCGCTGGCTGATTTCTGCGTCTAAGAACCGCAACGAAAACACGATGGAAGAACGCCTTGCCGGGGAGCTGCTTGATGCAGTTAACAGTCGCGGCACTGCTGTGAAGAAGCGTGAAGACACACACAAAATGGCCGACGCGAACAAAGCGTTCAGCCATTATCGCTGGTAAATTAAGATATAGAGGGCCGATCCAATGGCACGCGAATATCCACTCGAACGCTACCGTAACTTCGGTATCATGGCACATATCGATGCAGGCAAAACAACCTGCACCGAGCGGATCCTGTTTTATACAGGTAAGTCCCATAACATCGGCGAAGTGCACGATGGCGCTGCCACCATGGACTGGATGGAGCAGGAGCAGGAGCGTGGCATCACGATCACTTCGGCTGCGACGACCACTTTCTGGGAACGCACAACCAATGGGGTTGATGTGGAATCAGAAAAGAACCGGCTGAACATCATCGACACGCCCGGCCACGTTGATTTCACAATCGAAGTCGAACGTTCGCTGGCGGTTCTTGATGGCGCGGTTGCTGTTCTTGACGCCAACGCTGGTGTTGAGCCGCAGACGGAAACGGTTTGGCGTCAGGCTGACCGTTACAAGGTTCCGCGGATCGTATTCGTCAACAAGATGGACAAGATCGGCGCAGATTTCTTTAACTGTGTTGATATGATCAAAACTCGTGTTGGTGGGCGTCCTTGCCCGATTCAGTTGCCGATTGGCGCTGAAACCGAGCTTGAGGGCATCGTTGATCTGATCACCATGGAAGAATGGGTCTGGGCCGGCGAAGATCTTGGCGCAAGCTGGGAAATTCGTCCGATCCGCGCAGAGCTGGCCGATAAGGCTGCCGAAATGCGCAATGAGATGATCGAAATGGCCGTCGAAATGGACGACGATGTCATGGAGGCATACCTTGAGGGTCAAGAGCCTGATGTTGCCACCATCCGTCGTTTGATCCGTAAAGCGACCATTGAAATGGCGTTCGTTCCAATTCTTGCCGGTTCGGCATTCAAGAATAAGGGTGTTCAACCGCTGCTTAACGCAGTGCTCGATTTCCTGCCGTCACCATTGGATGTTGTCGATTACATGGGCTTTAAGCCGGGCGACGAGACTGAAACACGCGACATCGCGCGTCGTGCGGATGACAACATGCCGTTCTCTGGTCTGGCGTTTAAAATCATGAACGACCCTTATATGGGCACGCTGACATTCACGCGGATCTATTCGGGTCAGATTGCCAAGGGCGATACGCTGATAAACTCGACCAAAGGCAAAAAGGAACGCATCGGCCGTATGGTCATGATGCATTCCAACAAGCAGGACGAAATCACCGAAGCATTTGCTGGTGACATCATTGCGCTTGCCGGCCTGAAGGATACGACGACTGGTGACACGCTGTCTGCGATTGGCGATCCGGTTGTTCTGGAGACGATGACGTTCCCGGATCCGGTTATCGAGATTGCGGTCGAGCCAAAGACCAAGGCCGACCAGGAAAAAATGTCCCTTGGTTTGCAGCGTCTGGCAGCCGAGGATCCATCATTCCGCGTGGAAACTGACTTTGAAAGCGGTCAGACGATCATGCGGGGCATGGGCGAACTTCACCTTGATATTCTGGTGGATCGTCTAAAGCGCGAATTTAAAGTCGAGGCCAATATCGGTGCACCACAGGTGGCGTATCGTGAAACGATCAGCCACGAAATTGAACACACTTACACCCACAAGAAGCAGTCGGGTGGATCTGGTCAATTCGCGGAAGTCAAAATGGTCATCAGCCCGACAGAGGCTGGCGAGGGTTATTCCTTTGAAAGCCGCGTTGTGGGCGGGAACGTTCCCAAGGAATATATTCCCGGCGTTGAAAAAGGCATTCTTTCGGTCATGGATTCCGGCCCGCTTGCTGGCTTCCCGGTTATTGACTTTAAGGTCGCGCTGCTTGACGGAAAGTTCCACGATGTGGACTCCTCTGTTCTGGCGTTCGAGATTGCGGGTCGCATGTGTATGCGTGAAGGTCTGCGTCTTGCCGGTGCGAAAATGCTCGAACCGATCATGAAGGTCGAAGTTGTCACGCCGGATGAATATACCGGTGGTATTATTGGCGATCTGACATCCCGTCGGGGTCAGGTTCAGGGTCAGGATGCTCGCGGTAACGCGATTGCAATCGAGGCGTTTGTGCCGCTGGCTAACATGTTTGGCTACATCAACACCTTGCGCTCGATGTCATCGGGTCGCGCCAACTTTACGATGCAGTTCGACCACTACGATCCGGTACCACAAACAATCAGCGAAGAGATTCAGGCAAAGTTCGCCTAAGCGCGCACTGCCAAACGAAAGATAAGAGGAGGCCATCATGGCAAAGGAAAAGTTTGAACGTAATAAGCCGCACGTCAACATCGGCACAATCGGCCACGTTGACCACGGCAAGACGACGCTTACGGCGGCGATCACGAAGTATTTCGGTGATTTTCAGGCCTAT
>Ga0209344_10005960_pt1 | contig 10239 bp, 8 predicted proteins | sample Cruoilmetagenom6_FD_187293 | JGI IMG/M metagenome (GOLD analysis project Ga0209344, IMG submission 187293) | Oil polluted marine microbial communities from Coal Oil Point, Santa Barbara, California, USA - Santa Barbara Oil Seep Sample 6 (SPAdes)... | ecosystem: Environmental > Aquatic > Marine >...
TCTTTGTAGACGGAAACGGAAACCAATGTGCAGATGTTGGAGAGTCTATTGACTATACTTTCATTGTTACAAACCAAGGTAATGTGAGCTTAGGATCCATCATAGTTGATGACCCATTATTGGGTGGGCCTATAGCGGGACCTGATTCAGGAGATACTGATGGTGATCTTGAATTAGATGTAACTGAAACATGGATGTATACTGCAAGTTATATAATCACTCAAGATGATATTGATGACGGACAGGTGGTAAATCAAGCAACGGCTGATGGAACTGCTCCAGATGGAACTATAATTGATGATCTTTCTGATGATGATAGCATCCTTGAAGATGATCCAACAGTAACAGAGCTTTGTCAAAACCCAGCAATCGCAATCGTTAAAACAGGTCTATTCGTAGACGGTAACGGTGATAATTGTGCAGACGTTGATGAGACAATTGATTATACATTTACTGTAACCAATCAAGGTAATCTAAGTTTAGCTTCAATAGTAGTTGACGATCCTTTCTTAGGAGGTGTTATTCCAGGCCCAGATTCAGGTGATACCGATGGTGATCTTGAATTAGATGTAACTGAAACTTGGACATACCTTGCAACGTATACAATCACACAAGTTGATATTGATGCAGGGCAAGTTGAAAATCAAGCAACGGCTGATGGAACTGCTCCAGATGGAACTGTAGTGGATGATCTTTCTGATGATGATAGTATCCTTGAAGATGATCCAACAGTAACGGAACTTTGTCAAAACCCAGCAATCGCAATTGTCAAAACAGGTCTATTCGTAGATGGTAATGGTAATAATTGTGCCGATGTTGATGAAACTATTGATTATACATTTACAGTAACCAATCAAGGTAATGTGAGTTTAGCTTCAATAGTAGTTGACGATCCTTTCTTAGGTGGTGTTATTCCAGGACCAGATTCAGGTGATACCGATGGTGATCTTGAATTAGATGTAACTGAAACATGGACATACCTTGCAACGTATACAATCACACAGGTTGACATCGATGCGGGACAAGTTGTAAATCAAGCAACAGCTGATGGAACTGCTCCAAATGGAACTGTAGTGGATGATCTTTCAGATGACGATAGTATTCTTGAAGATGATCCTACCATTACAGAACTTTGTCAAGAAGCGAGTATAGCGCTTATCAAGTTTGGAATTGTTCCCGATCCTGTAACAGGTGGTGGTTGTCCGGTTGAAGGTGATATTATTGAATATGAATTCACTGTAGTGAATACGGGTAACGTTACATTAAACAATGTGTTTATTACGGATGCACTTCCAGGTATTGTACTGTCAGGAGGCCCAATTACACTCGCGGCTGGTGCGACAGATGCAACAACATTTACTGCAACATATCCTGTTACACAAGCTGATGTTGATGCCGGACAGGTAATTAACCAGGCAGAAGTGTTCGGTACAACTCAAGGAGGAACTACTGTAACTGACCTTTCAGATGATAACGTAATTACTGAAGACGACCCAACCATTGTTGACCTTTGCCAGACACCCGTAATTGCACTTGTGAAAAAAGGAACGTTCAATGATGAGAATGGTGACGAATGTGCAGATTTAGGAGAAACTATTTCTTATGAATTTACTGTATTCAACTTAGGAAATGTAACTTTAGAGAATATCACGATCAATGATCCTATTGTGAACGTAATAGGCGGACCAATTACACTGGCTCCACTTGCATCTGATGCAACTTCTTTCACAGCGACTTATATCATTACTCAGGATGATATTGATATGGGCTCGAGAGAGAACCAAGCAACAGTAACTGGATTCACATTATTAGGTCAAGAAGTAAATGACCTTTCCGATGAGAGCAGCGAATTTGGTGACGATCCAACAATAACAGATCTATGCCAGGGAGCTCAAATTGCTCTTGTGAAGATGGCAACACCAAACGATGAGAATGGTAATGGTTGTATTGATGTAGATGAAACGATTGACTATAGCTTTATTGTAACGAATACTGGAAACGTAACCTTAACAGGAGTATTCATTATGGATGGCTTAGTAAATGTTCAAGGATCTCCAATTACGCTCATGGCGGGAGAGTCTGATATAAGTAACTTCTTTGCTACTTATACAGTAGTACAATCAGATATTGATGCTGGAAATGTAACAAATCAGGCAATAGCCGAAGGTACTACGCCAGATGGAACTGTGGTAAGTGACTTGTCCGATTTCAGCAGTAATACTGAAGACCGACCAACAGTGACTATTCTTTGTCAGGAACCAAAAATGTCTGTTGAGAAGTCTGGAGTATGGAATGATGATAATGGTGATGGTGCAGCGCAAGAAGGTGAGACCGTATCTTACGTATTCAATGTAACTAACACAGGTAATGTAACCTTGTATAATATTGAATTGGAAGATCCACTTCCAGGGCTTCAATTGATGGGCGGACCCATAGCAGTGTTAAATATTGGTGATACCGATATGACAACATTTACAGCAGAGTACACCATTACACAGGAAGATGTCGACGCTGGTGAGGTATTGAACCAAGCTATCGCTACCGCTTATGATAATAATGGTGCGATTATAGCAACTGATACTTCAGATGATCCTAACAATCCTGTTAATACAGATATTGATGGTGATGGTGATCCAGATGATGTAACGGTAACGATTCTTCCGAATGTACTTAATCCAGGTCAGTTTGAAATCTTTAACGGTATTACACCAGATAGCGATGGCTTAAACGATTTCTTTAATGTATTAGGAATTGAAAATTGGCCAAACAACAACATGAAGATCTTTAACAGATGGGGTGTTCTTGTATGGGAAACCGATGGATACGGTGGCGCTACTGGAAAAGAGAATGTATTTACAGGTATTTCTAACGGAAGATCAACCATCCGTGAAGAGGAAGCGTTACCAACAGGTACCTATTTCTACATTCTTGAGCGTGTCGATGCAGACAGTGGCGAAACGTTGAAAAATTCAGGCTACTTATATATTAACCGATAGAGACACTAATTAAAAATAAACCCCAGGAGCTTAATCACTCCTGGGTTTAAAATAGAAACCTATGAGACACAGTTATTTTATCGTCATCATTTTGATGTTGCTAGGTACATTTTCGAGCAATGCACAGCAAGACGCGCAGTACACCCAGTATATGTACAATACACAGGTTGTAAACCCTGCTTATGCTGGATCGCGAGATGCCCTTAGTTTCGGCCTTTTATACCGAACCCAATGGGTTGGTTTTGAAGGAGCACCTAAAACAGCAACTTTCACTGCTAATAGTCCTATTGGAGCGCTGCAAAATATGGGTCTCGGACTCTCAATACTTCGTGATGAAATTGGACCAGCAGTAGAGTCAAACGTAATTGTTGATTATTCGTATACCATTAATACCTCCGATGTTGCTGAACTTTCGTTCGGTTTAAAGGCAGGTATTGATATCCTCGATATCGATTTTACGAAGTTGAATATTTTTGACTCAGGTGATATTTTTGAACAGAATATTGATAATAAAATTCAGCCACAAATAGGGGCCGGTATTTATTATAACACGAGTAAATTTTACGCAGGTCTTTCAGTTCCGAATTTTTTAACCACCAGTCATTACGACGAATCAACCCTCGATGATGTAAATTTTGATGGAGATATTGCTCCAGCAGAGCGTCTTCACTACTTTCTTATTGCCGGTTATGTATTCGATCTTAGCGATAATTTGAAATTTAAACCAGCAACCCTAGTAAAAGCCGTTAGCGGGTCTCCATTACAATGGGACGTTTCTGGTAACTTCTTGATCAATGAGAAATTTACCGTTGGTGCTGCCTATCGCTGGAGTGCAGCCATGAGCGCAATGTTGGGTTTTCAAGCATCAGATCAAATATTCGTAGGCTTTGGGTACGATTACCAAACAACAGATATTGAAAGTTATAGTGATGGTTCTTATGAGGTCATGCTTCGTTTTGATGTCTTCAGTAAACCAGAAAGAGTATTAACACCACGTTTCTTCTAAGAACACTTAAAGCGATCCATTATGAAAATTTTTACTTCCAAATTTATTTTATTTACGCTAGCACTCTGCATGGGAACTAGTGTTTTATTTTCACAAGAAGTTAGAGAAAAGAAAGCTGAGAAGAAGATGGATGGGCTCGCTTATATTGATGCACGTGCTATTTATCTCGAACTAGTTGAACAGGGTTACGAAAAGCCTGAATATTTTAAAAATTTAGGAGATACCTATTATTGGAATAGCGACTACCGAAGAGCTTCAGAATGGTATCAGAAACTTATCGAGCGTTTTCCAGGCAGTGCAGAACCGGAATATTATTATCGTGCTGCACAATCATTGAAAAGTATCGATAAATATAAAGAATCAGACAAATTAATGGATTTCTACGCGGCTTCAGGTGGCGATGAATACATTATAAAAAGTTTTAAGGCAGATCCAGATTATCTTGAAAGTATCGATAAAGGCGCCAAAGGTTATTTGTTGGAAAAAGTAGAGATAAATACACCAACTTCAGATTTTGGGCCAACTTATTATGGCGATAAACTAGTGTTTTCTTCCGCAGGAAATGGAACCAACGGAGGGAATATTTATTCATGGACCAACCAACCATTTTTAGATCTTTTTGAGGCCGATATGACAGCCGATGGAATTCTTTCAAATCCACAACCTTTAGCAGGCGACATTAATACCGAATTCCATGAATCTTCAGCAGCTTTTACGAAAGATGGTACTACGGTATACTTTACACGGAACGACTTCGAAAAGGGAAAAAAAGTAAGAGATCAAAATAAAACAGTACGTTTGAAACTATATCGCGCAACGAAGCGTGGCGATAGTTGGATCGACGTTCAAAAACTGCCAGAACCAAGCTTTAATGTCAAGGGCTATTCTTATTCACATCCTGCATTGAGTTTAGATGGAAAGCGGCTTTACTTCTCATCAGATATGCCTGGAACCTTAGGAATGAGTGATATTTGGTATGTCGATATTTTGGAAAATAACCAATACAGCACGCCTGTAAACTTGGGGCCTTTCTTTAATACAGGTGGAAGAGAATCATTTCCGTATATAAGCAAAAAGAATAATCTTTATTTCTCAACCGATGGCCGCTCGGGATTAGGTGGATTTGATATTTACTATACTCCGCTGGACGAAGAAGGTAAAACAGGAGATATTACCAATCTCGGAAAGCCTGCGAATAGTAATCAGGATGATTTCGGATTTATAGTAGATGAAGATAAATTTATTGGTTTCCTTACTTCCAATAGAGACGGTGATGCGGGTAGCGATAGTGATGATATTTATCGCGTGAGAGAAAGTTGTGTGATCACTATTGTAGGTACTGTTTACGATGCATATGAAAACGAAAAACTACTTCCAGGTTCGGAAGTTTCTTTACTTGACGAAAATAACAAGCTTATTGATAAAATGACGGTTGGAGCTGATGCAGCCTATACGTTTACGGCAGACTGTGGTAAAAATTACTCTGTACGCGGAACAAAGGAGAATTATAGCCCGAATGAAATCGCCTTTACAACTCCTGACAAAACTGGAACAGTAACACAACCCATTCCTTTGGTGCCACCTTGTCCACCAGATGATTTAAGTTGTATCTTATGTATCCAGCCTATATTCTTTAATTTCGATAAATGGAATATTCGGGATGATGCGGAAGGCGAACTTGCCAAAGTTATTATTGCTATGGAAAAAAATCCTAACATGAAAATTAGCATAGAGTCACATACAGATTCTAGAGCGACTTTTGACTATAATGATGCGCTTTCAGAAAGACGTGCACAGTCAACGCTCGATTATCTTGTAGCAAGAGGAATTGATCGAAATCGATTAACCGCCAAGGGCTATGGTGAAAGACAACTACTAGATCGCTGCACTATTTTTGATGAATGTGGAAAGATCATTGGAACGTATGATTGTACACAGAAACAACTGGATAATCCAAAATGTAGTGACGGAGTTGATTGTAGTGAAGTAGAACATCAGCTAAACCGTAGGTCTGTTTTCAGGATAATGAGTAACTAACCAAATTTTTTTCTTGAAAAGCGTTCTCAACCGAGAGCGCTTTTTGTTTTTTATAAAGACGGCAATTCGTATTTTTGAAAAAAAAGATTGTCTATGACCGAAGAACAGGTCATTCTCGTCAATGAGAATGATGAGCAGATAGGATTAATGCCGAAGCAAGAAGCACACCAAAAAGGGGTGTTACACCGCGCATTTTCAATATTTATTTTTAATGATCAAGGAGAACTTATGCTACAACAACGCGCTCTGCATAAGTATCACTCCCCTGGACTCTGGACAAATACGTGTTGTAGTCACCAGCGTCAGGGTGAAACATCGCTAGAAGCTGGATTTAGAAGGTTAGATGAAGAGATGGGTTTTACTACCGATCTAAAAGAAACCACATCTTTTATTTATAAAGCACCTTTTGATAATGGTTTAACTGAACATGAGTTTGATCACATCCTCGTGGGTAAATTTAATGATGACCCTAAAATTAATCCTGAAGAAGTAGCCGCATGGAAATGGATTCCTCTAAACGAAGTTAAAAAAGATATTTTAGATAACCCTGATCACTATACAGCATGGTTTAAAATAATTTTTGAAAAATTTTATCAGTATCTTGAGGTATGAGTATTACAGTCTACAGAAAAGCACATTTCAACGCTGCACACCGCCTTTTTCGTAAAGAGTGGGATGATGCTAAAAATCTAGAGATTTTTGGTAAGTGTAGCAATCCACATTATCACGGTCACAATTACGAATTGGAAGTTGGAGTAACAGGCGAAATTGATCCTGAGACAGGCTTTTTAATTGACTTAAAGATCCTGAAAAAGATCATCGCTGAAGAGGTTGAAATTCCGTTAGATCATAAAAACCTCAATTTGGAGGTTGACGCCTTTAAAAACTTGAACCCCACCGTAGAAAATATTGCTGTGGTTATTTGGAATCGCTTAAGAAAAAGACTGGATAGTGTCTTTGATTTAGAAGTGAAATTATACGAAACGCCACGAAACTTTGTAGTATTTAAAGGATAACGAATGTCATTAGCAATTGGAGATACATTGCCAAAATTCACATTGACCAACCAAAATGGAACGTTGATCTCTTCAGCGTCTTTTTTAGGGGCTCCATTGGTACTGTATTTTTATCCAAAAAATTTTACACCAGGCTGTACAAAGGAAGCCTGTAGTTTTCGGGATCAATTTGAAGATTTTACAGATTTAGGGGCAAACGTAGTGGGTGTTAGCGGAGATAGTGAAGCATCTCATCAAAAATTTGCAACGAGACACCGCCTTCCTTTTACCTTATTATCTGATCAAAAAGGTAAAGTGAAACGTGCCTTTGGTGTAAAGTCGACATTATTAGGATTTTTACCCGGTAGAGAAACCTTTGTTTTTGATAAATCTGGTGTATTGGTTTATACGTTTCAATCGCTAAATGTACAACCACATATAGAAAAATCACTCCGACAATTAAAAAAATTAATGTGAGTAAAACCCCTAAATTATACCCGCTAAAATTTGAGCCCATTCTTAAGGAAAAAGTTTGGGGCGGTAATCGGCTTGCTTCTATCTACCAAAAAGAGACAACGCATGATTCTATTGGAGAAAGTTGGGAGCTTTCAGGTGTAGCTGGATCGGTTTCAGTAATTGCCAATGGTCCGTTGAAAGGGATGACGCTTATAGAAGCATTAGAAAAGTACACATCGCAATTGGTCGGCGATACCGTTTATAAGCACTTCGGAAATGAGTTTCCTTTATTATTTAAATTCATTGATGCCAAATCAGATTTATCAGTACAACTTCATCCAAATGATGAACTGGCTCGTGAGCGTCACAATAGCTTCGGAAAAACAGAAATGTGGTATATTCTGGAAGCTGAAAAAGATGCGCGTCTCATACTTGGTTTTAACCGAAATGTGACACAAGCGGAATATGAAAGCTACCTTTCAGAGAATAATATTACGGCTATTTTACATTCCGAAGAAGTTGTGAAAGGAGATAGCTTTTTTATCAAAACAGGTACCGTGCACGCCATTGGTGCCGGTATTGTTTTGGCCGAAATACAGCAAACTTCCGATGTGACTTATCGAATTTACGATTGGGATCGTTCAGGAATGGATGGGGAGATGCGTGAATTACATACCGACCTAGCGATCGATGCGATTGATTATTCGGTGAGTGATGCAAAGTGCTCTTATAAGAATGTGGAAAATACAGCCGTTGAGATTTGTAAATCACCCTATTTTCATACAAACAAATTGGTGCTTACCAAGAACTTTCAACCATCGCTAACGGCAAAAAATACGTTCACGGTTTATATGTGTATCGAGGGAAACGCGGTGATACATTGTGAAGGGAGTTCAGAAGAAATTCGGAAGGGTGAAACTATGCTTATCCCTGCTTGTCTCGAAGCAATAACCATTGAAACTCAAAATGCGATATTTTTAGCGGTGTACATTCCGTAAGTATTTGTAACTTCGCCGCATAAACGAAATTTAAAGTAAAGAACATGGCAAACGTACGTGATTTAAAAAAAGATATTAATTATGTGATGGGCGACATCATTGAAGCGGTATATATTTGGGAGCTAACGAATCCTGAAAAAGACAGCGAAAAATCGCAAGCAATTATTGATGATGCAATTGATCATTTTGACGAGTTAATCGTGAAGGTAAATGCGAAAGATGTTGAGAATCCTAAAAAACATTATAATGGTGTTAAGGAAGAACTTGAAACGAAAGGTCGTGCTTTGATAGAAAGAATCAATAAGTTATAGTCAGCACAAGATTTAAGTAAAGAGCCCCTAAATATCTCGTTTAGGGGCTCTTTATTTTTTATAAGTATTATTTTATTCTTCTTTTGATCTTTGCTGAATGAATTCGGCTAAGGATTTACCATATTTAGAGCTTTGAATACGTGGAGTCAACGTTTTATATATGGTATCCAGATATTTGAGGTTTGCATCGTAAATTTCGCTAATCGCGAGATATGGCGCCAATTCAGTATCGTTATTATTTAATGCAAAGTTAACTGTAGCCAAGTATTTCGCTCCGATGTTTGAACGTTGTTTATTGGTAAGAACTTCAGCTAAAGAATCATTTCCAGCTACTTTGGCATTAAAAGATTCTTGAATAAAATCGAGATTTTTATTGTTATAACGATTTATGATCTTTTGGTATTCCTTGCGAAGTGCTTCGTTTGCAGATCCTGTGATTTTTGCGTCGAGAATTAAATTATCCAAAGACGTATGAATCGTAATATCCCCAGGTTCAGCAAAAAAAGGCAGCGTTTCATCTTTTAATTGATCGCCATTTGCTTCAACATGTAAATAATACATTTCAGGACTGCTGATGATATCTTGAAAACTAAAATTAGAATCTCCATTAACGATTATAGAATCAATAGCCACAAAATTTGTATCAGCATACTTCTCAAGAATAATGGTCCCTTTCCGCAGTCCGTCGACACTCCCGGAGAGATTCATCATGTTTTCATCAGTACAACTCGAAAAAAATAATAGGCCAGAAATAAGACCAAGAAAGTATCGCATAGGTGTTTTTTTAGGTGCGCAAAGATGCTAAAATTACGCACAAAGAACAAGAAGGTTTTTATTAATCTGTAGGTTTATCCACCTGCAACGGCGCGCATCATAATTGTACATAAAACGGCACCAATAGTTCCAATAGCATAACCAAATACAGCCAATAGAACGCCTACAGTTGCCAAAGATGGATGAAAGGCCGATGCTACAATGGGGGCCGAAGCCGCCCCACCAACATTCGCCTGACTTCCAACCGCTAGGAAAAAGTAAGGAGCACGAATGAGCTTGGCGACCAAAATTAGTAAGCCCGCGTGAATAGCCATCCAAACAAAACCAACAGTAAGCAACCCAGGATTGTTAAATATCTCCATAATGTCAATCTTCATTCCAATAGTCGCTACCAGAATATAAATAAAAATACTGCCAATTTTACTGGCGCCTGCGCCTTCGTAATTTTTCGCTTTGGTGTAGGAAAGAATAATTCCTATGATGGTCGTGATTGAGACCATCCAAAAGAAACTAGAGCTTAAAAAGGTTAGAGAGTTTTTCTTAATGCCTGGTGGAATGTCTGCCACCATGGTTTCAAAATAGCCACTGAGATAACCCGCACCAAAGTGCGCAAAACTAACCGTTCCAAAAGCAATGGCTGCTAAGATCATATAATCGGTAAGACTT
>Ga0209344_10005961_pt1 | contig 10238 bp, 7 predicted proteins | sample Cruoilmetagenom6_FD_187293 | JGI IMG/M metagenome (GOLD analysis project Ga0209344, IMG submission 187293) | Oil polluted marine microbial communities from Coal Oil Point, Santa Barbara, California, USA - Santa Barbara Oil Seep Sample 6 (SPAdes)... | ecosystem: Environmental > Aquatic > Marine >...
GCTGCAATCACGTACCCGCCTGAACATGCAAGTGCCGACAAATGAGCAAACAGTGGTGGTCAAACCATGAGTCGGCGCAAACAAAACGGATATCAGCAAACCGGCAACTGGCGGCTGAATCTGGTCAGACTGTCTTTTATCCTGATTGGTCTGGGCCTGTTATGGCGACTGGTGGATATTCAGGTATTGAATCCTGATTTTCTGCGTAATCAGGGCGATGCCCGCCATCTGCGTAATGTACCTATTGTGGCACATCGGGGAATGATTCTGGATCGACATGGCGAACCTTTGGCGATCAGTACGCCAGTTCATTCTGTTTGGTTAAATCCTCAGGTAACGGATGCTGAAGATCCTAAGCTGACCAAATTAGCTTCTATTCTGGGAATTGATGGCAACAATATTCGTGAACGTATTTACCAGAACCCTGAACGTGAATTTCTTTATTTAAAACGCCGGGTCAAGCCGGAAATCTCAGATCAGGTTAAGCAGTTAAAACTTGGTGGCGTAGCGTTGCAACGTGAATACAAACGCTATTATCCAACAGGTGAAGTAACAGCCCATGTGGTGGGCTTTACCAATATTGATGATGTTGGTCAGGAAGGACTGGAACTCACCTATGAGCCATTACTGACCGGTGTACCAGGGCTGCGTCGCATGGTGCGTGACAGTAAAGGTAATTTTGTCGGTGGTGGCGATCCTATTCGCCCGGCAAAAGCTGGGGAAAACATCCAGTTAAGTATCGATTTGCGTTTGCAGTATCTGAGCTACAACGCTTTGAAAAATGCAGTGGAAAAGAACGGAGCAAAATCAGGATCAGCCGTTATCCTTGATGTACAGACCGGTGAAGTTCTGGCCATGGTTAACCAGCCTGCGTTTAATCCAAACAACCGCTACGGCGTAAGTTCTAATGATTTACGTAATCGGGCTGTCACCGATTTATTTGAACCAGGCTCTACGGTGAAACCATTCACAATTGTCAGTGGACTGAAATCGGGAAAATTTGATCTCGAAACGATGATCAATACGCACCCGGGCACCTTTAGAGTTAGTGGTCACAATATTCGTGATTTTCGTGATTATGGCATCATCGATCTGGCTACCTCGATTCAAAAATCAAGCAATGTCGCGGCCAGCAAAATTGCTCTGGAATTAGACCCCATGGACCTATGGCAGGATTTTGCCAATTTTGGTATGGGCGTTGACAGTGGTGCTTATTTTCCGGGCGAAGCGATGGGACGTCTACCTGATCCACGTACATGGCGCACTCTGGATCGTGCCACGTTAGCCTATGGATATGGCCTGGCCACCAATACGTTACAACTTGCCAGAGCCTATACGATTATTGGCAATGGCGGCATCATGCGTGATGTCACCTTTATTAAGCAGGATACCCCCCCCAAGGGGCGTCGTGTCTTTTCCAAAGACTTGATGGAAACCGTTCGCGGCATGATGGAATTGGTTGTGCTTCCGGGTGGGACAGCCCAGCGAGCGGCTGTACCAAATTATAGTGTTGCCGCAAAAACCGGAACCGTTAAAAAAGCTATGGCGGGTGGGTATACCGAGAGTGAGTATCAATCGCTGTTTGCTGGTTTGATACCAGCCAAAAATCCCCGCTTGGCAATGGTGGTTGTGATTGATGAACCAACAGGCGAAGAGTATTACGGTGGTGCAGTAGCCGCACCGGTATTTGCTGATGTCATGGTGGGGGCAATGCGTTTACTGAATATTGCACCTGATGCACTTCCGCAAACGCAATTACAGGTGGCGCATCAATGAACTATCAAATGCGTCTTATTGATTTAATGCAGCTGGTTGATAGTGACACGGTGTCGACAACAGTGGTTACCGGTCTCAGTCTGGATAGCCGTCGGCTCAAGTCAGGAGATTTATTTTTTGCCTTAGCTACAGATCTGGAAATCCGGGCCCAACATATCAAGCAGGCAGCTACAGCCGAAATTGCAGCTGTTTGCTATTCAGCAGAAGTACCTTTGAACCCGGAACTGAGAAAACATCTGCAACAACGGCAAATTGAAATGGTTGCTGTTGATGATTTGAAGGAGCAAACCGCTCGCCTGGCCGCGGCATTCTATCAATATCCTTCTGCAACGATGACTGTGATAGCGGTAACCGGCACCAATGGTAAAACTTCTGTCACACAGTTTATCGCTCAGGCACTGGAAAACGCTGGTCAACCTTGTGGTGTGATTGGAACATTGGGCAGTGGAAGAATAAATGAGATAAAAGATCACGGCATGACAACGCCGGATCCCGTCCATTTACAAGCAATGCTTGCAGAAATGCGTGACAGCGGAATCCAGTACGTCGCTCTGGAAGCATCCTCACATGCTTTGGAACAGGGACGACTGAATTTTGTTGATATTAACTATGCCGTATTGACCAATTTAAGTCGGGATCATCTTGATTATCACCAGAGTATGGTGGAGTACGCGGCGGCAAAACAACGTTTATTTGATTTTGCATCGCTACAGGCTGCAGTAGTAAATGCTGATGATGAATTTGGTCAGCAGATATTGTCTGTACTCAATAACAATCAGATTACCAGTCTGGAGTATAGCTGCCGCAATTCCAAAGCCAGCCTGTTTGCCAGTGATATTCAGCCGACAACTAATGGCTTGCAATTCAATTTACATAATGCGCAGCAAACATTGGCCATTCAAACCCGTTTACTGGGCAGATTCAATGTCGAAAATCTGTTGGCCACCGCCGGTGTGCTTGCGTTAGTTGGTTGGTCCACGAGTGAAATTGCAGACGGGTTAAATCAATTAACCAGTGTAAATGGACGTATGCAACTGTTGGCGAGCAGTCTGCAACCGTCAGTCGTGATTGATTTTGCCCATACCCCTGACGCTTTGGAAAAAGCCCTGCTGGGCATGCGTCAGCATATGGATAGTCGTTCGAAACTCTGGTGTGTATTTGGTTGCGGCGGTGAACGCGACAAAGGCAAACGGCCTTTGATGGGCAAAGTCGTCAGTGAGTTGGCCGACAAACTGGTCGTTACCGATGACAATCCGCGTGGTGAGAAAAGTATGGAAATCATCGAGCAGATCTTGGCTGGTTGTCACAAACAAGCAGATATTCATATTGAAGCGGATAGAAAGTTAGCGATCGAATACGCCATTATCGATTCAGCTCTTGATGACATGGTCCTTATCGCCGGAAAAGGCCATGAAAAATTTCAGGAAGTGGCAGGCGTAAAAACACCTTTTAATGATAACGAGATAGCTATGCAGGCCATACACAAACGTCACTCAGCAACAAGGGTAACTTTATGACCACTATTCACCTGAGCAAAATTGCTGAGCAACTGAACGCCGAGTTACACGGCGAAGATGCCGTGATGACAGGCAGCAAGATTGATAGTCGTCAGATTGAAAACGGTGATTTGTTTGTTGCGCTGTCCGGCGAGAATATGGATGGCCATGATTTTATAGAGCATGCGCGTTTGGCGGGCGCGAGTGGTGCTTTAGTTAATAGGTATATTGCCAATGAACTGCCTCAGATTGTGGTTGAGGATGTAACCAAAGCCTACGGAGCTATTGCCAGACTATGGCGGGAAAACAGTCATGCAAAAGTTGTCGCGGTAACAGGTAGTAACGGTAAAACCACCCTTAAGGAAATGATTTCATCCATCCTGGCGCAATGCGGCAACGTTTTGGCTACAAAAGGCAATCTGAATAATAATCTTGGGGTTCCGCTTACTCTGACACGGCTCAACGATAGCTACGATTATGCCGTGATCGAAATGGGCGCCAATCATTCAGGTGAAATCGCCACTCTGGTTGCCATGGCAGAGCCTGATGTTGCCGTCATCAATAATGTCGGCGCAGCTCACCTTGAAGGTTTTGGTTCATTGCAAGGCGTGGCTGAAGCAAAAGGTGAAATCTATGCCGGACTGAAAGCTGACGGCGTCGCAATAATCAATGCCGATATGCCTTATGGTGATTTATGGAAACAGATCCTGGGAGCGCGACAACACATCAGTTTTGGACTGCAGCAACCCGCAGACATTGTCGCATTAGACCTGCAGTTAGCCATTACCGGTAGCCATTTTATGGTGCGACTGGATGGCGTTTGTCATTTTATCGTTTTACCGTTACCGGGAATTCATAATGTCAGCAATGCCTTAGCGGCCATTGCGGTTTGTTCAGCGCTCAACATTGAGCCGGAAGCAATTGTTAAAGGTTTGGCTGCAATCAAAGCTGTTCCACATCGCTTGCAGTTACGCGAAGCGGTTAATAACGCATTAGTGATTGATGATACCTACAATGCCAATCCCGGATCGTTTCGTCAGGCCCTGCATACCTTGATGCAGTTCCCAGGGGAACATTGGCTGGTGCTGGGTGATTTCGGCGAGCTCGGACCGGAGAGTACTGCCATTCATCAACAGTTAGGTCGTGATGCACTGGCAGCTGGTGTGAAACGGTTGTTTACGATTGGGCAGCAAAGCCAGCTGGCCTCTGCGGAGTTTGCTGATAATGCCCAGCATTTCAATGATCTGTCAGAGTTGGAAGCGGAATTAAAGAACGCCCTCAATAAAGATGTGGCGTGCTTGATTAAAGGTTCACGCTTTATGAAACTGGATAAGCTGGCGGATGCACTGGCCGTTGGAGGAGAAGCCTGATGCTGTTAATACTGAGTGAATATCTGAGCCAGTATTACACCGGCTTCAATGTCTTTCAATATCTGACATTACGGGCCATTTTAGGGGTAATGACCGCATTGGGAATTGCCTTGATAGTTGGCCCTACGATGATTCGGCATCTCAGTTTCAGACAGATTGGCCAGGTGGTCAGAAATGATGGACCTGAATCCCATATCAGTAAAACAGGCACGCCCACAATGGGCGGTTCTTTAATACTGGTGGCAATTGCCGTCAGTACCTTACTATGGGCTGATCTGACAAATCGTTACGTTTGGGTGGTGTTATTGGTTACTCTGCTGTTTGGCACAATTGGTTTTGTTGATGATTACATCAAGCTGGTTCGTCAGGATCCCAAGGGGCTATTGAGCCGTTATAAATATTTCTGGCAATCAGTCGTGGGTTTGGGGGCAGCAATATTTCTGTATATGACAGTACAGACCCCCGCTGAAACGCAGCTCATTGTGCCATTTTTTAAAGAAATCATTATCCCTCTGGGTGCCTGGTATCTGCTGGTGGTCTATTTGGTCATAGTTGGCAGCAGTAATGCTGTGAATCTGACAGATGGACTGGATGGTTTAGCGATTATGCCAACCGTAATGGTAGCGGCAGCTTTAGGGTTATTCAGTTATGTTGCAGGGCACTTTGAGTTTGCCAATTATCTGCAAATTCCACATATCCCTGGGGCCGGTGAATTAACCGTATTCTGTGCCGCAATGGTGGGTGCCGGATTGGGATTTCTCTGGTTTAACACCTATCCAGCCCAGGTTTTTATGGGCGATGTCGGTGCTTTGGCTCTGGGGGCTGCGCTGGGAACGGTTGCGGTTCTGGTGCGTCAGGAATTGGTATTGCTGATTATGGGAGGGGTATTTGTCATTGAAACTCTGTCAGTAATGATTCAGGTGGCCTCATATAAATTACGTGGCAAGCGAGTGTTCCTGATGGCGCCAATTCATCATCACTATGAATTAAAAGGCTGGCCTGAACCCCGGATTATTGTTCGATTTTGGATCATCACCGTATTTCTGGTGCTGGTCGGTTTAGCGACGTTGAAAATACGATGACAGCAGAATTACAACAACATAGTTCTCATTACAGCCTGATCGTTGGACTTGGGCAGACAGGATTGTCATGCGCACGGTTTTTATTGCAGCAGGGTAATGCTGTGGCGGTAATTGATAGCAGTGAAAAACCTACCTGTCTTAATGCACTGCAAAAAGACTATCCGGAAGTTGTAGTCAAAACAGGTGGTATTCCTGCCGATTGGTTAATGCGAGCTGACAGCATTGTATTGAGCCCCGGCGTTGATCCGCGTTTACCACAGATTAGACAGGCAGCCGAAGCCGGTATCGAGATTATTGGTGATATTGAATTATTTGCCCGTCATGCCAACGCCCCCATCATTGCCATTACCGGTTCGAATGGGAAAAGTACCGTCACCACCTTAGTCGGTTTAATGGCACAAATGGCCGATAAAAAAGTCGCAGTTGGCGGTAATCTTGGCACACCGGCATTAGACTTGCTGACAGATCCTGCTCCAGATTTCTATGTACTTGAGTTATCCAGTTTCCAGATGGAAACAGTGCATTCTATGAATGCATTTGCTTCAGTGATACTTAATGTCAGTCCCGATCATCTGGATCGCTACGATTCAATCGAAGATTACCAGCGTGCTAAACAAAAGGTTTATCACGGTACGGGTGTCATGGTGATAAATCGAGATGATCCTATTGTTTCTGCAATGGCTGTGGCTGGAAGAGATCAGCTTGGTTTCAGTCTGCATGAATCAACCGGTTATGAATTTGGTGTACTGACCCAGAGGGGACATCTCTGGCTGGCTGAAGGTGACACCCCTTTAATGCTGGTCAGCGACATGAAAATTGCCGGTAGCCATAATATTGCCAATGCATTGGCAGCATTAGCTCTGGGGTCGGTAATGGGACTTCCGATGGATGCCATGTTAAAAGCATTAAAAGAATTCAAAGGGCTGCCGCATCGCTGTCGGTTTGTACGCGAATTACACGGAGTACGCTGGTTTAATGATTCTAAAGCCACTAACGTTGGAGCCAGTATCGCTGCAATAGAGGGGCTTGCTGAGAATGGCAAGATTGTTTTGATTGCGGGTGGTGTAGGCAAAGGACAGAATTTTGAGCCATTACGTCCAATCCTCAATGACTATGTCAGCACTATCGTATTGATTGGTCAATCTGCTGAAGAAATAGCCAGACATGTACCGGAAACAGTTCAGGTCCATTTTGCAGCAGATATGAAAGCAGCGGTTCAGGCGGCAAATATTTCTGCACAAACGGGTCAGCAGGTTCTGCTTTCACCAGCCTGTGCGAGTTTTGATCAGTTTGCCAATTACGCTGATCGTGGCGAACACTTTGAGCAGGCTGTGAGGGAGTTGGCGGCATGAGTCGTGTAAGCACCTACTTCGATTCAAAGCTTTTAATGGCAACATTGGCCTTGCTGTTGATTGGTCTGATTATGGTGTGTTCAGCTTCTATAACGATTGCTGAAAACAAAACGGGGCAACCATTATATTTCTTTATCCGGCAACTGGCATTTGCCGGGCTCGGATTGTTTTTTGCCTGGTGTGTGATGTCGATAAGATTGTCTCATTGGCAGCAAATGGCACCGATGTTGTTGATGATTGGTGTTGGTTTGCTGGTATTGGTTTTGATTCCTGGGATCGGCCGAGAAGTTAACGGTAGTTCACGTTGGTTACCGTTGGGTCCAGTCAACCTTCAGGTAGCCGAACTGATTAAATTGTTTGCCATTATTTATGTGGCAGATTATCTGCAACGCCATCATGGGCAACTGAACACTTCATTATTAAAAGTCTTGTCTCCATTACTGCTGTTGAGCGTAGCAGCAGTATTGATGTTGTTGCAGCCCGATATGGGCTCCATCGTGGTCATTTTGTCCACCGTACTGGTGATGATGTTTCTGGGTGGTGCAAGATTAGACGTATTTATTGGCCTGATCGCCATTCTGGCAGGGTTGTTTACCCTGATGGTCTGGGTGGCGCCTTACCGTCTGCAACGGCTGCAAAGTTTTATGGATCCGTGGGCTGATCCGTTTGGAAGCGGTTTCCAGTTAACACAGGCACTCATTGCCTTTGGTCGTGGAGATTGGCTGGGTGTGGGCTTAGGCAGCAGCATGCAAAAACTGTTTTATCTGCCCGAAGCACATACTGACTTTTTATTCTCGATTCTGGCGGAAGAGCTAGGGTTAATTGGCGCTATGGCAGTAATCGCTTTGTTTCTGATCATGATTTGGCGTGCATTGGCGATAGGCCGTGCTGCAGAAGACGCCGGTCAATTATTCGGCGCACAAATCGCCTACGGCATTTCGGTATGGCTAGGCTTACAAGCTTGCGTCAATATTGGCGTCAATATGGGCGTGTTACCGACCAAAGGACTAACACTGCCATTGATGAGTTATGGCGGCAGTAGTCTGGTTATCGTTTGTGTCGCGATTGGTCTGTTATTACGAGTGGACCTGGAAACCCGCCAACCTGAAAAAGCTTCAGCGAGGATCAAACGATGACTCGCGTATTGATTATGGCAGGTGGTACTGGCGGACATGTGTTTCCTGCATTAGCCGTGGCTGAAGAATTGCGTTCACGTTCGGTTGAAGTTGAATGGATTGGCACAGAGCGGGGAATTGAGTCACGTTTGGTACCAGCAGCTTCTTTCAAACTAAATTTAATTTCGATTAAAGGCTTACGTGGTAATGGTCTTTTCGGTTGGCTGGTAGCGCCGTTCAGAATTTTACGTGCAGTACTCGAATCCAGAAAAGTGATTAAACGTTTTCAGCCTGATGTGGTGATCGGCCTGGGAGGTTTTGCTTCAGGCCCAGGTGGTCTGGCAGCATGGCTAACCGGCAAACCTTTATTAATACATGAACAAAATGCTATTGCCGGATTAACGAATCGCTTACTGGCAAAAATTGCCAAACTGGTTTTACAGGGGTTTGAAAACAGTTTTGTCAGCAATAAAAAAAACAGATGGGTTGGCAATCCGGTAAGAAAAGAAATTGAACAGTTACCCGAGCCACAGATTCGTTATCAGGCAAGGTCACAGAAACCGCTAAAACTATTGGTGTTAGGTGGCAGCCTGGGAGCAAAAAGTTTAAATCAGATTGTACCGCAGACGCTGGCATTACTAGGAAAAGAACACACTGTTAACGTCATTCATCAATGTGGTGAAAAACATCTGGCTGACTGTCAGCTTGCCTATGAACAGGCAGGTGTATCGGGTACGGTCACACAATTTATTGACGATATGGCGAAAGCCTATGGCGAGGCAGATCTGGTTATTTGCCGGGCAGGTGCACTAACCGTGGCCGAAGTCGCGGCAACAGGTATCGCAGCAATTCTGGTGCCATATCCGTATGCAGTAGATGACCACCAGACTCACAATGCACAGGCATTAAAAGACGCAGGTGCTGCAATACTGATAGCCGACTCAGCACTTAACGCAAAAGATCTGGCAGCAGTAATACGGCCATTACTGGAAAACCGAAAACAATTGGAACAAATGGCAATACAGGCAAGAACATTGGCAAACCCCGGAACAGCAATGCAGATAGCAGATATCTGTCTGGAGTGGGCACATGGCTAAATTAACCTCAGCAATGCAAAGTCGGGTCAAACATATCCATTTCATTGGAATTGGCGGTGTCGGTATGGGCGGTATTGCCGAAGTACTGCTCAATCTGGGATATCAGGTCAGTGGTTCGGATTTGAATGAGAACAGTTTGATTCAGCACCTGCGTCAGCTTGGGGCCATCATCATGATTGGTCATGACGCAGCATACCTAAAAGGTGCTGATGTGGTGGTGGTAACAACCGCAGTGAGCGCTGACAACGTTGAAGTCATGGCGGCTCGTGAACAGCGTATTCCAGTAGTGCCTCGTGCTGAGATGCTGGCTGAATTAATGCGTTTCAGTTATGGCATTGCTGTGGCGGGTACGCATGGCAAAACCACTACAACCAGCTTAACTGCTGCATTGTTAAGTGAAGGCGAGTTGGATCCAACCTTTGTGATTGGTGGTCGATTAAACAGTGCGGGTTCCAATGCGAGATTAGGTACCGGACGTTATTTAGTCGCTGAAGCAGATGAAAGTGATGCGTCCTTTTTATACCTGCAGCCGATGATCGCCATCGTGACTAATATTGATGATGATCATATGGCAACCTACGAAGGGGATTTTGAGAAGCTCAAAGCTACTTTTATCGAATTTCTGCATCACTTGCCGTTTTATGGTCTTGCAGTGTTATGCATTGATGATGAAGAGGTTCAGAGCATTCTGCCTGAAGTTACGCGCCCAATTACAACCTATGGCCAGGATGAACGTGCCGATTTTCGAATCAGTAATCTGCAGCAATACCAGGGGCAAAGTGAGTTTACTGTTAGCGAAGCTCAAAGCGGTGTGCAATATCAGATTCGTTTAAATATGCCTGGTCTGCACAATGCGCTTAATGCGACAGCTGCTTTAGCCGTTGCCCGTAATTTAGGTGTAGACGTGGCGGCTTGCCAACGTGCGCTATTGAAGTTTGATGGTGTTGGCA
>Ga0209344_10005962_pt1 | contig 10238 bp, 7 predicted proteins | sample Cruoilmetagenom6_FD_187293 | JGI IMG/M metagenome (GOLD analysis project Ga0209344, IMG submission 187293) | Oil polluted marine microbial communities from Coal Oil Point, Santa Barbara, California, USA - Santa Barbara Oil Seep Sample 6 (SPAdes)... | ecosystem: Environmental > Aquatic > Marine >...
TCGTTCGTTTGTCCGGTTATTCTGAACTGACTGGAGGGGCCTGTGCCTGAAACAAAACGTTCGGTCCAATTGAGGCTCGTCGCCACACCGTTCAAGGTGACGGGGCCATTTGCGACCAACCCTTCGCGGGTTACATCAATCACCAAATGCCCACCATCGACGGACACATCAGCAAAAATGTTTGGCAAGCCGATGTCGCGAACAACTGCCTGGCCAGAGAGCCCAACGTCATCAATGCTGACTTCTTTTTTTAGAGGCAATGTGAGCGACGCCTCAACATGGCCATATCCACCGACAGTAGACGGGTCCATGCCATATTGAGAAATGAAACCGAGAGGCTCGTGATCAAGCAAAGCCAGAATGGTGGCAGTGGCACCGGTAACTTTAAAATCGATTTGGCCCGGCCCTCCAATTTCATGAAGGGCGGAGGCTAAAAAATGACCTTCATTTAATTGCAGCCGATCGTTCGCAATGTCTGCATAGGCGCTGTCGATCCATGCATCAAACCTGTCGCCTTGAAGATGTCCACGCCCGCTCAAACGCCGCATCACCGGCATCTCACCTAGATAGCGGACTGTCGCGCCAGACATAGTGAAGGTGAGATCGAGCGCCTCTGGCGGTAAGGCTTCATGATTGTCAGCGGCGGCGATCATGCCTCCGGCCAAATCCAATGAAATCTTGGATGTTTCAATGAGCCCTGTGCTGATATTTTCAAAGAGCCATTCGCGTGCGCCCTTGGCCAGAGGTTTGGGCCAAATATCCTTTAGGCGTTCAATGGAGATATTACTGGCTTCGCCCTGAGCCTGGATGGCAGGGCTTTCGTCTGCATCTTCTATGCGCCCTGACAGAGTGAGGGCTCCCTCACCCACACGAATTGTCAGCGCACTTATGTCCGCGACGAGATTGTCAAAGTCGAGCCGACCACTGAAGGCAACCCCGTCAATATTCGACACACCATCTGTGAAATTCGCGATGTCTAACGACAGGTTCTCAGCATTCATTGCAACTGTGGCACCGGCAATATGAAAACCATCCGGTTGATCAAAAGTCGCGTTCCCGCTCACGACGCCCGCATTTTCTCCGGCTTTAAAATCGAGACGCTGCAAAAACAAGCGGTTGTTAACCGGGTCAAATTCAAGGTCAGTCTTGATGTAGTCCACCGGTACCGGTTCATCGCCAAGGGCCGGCAAAAAGGCGTGCCCTGACCCAGCGACAAGCTTGAGCTCCGCGCCAAGCCAAATGCCATTCTTCCCAATGGTGACAGTGCCACTGCCAGAAACAGGTGCGTCTAGAATTGCGAAGTCAGAAAACAAAGGAGATGCTCTTGCAAGTGCCGCAGGCACAAACCCGCTCCCTAGCGCTTCAAATTGCACACGGTCGGCCCCTGCGCTGGCACGACCAAACATTTGTAGATCCAGCCGTGCTTCGTCCAATTCCAATGACGCTTCAAACCTGGCAGAAACACCGCCCGCATCACGACTGAGAACGAGCGTTGCATCTGGGGCTTTCCATTCCACCCCATTCACCTCGTCAATGAACGTCAGAGAGGCGTTACGAATGCCAAAGACATTTAGACCGCCCAGCAAACTGTTGTGATCAGCCGGTTCGGACAATTGGGTCAAGAGGTCTTCAAGGTCGATATTGGTTTCAACTTTTTTGGGTGTCAGTCCATCTGGCCCTACCTTCGGTGGTGCTAACGCCAGTTCGATGCCGGTATCCGGCCTCCGTACAACAGCCCCGGTAACGCCAACGAGTTCAACTTTTTGAAGAGCAATAACGCCACGCAATAGAGAGCGAACACGCACATCAATTCGTATTTCTGGAATTGCAACGACCTGCTTGTCCGCTGCGTCGTTTAGAGCAACGCCCACTAGACTCAAGACAAGTTGTCGGTCCTCCGGCACCCAAAGCAGGACCGTGCTTTCAAGACCCAGGGTTCCCTGTTCTAATTCAGCATTCGCAAGCTCAATCAAAGTCTCATTCAAAAAATCAAGTGGAACCGGGCCAGCCCCCAAACGCCAGACAAGCAGCGCCAGCAGGATCGTGAATGCGGTTATCACGACACCCAGTCCTTCTAATGCATATTTGATCGTTGGCCGGATCACGTATTATTCCATCATTTCACTTCGATGATCATCATTCAGTCTGTGTCTCAAGGACTGCAAACAAACCTTCTTCGCTGATTTGCCTTAGATGTCTCATAAATGTGGCACCAAGGTGTTGAAATATTTCAAATTCTTGTAGCTTCTGTCGGCAAAAACCTTCTGAAAGAGGGTTTGCGACAGCTGTTGCCAACGAATATCCAAAAATGGTGAAGAAAGAAGCGTAATTTAATGGCTAAAGAACTCAAAGAAGGGCTAAAAGCCCCCGCGTTTAATCTCCCCACCGATGGTGGCGAAAAAATTCGGCTGGCAGATCTCAAAGGTCAAAATGTTGTGGTCTATTTCTACCCAAAAGACATGACCCCTGGCTGTACTGTGGAAGCTGTGGATTTTTCCGCAATGGTGTCGGAATTCAGGAAAGCAAAGACATTTGTGATCGGTGTCTCAAAAGACAGTGTCGAGCGCCATGACAAGTTCAAAGAAAAACACGATCTCAAAATCACGCTCGCATCTGACGAAAAGGGCGCGATGCTAGAGAAATATGGCGTATGGCAGGAAAAGAAGCTCTACGGCAAGGTCTTCATGGGAATTGTTCGATCAACCTTTCTGATCGATTCCGAGGGAAAAATTGCAAAAATCTGGCCAAAGGTCCGGGTTAAAGGTCATGCCGCCGATGTATTGGAAGCGGCCAAAGCTCTTTGACTGTTCCAACAAAAAATAGTCTGTCTTGGGGCAATATCGGTGAGGCTGCTGTTGGCATCCTCAATACAGCCAATGCCCAAGAAAAAGCAGAACTGGCTCAAAAGGTCGGTGCAGCCTGGTCTGCGAGCTCTTTGGCTTTCTCTTTTGAGGGGGGCACCCCGCCTGACAGACCTGCGCGCCCTTCACTGCCGGAACTTTTGCTACCCCGAGATATGCCACGCAGACGAGCACGTGGCGGCGAAAAGGGCCGCTTTGCCCTGCTGCATGCTCTTGCCCATATCGAACTAAACGCTATCGATCTGGCGTTTGATATGGTAGCCCGTTTTGGGCCTCAAATGCCTCGTGATTTCAGCAATGATTGGATCACGGTTGGGGCCGAAGAAGGCAAGCATTTCAACCTCTTGAGTGACCGTCTTGATAAACTCTCTGGGTCGTATGGTGACTTACCGGCCCACGATGGATTGTGGGACGCTGCGCTCGCAACCAAGGACCATTTTCTAGCCCGCCTTGCCATCGTTCCGATGGTTCTGGAGGCACGAGGCCTGGATGTGACCCCTGCCATGATCAAAAAATTGGAAGCAACGGGCGATCTGGAAAGTGTTGATATCCTCAAAGTCATTTATGAGGATGAAAAAGGCCATGTAGCCGCCGGTACCCGCTGGTTTTCTGCGGAAATTGAGCGACAGGGCTTAAATGGTGAGGCAACTTTCCATGAGCTGGTCCGCACCTATTTTCGGGGTGACCTGAAGCGCCCCTTCAATGACGCGGCCCGACAGGCGGCAGGCTTGTCTGCGAATTATTATGAGCCGCTTGCCGCTCAAGATGAACAAAAGCCAAACTCGTAAATGACTCTGTCATCTTCTCCAGATAAAACATAATCCCAAAGGTGTGGAAAACTCGTTTTTGTGGGGCCTCAATTAAGGTTAATACGATATGTTAAGGTCCTTCTGTTGAAATCTTTGTCAATATAGGTTGTGATCGCACTTCCCATTTGTCTGGGGAGTCAAAAAGGGGTTGTTGAGGGGAATGCTGGAAACCATCAAACGATTGATGGACAGAGGTCGGGACGTTGTTTCGCACCTCTACGCCGAACGTCAGATCTACCTGCGAAGCCACGGGCATGTGCAGTTCATTTCATTGTCGCCGATCGCGCAAATTGGAATGGCAGCAATTGCTGTTGGTTTTTTCTCGTGGGTTGCGTTCACATCAGTCAACGTCGTTTTTAAAGAACAGATTATCGCGTCAAAGGACCGGCGGTTTGTCAAAGTCCAATCAGCATATGAAGAGCGTATCGCACAGATGCAGGCCTCGTATGACGAACTGAATGGACAGCTTATTATTTCACAAGAACGCTTTCTTGCTACCACACAAGAGTTGGAAGCAAAGCACGATCAGATCGCAGATATTTTAAGCCATCGCGAAACTGCCTTGCACAATGTGGAAGAAATGCGGTCGCAACTTGCCGAAACACAATCAGACCGCAACACCAGTGGTCGCGAGAACAGAGTGTTAATGGCGTTGACTGACGCGCCTGGTGCAGCGCGTGTTTCACGCACTGCCCCTGTCGCCCCTTCAAGGGCGGCTGCAGACACAGGCAATGTATTCAATGTTCTAACAGCAGAAGCGCCGATGACTTTTGGCGGGTTGCTTCGTGGATCAATGCTTGGCAGCGACACTGGCTTTAATCTCGACACGCGTTTGGACAACTTGGACCGTGCGCAGCAAAGCCTGATCAACTCGATGGAAGAAACCACCGATCAAGAAATTCGCGAACTAGAAAACGTGATTTCAATGACGGGTGTCGTTTCGCCTGATGTCTTTATGGAACGTGTTGACGCAGACCAGGTGGCGACGGGTGGCCCCTACATTGAACTCGCGGGCGATGATGGCTTGGCAGGCGCTGGAACAGGCACATCTTTCAACCGACAGGTACAACGCGTTGCTCAAAACCTCGATCGACTTGCCGCGCTTAATTATGCCGTTGGCTTTTTGCCGCTCGCGTCTCCGCTGGAAAATTTCCGGGTTACCAGTGATTTTGGGCCCCGAATGGACCCATTCAAGCGCCGCATGGCCTTTCATTCAGGCTACGACATGGCGGCCAGCTACAATACACCTGTTTACGCTCCAGCATCAGGTGTGGTTATCTATGCTGAGCATCGCGGCGCCTATGGCCGAATGGTAGAAGTTGACCATGGCAACGGTTTTCGTACACGATATGCCCACCTCAACCGAATTAATGTTTCGGTTGGCCAAGAAGTGGGTTTTCAAGACCTAATCGGCAAAGTTGGATCGTCTGGGAGATCCAGCGGACCTCACCTTCACTATGAAGTGTGGTTTGATGACCAGATAAGAGACCCGTCAAAGTTTATTGAGGCAGGACAGTATGTTTTCACGCACCAAGGATAACGAAAAGCCACTCAGCGCACAGCCAACCGCGGGGACGCCGCGTCGCGCAAGTGCGCGCACCGCACCCTCGATCATTTCTAACGACTTGGTCGTGCAAGGTAACTTGATAGCGGGTGGCGACATTCAGATTGATGGTACGGTCGAGGGCGACATTCGCTCTGCCTCTGTCACCATTGGCGAACAAGCATCCATTGTGGGTGAAGTAATTTCTGACGATATTGTCATTCGCGGACGTGTCGTAGGCGGCATTCGTGGACGCCGTGTTCAGCTCTGCTCAACGTGTCATGTTGAAGGTGATATCCTTCATGAAGCTCTTGCCGTTGAAACAGGTGCCTTCTTCGAAGGTAGTTGCCGTCATTCAGATGATCCGTTGGCAGAAAATGCTCAAGCGAGTGAGCCAAAACGCGCAGCGGCAACACCGCAGCCTGCTCCTGCACCGGCAGCAGTCTCCAAGGGATCACGCCCTTCGATCGCAACTGACAGCCCGGTCGTTGTCAAAGACGGCGGCGTCGTTGTGAAGCGTCCTGCCGCTGAATAATTATCGACCCAAATATTTAAAAGCCCCGATAGGTTCAACCTTCGGGGCTTTTTTGTGCTCGTTCGAAACAATTGACCAATAGGGAGAAGCGTTAGTCCAGATCCTCGACTTCAGCCGTTGTCCCTTCAACACGGGCAGCCAATGCTGCGGCCATGAACATGTCAAGATCACCGTTCAACACTGCATCAGGATTCCCTGTTTCTACGCCCGTCCGCAAGTCTTTCACCATTTGGTAGGGCTGCAAGACATATGAGCGGATCTGATGCCCCCATCCAATTTCCGTTTTGGAGGCCGCTTCTGCATTGGCTTCTTCTTCACGCCTTTGCAATTCCGCCTCATATAAACGTGCGCGAAGCATGTCCCACGCCGTCGCCCGGTTTTTGTGTTGTGAACGTTCGTTCTGACATTGCACAACGATGCCGGTTGGTTCGTGCGTAATGCGCACTGCGCTATCAGTTGTGTTGACGTGCTGTCCGCCAGCGCCACTGGCGCGGTAGGTGTCGATGCGACAATCGCTTTCGTTTATGTCGATATTGATCGTGTCGTCGACCACCGGGAACGTCCAGACCGAGGCAAAGCTGGTATGACGCCTTGCGTTGGAATCATATGGCGAGATGCGCACGAGACGGTGAACGCCACTTTCGGTCTTCAACCACCCATAGGCATTCTCACCTCTGATGATGATTGTTGCAGACTTGATGCCTGCTTCTTCTCCATCATGACGCTCAATAAGCTCGACCTTGTGTCCTTTTGACTCTGCCCAACGCGTGTACATGCGCAGCAGCATAGAAGCCCAGTCTTGGCTTTCCGTGCCACCAGCGCCAGAGTGCACTTCGACATAGACGTCGTTGCTGTCCGCTTCGCCAGAAAGCAATGTTTCGACGCGCCGACGCGCAGCAATGTCACGAGCAGCGGAAAGAGCGGTCTCAGCTTCTTGAATGATATCTCCATCATCCTCAGCCTCACCCATCTCGATCAATTCGATATTATCGTTCAATTCCGCTTCAAGGCTGAGATAGCCACTAATGGCTTCATCCAGCTTGGTGCGTTCGCGCATCAGCGATTGAGCTTTTGTTGGTTCATCCCATAGGCTTGGATCTTCAGAACGCGCGTTTAGCTCGTCCAATCGTTTCTGAGCAGTATCCCAGTCAAAGATGCCTCCTCAGCAAGGCCAACGAGTCTTTAATCTCGTCAACAATCGCCTGTGTTTCCGCACGCATAATCGCATTTCCTTGTATGATCGCGTCGCGAAAATAGGCGGTGCGTTCTGATTTGGAAAGAGAAGAATGTAATAACCAGACAACCGCCGATTAGTAGAGACCGCCGGTGCCTGTTCCCAATGAAGGTGCGGGTGCTGTAGTAGCAATGGGTTCACCGTCTGGGCCGATTTCTCCGCCCAATTCAGGGTATCCTTGAGGTTCCGGTTCAGCGGCTCGCGGTTCGGTTCCCGCTCTAAACGCTTCCAGGATGATATTTTCATCGCCTGGCGTAGCCAAGAGGCCCGTTTTGGCATTCACGCGAACCAAGTTGATGCCTTCTGGAATTCGAAACGGGGCGGCCGGTGCATCGCCCAGTGCCTCGATCATGAAATCACGAAAGATGGGTGCCGCTATTTTGCCGCCTGTCTCACCACGTCCCATAGGGCGCGGCGTATCAAAACCGACAAAAACGCCAACAGCAAGGTCGGGCGAAAAGCCAACAAACCAGGCATCTCGCTCGTCATTCGTCGTGCCGGTTTTGCCCGCGACTGGGCGTCCTACAGCACGAACACTTCGTGCTGTACCGCGTTCCACCACGCCTTCAAGCATAGATACGACCTGGTAGGCTGTCTGAGGGCTGATAACTTGCGCTCTATTGTCTGGAAGGACTGGGATGTCTTGTCCCTCCCAACCATCGGCAATGCAGGCATCACAGACGCGTTCGTCGTGACGGAAAACCGTCGTGCCACGCCTATCTTGAATGCGGTCAATCAAGGTTGGAGACACTTGTCGACCACCGTTTACCAGCATGGCGTAAGCCGCGGTCAACCTGATAAGCGTGGTTTCACCTGCGCCCAACGACATTGAGAGAACGGCTGGAAGGTTTTCACGAATACCAAAACGACGTGCGTAGTCTCTAACAACACCCATGCCAATGTTTTGAGCAAGGCGAACCGTCATCACGTTTCGAGATTTTTCGATGCCAAGCCGCAACGTAGAGGGGCCGTAAAACCGATGGCCGTAGTTTTCTGGTTTCCAAAGTGCCAAACCCGGCCCCTGGTCCATCACAAACGGTGCGTCCAACACAAGACTTGAGGGTGTGAACCCGCGGTCCAATGCGGCTGCATAAACGAAAGGTTTGAACGCGGACCCAGGTTGGCGCGTCGCCTGAACAACGCGGTTGAACTCAGAAAGTTCGTAGGAGAAACCACCTTGTAATGCCAGAACACGACCCGAATGTGGGTCAAGGGCAACGATAGCGCCGTTTACTGCAGGTATCTGCCGCAGGGCAAAGTGGGTTGCGTCGCCTGCCTCATCAAAGACAGGCGCGACATAAACAACGTCGCCAATGGCCAACACATCTGTTGGCACTTTGATTTCAGGGCCAAGGCTCCGATCACTCAGATACTCCCGTGCCCAGGTCATCTCTGCGAGCGGAACAGTGGATGTAATCACTTCATCCAAAAACGCACCGGAAACATCTCGCGTCGGGCGAAGGCCGATTTCCGCTTCAGTTTCGGACAATCCAATAACAACAGCAAGTGTCCATGGGGCCAAATCAGCAGGCAATTCCAATTCAGCGAGTGCTGTCGTCCAGGTCGTGTTTGCTTCCAACGTTGACACGGCGCCGCGCCATCCGTGGCGCTGATCGTAGGCGACAAGCCCATTGCGCAATGCGGTCCGCGCTTTGCCTTGCAGATCGGTATTCAACGTCGTGCGAACTGACAGGCCACTTTCATAGAGCTGCTCTTCCCCGTACCGGTCATAGAGGTCGCGTCGTACCTGTTCGACGAAATAATTGGCTTCGACGATCTGCGCACCAAAGGGGCGCGGTGTTACGACCAAATCTTCAGAACGCGCCACAGAGGCTTGATATGATGTAATAAATCCATTTTCAAACATCCTCCCAATCACCCAATTGCGACGCGCAATGGCACGCTCGCGCCGTCTAAACGGATGATAATTGTTTGGAGCTTTAGGGAGCGCAGCAAGGTACGCCGCCTCTGCCAATGAAAGCTCAGTCAGGCTTTTGTCAAAATAGTTGAGAGCTGCAGCGGCAACGCCGTGAGACCCAAGGCCCAAATAAATTTGGTTAAGATAGAGCTCGAGGATCTGATCTTTTGTGAAAGCGCGTTCAAGCTTTAGAGCCAGAAGCGCTTCTTTCACTTTCCGCTCAACAGTCACATCACTGGAAAGAAGAAAGTTTTTCGCCACTTGCTGCGTGATCGTGGAGGCGCCAACCAAGCGACGATCATTCACCACATTCCAGACATTGGTCACTACAGCACGCAGAACACCCTGTGCATCCACGCCTGTATGGGTATAAAAGTTTTTGTCTTCCGCCGCCAAAAACGCATGCACGACGTGCTCTGGAATGGTTTCGATCGGCACGAACATGCGTCGCTCACGGGCATATTCAGCGATCAGACTGCCATCGCCTGCGTGCACACGTGTCATCACGGGTGGTGCGTAGTCCGCCAAATGATCGTAACTGGGAAGATCATTGGAGAGCCGCCACAGCATGTAGAAGCCAGCTAGAGCGCCACCAACGCCCAGAACAAACAGTCCCGCAAACAATGTTGCAAATACGCGCACCATGCTTTGATTGGCCCCTTTTGCCTTATCCACTGCCGAACTTCTCGACTGCCGTTCTTTTCCGCGCTACTTGCGAAAGCAGCGAGACTTTAGATTTAGCACGGCTAGGTCCATGCGTGTTGTCATGTACGCCAAAAAATATAGGCAAATCCATGATCTAACGTTAACAGCGGCGTTGAAACCCGTGCTTTTGCACGTTCTAAGCACGAATTATGGCAGGTTGTTGGCAAGCGAAAAAAGCGAATACAGCTCAGCGGCTAATAGCTTCCCTCGGCGTAGCGCTCGCCAAAATAGCTATCCACGGATTTGACGAGTGATCCTGCCACCCGATTACGCCAGGTGGACGATGTGAGATTTCTCTCATCGCTGCGGTTCGTCAAGAAGCCCAGTTCCACCAAGACTGAGGGGACATCAGGTGCTTTGAGCACCCGGAAGCCCGCAAACCGATGCGTCCGATCCAAAAGATTTGTTACTCCGTTGGCGTTTCGCACAACGGTTTGAGCAAAACGCACTGAGAAATTTTTAGTTTCACGTTGGGCGAGATCAATCAAAATATCGGTGACTTCACTGGATTCACCCTGCAAATCAACACCTGCAATCACGTCAGACATATTTTCTTTTGCGGCGAGAGCAGCAGCTTCTTTGTCAGAGGATGTTTCTGAGAGGGTATAAATCGACATACCACTCACACTGGTC
>Ga0209344_10005964_pt1 | contig 10234 bp, 8 predicted proteins | sample Cruoilmetagenom6_FD_187293 | JGI IMG/M metagenome (GOLD analysis project Ga0209344, IMG submission 187293) | Oil polluted marine microbial communities from Coal Oil Point, Santa Barbara, California, USA - Santa Barbara Oil Seep Sample 6 (SPAdes)... | ecosystem: Environmental > Aquatic > Marine >...
ACCTGATCGATGCAATTGACAGAGGTGTTGGCAAGCTTGTCGATGCTGACATGACCGAAGAATCCACCAAATTGCAGGCTTTGCAAGTGCAGCAACAATTGGGTGTACAGGCTCTTTCGATTGCAAACGGCCAGAGCCAGTCAATCCTGTCCTTGTTCCAGTAAGCATATTTGTGAACAATGCTCCTGAGCCGCCCCGATTAAATCGGGGCGGCTTTTATATTTGAAGAAACGATCTTGGCAACTTTCAGGCAAGGTTGGATACCCATAGTTTGGCAATGCAACTTTGTCTGGCGGGTTATGGATTACAAAAAGCAATTAGAGATACTTCTCAATAACTTGAACGCGCTCGATATGAGCAAAAAAATCGGTTTGGGTGTAAGCCTGCTTGTGTTTTTTTTGGGGATCATGGCATTCACTACCTATGTGAACAAGCCCACAACCGTGCCCTTATATTCCAGTCTTTCGCGACAGGATATCAATTCAATCAGTCGGGTTCTCTCGGAAAACGGATTTGTTTTTGCGGTGTCCAATGATAGCGGATCGGTCAATGTTGCTCCTGGCATGGTGGCTGATGCGCGAATGATCCTTGCCGAATATGGTTTGCCTGCCAGTCCTGAAAGTGGTTATGAACTGTTTGATAATGTCAATTCCCTTGGTTTGACATCCTTTATGCAGGAAGTCACTAATAAGCGGGCGATCCAGGGCGAACTTGCGCGCACTATCCAGATGATTTCAGGGGTTAAATCAGCCAGAGTTCATCTGGTCATGCCCGATAAAAAAATATTTCGTAGAGTAGGCAATGATGCCCCTTCGGCTTCGCTGGTGCTGAAGACCACAGGGGTATTGCCTGGGAAATCAGTTCGTGCAATCCGGCATATGGTTGCCGCCGCGGTGCCCGGCCTTGAAACAGAACGAGTGACCATTGTCAGTGCAAACGGCACCTTAATGACCTCCAACAATGACCAGGGCGCTTTGCGGTTCTCGCAATTGTCTGAACTGGAGAGTACTTATGAACAGGAAGCCGAGCGGAAAATATCATCAGCGCTTGGTGCCCATTTGGGCAGTTCCAATTTTCGGGTAACCGTCAGCGCCAAATTAAACAGTGACCAGCGTCGCACCGATGAAACGATTTTCGACCCTGGTTCAAGGGTCGAGCGCTCTGTACAGATTGTCCGTGAAAAAGGGACGGCTGAAAATACTGCCTCCAGTCAGGCGACCTCTATTACGCAAAACCTGCCGGATGAGCCCAGTGCACAAAACAAGGGCCAGAGTTCGCAGGAAAATACCGATAAACGCGAAGAACTGACCAACTATGAAATTAATCAAAAGAAAATTTCTGTTGTCAGTGACGGCTATACGGTTGACCGAATTTCGGTTGCACTTGTTGTTGATGCCGGCAGGATTAGTGCCATTCTGGGGGCAAATGCCCAACAGGCAGACATGGATGAAAAAATCAAGGAACTGGAAGCCCTTGTGTCTACTGCATTATCTTTATCCGAGAAACGTGGTGATAGTGTTAATGTCAGTATTATGGAGTTTCTGCCGGAAGAAATAATCGGCGAGGAAGACAGTGGCGGCAGCGTTGCTTCCATACTCAGTCAGCATTTTGGCTCTGTGATCAATGCACTGGGTTTGATTGCCGGTGCACTAATTCTGGCATTGTTGGGTGTCCGTCCACTGCTGGCCTTTTTACAACGTGACAATCGTTCTGCCAGTCGGGATTCATTGGCGGCGTTGCCTGACGTTGACGCCAGGGGCGAAAATCTGGCCATTCCATCTTCCTTGCCAATGAACGATGACGATCCCGCAAGGGACAGGTCGGTGGATCCGAATTCCGGTTTGTCGCCAGAAGGTGAAACCATGACCGTTTCTTCAGATAATAATCTGACAGACATCAACGCCCGGGAAGATCGTATTCGTGAACAACTGGGTTCAATGATTTCACAAAGTGAAGAACGGGTTGCCGGTGCGATAAAACAATGGATCACCAGTGATGAAGCAAGCACTATTTCCTGATCTGTCTGAGAAATTACAGATAAAATCTGGACCATTTCGGCAAGTCGACGGGTGGGAAAACCCTATCCGGTTTTGAGGAATATCCATGAGTGACAATGAAAAAGCCCATGAAGAGATTATTATTGTACGTCGGGGCCATGACGACCATGATGACCATCATGGTGGTGCGTGGAAGGTTGCATTTGCAGACTTCATGACTGCCATGATGGCCTTTTTTCTGGTGATGTGGCTGATCAATGCTTCAAACGAAGAAACCAAAAAAGCCGTCGCCAGCTATTTCAGTCCGATCAAACTGACCGACCGGATTACCAATCCCAAAGGCCTGCGTACGCCCAAATATGGTGATATCAGTGATGAGGAAGAGGAAAACGAAAAAGAAAGCACGGTGATCTCCAACAGCAAGGTGATCACAATTAAAGGTGAAGGTGTTGCACAGACTTTTGAGGAGCAGGCATTATTTGCAGACCCGTATGCCTTGCTGGCTGAGATTTCCAGCGGCATTGATATTGGCGTCAAGGAAACAAGCCCCAAAGATGAAACGGAATCAAGATCCAGCAATCTAGGACTTTCTGGTGGTGAAGCATTTAAAGATCCGTTTGATCCTTCATCATGGAAAATGAATTACGAAAATACTGTTCCACAGGATGAACAGGACAAACTCGATGAACAACTGGACGAGCAAGATGAGCTGAGTGAATTAAACCAGGATAAACAGGAGAAACCTGGCGAACGCCCGGAAAAATTCGACTCGAAAAATCCTGAGGATATGGCGTTAGAAAAGCCGGAAACGAAGAAGACCGGTGATACGGATTTAAAAAAAGCCGCGATGGAAAAAACCGGTGAAAGGGATCTGAAGAAGCCCGAAGTCGAGAATGCGGATAGTCCTGAATTAAAGAAATCCGAAAAAACCGATAAAATGAAAGCCATGGTCAAGGATGAAAATGGCTCTGAAATACCAGAATCGCCGCTAATAAAAACCATGCGAAAACAGATTCAAGAGATCGTTAGTGAGGAGGGTAAAAACGCTCCGGATGTACAAATCAAAGGCGATAAAAGCGGCACCGTGATTACCTTGTTTGACAAGAATAAGACCGGAATGTTCAGCATTGGATCAGCTCGACCCAGTCCTGAAATGGTAAGGATCATGAAGAAAATTGGTGAACTGTTATCGCGGGAAAAAGGCAAGATAATCGTAGGCGGGCATACGGATGGGAGAAAGTTCAAATCCAAGACCTATGATAATTGGCGGTTATCGTCGGCGCGGGCACATATGGCCTATCATATGCTGGTTCGCGGTGGCGTTCCCGAGAGCCGGTTTGAGATGATTAGTGGTTTTGGCGCAGTTAAGCTCGCCGTGCCTGACGATCCGTTCTCGCCGGTCAATCGCAGGATAGAAATTTCCTTGCGGGTTTCGTGATGTCGATCTGGCTAGACAAATTTGGTGTCATGGTTTTCCTGGTGGCTCTTGCGCTGGGCGGGCAGGTGATGGCATCCGGCGCATCGGATGAACGGAAACCGAAAAAATATACAAAAGCTGAAAAGCATCTTGAGAAAATTCGGAGTGAGAAAGCAAAAGCGGAGAAATTGCTACCACCAAAAGAATCAGATTTTCGGGTATTCTCGAGTTATGCGGAGCTTCCATCGGGAAAAGACCAGCCCTGGCGGTTGGTGCGGCGTTTGCAACAGGCACAGGATTTGATTGCTGCGGGTATTCCAGGCGCGATGGAGAATTATCGGGCCATGCTGCTTGACAGTTCTCAAAAAATGCTCGGTTATCAAAACCATATCTGGTCTTTTGAGAGAAACCTTGATGCCGCTGCCATCTATGTATTAATCGGTGGGAATCCGGAAGTGGGCAAACTGGCACTTCAAAAAAGCTATCTGGGGAATGCTTCGAAATCGCCGCTCCAGGCAGCGCTGGCCTATAATGGTGATAATTTTCCGGAAGCTTACAGAATGTTGAACGCCATTGATCCGCAGGTATTGCCGCCATCCCTGGCCGGTCAATTTGCATTGACGAGAGCGATGGTAACATCTTCCAGGGATATTGCACTGACGGCAAAATATCTGAAAATTGCGCGCAAATTATCTCCCGGTACTTTGATCGAAGAAGCATCACTGCGCCGGCAATTGAGAATTTCCGGCAGGTCGAAAAACTTCAAGGAGTTTAAATATCTTTCCTCGACCTATCTGCGGCGATATCCCAATTCTCACTTTATCAATGATTTTCTTAAAGCCTATGCCTATGGCCTGGTACAAATGCCATTGGATGTAGAATTGAGCGCATTAAGTGAATTACAGAATCTGCTGAAAATACTCGATAAAAGGCAGCGTTTGTTTGTGCTGGCATTTGTTGCACGAAATGGCACGATTTTAGGGAAAATCAAACTGGCGCGCTGGGCGTCGCTTGAGGCGTTGGAAAGGCTGAAGGAAGGAAGCAAGCTTCACACACGGATGCAATTGTATGCTGTCGCTTCGGGTATCGTAAATAAGGACAATACTGAGGAAGCAGCGGGGATGTTGGAAAAAATTGATTCAGATGCATTGGATATCAGTGACAAAAAGCTATTTGATGCGGTCAGTTCGCTGTCTTTGCGCCTGTTAAGCGAACCACTGGATGCTGAACAGTTAAAATCTATATTAATGAATGACCAGCAGACCTATCCGGGCGAAGATCCTAATATGCCGGTGGAAATGACAAAACAGGCGAAATTCGTTCAATCCAATGATTATGTCACGCGTTTTGACAGATTGGCGAAAAATTATGATGCGGTGATGACAGGGGTGTCAAAATGAAACTGGAAGCCACTACTCCGCCTATGCAAAAGATCAGCCAAGCCTCCGGCGGTAAAAATCAAAAAAGTGAAACAACAAGTCAGGAGTTCAGCGACACTCTGAACGCCAAATCCGAAACCCAGGTAAACGCCGGAACAGGGCGCAGCAAGGATACGGATAACAATACCAGCAATGAAACCCGGTCCAAACCCGTCACCAAAAAACATGTCACGGTATTCGATCAAAGTGAGGCGCTCGTAAACGAAGATGGCATAGCGACAACTGAAGCTATTGCCGTCTCTGTTGATGAACAGGATTCGAAGGTTAACGAAAAAATCGCCACCCATCATTCCATATTTCAGGCCAACCAGACCTTTATGGAACGGCTGACCGCATCTAATATTGATAATCCGGGCAAGATTACCATCGATGATATGCGCCAGAGTGCAGGATTTTCCGGCAAACTGACCAAGGCACAAGCGGCTGCTTTAGAAATGACAATGAATGGTTTGCCGGTGTCCGAATTTCAGGGAAAGGGTGCGATTGGCAGTGATATCCTTGAAAGCCTGTTGAAACAGAAGATACGAGACAGCAAAACCACTGAAATCGACACTGAATTGAAAAACCTGGCGGCAAACCTGGTTGCCAGGGATACGGCTGCTCCCATAGAACAGAAACCGTCAGACTTAACCAGGATTTTATCCAATCTGACTGAAAAACAAATTCCTGGAAATACCAATTCCAGTATCAACAAATCAGGCATTGATCGTGATTTTCAAGCCTCGCGAGTGATAACAAAGGAAAACATTGCTCTTCAAAGCGGTAAAGAAAATAACATTGGCGAAACAAAGATTGGTGAATTGAAAGCCGGGGAATTGAAATCTGCCAATATGAAGGCAGAAGTATTGCAGAGCGGGCAATTGAAGTCTGCCGATGTGAAAGCTGAGGCAACAAAGATTGGGGAGTTGAAAACTGGCGAGTCAAAGGCCACCGACGTGAAGATTGGTGAGGTGAAACTGGAACGTATTGCCCCTTCCAGCCTGAATCAGGTGATCATCAATACCTTGTCATCCGCGGGGAAAATCTCTCCTATTTCCACCAATGTAATTATGCCCGGACAGATATCAAACCACTTGCAAAAGACCCTTACCATCCAATTACATCCTGAAAATCTGGGTGTGGTTGAGGTCAAAATATCCGATAAAAACGGAAGCCTGAGTATTTCGGTGGAGACCAATACACGGGTAGCCGAAAAAATCCTGAAGGCGGAAATATCGGTACTCTCAGAAAAGCTGGCCGGGATGGGAATATTGCACGATGAAATGACTGTCAGAAATAATCCCGGTCTCGACATTATGAAAGATAACAGCAACCTTGAGCGCAACGGTGGCTTGCATTCCAACAATGCTGGCGACGGGCATAATGCGGGTGAGGGCGATAGTACTTTTGAGCGGCAATTATACGATCCTAAAGGCGCAGAAGGCAAAACAGGGGATAATGAACAAATTATTGCTGCTTCCGGGGAAGCGGGCAATAAACGGGATGGTATCTATTTGTAAATCCACAAAGTTTTTAGGGTAAAACCATTATTTGCCGGCTTGGTTGAAAATCAGGTCAAGTGGTTCAATCCGGTCCCGCCGGATGCCGGGCAGTCGGGTCTGAAAATAGCCATTACCATTCGCAGGTATTGCGCAACCCGCTGATAGTCTCTTCTATGCCTGTGATATTAAAGTTTGCTTCCAGATCGGTACCGTTTTTAGCTGTGGCCAATATTTGTAGTTTCTGTTTTTCGAACAGTTTGCGAACAAATGGAATTGCCCTGAAACCCTGCCAAACCCCTAATACTGATTTGTCACTGGCCAGGGACAGTTCAAGGATCTCATCGGTTTTGCCACCGGTGTGATAAACCACCTCTGAAAACTCCCTGTAATCAGACATTTCATATCCGGGAAATTCGAACAAAACGGCCGTTTTATTATCAAGGCATCTGATCAACATTTTGGCGGGACGGGTAGGGCCGGAATCTGATAGCTTTTGATTGATGGAATGGGTTGCCAAAAAAACCGACCCCCGACGGGTGCCATCCGTTGCGGTTGTCTTGATTGTCCAGTTGGAGTTTTCAGACTTGTTAATAGCATTGTTGGTGTGATGCTTTTGGCCATAAATATTGAAAAATCCGGAAAATTCAGAACTGCATCTGTTTTTCCCATAGAAATTAATCCGGGTTTTTTCGCAGGCAAACGCACTGGCCTCATGAATAAACAGGAATAATGCGGAAATAATGGTTAATTGCAGAACACGAATGATTGCCATCCAAAGTCTGGTGCTGTTCACGTTGGACGTAAGCTATCATTGCTGCCTTGTGCAAATCTGTCGGCAGGGAGAAGGGGCAGCCTGTGTTGGCTTTGATGGATTGCGATAAAGCGCGGACTAAAGAGCGTATTTCATACCCGATGGATTTCGCAGTTGATGCATTTTCGCGGGATATTGCCACAATTATCAGGATTGATTATTTGCTCTCAAAGAATGCTGGCATAAATCGCCAATGAGGCAATCGTGGCACCGACGAGAATTCCAATGATGAAAGTCGATGTAATGTCGTTGTGCTTTGCAAATGAATCGCTGTTAAATTGTGCACTGATTGATTCAGTGAGCGCTTGCTGAAGCTCGGTATTTGATAATTTGTCCAGCCTTTTATTTTTCCAGTGTATCATTTTGAACCCTCTTTCCTGTGTGAAAGAAGAGATGCAACAATCATGCCAGAATTGATTCGTGCGTGGATCAAATGCCGTTTCAGGCAAAAAGCAGGTATTCGCCAGTCTATGAAATTTGAAGAAACACCCACCTTCAGTGCGTTTTGGGGTTAATTAGAATGAAACATTAATCTCATTGGTACCGGGACCCGATCAATGATTATTTCCTTCGCCGTAAAAAGCGCAGATATTTCAAATATCGGTTGAATAATCATTATCATTGTTGCATAGGAATTACTGAAACAATCAGAAGGAATGCCGCTTAAAGTTAGATTTGCTGAATTAAATGAGGCTGTTTAAGTGGAATTCGATATCATTCTGCAAAAAAGCAAATATTGAACATAAACACTGCAATTTGATATACTAATAATGAAAAATAACAGTATAATATGACAGTTGAAAAATGTAGAATTTCTGCTGTTAATAAATTTGGAAAATGTGTTTATTTTTCAAAATGTTGATACCTTCATTTATTTTATTTTTCATCTTAAATAAACTTGACAACTATCGAAATTTCAATAATTGTCAGAAATATTCTGAATTTTGCATGTGTAAGTTTACAGATAGCGGCTTGTTTTATAATCAAAAAACCATTGATCTGACTTAACAGGTTGCTGAGTCTTGGAATCTTGTGGGTATTGTGGCAGATCAATTCAAATCATTTATTCAAATGCTTCTTGATCCCCTGAACCGGGATGGTTTGGAAGCCTTGTTGAACCAGTTGGTCGATGACAATGGATTAGACCATTGGCAATTGCTGCAGCGTCAGGTTCTTGGTGCAGGTCTTGAGCGGTATGATATTTGTCTTGGACAAAACACAAGGAACTTTGATGAGGATGAACTTGAAAAGTTGCAAGTCACCCTGACAGAAATTTCACATGGCCCTGCCGGAATTGACACTAAAAGGGCGATGATTGATTATTGGATAGTCAATGAAGAGGGCGATGGATTTTCCCGCATTGATGAAAGGATGGCGAAAGACGGGCAATTCATCTTTGCCACGTTAAAGACCCCCTTCATCAATGGTACCGAATATATCCTGATATTCAGGGGTGAAGATATTCAAATCACCGATTTGCTGGTTGAGAGTATGATCACTGCTTATCTGATTACCTGGCGGTCCATCAGTTCGATTCCGGATATCCGCAAGGATAAAATCGTAAAACTCGGCAAACGCGAACGTCAGGTATTGTCCTGGACCAGCCAGGGGAAAACCAGCTTTGAAATATCCAAAATTCTGAATCTGTCAGAGCATACAATCAATAACTACATTACCAATGCTGCTAATAAGCTGGGTACAAATAACCGGGTTCATACGGTGTGCCGGGCGATTATGCTGGGATTGATCTAATCATCCATGTGTTAATCATTGGCATCCTGTTTGCGCCAACCCTCGACACTTGAGCGATCGAAGTTGCGGCCTTCCCTGCGCATGTTTTTGTAAATGCTGCAGGTTGTACAGGGTACATCCGCTCGCGGCTCGGCCCCGTCCGTTAACATTGCTCGCGCATATTGTATTTGTTCGGTATTGAGCGCATTTTCTAGCCCATCATCAAATATGTTGCCGTCAAACGCCTTCCAGTTGTTGCGGCAGCACCCCCAGATCGTGCCATCAAAATTCAGTTGCGGATTGTCCCAAAGCTGATGGCAAATGTATTCCATATAGCTGGACCCCACTTTTTCCTTGAATTCAGATCTGGTTCCCGCACCATTGGCCATTTCGCGCCGGACCATCTCGATGTCTTTTACCGGTGACCAGTTTTCGTCCCAGTTGAGCTTGGTTTCAAAATCCATTCCTCTGGCATGGGCCATTTTTCTGGCTTTGACGATTTCATGCTCGTTGTGCCCAAAAACAACAAACTGCCAAATCAGATGAGGAAATTCTGAATTGTATTTTTTCTTGTAGGCGTTGATTTTATCAATGTTTTCCATAACCCGGTCAAAATTACCGCGAATACGATATTGTTCATAGGTTTCCTGGGAGGCGCCGTCAATTGAGCAACGGATATGGGTAAATTGGTATTTGACCAATGCTTCCAGGGTGGTTTCGCGAACATTATTGAGATTGGCGCCATTGCCGGCTGACAGCTGGACATTATTTTCATGGGCGTATTGGATAATTTTCGGCAATTGCGGATTGAGAAAAATTTCACCGAAATTCGAAAGTTCAATCTTGCGGACATCCGGGTTTTCATCAATCAGCAATTTGAAATTGTCAAAGCGTAAAAACCCTAACGCGACATGCTTGTAAAGTTCGCCAGTGGCGGTTTCACAGGTTGGGCATTTGAGCTGGCACTGGGTCGAGGCTTCCAGACGGATACTGGTGGGTGTAATCCGTTTGTCATTTGCATCTGTCCTTGTGGCTTTTGTTTTTTCAACGGAGATAGTGTTCACTTTTTTCGACCCATTTTTTGAATTTCATTAGATTGCGGCGTTGGCGGTCAATTTTGTCAATTTTAAGGGAACTGTTTTCATGTTCGCAATTGCCCGAAAACTAACCCAATTACCATGTTTTGGATAGGTCACATTTTGATTTGTGATTTTTCGGGGTCGATTGCACCAGTTTGTTAGTTAGCTATGCACGCCGTAACTTACATCCCTGTCATCAATGAATTGGTATCAATTCCCCTCCAATTGCGGTTTGCGTTTTTCGTTGAAGGCGCTGACTCCTTCCACCCAGTACCGGGT
>Ga0209344_10005966_pt1 | contig 10231 bp, 8 predicted proteins | sample Cruoilmetagenom6_FD_187293 | JGI IMG/M metagenome (GOLD analysis project Ga0209344, IMG submission 187293) | Oil polluted marine microbial communities from Coal Oil Point, Santa Barbara, California, USA - Santa Barbara Oil Seep Sample 6 (SPAdes)... | ecosystem: Environmental > Aquatic > Marine >...
CCTTGTCTGCGAGAATATCGGCGACGAACTGTGCCCGCGCGGCGCGTCGCTCCATGTCAGCAGCCCCACCCTTGAGCGAAAAGACGAGGTAGTTCTCATCGTCGCGGTCGCCGGCGAGCGCCTCGACGGTGGAAAAATGAAAGCCAAATCTGGACTGGAGGTTCATGAAGTTGGACGAGACCATGAAGTAGTTGCGTTGGGCGTAGGGCTTCTTGAAAGGGGTCGCAAGGGCCGGGTTCCGGGTGGCTTCAAAGAGAACCGAGGCCAACCCCGAGCCGCTCATGGCCGGTGGCCCGTCCCATGGAACAGCGACCATTCCATCCCACACCGCGTGCATGGGACCGCAGCTGATCTCGTTGAGGTGGACGTACTTTCCCTTGATGTCTCCTGTGAATCCGTCATCGAGGTTGAGCACCCACCACTGCATGGGAACGTTGTGGTGGAGTTGTTTGGCGGCGTAGCGGGGAAATTTGTGTTCGCTGCCGAAGGCGAACATCTCAGCAACGGATTTCTCGTGGCAGAAGCGGGTGATGTCGTGCAGGGTTCGGACATTGGCGGGTCGAAACTCGGGAACGTTGGGATCGAGGAGGGTCAATGGTGCGATGTGCGTCAACGCGGATTCGAGGATTCCGCGGATCGGGCTGCCCTCCATGAGATTGCGCCGCTGCCGGACCTCATCGAGTTCGGGACTGAGGCCCTGGTGGATGGCAAGGCCATCGGCGTCCACCGTGACCTCTTCCCCTCGGCGGAGCGCCTCGAGGTTGCCCATGCCGAAGATCGCCGGGACGCCGAACTCGCGAGCGACGGTGGCGAGGTGGCCGGCGATGCCGCCGTGCTCGGAGACGACGGCCGCCGTCCGATCGAGAAGGGCGGCCCATCGAGGATCCGGGTAGTCGACGACGAGGACCGCGTTTTCGGGCACCTTCAATGCTTCTCGGTCGCTGTGCACCCATGAGACTCGCCCGCCGGCGGCGCCCGGGCTGACGCAGACACCGCCCGAGACCAGGGGCTCACCCTCGATGTTCGGCGACGGGTCGGGCACCCGCGCCCAGTGCATGGGACGGGCCTGAAGGATCACCAGTCGACCATCGGCGGTCACAGCCCATTCGACATCCTGGGGCGCACCGAAATGGGCCTCGAGATCGAGAGCCGCTCGTGCGATGGTGAGAATTTGATGGTCGTCGAGGGCCGGTCGATCGGCGAGTTCGGGCTCGACCTCGCGACGCGTGATTCCGGCTCCGGGCCTGAGGGCGAAGGCGGTGGCCTTGTGGGCAATTTCGCGGTGGACCACCTGTTGAGGGGGACGATCAGCGATAAAGAGATCGACGTCGAATCGACCATCGACCACCGTCTTGGCGAGACCGACGGCGGCGCTGATGTGGATTCTCGAATCCGCGGCGTCCTGGGGGTCCGAGGTGTAGGCGACCCCGCCGGCCCGGGCGTTGATCATGGCCATGCAGCCGACGGCCATCTCGGTGTCCACCGTGCGGAGCCCGTGATGTCGGCGGTAGACCATGGCTTGCGGCGTGTACTTGCTGGCCGCGGTTTCGACGAAGGCTACGAGCAGGTTTTCCGGGTGGACGTTGAGCTGGGAGTCGTAGAGTCCTGCGAAGGATGTCTCGGCGGTGTCCTCGCCAAAGGCGCTGGATCTCACGGCGAAACCGATCTCCGAGTCGAACTCGCCGCGGAGGGTGGAGAGAGCGCCGTCGACGGCCTCGCGAACATCGGGCGGAATCTCGGCTGAGGTGATGAGTTGCTGCAATTGCGAACTGAGGGCGAAGAGGGCGTCGGGCCGATCGAGTTCGGCACTCTGGATGAGCCGGTGGATCTCGGGTCTGAGATCGTTGTGATCGAGAAGTCGACCGTAGGCGGCCGCGGTGATGACAAAGCCGGGCGGCACCTCGAGACCGAGAGCGTTGTGAATCTCTCCGAGGTTCGCCATCTTTGCACCGACCACCGGGCTGTCATGGCGCCCGATCGCCGCCAGGGGCAGTACCAAAGGGGCATCGATAATCTTCGGCAGCGGATGGATGACGGTGTCAAGCTCGCCGCGGATCTCATCAAAACGTTCGAAAAGACGGGTGTATTTACCGGGCGCGAGAGTATCGAGGCGCTGGATCATACGATATACCCGCACCGCTACCGTGGTCGCGTTGGACACGACAAAGTCCATCCCGTAGGGTTGGATTCCGGCGTAGGCTTGTTCCATCGTCGCCATGGTTTCGAGGGCGCGACCGTTGGCGGTCAGAAGTACACGGAAGCTGTGATAGCGCTCGCGGAAGAGCGCGCTCAGACGCTCGGACTCCTCCTCGGAGAGCTCCGGCTCCTTCGGACCCGTGAGGCGACGAAACCACCCACCGAGGGACTGGATGATGCTCGCCATCGTGGTCAGGTGCGACCCACCGGGCTCACGTCTCCTGCTCGTTCGTATCCGTACTCGACTCCTTGCGCAGCGAGCGGATCTTTTCTTCCTGGAGGGTCTTGCGATGGTGCGCGTCTTCGACCTTGTAGACCAGTTCGTCGATGCGAACCGGTTTGAGAAGATAGTCGAAGGCTCCCAACGCCATTCCCCCGACCGAGCTCTCGAGATTTGCGTAGCCGGAAAGCAGGATCACCTCCACCAGAGGGTGGCGCCGCTTGATGGTCTTGATGGCCGTGAGGCCGTCGGTTCCGGGCATCTTGACATCAAGGAGCACGACATCGATCGTCGGGTTCTCCGCGAGCATCGCAAGGGCGGTCTCAGCATCATATGCCTGGGACACCTCGAATTGTCGGATGGTCAGTCGCTTGGCCAGCGACTCGACAAAACCGACTTCGTCATCCACCAGGAGAACCGAAATCGCCATGATCTTCACTCCCCGGCCCATCTCGGCCGTGTTTGTCGGCGCCCGTCCATCACATCGATGCAGCTCGTTAGTGGGCCGCCAGTTCGAAGCCCATACCTTCGAAGATGTACATGATGGCATAGCCGTACCACACGGTGTAGATGACGTAGAAGACCAGCGAGAATAATACGATGGCCCAGCGGTCCTTGATATTCTGCGGTTCGATCCCATGGTAGTTGTAGGCGCATTCGACGGTTTTGGCCTGCACCGAGTGGGCGAGATCGGCGGAGTCGAAGATCTTCTGCCGTTTGAGATCCTTCTCGATGGCGGTCAGCGCGGCCCACCAGCCGTACATCACCTTTCTCGCCCCCACGCCGTACCTCGCCTCGAGCGCATCATCGCGGTTGTGGTAGGCGTCGTCGGCGTCGGCCAAGCAGATCGAGAAGATCTCTGCCAGATCGCCCCTGACCATGAGGTTGTTGTCCTCGACAGCGGTCGTGATCCCGGCGCCGGCAAAGATCGGTTCAACAGCGGCAGCGGTCGCCGGGTCAGCCATTTTGAGATTGAGAGTGACCTCTTTGCTGCCGTGATCCTCCACCAGATGCTGGACCTTCGGAATGTAGTACGCCGAGCCCTTGGAGATGGAATTGTAAAGGTTGTCGAGGTAGTTGAGACCGTTCTGACCCTCAAAGATGGGCATGAAGAAGATGACGAGAATGATGATGAAGCTGACCATGAGCGCGATGCCGATGCCGAGTTTGGTGGTGTTGGTTCTACTCATGACGACACCTCCATCCCTTTGAGCGTGCCGATGTTCGAGATGAAGGTGTAGATGACCCACACCGCGAACCCGCCGATGACGATGAAGAACGCCCAGATACCGATGTTGTCGAGTAATGAAATCACTCCCGGGGAGAGCGAGATCACCTCGAGATCGCTGAGTTTGCCGGGCAGGGCGAAGATCCGGTTGATAAAGCCGGCGAGAACAGCCATGGCGTAAAAGCCGCGGATCGTGATGCCCGGGACCACCTTGGTCACCATGGCGCCGATCTGGACCCCGAAGAGCGAGCCCAGGAGCATCCCCATGGCCAAGGTATAGAAGATGAAACCATAGATGGCGTACTGACTGATGGCTGCGAAGCCGGCGGTGAAGACGATCTGGAAGATATCGGTTCCCACCGTGGTCATGGATGACACGCCGAGGGTGTAGACAAAGATCGGGAAGGTCAGGAAGCCACCGCCGACACCCATGATGGCGGCGGCGATGCCGACCAGAAAACCGCTCGCGATGAGGAACCAGGCGGAGATCCTGCGACCGCCGGGAACCAGGCTCTCGTCAAAGGTGATCATGGGGGGAACGTTGATGGCCTGGAGTTTCTTCGGCAGCGAACCGAGTTCGGCGCCCTCGGATTTGCCGCCGTGGGCGTCTCCGCCTCCCCCTTCGCTCTTGCGGGCCTTGAGGAAGTCCATCATGGCGTAGATCCCGAGGCTGCCGAGCATGATCGAGTAGATGGTGGTGATGAAGGCGTCCGAGAGCACGGGGTTGATTTCGTACAGCGTTCGGTTGATGAATCCGCCGATGAGAGCGCCGCCGATCGCTCCAATCAGAAATGTCATTGCCAGCGGCACCGAGACGTTGCCGAGCTTGCGATGGATGACGCTGCCCATGATGGCCTTGGCGAAGATGTGGAAGAGATCGGTGCCCACCGCCAGGATCCCCTTGATCCCGGCCGACATGAGGGCCGGGGCGATGATGAAACCACCGCCGGCGCCGATGCAGCCGGTGATGAGACCGGCGCAGAGACCGATGAGAATCGACGCGATAAAGATGCCTGTTGAGTAGAAGGCGGGGCTGTAGGCCTTCTTACCGCCGAGCACATCGGGCAGGATGTCGCCGGCCGCGGAGGTCTGCTCGGCGATCTGCGCCGCCGCCGCCGGCCCGAAGATGAAGATCGGTAGCAGGAATAGAAGAAGAAGCAGGACCCGTTTCGGGTCGCCGAGGATTCTTCGCGAAGTGTCGAGCTCCCAGGCCGCATGAGCCTGCGCAGCCAGCGTCATGAACCTACCCCAAAATTCAAAAAATCTCATCATCACTTCTCCCTCATAAAACCGCGGTGTTCTTGATACCGCGTTGATGACTGCAGTTCTCGGTGCCGGAATCTGAAGCAACGGGTCACGACATCACCGTGTGTTGGAGGCCAGCGCAGCCGAGATCGTCTCGATCAGGCGCTTGAGCCCGACGGGTTTGATGAGATAGTCGAACGCACCCTGGGAGATCCCATCTCGAGCGGCCCGCTCGGAACCGTGACCGGTGAGCATGATCACCTTGAGTGACGGGTCCATCTTCTTGAAGACCTTGAGCACCTCGATGCCATCCATGTCTTCCATCTTCAGATCGACGACGGCGAGATCGAACTCCCACTGTCTCAGCGCGCGGATCGCCTCCGTCCCGCTGCTTGCAGTGGTTACTTTGTAACCACGGCGGGTCAGCCTCTTGGAGAGGACCTCCAGATAGCCGATCTCGTCGTCGACCAGAAGGAGTCGCACGGGTGCGTTTGACTCTGTCATGGCGGTGTGCTCAGTCACCCCGGCGCAACGAAATCAGCGATGCGCGGGCCTCGAGGATCTTGGTCTCGTGCTCGCGTTTCTTGGTCGCGGCCGCATTGAGTTTTTCCATGAGAACGTCGAGGTCACATGGTTTCATCAGGTAGTCATAGGCACCGTGTTTCATGCCTTCGATCGCAGATTCCACCGTGGCGTGGCCGGTGAGCATGACGACCTCGACAAGCGGGTGCTCCTCTTTGATGGCGGCGAGGGTCTCGAGTCCGTCCATCCCCGGCATCTTGACATCGAGGATGACCACGTCCGTTCGTGTCGCGCCACTACCGGCCAGGCTGTCCAGTGCTGCCTGGCCGCTGTGGGCGGAGGTGGTTTTGACGCCGCGTTTTTCAAGACGCTTGACCAGGGTTTCGACGAATTGGACTTCATCATCGACAACAAGGACTGAGGGTTCGATCATAGGTCTTCTCTTTCGCTGTTCAGATCAATTGGCTGGTCGTTCTCGGGAGATTCGCGCGGGAAGGAAACGGTGAAGGTGGTTCCCTGTTCGATCTCGCTCTCAACCGTGATGCTCCCACCCGCCTTTTCGACGATGCCGTAGCAGATCGAAAGACCGAGACCGGTGCCCTGGCCGACGGGTTTCGTGGTGAAGAAGGGGTCGAAGATCCGTGCGAGGTTGGCCTCGGGGATCCCCTCGCCGGTGTCACTGACTTCGAGAACCACCGCGTCGCCCTCGGCCCGAGTGACAACGGTGATCGTACCGCCGGGATGGTCGATGGCATCGATGGCGTTGTTGACCAGGTTGAGCAGGACCTGCTGGATCTCGGTCGGCGAGGCTTCGATATCGGGGAGGTCCGGACTCAGCTCGGTGGCGATGTGGACGTTGGCATAGCGGGTCTTCTGGCCTGTCAGACCAATGACCTCGTCCACGATGTCGTTGAGGGACACCGCGCGCACCGAGGGGTCGGTCTTGCGCGCGAAGCTCAGGAGTTTGTAGGTGATCTCCTTGCATCGGTCGCCCTGGGTTCGGATCTGACCGACGGCGCGGTTGATCTCGACGAGGTTTTCCTCCGAGGTCGGATCTTCGTCCTGGAGGAGGTCGTCGATCCAGCCCGCCTCCTGAACCATGATCGCCACCGGGTTGTTGATCTCATGGGCAATGCCTGCCGCGAGCTCGCCGATGGATGCGAGACGGCCGGTTTCGATGACCTGGTGCGTCATGACGGTCCGTTCTCGATCGGCCTCCGCGAGCTGGAAGGCAAGGTTTCTGGAGACAAAGAAGCTCACGGCGAGGGCCACGAACGCAACGGCCAGCAGGGCGATGATGGAGAGACGGACGACCTTCCGTACGTCTTCGAGGGCATCGGAGGTCTCCTGCTGATAACAGAGCAGCCATCTGCCCTGTTTGAGGGGCGCGAAGGCGAAGATCGACGGACGACCGAGGAGGTTTTCCCCGTCGACGACGAAGATCCGGTCCGAACGAATCTCACCGTCGAGAATACCCGAATAGGGGGAGCGATTGAGCGCGACTTCAAAGCGAGGGTTGGTCTGAAACTTCCCATCCCGGCTGATGATGAAAGCGAAGCCGGTGTCGCCGATCCGGATGCCTTCAACCAACGCATTGAACGACTCGAAGTCAATGGTGGCCTTGAGGATGAATGTCTCGTTGCCCACCCTGCGCTGGGTGGCGACGATGAAATGGGGAGAACCCCGCAGTCCCGCGAAGACATCGCTGATAAAGCTCTCGTTGGCGAAGGCCGGCTCGAACCAGTTCGCGGACGAGTAATCGGCCATCTCGAGGTTGAAGGGCCCCGCATAGGCGATCTGGATGCCGTCCTTGTTGACCAGACCGAGATCAACAAAGGCGCCGTGGTATTCCTCACGCATGAGGTTGAGCACTTGACGGAGGAAGTCGGCGTCGGCCAGACGCTCCATGGGGTGCTCGCGGGCGATGACCCGGACATCACTGAGGCGGTCTTCGATAAATGAATCGACGATGAAGCTGTGGCGCTCGATCATCACCGTGAGCTCGTTGTCGACCTTGTTTCGATAGACCTTCTGAAACTGTTGCAGATTGATCGCACCGGTGATGACGAGGGGAGCGAGGACGATCAGCGCGAGACCGATGACCGCTGATCGGACGCCGGCCTTCGGGGAGTTGCTGTGGTCGGTGGTGTCAGGTGTTGTCATGGCGGCTCGGTCCTCTCTCGTCGATATCAGGTCAGAACGCAATCCTCATGCCAGATGGTTGATCTCCACCGTGAATGTTTGACTCACTGCAACTCCAGGACATTCTATCGCTCTCGGACGCGCAAAACGTGGGGGTTGAGGGCTGGAGGCGTTAAATTTCTTTGCATGGGTGTCAAAATTCTTGATAGCTCATGGGTCATCGGAGTCCGTGTTTTCGCATTTTGGCGAGCAGAGTCGGTCGCGACACGCCGAGCAACCGTGCTGCTTGTGATCGGTTGCCTTCAGAGTGATGGAGTGCCTCTTTGATGGTCTGACGAACCACGCGGTTGGTGATGGTCTCGAGCAGATTCTCGCTGCCGTCCGCCAGGGCCTGGTGGAATCCCTCGGTCAGGGCCGTGTCGAGGAGTCGTGAAACATCGCTGGACCGTTTCTCGTTGCCCAGCAACAGTTGCTCGACGGTTTTCGACTCCACCCGCTGTCCGCGGCTGAAGATGAGGCACTGTTCCATGAGATTGGCAAGTTCGCGAACGTTCCCAGGCCAGCCGTGGGCGACGAGAATCGGGTAGGTCTCGTCGGCAAGGCCGGGATTGCGGACACCCAGGCCGAGGGCGAATCGCTCCAGGAAGTAATCGCACAGAAGCGGCACGTCGGCGGGGCGGTCAGCCAGCGGCGGCAGGTGAATCGGGACCACGCTCAGGCGGTAGAAGAGATCGCCTCGGAATCGCTCGGTGGCAATGGCGGCTTCGAGATCCCGATTGGTGGCTGCGAGGATCCGGACATCAACCGGAATCGGTTCGCGACCGCCGATGCGTTCGATCTTGCGGTCCTCCAACAGGCGGAGGAGCTTGGCCTGGATAGGAAGCGGGACATCACCGATCTCATCGAGGAAGAGGGTGCCGCCATCGGCCTGTTCGACCTTGCCGACTCGGCGCTTGACGGCGCCGGTGAAGGCGCCCCGTTCGAAACCAAAGAGCTCGCTTTCGAGTAGAGGTTCCGGGATGGCGACGCAGTTGACGACGACAAACGGACCGTCGGCGCGTGCCGAGTGTTGGTAGAGAGCGCGCGCAACCAGTTCCTTGCCCGTGCCTGAGGCGCCTCGGATGAGAACCGTTGCATCGGTGGGAGCGACGCGGCCGATCGCCTTGGAGATCTGCTGGATCGGCTTCGACCGCCCGATGATCGCCTCGCCCGACGCATTTGTGTCGGGCTGAGAGATCGCCACCGGTGACCGCATCAACCTGCCGGCTTCGAGGCCCTGGGCGATGATTTCGAAGAGGTCGTCGTCCTCGTAGGGTTCGAGGAGACAGTCGAAGGCCCCGGCCTTGATGACCTGGATGGTCTCATCGGCACCCCCTTTTGAGGAGAGAACCACCACCGGCATCCTTGGTTCGACGGAATGAAGAGCGGTCACCGCGTCGCGACCCGGGGTACTACTCAGGGGCAGGCAAAGAAGGACCAGCGCCGGAGAACTGCGGACGAGTTCCTGCAAAGCTGTGTCGATGGAGTCGACGAGAGTGATCTGATGGTCGGCACGATCCAGGAGTAGGCTCTCGAGCCGGGTGAGGGCGCGGCGATCGCGGTTGACGACCAGGATTCGGTTCATGATGCCCGCTGGGAAGCGGTTGTCACCCCGCGCGCGGGGAGTGGCGAGCCATGGGCTCCCACTCTCCCGATTCCGGATCGTAGGCCTTGATGGTGCCGGTGTGGAGGTCGTAGAGCCAGCCGTGGATCTTCAGCGTTTGGGAACGCTCGCCTTCGGCTACGCATGGATAGGTCCGTAGATTATCGAACTGCAGGAGCACATTGGTCTTGATGGTCTCGAGGTATTGATCCTCCTTGTCGACACCCCGGGCGAGCACTTTCTCGCGTGCCGGCCGTGCGAGTTCGAGCCACGAATCGATATGCGGTTGCTTCTCGGGGTCGGGATCGGCAGCGAGGGCGGCGATCCCGCCGCATTCGGTATGGCCGCAGACGACAATGTGTTGGACCTTGAGATGGATGACCGCATACTCGACTGCAGCGCCGGTGGCACAGGCCGCCGAGGTTGCCGGCGGCACGACGTTTGCGATATTCCGCAGATCGAAGAGTTCACCCGGATCGGCGCCGGTGATGAGCTCGGGCACGACCCTCGAGTCCGAGCAGCCGATCCACATGACTTTGGGGTCCTGACCTTCATCGGCCAGCCGGTCAAAGACCTCGTGGTCGGATTTGTATTTCTCCCTGAACTTACGGTACCCGTCGATCAAGCTACGTGTCGGCATTCATACCCTCCGTATGGCCCGCGGCCTTCATGAACGTCGCCTCAAGGCGTGGGGAGCGTGACCTGCATTCCCATGACGGGCCAGATGAAGATCACGAAAATCGTCACCACGACCATCAGCAGGAGACTTGCCGGAATCCCGGCCTTGAAGAACTCACCCGATGTGAACTGTTTGCTTTCATAGGCGATGGCGTTGGGCGCCGCGCCGACGAGCAGCAGGAACGGCATCCCCGCGGCGACCAGGGCTCCGAAGAGGATCACCTCACCGCCGACGCCGAGGTACGGCGCGATCTTGAGCGCCACCGGCAGGCAGATGGCGATGGCCGCCACGTTCATGATCAGATTGGTCATGATCAGGACGAAGAAGGTCACGCCCACGATGAAGACCGTGGCCGGC
>Ga0209344_10005967_pt1 | contig 10231 bp, 11 predicted proteins | sample Cruoilmetagenom6_FD_187293 | JGI IMG/M metagenome (GOLD analysis project Ga0209344, IMG submission 187293) | Oil polluted marine microbial communities from Coal Oil Point, Santa Barbara, California, USA - Santa Barbara Oil Seep Sample 6 (SPAdes)... | ecosystem: Environmental > Aquatic > Marine...
CATAAAAAGGAAAAGAATATGGAAAGCAGCGCATAAACAATCAGTAAGGTCATAGTTGGTTTTCGAAATTTTCATCTAAAATAAAGATTTAAAAACTCATTTCTCCGTAACACTTTGTTAATTGCACAAAAAAACCGCCACAAAGGGCGGTTTTCTTAAAAAGTCTATTTACGAAGCCTTCAGCATGGGTTTCAACGTCCCTTCCCAGCGTTTGGCATCCTGCAGACACACAAACGGATCTTTTGTGAAGCCTTCCTCATCGTTTTCAATATAGAAAGGTATTTCCACTTTTCCTGTTTTTTCAATCAATTCGAGCCCAACCCAATCCAGGGTTTTGTCTGTCTGCTTAATGCTTTTGGCACGACAGTCACACACCTCAACCATATCAATGATCTTAAAGTCTGCGTTGGGGTTTGTTTTTGAGGAGTACACAAGCTTTTTTGAAGTTTCGTCTACCGCAATTACGCAGTTGCCTATCACCTCAATATTTTTTACGTGTATGCCCTTTGTTTGCGACAATTGCGATACGGTTTTTTTTGCCTTTTTATCTTGGCCCGTGGTATTAAAGATTAAATAGCCTACTGGCACAAATATCAATAACAATATAATTATCCCTATTAGGGTGGTGTTCATTTCCATAATGAATAATTTTTTAGATGAATAAATTTGAATAAGAAAATGCTTGGAAACTAATCCAAACCGACCGAAGCAAACTCAAAAAATCACCAAAAAAAGTGGAAGGGAAATAAATGACGGAAGATAAGCTCCCGTTTGTCTTTTAATAAGTAAGAAGGATTAACTAAAGAAGAAACCCGCGCAAACGAAAAATCCTGGTTGGAATAAAAAGCTCCAAACAAACCAAGTCCCAAATATTCATTTTGCGAAACTATTTGTGAAGATTCCCCAATAGAAACTTCATTTAAAATAAAAGGCTTGTGCTCTTCTTTCTGAAGCTCAGAAACAAAGGCACCCCGGCGCATTTCAAAATAACCTTCCGCAGCAAAAGCTACATTCCCGAAAACCAATAAAATGGTAATCGAAACAAACAATCTACCTATATGGTTTTCAAAAGTTTTCACCCCACAAATGTATGCGAAAATAGAATTCGGAATAATAAAATTTTATTAATTAATTAGTTTCGCAACATCTTTCGCGACCCTTCGACTACGCTCAGGGTGACAAAGCTTTAAGAAATCAGTTTTACAACATCCTTAGCAAAATAACTTGCAATTAAGCACGCTCCCGCTCTTTTTATAGCAGTAACTTGTTCTATCAATACGGCATCATGGTCTAACCAGCCCTTTTCAGCTGCCGCTTTCAACATGGCATACTCACCGCTTACTTGATAAACCGCAACAGGAACATTCACTGCATCCTTTATATCGCGTACAATGTCCAAATAACAAAGTCCGGGTTTTACCATTACTATATCTGCGCCCTCATCAATATCCATCAAAGTTTCGCGGATGGCCTCTTCACGGTTTCCGTAATCCATTTGGTAGGTTTTTTTGTCCTTCGGAATATCCTTTACATCCACAGGCGCAGAATCCAAGGCATCGCGGAATGGCCCATAAAACGCTGAAGCATATTTAGCACTATAGGCCATAATTCCTGTATCGCAAAAACCTTCATCTTCAAGCAACGTTCTGATTTCAAAAATCCGGCCGTCCATCATATCGCTTGGTGCAACTATATCGGCTCCTGCTTTGGCATGGCTTAAAGCCATTTCGGCCAAAACAGCATTTGTGTCGTCATTGATAACTTTTCCTTCGGAAATGATTCCGTCGTGGCCATAAACCGAGAATGGATCTAAGGCCACATCGGTCATTACGATCATTTCCGGAACTGCATTTTTTACGGTTTTAATGGCTTGCTGCATCAACCCTTCAGGATTTAAAGCTTCTTTTCCGCTATTGTCTTTCAGTTTGTCGTCAACCTTCACAAAAAGCAACACCGATTTTAGTCCGAGTTTCCAAAGCTCCTTCACTTCCTTTTGAAGATTATCCAAACTCAATCTGTAATAATTTGGCATCGAGGCAATTTCCTCTTTCACGCCTTTTCCTTCAACCACAAAAAGTGGCACTATAAAATCATTGGGGCTTATAATTGTTTCCCGAACCAGGCTTCTCATACTTTCATTGGTTCGCAATCTTCGGTTTCTTCTTAGTGGGTACATAACTTTTTATTTTATCCAATTTCGTGGATGTTTTAATACTTCTATTAATTTTTCTTCTTCACTTCCTGATTCAGGATGATAATCATAGCGCCATTGTACATGGGGTGGCAAACTCATCAAAATACTCTCAATGCGCCCATTGGTTCTCAGTCCGAAAAGTGTGCCTTTATCATGAACGAGGTTAAACTCAACATAACGTCCACGGCGTATTTCTTGCCAATTTCTATTTTCTTCAGAAAAAGAAAGGTCTTTGCGTTTTTCAATAATTGGGACATAACATCCCAAAAAGCTATCACCCACTTCGGTTACAAAGTTATACCAATTCTGCATGGACATTTCCTCTGTTTCCTTCAAATAATCAAAGAAAAGACCGCCAATTCCTCTCGCTTCTTCGCGATGCGCGTTCCAAAAGTATTCATCACAGCGCTTTTTATAGGTGTCATAAAATTGGGGATTGTGTTTGTCGCAAGCCGTTTTACATACGTGGTGAAAATGTTTGGCATCTTCTTCAAACAAATAGTAGGGCGTTAAATCTTGTCCGCCGCCAAACCAACTATCTACAATATTTCCGTGGGAATCATACATTTCAAAATAGCGCCAATTGGCATGAACCGTTGGCACCATCGGGTTTTTTGGGTGAAGCACCAAACTTAAACCACAAGCAAAAAAATCGGAATCTTTAACGCCGAAATATTGTTGCATACTTTCGGGCAATTTTCCGTGTACCTCACTGATGTTTACCCCGCCCTTTTCAAAAACGGAACCGTTTTCAATCACTCGGGTTTGTCCGCCGCCGCCTTCAGGACGTTTCCAAATATCTTCTTTAAACTTTGCTTTTCCATCAATTGCTTCCAACGCAGCAGTGATTTCATTCTGTAAATTTTTGATATATGCTACAAACTTTTCTTTCATCATATCTTTTTCTGAAGTGATTTTGCGTTTTCCAAAACCTTTAGCGTCTCCGTACTTGCTGCGGTAACTGAAAGCGGTAATACTAAAATAATTCCAATCACCGGAATCAACAGCATCCCCATAAAAACCATGCCATTGCCGATAGCCACACCTTTGTTTCTTTGTACAAATTGAATACTCTCTGAATATTTAAAGTGTCTTTCCAAAGTGTAATCCATATTACCGAAACCTGCGTAATAGCTTTGTACTAAAAACAAAAGTACCGAAGAAATTATTCCTATAACAGGTATAAAACCTATCAGGATTATAGGAATTGTGAGCAATAGTTCCATCAGCAAATTCCTAACGTTTATACGCACACCACGCCAAAGTTGTTCAGCATTTGATGTATTCCTGTGTGAATGATTTTCACCAAAGAGATGTTTTTCAATCTTTTCCGAAACGGGACTCATAAAGGGCGCGCTCAGCGCCATCACGATATGGCGATAAAGAATTAAACCTAAAGCAATGATTATTAATGCTCCAATAAAATCACTGATGGTTCTAAAAGTTTGTGCGCCCCATTCCCAAAACCAAATTTTTGAAATAATCGACCCCAAATTATCACTCAAACCCCAAGCGGAAAACCCAATTGCAACCGCAGTAAAAAAACTAATTGCCATAGGCACGCCGAAGTACTTCCACAGCCCAAGTTGCCCTATAAGCTTGAAAGTGCCTGCGTATGCTTTTATGCCCCTAAGGATGTTTTTTATCATTTGTTTTGAACGGACAAATTATTCTATATAAACTAATTTAATTTTATAATTTTCAACTTCTTCAATCGTAGAAATTTTTACCGCTTCCGAAGCTTTTTGTTTCAAAAATGAAACGATTTCCGCTTCACTATTATGTTTTACTTCTTCAAAAAAAAGATTTCCCATTTGGTTGTTGTGTAAATCCATAGCGCGCTCCAAGGCTTCGTTGGGTGAAAAATCCTCATGCCAATCGGTAAATTTCTTTGCCCAAATTTTCGCTTTTTGTTCGGTGCTTTGCCATTTCGAGCACTTTTTGATAATTAAAATTACCCAAAGTGCATGTCGAAAAGCATTTGCTGGATTTCCTAAATGGTGCTTACTACCGTATTCTTTATACGCAATATTCATACATTGTTTGGTGGCAAAAATAGTAGGAACTGCATAAACGGGGTTTTTCAGAAACAGCCAAGCCAAGCCAAAAAGTTGCTTGAAATCCAATTTCTTTAAAATCCGCCACAGCATCTATTCTTTTTTGTATTCTTTCACCGCTTCTATGAAAGCCCCTGCGTTTTCCAAAGGAATATTTGGTAAAATTCCGTGGCCCAAGTTCACGATATAGCGATCTTTCCCAAATTCATCAATCATTTGTTTCACCATCTTTTTAATTTCTGATGGTGGGCTGAAAAGACGCGTTGGATCAAAATTTCCTTGCAATGTAATGTTTCCCCCCGTTAAATAACGGGCATTTTTGGCCGAACACGTCCAATCCACACCCAAAGCCGAAGCGCCACTTTTTGACATCGTATCCAACGCAAACCAGCAACCTTTTCCAAAAGCAATTACAGGGGTTTCGTCTTTCAATGCGTCAATAATCTGCTGCATATATTGCCAACTAAATTCCTGGTAATCGGTAGGCGAAAGCATGCCGCCCCAACTGTCAAAAACCTGTACAGCGTTTACCCCGGCTTTTACTTTTTCTTTTAAATATAAGATCGTTGTATCTGTTATTTTCTGAAGTAATTCATGTGCTAAAACTGGTTGTGTAAAGCAGAATTCCTTCGCTTTATCAAAGTTTTTACTGCCTTGACCTTGCACGCAGTAACACAAAATGGTCCACGGACTTCCGGCGAAACCGATCAACGGAATTTCGTCGTTCAATTTTTCCTTTGTCATCTTTATGGCTTCCATTACGTAGCCAAGGGTATCGTTAATATCCGGCACAATCACTCGTTCCAAATCTTTCGCGGAACGGATTGGATCTGGTAGCCACGGCCCAACACCAGGTTTCATCTCCACGTGAATGTTCATTGCCTGAGGAATTACCAAAATATCGCTAAATAAAATGGCTGCATCCATGCCGTAACGGCGGATGGGCTGCACGGTAATTTCACTGGCGAGTTCAGGGGTTTGGCAGCGGGTAAAAAAATCATATTTTGCTTTTATTTCTTGAAATTCGGGCAAATATCTTCCGGCTTGGCGCATCATCCAAACGGGTGGCCGTTCTACTGTTTCGCCGCGAAGGGCTTTTAGGAATAAATCGTTTTTGATCATAGTATTTTTAATGAATTAACCACTTTTGCAATTACGCTTTCTACGGTAGTGGCATTAGCAATTACCACATTTTCTGTATGTTTTTTTGCTTCAGTCGCGGTTGTGCTTCCGATGCAAATTGCTTTTGAATTATTTATTTTATTTTCTGAAACAAAGCTCCTCACTCCGCTTGGACTGAAAAAAAGAACCGCGTCAAACTGTCGTTCAAACTTTTTTGGGCTTAGCGTTGTTTTATAGACTTCAATTTCTTCAAAATTAATATTGTTTTCTTTCAATTTGGAAGGAATTTCATCGCTTCGGATGTTTCCGCAGAAAAAGTGAAAAGAATCTTTTTTGTGATTTTTCACCAAATAATCGGCCAGTTCCGAAGCATATTCTGCTGTTTCAACCACATTTTGGTCATTTTCTTTCAAGAGCTGTTTTGTCTTTTCGCCTACACAGAAACAGTTCTTGATTACACTCGAACGGACATCTGTTAAGGAAAAAGCCTTGACAGCATTTTGGCTGGTAAAAATAGCATTTTCAATCCTTGTAGGAACTTCAAAAGGTGCGTATTCAATTTTTATGGCATTGTATTCCACCAATGCGATGCCCGCATTGAGCATGAGCGACCGTTGGTTTTCCTTTAGATTTTTAGTTGATAAAACCGTGGGCATGGTTCTTTAAATATTTTTTGATATCTATATCCTTTCCAAAAACTACCAAAATATCTCCGCTCTTGAATTTCGTTTCGGGAGTTGGAAGACCAACTACCTCGCGCTTTTCTACCGAGCGTCCCAAAAAATTGGTATGTTCCTTTTTTCGGATAATAGTAATTATGTTCAGGTTGAATTTTTTTCGGAAATCGGATTGCTGTATAGTCAGCCCAACCAATGATTTTCCAGCCTCAATTTCTGAAACAAGGTATTCATCGTCAATTTCAAAATTATCGATACTTCCCTTCAGGTTTATTTTTTTAGTAAACCTTTCTGCATATTCCTGTTCGGGATGTATGATTTGATTTACGCCCATGGCCTCCAAAATAGTATCCTCCAAGGCTGAAGCCGAACGTGCAATAATCTTGGCCTTGGTCAATTTTTTAACAATCGCCGTGCTCATTATTGCTGCGCCGTTGCGTTCGCCAATGGCTATGATGGCTAAATCGGCATTGTTGAGCGGAAGGGCTTGGTAGGCGTTTTCATTGGTAGCATCTATGGCTACGGCGTGGGCCACCTTGTTTTTTATCTGTTCAATCTTTTCTAGGTCGTGATCTGCCACAATAACTTCATTTCCAGTATTTGAAAGATGAATGGCAAGCGACATTCCAAAATTTCCAAGACCAATTACTACTATTTTCATAAGAATTAGTTTATTAAAATATTTTCCTCAGGATATTTATAGTCAGTTTTACCCACACTTTTCAAAAGACCTATCATAAGGTTTAACAGGCCAATCCTACCGAAGAACATCAAAAAAATTATTACATACTTGCTTTGTTCAGAGAGCTGGGAGGTTATTCCCAAAGAAAGCCCAACGGTGGAAAAAGCCGAAAAAACTTCAAAAGCAATCTGTATCAATGAAAATTCTGGATTAAAAATAAGCAATAACAGAATACCCGTGCCTATACTCACTAAAGAGATAGAGATGATTGCAAAGGCTCTTTGAACTGCTTCTGTAGCAACTCTCCGAGTCCCGATTTCAATATATTTTTTGTCGCGTGCTATGGAAAAAATATTTAAAGTTGCAAGGGCAAAGGTTGTGGTTTTGATACCGCCTCCAGTGGAAGCTGGGGATGCACCAATCCACATAAGAAAAATCATAAACAGAATACCGGGAATGGTAAAGTTGGTCATGTCTACCGTGTTGAAGCCGGCTGTGCGTGAAGTAACCGAAGAAAACATGGCCGTAGTAAATTTACCAAAAGTAGATGTATGGGCCAATAAGTGGGTTTGTTGCTCTGAAAATAAAAAGAAAATAGCTCCACCTGCAATCAATATTACGGTGGTATAAAGCACAATTTTGGTATTTAAGTTTATTACTCTTGAAATAAATAAACGATCGTCTCTTTTGCTGAATAAATTGGCCATGAGTTTTTTTAAATACTGGATTACATTGTAGGCAATGTGATAGCCCAGTCCGCCAAAGACAATAAGGGCCATTATTACCCACTGCATATAATAATTAAAACGAAGACCTGTATCGTACAGCCCATCTGAAGCTAACGAAAATCCAGCATTGCAATAAGCAGAGATGGCATGAAAGACGGCAAAAAACCCTCTATCCTTAAAGGATCCTATATGTGTCAGGGAATGATAAACGAGCAGAGCACCTATACCCTCAAGAATAAGGGAAAATAAAACAATCTGCATTACGGTTCGCATAACACTGTTCAATTTTTCGTGACCTAATATATCCTTCATATAAAGACTTTCCTTAAAAGAGGCACCGCTCTTAAAGAAATAGGCAAAGAAGGAGGTAAATGTCAACATTCCCAAACCTCCTATTTGAAACAGTAGCATAATAATGGTTTGTCCTAAAGGGGTAAAGTCTTTAGCAGTATCTACAACAATAAGTCCCGTAACAGCAGTGGCACTGGTGGAAGTAAAAAGTGCATCGGTAAAGCTAATGCCGTGTGTGGTCGAACTAGGAAGCATTAAAAGAAAAGTTCCGGCCAGAGCTATAATAGCAAAACTGCCCACAAATAATATGGCAGGGTTAAAATAAATGCTATAAATCTTTCTAAGCAGAAAGGTTAGCCTGATAAAGAAATAAAAAAGCAGGCCATATTCTATAACGTAGCGCGCATCAAATAAGGTCTCTAGCAGCGAAGTTTCATAATTGGCTATAATCATTATCACTTCCAGCAAAATGAGCAACAGTAAAATTAATAAGTTTATCCTACTGTTCCTATAAACCTCGGGCTCCTTGCGATATTTGCTGTATTTGTAAAAATTAAAAAAAATGAGCGCCAATAACAAACTGGGCAGCACAACGAGCTTGTACAATCTAAAATCCTGAAAATTCTTAAAACCGAAATCAAATATCAAAAAGGCCAATAACCCTAGGTCAAGAAACCAAACGATTACATTCGTTAGGCTTGTTTTTTCCCAAAGACTCATTTCATTTTGTTTTTTATGGAAAGCATGAGTTCAGACCCCCCATTATTCAGAATAAATGTAGCACATTCCTTACCGAAACCTTGGTATTTTGATGTTAAACCTTTTTTTTCTATCTCAAGCTTTGTTTGTCCGTCTAAAGAAAAAAGACAGCCCCTTAACAATACTTCTTCACCAATTATTTCAGCAGAAGCTCCAATCGGCGCGGTACAACCACCTTCAAGCGTTCTTAAAAATTCGCGTTCAATATGTGTGCAAATTTCCGCTGAGGAATCATTCAATTTTGAAGTGGCCTCCATGCAAAATTTATCATTTTCCAAAGCAACCACTACCATGGCACCCTGTGCTGGCGCGGGGAGCATCCAACTTAAGTCAATAAAATTTTCAGGCAATAGATTGATTCTTTGTAAACCAGCCTTGGCAAAAATTGCACCTTGCCAATCATTATTCTTTAATTTTTGAAGTCGGGTGTTTACATTTCCACGTAAATCCACCACTTTATGATGCGGATATCTGTTTAGCCATTGTGCCTGACGGCGTAAACTTCCAGTGGCAATCGTACATGGTTTTTCGAAGTCAATTTCATTCTTTGTTACCAAAATGTCTTCGGAAGAAGCGCGCTCCAAAACAGCGGTTTGCACAATGCCATTAGGCAATTGTGTAGGCACATCTTTCATACTATGCACGGCAATGTCCACAGTTCCCTTTATCATTGCAACATCCAGCGTTTTTGTGAAAATGCCGGTGATTCCCATTTCGTACAGGGGTTTGTCCAATACTAAATCACCTTCAGATTTAACGGGAACCAACTGTGTGGTGTAGCCTAAACTTTCAAGTTTGGATTTTACGGTGTTGGCTTGCCAAAGTGCAAGTTCACTGTCGCGGGTGCCAATGCGGATTGTTTTTTTCAAGATTAGGCAGTTTCAAGTTGGAAAACCCTTCTTATGAGTTCTATACTTTCGGCAGAGCCTTCTTCGCCTTTAAGGTGGTTGGCGAAATGTGTAGTTATTTTTTGAATGAGTCGGTCGCTAATTATTTCAGCTTGCTCTTCATTGAAACCTACAATTTTTTTGCGTTGATAATCTATTTCGCCGGCTTTAATTTCGGCAAGTTTATCTTTTAGGGCCTTAATGGTAGGTGCAAATCTTCTGTTATCTGCCCATTTATTGAATTCTTTTTCTATTTCTGCTATAATCTTTTTTGCAAGAGGAAGCTGTGCAGCACGTTGTTCCAAGGTTTGGTCAGTTACAGCAGACAGATGATCCATATGTACCAAAGTTACCATTTCATTTTCCAAAACATCATCTGAAACATTTTTCGGAATGGAAAGATCCAAAATTAATAAAGGTCTCTTAAGGTACAGCAACTCTTTTGAAATGGTCGGTTGCTGCGCGCCTGTTGCCACGATTAGCACATCGGTCTGGGCTATTTCACTTTGAATATCGGCATAATCCTTAACAATCAAATTGAATTTACCCGCAACTTTTTCAGCTTTTTCCTTGGTACGGTTTATAAGGGTAATATGTTCGTTCTTGGTATGTTTTATAAGGTTTTCGCAGGTATTTCTACCAATTTTTCCAGTTCCAAAAAGAAGAATGTTCTTTTCGGAAATATAGGGCACGCGCGCCATAATGTACTGTACTGCTGCAAAACTTACTGATGTAGCTCCGGAAGAAATTCCGGTTTCATTCTTGATGCGCTTACTGGCCTGAATAACCGCATTTACAAGCCGCTCCATAAAGGGGTTGATAATGTCGTGCTTT
>Ga0209344_10005968_pt1 | contig 10230 bp, 8 predicted proteins | sample Cruoilmetagenom6_FD_187293 | JGI IMG/M metagenome (GOLD analysis project Ga0209344, IMG submission 187293) | Oil polluted marine microbial communities from Coal Oil Point, Santa Barbara, California, USA - Santa Barbara Oil Seep Sample 6 (SPAdes)... | ecosystem: Environmental > Aquatic > Marine >...
TTTCCGGTTCTACTGGCTCGTATCCGGGCGCAGTTGCGCCAACATGAGCAATCGGAAGACGCTGTTTTTCAGCTTGGGCCCTATACGTTCAAGCCGGCCGTAAAGATGCTAATTACCGAAGAAGACAGGAAAATCCGGCTGACCGAGAAGGAAACAAATATTCTGAAATTCCTTTACCGTGCCACCGAAGGCGTTGTTGCGCGCGACATCCTGTTGCACGAGGTTTGGGGCTATAATGCAGGTGTAACGACACACACGCTGGAAACTCATATCTACCGTCTTCGCCAAAAAATTGAACCAGATCCGTCAAATGCCCGCCTTCTTGTGACCGAATCAGGTGGTTATAGATTGGTAGCATAGAGACCCCGTTCTCGTGTCCGGGTAATGGCACGATACCTCCCTGTTGAACTGGCCCGGCCTTGTGCCGGGTCTTTTTTTTCCGGACGTTCCGTGCATGATGCCAAGAAAACGAACGGGGACGGATATGAACAAAGTGATAGATTCTTCGCAATATGCACCTGAAATGGTCCTGGATTTCTGGTTTCCAGATGATGGGCACCAAAATGATCCCGATACCCACGCCGCCTTTTGGACCCAACGCATGCAGGGCGGCATGGACGAGGCGATATGCCGGGATTTTGGTGCGCTGACAGAGGCTGCCGCCCGGGGTTACCTTGATCAATGGGCTGAAACACCTCGTGGGCGTTTGGCGTTGTTGATTGCTCTGGACCAATTTCCAAGGTCGTTTTGGCGGGGAACGCCCGCTGCCTATTCCCAAGACATCAAGGCCGCCCGGCTGGCGTTGAAGGGTATCGAGAATGGGCATTACGATGCACAGGATGCACCTTGGGAAAAGCAATTTTTCATCATTTCCATTACCCATTGCGAAGGGCCCGACCACCTAGAGCGGATGGACAGGATGATTGAACTGTCAAAAGCGCTCCATCCGAATCCGGCCCCCCATATGCAGGCCATCGCCGAACGGGCCGTCAGTCAGTCAACACGGGTGCGCGGCATTATTGAGCGGTTTGGCAGGCATCCGCATCGCAATGAGATTCTTGGTCGCCCGTCTACGCCTGACGAGGAAATCTATATTAAAGAAGGTGACTTTCCACATATACGAAAGCCGGAAAACTGAAACCGCGACTTGAGGCCGAAACGCCCTGCCGTTAGGTTCACCCGAACCAACGTCGGGAGCCATCATGCCATTCACAATTGCCACCTGGAACATCAATTCCGTCCGCCTTCGCGAGCCGATTGTTCTGAAATTACTCGAAGACGAGGCGCCGGATGTTCTGTGCTTGCAGGAATGCAAAAGCCCGGTCGAAAAGATCCCGTTAGAAGGGTTCGCAGCCCTTGGTTACCGTCATTTCGTTGCGCGTGGTCAGAAGGGTTATAACGGCGTCGCAATTCTGTCGCGCCTGCCGATCGAAGATGCCGGGGGTGAAGATTTCGTATCCCTTGGCCACGCCCGGCATGTTGCAGGCAAGTTGGAAAATGGCGTGACAATCCACAATTTCTACGTGCCTGCGGGCGGCGATGTTGCGGATCGCGATGTGAACGAAAAGTTCGGCCAAAAGCTCGATTACCTGACCGAGATGCGGGATTGGTTTCGTGAGGATCGGCCAGAGAAATCGATACTGGTGGGTGACCTGAATATCGCGCCGCGCGAGGATGATGTCTGGAGCCATAAGAAATTGCTGAAGGTTGTCAGCCACACGCCGATCGAAGTGGAACATCTGGCGCAGACGCAGGATGCCGGAAACTGGGTCGATATTACCCGGCAGGACATTCCGCAGGGCGAGCTTTATTCGTGGTGGTCTTACCGGGCAAAAGACTGGTCAGCAGCCAACAAAGGTCGGCGTCTGGATCATGTCTGGGCCACGCAGGATATTTCCAGCGCGGCACATGGATCGCGAATTTTTCGCGATGCGCGGGGTTGGGAAAAGCCATCCGATCACGCACCGGTCTTTGCCACTTTTGATCTGTGAGCCGATGAGTGCGACCTTGCACAAAGTGGCTCGATACACCATCTACATGACAAATATGTACGACCCGAAGGAGCCCCGCTAATGCTGGAGTTTGGCGAAACGACCACCGGAAACCCTGATACTGCCGCGTTGATTTCAGATAGCACCGAAGCCACGTTCATGCAGGATGTCATCGAGGCATCCAAAGAAGTCCCAATCATCGTGGATTTCTGGGCGCCTTGGTGTGGCCCGTGCAAGACGTTGGGGCCGATGCTTGAACAGGCCGTTACCGAGGCTGGCGGCAAGGTTCGCATGGTCAAGGTGAACGTCGATGAAAATCCGCAGATTTCGGCGCAGTTGAAAATCCAGTCAATTCCCACCGTCTATGGGTTTTTTGACGGAAAACCTGTTGATGGGTTTCAGGGCGCGGTGCAGGGCTCAGAGATCAAGGAATTCGTATCCCGAATGAGCGAATTTGGCCCCGATGGCGGACTTGCGGAAGCCGTCGAAGCGGCCGAGGCGATGCTGGCCGAAGGTGCAGCGGTTGATGCGGCAGAAACATTCGCGGCCATTTTGGAAGAAGAACCAGACAATGCGGCGGCCTATGGCGGCATGATCCGTGCCCACTTGGCGCTTGATGATCTGGAACAGGCCGAAGCGATCCTGAATGGCGCACCGGCCGAGATTTCGGCGGCCCCAGAGCTTGAGCTGGCCCACGCACAGTTGGAACTGGCCAAGCAAGCGGCGGATGCAGGCCCGGTGACAGAACTGCGGGCGGCTGTCGATGCTGATCCGGCGAACAATCAGGCGCGGTTTGATCTGGCGCTTGCACTACACGCTAATGGCGATGTGCAGGAAGCAGTTGATGAATTGTTGGAATTGTTCCGTCGGGATCGCGAGTGGGATGACGGAGCGGCAAAGTCGCAACTTTTCACAATCTTCGATGCGTTGCAGGCGCAGGATCCGATCGCCCTGAATGGTCGGCGCAAACTGTCGTCAATGATATTTATCTGAGGCTACTAGTGGTCTGAATATTAATCATGTTTCAAGCAGCTAACCTGCCATCGTCTTTGCCGGTTTTCCCACTTCCGGGCGCGTTGTTGTTGCCCCGTGCCCCGCTGCCGTTACATATTTTTGAACCCCGTTATCTTGTAATGCTGGACGACACGCTGAAATCGGCGCACCGCCTGATCGGCATGGTGCAACCCCTGCAATCGGCAGATACATCGGGCAAGTTGAACAACGTCGGCTGCGCTGGCCGCGTCACCGCTTTTTCGGAAACCGACGACGGGCGCTATATGATTACGCTGACCGGAATTTCGCGCTTTCGGATAACCGATGAATTTGAAGGCTTTGCTGCCTATCGGAAATGCGAGGTTAGCTGGAACGGATTTGAAGGGGATCTTGGTGCCCGCGAGCACGACGATGGGCTTGATCGGCAAAAGTTCTTTTCGCTGTTGGGTCGGTTTCTGGAAACAAATGAACTGCAAAGCGATTGGGATTCTTTGCGCGAAGCAGATGATGAAATGTTGATAAATTCACTGGCAATGCTGTGCCCGTTCAAGCCAGAGGAAAAACAGGCGTTGCTGGAAGCTCCGTCATTGATAGCCCGGAGGGAAACATTGATTGCTTTGTTTGAATACGCAGTACGTGGTGGGTCCGGCGAAGAGGTGATGCAATGAGTACTGCTTTGGAATTTGACCGACGCATGCTTGAAGCGCTGGTTTGCCCGCAAACCCAAGGGGTGCTCAGCTATGATGCGGATAAACAGGAACTCGTGTCGAAATCTGCAAAACTGGCATTTCCGATCCGCAATGGCATCCCGGTTATGCTGATTGATGAGGCGCGCGAGCTCGACTAAATCGGGCGGCCCTGCAACAGCTTGGGCAGATCGCCGGTCAGCCCGGCGGCTTCACGCATCAGGCTGCGGCGAAGGCCCGGCAAACTGTTGACCAGCCCAAGCCCCAGATCGCGACCAAGCCGGATTGTTGGATTGTCGTTGGAAAACACCCGGTTGAATGTGTCGGTCGCCAGCGCGGTTGCCGACACGTCGAAACTTCGCCATTTGCGGTAACGTTCCAACACGTCCATTCGCCCGATATCCTCGCCACGGCGCATGGCCATTGTCAGCACCTCGGCCAAGGCTGCGATATCCTTTAGCCCGGAATTCAGACCCTGCCCGGTAATCGGGTGAACAACGTGAGCAGCGTCGCCAACCAGCACCAGCCTTTCGGCCACCGTGCTTTGCGCCAGCGACAGGCCAAGGGGATAGGTTGCGCGTTGTCCACACAAGGCGATCTTACCCAGAAAGTCACCAAACCGTGGCTTCAGAGCCTCGATATAATCGGCATCGCTGAGCGCATGAATACGCTCAGCCTCGCTCGTTGTTTCGCTCCAGACAATCGACGAGCGGTCGCCCGGAAGCGGCAGGATAGCCAGCGGCCCATGCGGCATGAAAAACTGATGCGCGGTGCCGTTGTGCGGGTGTTCATGAGATATCGCGCAGACAAGCGCCGTTTGCCCATAGCTCCAGCCCTCGCGTTTGATGTTTGCACCTTCGCCGATCTGTGTGTTGCGGCCATCGCAACCTATCAACAGGCTGGCCGTGACCGATTTTCCCGAAGACAGACGCACCGTAACCCCGTCGCTGGCAACGGATTGCGATTGAACGCGAACGCCACGCATTGATCTGATCAAAGGATTGTCCGCGATTGATCGGTGCAGCGCCTGACGCAGATACCGGTCTTCGATCATAAAGCCCATCGGGCCTTCTTCGATTTCGGCGTGGTCCAGTTCAAGGATCAGCGGCGAAGCGCCTTCACCCGCGCGACCATCCGATACGATGACTTCAAGGATTGGTTGCGCATTTTCGGCAACCTGCTGCCAGATACCGATAGCCCCCAAAAGCCGCTGTGACGCCACCGCCAGTGCATAGCTGCGCCCGTCAAATTCTTCGTCGAGGACAAGCTGATCTTCCAAAGGGTCGATCAGCGCGACCGAAAACTCGCTTTGGGCCAGCGCCAAAGCCAGCGCCGAGCCGTTCAAACCGCCGCCTGCGACAATGATATCAAATTCGGGTGCCATAATGTGAATATGGGCCGCGTGGCGGGATTGTCCATGCGTTGTGCTGCCGCTACCGTTTGATTTGGATAGTGGAGGCGCGGATGACGCATAAATGGTTGCACATGACGGCGGCAGAATTGGGTCGGGGGATTGGCGCGCAGGATATTGACCCTGTCGCGCTTGCGCAGACCTTCCTTGATGCGATTGACGAACATCCCCTTTCTGGCCGGATTTATGCACGCCTGACACCGGAACGGGCGATGGCCGAGGCTGGTGCGGCGGCGTTGCGTGCCAGAACTGGCTACCGGCTGTCACCAATAGATGGTGTTCCGATCTCGTGGAAAGATCTGTTTGATACAGCAGGAACGGCGACCGAGGCTGGCTCGGCCCTGCTGGCAGGGCGTGTCCCTGCGCGTGATGCGGACGTGTTGGAAACAGCGACAAGTCTGGGGCTGGTTTGCCTTGGCAAGACACATATGTCGGAACTCGCGTTCTCGGGCCTTGGCTATAATCCGATCACACAGACACCACCCAGTGTGAATGACCCGGATGCGGTGGCTGGTGGTTCGTCTTCGGGTGCTGCGACATCGGTTGCCTTTGGTTTGGCCGCGGCAGCGGTTGGCACTGATACCGGCGGCTCTGTGCGTATCCCGGCGGTGTGGAATGATCTGGTCGGATTGAAAACGACCTCTGGGCAACTACCGCTGCGCGGCGTTGTACCGTTAGCAGCACGTTTTGACACAATCGGCCCCCTTTGCCGGAGCGTTGAGGACGCGAGCCTAATGTATGGGGCGCTCCGTGGATGCCCCCCTGTCGATTTGCGAGGCGCGACACTTTCGAAAAAGCGGTTTCTACTATTGGAAACTGTTGCGCTTGATGACATCCGTGCAGAGCCTTTGGCTGGCTTCAATAGCGCCGTTCAGCGTCTGCAGGCGGCGGGCGCCACGATTGTTCGCGCTGATATACCCTGCGTTGCCAGGGCGCTGGCTCTGTCGCCGATTTTGTTTGCACCCGAAGCATATGGCACATGGAAAAACCAGATTGAGGCCGCCCCGGACAAGATGTTTGCCGAAATACTCGAGCGTTTCAGAGGTGGCGGAGACATCTCGGCTGCCGATTTTGTGGCGTCCTGGCAGGAACTTATGGTGTTGCGGGAACAGTGGAACCGGGCCGTTGCAGCCTTTGATTCGGTGATATTGCCGACAGCGCCGATATTGCCGCCCAATCTGGAAAAACTGGCGACGGATCATGAATATTATGTTGGCGAAAACCTGCTGGCCTTGCGCAACACCCGCATCGGAAATCTGTTTGGATTGGCAGGTCTGACAATCCCGACGGGCCTGCCATCAACCGGCATAATGTTCCTGACCCCGCCCAATACAGAAAACCGCCTGTTGCGACTGGGCGTGGCCGCTGAAAGGGCACTGGCCTAAAAGCAACATTTTTTCGGGTTAAATGCGGAACTTAGGCCTGTTTATCTGGACCGCCGTGACGTCTGTAGCTATCCTAATTCTGAACGGGACGAAATGATCCCGACAGTTGAGGCAAAGATGACGTTTCCCGAGCGGTTTTCGAACCTGCCAGAATACGTATTCCCGCGTTTGCGCGCGCTGCTCGACCCGCATCCGCCGGGTGGCGATGTCGTGCACATGAGTATTGGCGAGCCAAGACACCCGTTCCCCGACTGGGTTTCGGATGTGATCGCCGAGAACGCTGCCGAGTTTGGTCGCTATCCGCCCAATGACGGATCACCCGAATTAAAAGCGGCCATTTCGGATTGGATTTCCAAGCGGTTTGAGGTTTCGCTGGACGCGGATACTCAGATCGTTTCGCTCAATGGAACCCGCGAAGGCCTGTTTAATGCCTGTATCGCGCTGTGCCCTGAAAAAACTAGGCAGGGCAAGCGCCCGGTGGTTCTGGTGCCCAACCCGTTTTATCAGGTCTATGCGATTGCCGCCGCCGCCGTCGGAGCCGAGATTGTCTATGTTCCGGCCACGGAAAGCTCTGGCTTTTTACCGGATTTTAATTCGGTTCCTGCCGACGTTCTGGATCGCGTCGAAATCGCCTATCTGTGCTCGCCGTCGAACCCGCAGGGCGCGGTTGCGGGCCGGGAATATTTGGCTGATCTTATCAAACTTGCCGAGAAACACGATTTCAGGATTTTTTCGGACGAGTGCTATTCGGAAATCTATCGCGATGCGCCGCCGCCAAGTGCATTGCAGGTCGCGGTCGAACTGGGCGCCGATCCGGAACGCATTTTAATCTTCCATTCGTTGTCAAAGCGCTCAAGCCTGCCGGGACTGCGTTCAGGTTTTGCGGCGGGTGGTGCCGGAAATATCGGTGAAATCAAAAAACTGCGCGCCTATTCCGGCGCTCCTGTTCCCTTACCGCTTCAACGGGCGTCGGAAAAATTATGGGCCGATGAGGTGCATGTAGCTGCAAATCGGGTGCTCTACGTCGAGAAATTCGACATGGCAGACCAGGTTTTTTCATCGCTAAAGGGCGTCTTCACACCGCAAGCAGGATTGTTCCTTTGGTTGCCAGTTGAAAACAGCGAGGCGGCCACGCTGAAACTTTGGAAAGAGACCGGGATCCGCGTATTGCCGGGTGAATACCTAGGTCGGGAAATCGACGGACTAAATCCGGGAAGCAAACACATAAGGGTCGCCATGGTGGCCCCAAAAGACGAAGTGCAGCGTGATCTGATCAAGCTGCGTGACTGTCTATATTCGTTAGGACAATAGAATAATGGCATCTTATCAGGCTCGACAGCGCGATCCCCTTCTGGATAGCAATACGCAAGCCATCATCGAAAGGCGCGGCAAGGAATTGCTTGGGTTTGGCCTGATGACGGTCGGGTTTCTAATTGCGCTGACGCTTTGGTCTTATTCTTCGGATGATCCCAGCTGGTTGTCGGTGACGGACGAACCAGTTCGAAATATCCTTGGCCGTTTTGGTGCCTCAGTCGCGTCACCTCTGGTCGTGATTGCTGGTGCCGGTGCATGGGGCATTGCCGTGGCCTTCTTAGGTTGGGGTTTGCGGTTTCTTCTGCATATCGGTGAAGAACGTGCACTAGGGCGCGCAATTTTTGCGCCAATCGGCATCGCCTTGGCTGCGGTCTATATGTCCACTCATGTTCCCGGCGTCGCATGGAAGCATTCGTTCGGACTGGGCGGATTGTTCGGCGACACAGTATTGGGTGCGGTTCTGGGTGTCGTGCCAGTCAGTGCGACGCTTGGTCTGAAGGTTATGGCATTCTTCATGGCAATTGCGGCACTGGCAATTGCGGCGTTTGCCTTGGGCTTCACGCGCCCGGAACTGCGCAGCATTGGTAAGTTTTTGCTGGTCGGGATTATCATGATCTACGCCACTGCGCTGACTTTTGTCGTCAAACTTTCTCACTGGGTTGGGGCAACGTTTTTGTTCGTGCGCGGCTGGATTTCGATCAGGCGTGAGCACCGAAAAACTGCTGCGGCCCTTGCAGCGGCCAATGTGGCAGAGCAGCCGGTGGTTCGCCGTGCAGATCCGATGCCACAACCAATACTGACCCCGGAAGAGCCGCCGTTATCGGATCCGCTGAAGAGCGGGATTTTTGCAAAAATGCCGTCACTTTTGAAACGGACACCGGCACCGGAAACGGAAGCAGAACCGACGCTCTACACGGCACAAGACTTTGGCGACCCGCAGATCAAGGCAAGGATTGCAGAGGTTATCAGAAACCGCGTCAGCAGCAGGTCTGTTCTTTCAGACGATGCTAAACGCAAAGAGCCACCGGTAAGCGGCCGCCATCCGCGTGGTCCGCAACCGATGATTGTTCAAGGTGCAGCCCCAAATACGACGGCTGGTGTGCAGACGTTTAAGCAGGACTATGACAGTTTGGTGGACGACTATGGTTTTGACGGAACTTTAACGCCAGCGAGCTTTGAAGCCTCGACACCACCACAGCACGACGCAAAAAGGGTTGTTCAGCACACCGCCCGGAAATCTGTTCGTCCCTCGCAGCAAGCCAAGGCCGAGGCACAGCCGGCACTACAGTTTGAGGACAGGTCGGCGGAATTTGAAACGCCACCGCTCAGCCTGTTGACCAACCCGGTTGCAGTTGATCGCCACCATTTGTCAGACGAAGCGTTGGAAGAAAATGCGCGAATGTTGGAATCGGTGCTCGATGACTATGGCGTGAAAGGCGAGATTGTGTCGGTGCGTCCCGGCCCCGTTGTAACAATGTATGAACTTGAGCCTGCGCCCGGTTTGAAAGCAGGCCGTGTGATCGGTCTGTCGGACGATATTGCACGCTCGATGTCGGCGCTGTCCGCACGCGTTTCTACGGTGCCAGGCCGCTCGATCATTGGAATTGAGTTGCCGAACGTGCGTCGTGAGAAAGTTGTCTTGCGCGAAATTCTGGCGGCGCGGGATTTTGGTGACAGCAACATGCGCCTACCACTGGCGCTTGGCAAAGATATCGGTGGTGATCCGATTGTTGTGAACTTGGCTAAAATGCCCCATTTGCTGATCGCCGGGACGACCGGCTCGGGTAAATCGGTCGCGATCAATACGATGATCCTGTCGCTGCTCTATAAGTTAACGCCTAACGAATGCCGGTTGATCATGATCGACCCGAAGATGCTGGAACTCAGCGTATATGATGGCATTCCGCACCTTTTATCGCCCGTTGTCACGGATCCCAAAAAAGCTGTGGTCGCGTTGAAGTGGGTCGTTGGCGAGATGGAAGAGCGCTATCGCAAGATGTCCAAATTGGGCGTTCGCAATATAGACGGTTACAATGGACGCGTGCGCGACGCTCTTTCACGCGACGAAATGTTCAAACGGACGGTCCAGACCGGATTTGACGAGGACACCGGCGAACCGATTTTTGAGACGGATGAATTCAAGCCTGAAACGCTGCCCTATATTGTGGTCGTCGTAGATGAAATGGCCGACCTGATGATGGTGGCTGGCAAAGAGATCGAGGCTTGCATTCAGCGACTGGCTCAGATGGCGCGGGCGTCGGGAATCCACCTGATCATGGCGACGCAACGCCCGTCCGTCGACGTGATTACTGGCACGATCAAGGCCAACTTTCCAACCCGGATATCTTTTCAGGTCACATCAAAGATCGACAGTCGCACGATCCTTGGCGATCAGGGTGCCGAGCAATTGCTGGGCATGGGGGACATGCTGTTTATGGCTGGTGGTGCGA
>Ga0209344_10005969_pt1 | contig 10227 bp, 13 predicted proteins | sample Cruoilmetagenom6_FD_187293 | JGI IMG/M metagenome (GOLD analysis project Ga0209344, IMG submission 187293) | Oil polluted marine microbial communities from Coal Oil Point, Santa Barbara, California, USA - Santa Barbara Oil Seep Sample 6 (SPAdes)... | ecosystem: Environmental > Aquatic > Marine...
TGGTCCCAAAGGCGGTAAATATTTAAAGTGTAGTGCAGCTGTTCGAGGTATGGATTGTGTTGCAAAATCTTGGAGATATGCCGATTTTGAAATTTCTTTTTTTCACTTTGTTCGAGAAGTTGATCTGACAGCGATTATTGAACGATCAAAAAGCCGTATGGAAGGGGCTAAAATACGTGAGCAAATACTTATAGAAGAAGAAAGACTTAGTAGCCTTACGGTAAAACAAAATCGAACTTATGATTTATTTGTTGAAAGTGATATACAAGATCCATTTCTTAAGGATAAATTAGCCGAAATTTCGTCAGAAATTAAGACTATAGAATCCAAAATTCCTTCACTACGTAATAAGCTAAATTCATCACAGGATACTCTTGTAAACGAACGAAATGTTCCAGAACAGATTTCGTTCATTAGTCAATTCGAACATAGCGCAAATGTAGAGAAAAGGTTTTTGGTAGCCGCCAAGCTGAAAGAATTTATTAAGGAAATTCGGGTTGCCACAGATGGAAAAAAGCCAAATTACGAAAAAGCGAAGTCAAAAGTCGAAAAAGGATGTGATGATCCTGAAGAAGTTTTCAAACTCATTGCAATTCTGAAAGATAGTTACTTTAATTCCCCTCTCTCCAACCCTCACTTTAGTATATCTTTTTATGACGGAACAGAACGTTTAGTTATTCCGTCACCAGATGATCCGACAGTCCTTCTTCAAAAAGCGGAGATCAAGGACGGAAAGGCTTTTATCGAGGGTGGGCTTGATGATCCGACAGCATAAGTTGATAACCCCTTCAGAAGGATTTCCAATAGTACACAGTCACAAAAAACCTCCAGCATTAAAATTTGAAGATGGGGAATTTAAATCAGTAGATACCTATGAAAATTAATGACGTAAAGTGAGTTGTGCAAAATTCTGCTTTCGGCCCAGTCCATCCAGTCGATTCAATTAGATCAACGTCTGCTTAGAGCCCTCTTTGACCGATGCTGCAAAGTGTATGAAAGTCCGGTTTTCAAGAAGTGACAAAGAGGCATATTTCAATTTTCTTGACGTACCCATCATTGTCGATTTGCCAACTCTGCGGCGGCAAACTCTGCCAACCCTTCATCTGTCCCGTCTGTGAAACAGGCAATCGTCATCGGATCAGCTAGGTCAGGATAGTGATAGACAGCGTTTACGCTGAAGGGTCCTCCGCCAGAATGCCCGACAGCTTGTCCTGCGCCGCTAATCCCACCTGACATCAGACCCAAGGCATACCCACACTCCGTCCATGGACGACCGGGAATGGCACCACCAAGCGAGCGTCGGTCCAGCATCTCCGCCAGCGTGTCTGATCTGAGCAAACCATTTGAGAAGAGAGCATGCAGCAAGTGTGATGCATCCAAAGCCGATCCGATGAGACAGCCGTGGTATACCCACCCCGGATTATAGTCAGTCGCAGCATCCCAATGTAGTGCAGCAGATTGTTCAAGTTTGTCCCAAAACGTCACGCTTTCCAAACCCAACGGCTTGCAAATCATGTCAGAAATGGCGTCTCCAAGCGACTTTCCTGTTCTCTGTTCGATCATATCCCGTGTAAGCAGATAACCGATATTAGAGTATGTCCATCCCTCACCCGGCGCGAACAGCATGCCCTGCGCCAGCGTCGCATCAAGCAACTGTTCGCGCGACCAAGGTTCATCCGCTCGCGCAACTGCCGCATGGTACTCTGGTAGTGATCCATAGTCAGGGAGGCCAGAGGTATGACCGAGTAACTGGCGAAGCGTGAAAGGGTGGTCTTCGAGTAACGCATCCAAATCCAAAACCTGCGCTTCGACCAACTTAAGTGCGCAGATCGCAATCGCGGTTTTTGAAAAGCTCCAGTATGGGAAAAGCGCACCGTCATTGCCGTTTCCGCCTTCGCGACCTGACGTAGAAATCCAATGTGAGTATATTTCTTGATCGCTCATCCGAGCAAGGTCTGTGATCCTCGCGATCTTGTCAAATTGAGTGTTAATCCTATCCCGAAAGCAGCACTTGGTTCAGCCACAGCGAACGGCAGCAAAGTCCGCATAGCGGAAGTTGGACTTAAAAATTGAATGCACATTAAAGGACACTTCGATGCAAGATTACATGGACATTCACCCGAAAGACGGACGGCCTATGACTAGCAATGCAGACACCCCAAACGCAATAGCACAGCAAAAAGAATACAGAGTTTTCCAAAATGATGTGGGACACTGGTTTGCATATTTTGGAGATCAAAAAATTGGGTCAGCACTTAACCCAGATATTGCATTTCGCTACGCAGCCGAACACGCAAATCAAACTTCACATTAGAGGACCGAATGTCTGCTTTGAGCCCTTAGCTACTACTTGACTAGTTGAAAACTGAGCGAAGATGCGTAATACTTTAAAAATGACAACCAAGCTTCGCGAGCTACCTCTTTCTATTCAGATCAAGCCGAAAACAATCGCTGATCGAGAAAAAATAAACTATGGATTTGCCAAGTTAGCCTCCAAAGATTCTTCCTTCCGTTTAACTACGGATACAAATTCTGATCAGACAACCATACAATGTATTGATGAGTTTCGCCTCAGTCAATTGTTGGGCCGTCTGGTAGACGAGTTTTTAGTCGAAGCAGAGATTGGTGCGCCAAGAGTTTTTTATCACCAAACTGACAAAGAATTGCTTGAACCAATTATAAAAATTCATGTTGAAACACCAGAAGAATACACTAGCGTAATCTTAAGTGACCTGAGGTCCCGTCGAGGTGTAATTTTGGATCAAGATACTCTAGGCAAGAAAACTAATATTGATGCTTTCGTGCCATTGGCCAACACGTTTGGCTATATTAACTCACTTCTTTCTATGTCTTCAGGCCATGCAAATTATACTTTGCAGTTTGATCATTATGCAGCTTGCCCCACTGACAATAACCCAGATGACCAACCGCCTTCTACAATCGCTTTAAGAGCCTAATGAACGTTGTGACTACAAACCAGCGTGAACGGCAGCTTCGTTCGCCTTGCGTCTGATGCTCATGTGGTCGCCCAATGGCAGCTTTGAGCCCATAGCGGATGGGGCTATCGTAATTAGAAGTTCGTAAAGTCAGGGTGATTAGATGTTACAACATCGATCTTATGATCGAGAGTGCAAATTTGGTAGTGAAACAATTCACCAGGAAATTTTGTTGTCGCCCAAGTGGACTTGCGAACAAAATCTAAGAAAAATGATTTAGAATAGATGCCAACCCATCCCCCTTCAGACACTTCCTCGTCGCTGTTCTGCGCAAACATTTCTTCGGTTATGGCATAGGATACAAAATTGAGGAAAGAGAAGGTGTAGAGCTTGCTATCTTTGGTTATTTCGATTGCTCTGGTATTTGGAATCAGAAACTCTTCATCAATTTCATCAGCAACAATTCCACCAGCAACGCAAATTTTGAGTAGTCGTTGGCTACACAGTTGGATTTCATTAGTGAGTAACCACTCTAGTTTGTTCAACTCCTGAATCCCCTGATGCTCAATATCAAATATATCGGCCAATGGTATTTCTCTTTTCTATCTTTTATAAGTTTACAGCGACTGCACTAAGGCAGCTTATTGAGTCTATAGAGAACTTAGTCAATTTTATGGCCATATACGAACGGCGGCTTTGTCCCGCTTAAAAGTCATTCACTCAATAGTAAACTAACAGCTATAAAGTTAAGCTATTCCATAAGTTAGAAGGTAACACTTGAAGCTCCCTGAGAGACTCTAAGAGGCTCGCTGACGGCCCTTCAGTCCACCTCGGGCATAGGGGATCTGATTGGGGGCTAACGGCCTGTGTGAGGCACTTTCACGCTTGGTTTCCAATGTTAGCTTTGAGCCAATTTTAAGACCTTCAGTTGCTAAAATCCAATATTCTTTGAAGTTCGTCTGGATCTATTGCATCAACAGCGGTTTGAAGTTTGGTTGGGTCGTTAGTTTCTGGGAAATGCAATGTATAAGTTGTTACTCCGTTGGTCTCTTCAGATTCTAAATAGGCATATTCCAGATCATGCTCCTCAATCAAAAAATCCTCAACATAGTCAAACACCTCAGTATCTTTTACCAACATTACTACGTGCCCTCCTATTACTTCGATTTTTAGGTTGGGTTGACTCATGATGCTGTTCCCTTCGGGAAATAAATTGGGCTAAAACTAATGCGCTATTTGTTACGCATTGTTACATCGCTTTGAGCATGAATTTCAATGACCGCTTTATCCCGCATAACTGACGTGTTTACGTTGCGTCTGATGCTCATGTGGCGCCAATGGCAGCTTTGAGCCCAGACTTACACCATAACCGCTTCCTAATAGTATTTCAGTCTGTTAATAATCCCTATGGATATCAAATTAAAAATTCTACCAGTTGGTGTATTAGTATTGCTTTGTAGTGGGTGTCTTTTTGATGAAAAATATATGACCTATGACACCATTGAGGAAGCGAAAACCGATGGAGCATTTGAAAGAGGCTGGCTGCCGTTGTGGATTCCCAAAAACGCCTCTAACATTCATGAATATCACAACTTAGATACTAACCTTCAGGCGATAAGTTTCAGTATTCCATCTACGAAAGAATTTTATCTACCTATTCAATGTACGGTAACGAATATTGCTCATGTGCCCTCATTAAAAACCAAGCTGTTTCCAAATCAGGTACATTTACTATCCCACATTAAAAGTTGCGGCGACCTTTTTGTTGCAATTGATGGCCAAGGTTTTGTTCACGCTTGGAGCAAGCAATCTTGATGGCAACTTTGTCCACATAGCTGACCTTCACCACCTTAGTTTTGAAGAAATACCCGAGCGATTGCGTCAGATGACCGCTTTGAGCCCAAAGTGATATTCACGGTGGCCGCAGCATCCGACAATAAGGGCGGCAAGCAGCCGTTCGCGTGTTCGAAAACTTTTAGGTCCAATTTTCGAAAAGCAGCCATTCGACCCCCAATTGAGGAAAACTTACCGGCAATGTCTGCTTTGAGCTGTCACCTCAATCGGTCAACGCAACACACTGGTTAAATCTCTCACCCGCCCTGTTGGATTTCAATGTCGAGAATTGCGCAACCTCTTTTTTTGTGCTAACAAAAAATGTCGTTCTGCATCAATTTTAGACAGGCCAATCGCCACATCATATGCCTTATCCGCACGTTTAGAATATCCAAGACGGGTCAGAATATCCGCTTTTGCTGCATAAAACGGCTGATATTCCTGCAAATCCCCCTCTATACTTTTCAATATATTCAAAGCCGCTTCAGTTTGGCCAGAAAATGAGATTGCTACTGCTTGATTAAGTGCAACAATCTTAGATGGCTCCATACGCATTAAAATCGTATATAATGCAGCTATTTGTGACCAGTCGGTTTGCTCAGCAGAAGGTGCTGCACAATGCAATCCATGAATAGCCCCTTGTAATTGATACACACCAAGTTGACCCAACGGTAAAGCCTGCTCAAGAAGCGCATGGCCTTCTGCAATCATATCTACATCCCAAAGCGTATGATCCTGTAAATGAAGCGGTGTAAAACCCCCGCCATTTGCAAGCCGGGCGCGATGCCTAGAATGTGAAAATAGTATAAGCGCTAATAAGCCCATTGATTCCGCTTTATCCAAAGACAAATCAACCATCATACGGGCAAGAAATAAAGCTTCTTCACACAGATCAATACGCAACTGCGACTGCCCCTGTGTGACACTATACCCTTCATTATATATAAAATATATCACCTTAAGCACGGTTTGATTACGTGCACTACGATCAGGTTCATCAGGTATTTCAAACGGAATACCCGCCTGTTTTATCTTACCCTTCGCTCGCGTTATCCGTTGTGCCATTGTCGATGTAGGTACCAGAAATGCCCGCGCGATTTCCGCAGTACTCAAACCGCCCAATGTGTGCAAAGTAAGTGCAATTTGTGCTGACGTATTAAGGGCTGGATGGCAGCAAGTGAAAATTAGACGCAATCGATAATCGGGAATGTCGTGCTTGCGATCCTGCTCATCACTTGCCTCTTCTTGAAGCATAGCCAACTGCCTAGATTTCTGGGTAAAAACTTTACTACGCCTAAGGTTATCGATTGCACGCCTGCGCGCTACAGACAACAACCACGCTTGGGGCACTTCTGGCACGCCTGTACTACCCCATTTTTGTAAAGCAATGGTTATCGCTTCTTGCAAGCAATCCTCAGCCAAAGCAAAATCTTGTAATGACGCGCTGAGACTTGCCAAAAGCCGCCCCCGATCCGCACGTAGAACCGAGTCAATTGCCCTGTGAATTTCTGTAGGGGCGGCTTTCATTGTCATTACTCAAACGTCATAACGGGCCTCACTTCGATCGTGCCATGCTTTGATGTCGGGATCATTTTTGCATACTTGATCGCCTCATCTAGGTTGGCGCACTCAAACATGTAAAACCCACCCAACTGCTCTTTTGTTTCGGCGAACGGGCCATCAACTAGCTCGGTTTTTCCATCTCGAATACGTACAGATGTGGCAGTTTCCACGGGTTGTAATGCATCACCCGCAAGCCACACCCCATCATCGTGAAAAGTTTTAGTGGCCGTTTGATATGCCGCCATGAATGGGCCAAACTCTTCAGTACCGTATTCAGGGCCTGTGCCTGCCGCAGAGTAGATAAGTGCTAGGTATTTCATCAGATTTCCTTTCGATTACAATCTGTATTTCATCTAAACCTTCCGTTTTCAACGCATAAGGTTGATACATATAAGACGAACAGACATACGTGTTTTCGACATCTTTATCAGAATATAAAATATTGGTACTGAAGGGCATTTACGTTTTGTTTACCGATAAGCAACATCCGCTCTAGGAAAAGTGGATTGCGAGTTTTTGGCAGATTCGAATGACGGCTAAGGGTCGAAAGCCGAAGTTGCGCGGTTGCATTCGAGCGGCAGGTTTGTCCGCTTAGCTGACGTTCGCCTTGCGTCTGATGCTCATGTGGTCGCAATGTCTGCTCCGAGCCCCATTGTGCTATGCACGCATGATGGTAAAAGGTCCAAAATAAAACTACACCGACATTCATTTGGGAGGCACGTGATGCGACATTTCTTAGCGAGCCTAGTGTTAGCTTCATCGATCCTCGCACATGGGTTCTGGCGCGCAGGTAATGTACTCCACCATTTCTTTGGTGGTATTCTTGTTATGCTAGTCGCAGTTATAATCCTGCCCGTGGCGCTTTTTCGGCGTGCGCGGCGTAAATATATTAAGTGGTTTCAGAACCGTAACGAATGACCATAAAGGTTATCCATGATACCGTTGAGTTCATTCAGGAGATGAAATACTATGACTGATGAATTTGAATTATTCAGACACTATTTTAAATGGGCATCAAGCAATATAGAAAAAGCATGGGAGGGAGGGTATCCATCTGAGATTAAAGAGGCTTTACTAAGTAAAATTGGGAAGCGAATTGATCCTGAGCATGTCAAAGAATGGTTTTTGAAAAAATCAATTTGCACAGACGCAGAAAAAATTGATATCGAACAAATCTATAGGATTCATATAATCCGAAAAAAACATGAACAAACGAAAAAATAAATAATTAATTAAGCTTGCTAAAGAAAGTTCACTCCCTGCGTATAATAGGCAATTTTAATGAGGCCAAAGAGCTTTGTAAAATACACTTGGTGAAAAACCCAAATGAGGAAGCCACAACTCTTACTATCTATGCACACTGTTGGTGCTGATGTAAGACATATGACATTCGCCGAACGTTAGCTTTGTCCGCATAGCGGAAGTTGGACTTAAAAATTGAATGCACATTAAAGGACCGAATGTCTGCTTTGAGCCCTTAGTTACAATGCGAATTTGCAAAAAGCAATGATAATTCATCCAAATCAGTTGGAGATTTGTTGCGTCTTAGCCAGCGAACCTGGCGGCAGATTTGTCTCAACAGCCTTCCAACATAACCAGAGGCGGAAGCTTGCTAAATGGATTGATGCAAACCATAAGGTGTATCATGAAACTTAAAACGCATTTCATATTTGGTATCTTAATAGTTCTAATCGGATGCGTACTTGTGGTACCGTCTCGCAGGGTTGAAATAAAGAACAATTCCATAAGGGTTGTAAAAAGAGTTTCTATTGCTTCTGTGATAGGGCGTGATGTCAGTATTCCTTTGATAAAAGATTGGACAAATGGAAACTTTATTGTTGTTGAAATAACAACCGACAAGGATTTATTAGAGCTAACTCGACGGCTTGGCTCAACCATGCAAGCAAATAGTTGGTTTTGCCAAAAGCCCGAAACAGTTGTTCGTTTAAACTTACCTGATGTGTACACAAAGAGTAAAAGCGTTGGCGAATGGAATCTGATTTTTGAAAAAACAGGTAAAGTGGGCAAAGAAATCGATAAGCCAATCTTTAAATATGAAGTTGTTCTATTGCAAAAATGGAATCGAGTTTGGGAAATATCTGACGCCTTGAAAAAGGATAAAAAACAGGTTTATTACCTGAAGCATGACCTAGAAGAAACCCCTCAGGATATATGCATATCCTTAACGGGGGGAAATATGACACAGAGCATTAAATCCAATGAAATTGTTATACCTGCCGCAGAGATAGAAAGCGTGTTGAAATAGTTTTAATGGCACTGTCAGAGGAAATGGGCGGTGAAGGTCGCGGAATTTTGCCAAACGCCAGCTTTGTCCGCATAGCGGAAGTTGGACTTAAAAATTGAATGCACATTAAAGGACCGAATGTCTGCTTTGAGCCCCAAGCGGACACGGCGTTCTATCGCATTTGTTGTCACGGTCACTCAAGACTGTCGCCTAATCAGCTTTGTGTAGTAGGGACTTGAACATCCAATTTTGCGAGGTCTGATATTGGTCCGACCTGTCTGAAATTTGTCTGACCAATCGGCATTCAACTTACCGGTCTCCAAAACTTCAATATCCACGTCCTTTAGCCTCAGAAATTCTGCATCATCGAAAGCCAGCATGTAGGCCCCAAATGCGAGGGGCCGAAGTTCAACTTCGTTACCGGTCTGTTTGTCCAAGACAAAAACGAAAAGGTTGGTGTTGTCAAGATTGTCAGGAATCGTCGTTGCCACGTTGAACACATACCGCTTGAAATTATTCGACTTCACAAGAAAGCGGATGTCTTCCGCGTGTTTTCGAGCCGTTTTGTCTGCCCAAATAATAAGGTCCCTAGCTTCGGGACAAACCTCTAACAGTGCTGCAACAGTGGCTTCTTGAACACTTTCAAGGGCATCTGTAGATGACTCTGAAAAGCTTGCGACCCCAACATCAATGCTTAGATACCACCAATCGGTTCCTTGGTTTGATATACTAATCTCGCCATCAGAGAGCGACCGCGAGAGATTGACATACAAAGAATTGAATGCGCCAAGGCTGATGCTTTCTGAATTAAGGAGCCAAGCCATCCTTCGACCATAAGCAACGGCTGCCGGGTGGCGGAGGTAAGCCTTTTGGTCATTTAGGAAATATCGAATATCGTACAATAAAGATGGCTTACCATTTTTCATAATCGTCTCAGCATATTCGGCGCGAAACTCTGGTTGAAATAGTCGCATGGTGCGCCTACAAACGACACGCTCTTGCAGACGATGTTATGTCTGCTACGAGAAATTAGCAACTGCGAAGCGACGGGTTAAGCACACTACCGACCTATATGCATGAACGGCAGCTTTGTCCGCACAGCCGACCTTGCCTAAATTAGGTCGACGACCTTCATTCTAGCTTCACTGTCGCCTTCGATATATCTCTGAGTTGTTTGTAACGATGTGTGGCCCGCCAAAAACTGAACGTCACGTAAAGACCCTCCAACCGTTGATATCTTCTTTGCAGCATTCGTAATGAACGTTCTGCGACCACTATGAGAAGAACACCCAATTAATCCAAGATCATAATACCATCCTTGAAACATGTTTACGATTGCCTGAGCTGATGTGGCTTCGGCTCTTTCCGTTCTAACAATCCTCGAACTGATTTCATGTCTGAAATAAGATTTCTCATGTGTATATAATTCGGCTAATTTCGATTTAAGCTGCTTGTTTATAGGTATGATACGACCAGATTTACCCTTTGATGCAGTATTCGTCAGGTTAATGAAGTCACCCAGCTCTCCATTTGCATTTACAACCATTGACCACGTAATATTAGCAATCTCTTTTGCTCGTAGTCCTGCTCTTACTGACAGTAAGAATATTACTTGGTTGCGAATACCGTTTCGTTTTGAACCAAGGTACG
>Ga0209344_10005970_pt1 | contig 10226 bp, 10 predicted proteins | sample Cruoilmetagenom6_FD_187293 | JGI IMG/M metagenome (GOLD analysis project Ga0209344, IMG submission 187293) | Oil polluted marine microbial communities from Coal Oil Point, Santa Barbara, California, USA - Santa Barbara Oil Seep Sample 6 (SPAdes)... | ecosystem: Environmental > Aquatic > Marine...
TATAAATACATGCAGCGTGCGGTAAAATGGCTGAGTTGAACTAGAAAACGACATCAAACATAATCACCAAGGTACTCTAAGACCGCAGAGCGAAAACTCTGCGGTTTTTGCTGTAATAAACCAAAAAAATGACCCGCTTTTTTATGGATCAGGCTTTCTACATCAAAGCCGCGCCGTGCGGATCAAATTTTGCTCCCGGACAATCTCCAACGGAAACCATCCCTCCTTCGGATCGCATGCATTTCTAAAATGAATAGACAATGAATGTGTAGAACTGAAAGTAAGTGAGCTTCCATGGCGGCCAGGAAATGCTCCAAGATTGATATATCAGGAAACGATTAAGCGCATCGAGTAATCCACTGCATGCACATCTTTGGTTAATGCACCAATGGAAACAAAATCCACGCCCGCAGCAGCGTAGCTTTCAATATTATCCAGTGTGATGCCGCCCGAACTTTCAAGCATACACGCTGGCGCCAAATTCTGACGCATAGCGACTGCTCTGACTGTTTCATCCGGCGTAAAGTTATCAAGCAATACACGCTGCACGCGAGTCTGAAACGCTATCTCGAGCTCTTCCCGATTCTCAACTTCCGTCTCGATGGGTACGCCGGGGCAGGCTTTTTGTAAAAGTTGAATGGCCTGGATGAGCCCACCCGCTGCGATAATATGATTCTCTTTAATGAGTACCGCATCGAATAAGCCCATGCGATGATTCTGTCCACCTCCCACATGAACTGCATATTTCTGGGCATGACGTAATCCGGGCAGAGTCTTGCGCGTATCCAGAAGAACCGTCGGATAGCGCTCGATCCGACTGGCATATTGGCGGGTGATGGTCGCCGTTCCTGAAAGCAACTGGAGAAAATTCAAGCTGGTACGCTCTGCGGCCAGAAGCACAGAAGCGCTGGAATACCAATCGCAAATGATCTGCCCTGGAGACAAAACCGCACCGTCCCGAACATGCCAGTTCAGTTTCGAATCGGTGCTTAGTTCAGAAAACACCGCATCCACCCATGGACAACCGGCCAGAATCGCAGAATCCCGGCACACAATCCGAGCACACATCGACCGATCAAACCAAGCGCCAGTGATATCACCACGATCACCGAGATCTTCGAGAAGCGCGCGCGTCACATCTTCATGAATACGTATGGAGGAAGGCCGATTCATGTCATTACCCCATATGCAGCGTTCAAACGTTTCTCGCTGGAATCAGCAAACGCTCGACAATACGGTTATGCAAGAGATGCTCGTTCAAAATCTGCTCAATATCTTTTACCGAGCTATAAGTGTACCAGATGCCTTCAGGATAGATCACGATACAGGGACCGAGTTCACAACGACCGAGACAACCCGAACTGTTAATGCGGAAATCACCGCAACCATGTTTTCCAAGCTTCTGCAACCTTTGTTTGAGATAAGCGCGCATTTGCTCCGCATCATGCTGCTGACAGCACAAACGCCCATTTTCACGCAAATTGGTACAGAAAAAAACATGTTTTTGGTAAAAGGCGCTATCCTGCATCGTATTATCTCAACTCATGAGCCTTACTGAACTGCATCAGAATTGCTTTTGACCACCACCCGAAACGTCTTGACGAGAACTCATGCCATCGCATGCTTTTGCGCAGCTTCCAGAACATGCCATGGCTTGTTGACGCATGATATGAAACAAACCCTCTGCCCCGGATTCCATCAAAGTTCCTTATCGACGATATTATAGCACCCTGTGTACAGTGGGAAACACTCCTGGCACGCAGGGTGATTTCTTGGGGAACTGATCCATTATTTCCTTAGCCCGTATCCGGGCCTTTGTTGAGCATTATTCCTTTCGATCATCAAGTGACAGTTTGGACGCCAAAAGACGCGTTATCGTGGACTGGTCAAAAACACAGCGCAACGGCATATGCTATGCGTTAGGAAATCTTTACATGGCGAAGCGAAAGTTGATAACCTCATAGGCTTTGGTGCGCCTGGAGTTGCTCCAGGCGCACCAAAGTGGCGGTCATGCGTCAATTTGGGCCAAAAAATGGCCTTTTTCGATGTGCTGGCAATTTTTTGGATTTGACAACAAATTATCAGGAAAAACGGGGCTTGATCAGAGGTTCCTTAGAAGTTCCCGGAACGGACGATGCCCGCCCCTAACGTGGCTCTGGCCATGCGTGGAAACCGCCTAGCTCTCAGATTTTCCAGCACGCCGTTGCCGATAAATCCGCCATACTGTCCTAAGGTTGAGGCATACCCACCACCAATTGACATCAAAACTGAATTCGTCAATTTTATAGCCTTGCTTGCTGGCGATCCAGCGTGAAACAAGCCGCCCCGGCGGGATACGGTAAATGACTTCCTCGCCCGCCCTGGAGATGATCGCTTTATTAAGTTGCAGCAAAGACGGATCCATGGAAGACCCGCCCTGCATCATGGGCATGAGTTTCTGGATCAGTTGCGGGGTCACCAACTGCATTAGCTGCATGATTTCATTTTTCGCGGGCCCATTGAGCATGCGAACCATGGGATTGTCTCCAGGAGAACTGCCGCCGGCTTCATCCTCCGGTTCCTTGGCTGTTGAAAGATGGACCATCAGATGATGAAGCGTATCACTGAAGAGGCGGGCTTGCGATGAAGTTAATGGTTTATCCATAATTTATTCTTGAGATTATTCAATAGGAATGAAAGCACTTTATTGTTTTGAACATGATTCGACCGTCATTATATCAAGTTCTCCGCGTTGAGGGGATCTTATGTTTGAACAACGGGGTCTATGGGGTAAAATCTTTGTGAGATTCCAGGTGAATAGCCTTTTCAAATTTCTGTTAACAGGATGGCTCGAGCCAAGTATAGCAACTCCACCATCATGAAAATCTCCCGGATAGCAGTTGATAGTATCATTCATCTTTACGCCATATCGGATTAAGAGAGTAACTGTGAAGTCTACATCTCATTCATTATTCTTTCGTTCAGGCATTTCTTTGCAAAAGCTTCTGAATATTTCCATAATATTTATTGTGTTGCTTATGATAACCTTGCTTGGATTTCCTATATGGTTTTGGCAAAAACGCTTGACCGAGATCAATATCCAATTTTCTTCGGAATTTGAATATAACATCGAGCATGGATTATTCGACCAGGCGCATAAAAATTCCGAAACCATGCTCAATGCTCTTGGTCGCGTGTTTTCTTTGTATGTTCATGACATCCTTGATGTGATGTCGGCCCAAAATAAATCGGCAGCGGATTATGCCATGCATCTATTGTCTGAAACAAACGCAGAAAAATCCGGCTCATATGATTTTGACCTGCTGCAACCCGATTCGCTCGGACTGCGTATGCGGCAAAAACCCGAGGATGGCGTAGAGCGTTCTCAAATTATTATCTATGGCGCGGAACAGATCACGGAAAGCATGAAGAGTCTGATTTTGAAGACCGAACCGATGGATGATTTTTTTCGAAGCAGCTATCAATATGGACCGAATCTGCTTTGGTCCTATACTATTCTGGAACAGCAGATTGATCGCACTTTTCCATGGGATTTCGGACCCGAAACTCTGCCGCCGGATTTCGATATCAGATCAAGACTCTACTATCAGGCGGTTTCCCCAAGCGAGAATCCCGAGCGGCGTTCCATATGGGTAGGACCTTATTTTGATTTGTGGAATGGTGATCAGGTCATGACCCATGCCGTCCCGCTTTATGATGAGCAGGATCATTTTCTGGGGATACAGGGGGCGGACGTGACTATGGAGGGGATCTACTCGCTCATAGATAACTTTAAGCTTGGTGAAACAGGTCGCGTTATGATCGCCAGCCATGATGGCAGGATCGTTGCAATCGAATCTTCGCTGCGCCGCTTATTATTCGATCAGGTGGACGAAAATGCCATTTTGAATATGAAAGCGGCAAATGTGGCTTCGGATGCATTGCAAAAGATAATTTCAGCCAGGAACCCCGAGCACGCAGTCTTCCAAGTGGACTCGGAAACCTATCATATCCAGATCTATCCTGTTGATGGCATGGACTGGAATGTGATACTGCTGATCAGTGAAGATCAGGTGCAATCTTTGATGACCATAGCCCAGGATAAACTCACAGCGTTCCTGAGTGAGAGACAGATTAAATTGAAACATGAACGCTGGCGGCTGACACGAAATATTATATTCATATTCACAGTTCTGCTATCCATAGCGTTATTGATCGCACATTTTTTGGCGCGTTCGGTGATTCATCCTTTGGAAAAACTGCGCCATGGCGCTCGTTTGTTCGGAGAGGGTAAAGTTCATATGCGCGTGGAAGAAACAGGGCCGGAAGAAATTGCCTCTTTGGCACGCATCTTCAATCAAATGGCGCACAATCTGCAGACTGTACATCAGCAACTGGAACAAAAGGTAGCGCAACGCACGCAAAAACTCAATGAAACGATTCATGAATTATCCGGCGCCAATCAAGTTAAAGACAATTTTCTTGCCATGGTTTCGCATGAATTGCGCACCCCGCTCAATGCGGTGATCGGTTTTGCCACATTGCTGTCAGATGAGGAAACGGGGGTTCAAAATCCGGAGCATAAAGAATATCTTTCGTATATGATTTCGGCAGCAGAAAAACTTCTGCAAGAGATCAACAAGATTCTCGATTTTACCCAAACACAAACAGAGTCTCAGGAGATCAGCCTCAGACCGGTGCTTCTGGACGAAATGCTCTATTCTGTCATTGCCGACGTTAGCTGGAGGGCTCGCAGCTCAGGTGTTAATTTCTTGCTTGAGGTGGATCATCACATTGGAACAGTAGCGCTGGATGCGCAGAAAGCGCAGGGGATTATCATCCAACTGGTGTCCAATGCGATCAAGTTCACCCCTAAAGGGGGTTCTGTGGTGGTTAAAATACGTAAAATCAGTGGTATTGAAGCGAAAAATGAATGGCAGCAATATGCTCTAAGTTATTCAAAAACGCTCGGTGAAGCCAATGACTTTATTGAAATCAGAGTTATTGATACGGGAATTGGCATTGAGTCCACTCAGATTGATCGTTTATTCCATCCTTTTGAACAGTCGGAACAAGCTTTGTCCCGCCATTATGAAGGCACGGGATTGGGGCTTGCATTGGTCAGAAATTTCGTTGAGATTATGGGGGGAGTCATTGGAGTCGACAGTACGCCGCATAAAGGCAGTTGCTTCATGGTTTGGTTGCCCTGGCAACCATGGCAGGTAGCGAAAACATGATCATAAAAATTTAATACAGACGTGTTAACTTACTTTATCCGATTGTTCGAAGTTTTGTTCCCGACATTCAATGAGTGCGACCAAGGAATGCCTGAATGTTCAAGCGAATGTTATGCGCATGGTTTTGTTTCATCCCCGTTGTTTTTCATGCGATGGCCATGGAAATAAAGCCGCCATCTCAGGATGCGCTACGTGTTGCTACTTTTAACTGCTCACTCTATCGCCCGGAAGCAGGTCGGTTGATTCACGATCTGGAAAATGACGACGCCCAGGCACATATGATTGCCGAGATTATTCAGGCTATTCGGGCCGATGTCATGCTGCTCAATGAGTTTGATTATGATGAATCGGGCAGAGCGCTGAGTATTTTTAATCAGGATTATCTCGGTGTTCCGCACCACGGCAACGCGCCGCTTGATTACCCTTATCGTTACCCGGTGCGGTCCAATACCGGGGTGCCCAGTGGTAAGGATCTGAACGGTGATGGTGAAATGTCGGGGGGGAATGATGCGTTGGGTTTTGGCCAATTTGAAGGGCAATACGCGTTCGCCATTATTTCCCGTTATCCTCTGGATGTGGACAAGCAAAGAGAATTCGGTACTTTTCTGTGGCGGGATATGCCCGGTGCGTTATTGCCAGATTCCCCCGACACGCCGCAAGCTCAAGATTTTTATACTCCGGAGATGCTCGCCATTTTACCTTTGTCTTCGAAGAATCACATTGATTTGCCGGTACATCTTCCATGGGGAACGCTGCATGTACTCGCCAGTCATCCCACGCCGCCAACGTTTGACGGGCCTGAAGATCGCAACGGCAAGCGTAATTTCGATGAAATACGCCTTTGGAAAGATTATATTTCCGGTGAGGATTATCTTTATGATCAGTACGGGATCAAAGGGGGCCTCAAGGATGATGCACTATTTGTCGTGATGGGGGATTTGAACGCGGATCCTTTTGATGGCGACAGCTATCCTGGCGCGATCATGCAATTGCTCGAACAGCCACGGCTTCATCCGAAAGCGGCAGTAGGTGAACAGGTTCCTGCAAGTGAAGGCGCTGCTATCAATGGAGCCAAATATGGTCCGAATCACAAGAGCGCGCCATCTCGGGATACTGCCGCTTTTGCCGGTGGCTTGCGTGTTGATTATGTGCTGCCTTCAAATAATGTTACGATCACAGGATCCGGCGTATTCTGGCCAGCTCCGGACGATTCTCAGGCATATCTGGTGGCAAGGGGCGATCATGGTTGGGTCAGTTCCGATCATCACGCGGTTTGGGTAGATATCCAACCATGAAAACAGCGCATTTGGCTTGATCGAATCGTTTGCGCGCAAGAGAACGTTGCAATTGTTGATCTTCCTTAAGGTCTGCCTATGGCAGCAACTTGTTATAAGCGAGCGGCACTGAAATCAAACAGTGAGACTCACTTTCCACAAAGTTGCACTATTGCTCCCTCTACGAAGGAAGCTATGTTTTCACTGGATTGCATTAAAACCGAACGCCTTAAACTGCTATAGCCTATAGTTCTGAGTATAAAAAAAACGTTATGAGATTATTACATTAAACTGGATTTGCTACTCCACGGTACATTGAGCTTGCCAAGGGAGTTGAGGCTCCATCCATTATAAACCTTTCCAGATTTTCGATCTGAAACCCGGCTTGCCGTATTAATTCATCAATTTTTCGATTTAAATGGCAACCACAACCTACTATTTTCTGAACTGGTGTCATCCAATACTGTAGTTTTTGCATGCCAGGCTCTTCTGCTAAACCGTGCTCCAAAAATACAAACTTTCCAGTTGGTTTTAAAACTCTGTGTATTTCTGATAGCGCGGAATTAAGATCGGCAATACTACAAAGCGTCCACGTGGAAACTACAGAATCAAAGGAACTGGTTTCAAAAGGTAGCATTTCACTATTTAAGCAATGATATTCGACATTAAGGCCCGATTCCAGCATCCGTTTTTGCGCCTTCACATTCATGCCTGGGTTTATGTCTAACGCCACAATCTTTTTAATATGCTTTGGATAGTGAGGTAAATTTAAACCAGTACCGAAGCCAATTTCGAGAATACGCCCTGTTGCGTTTGGTAAAGTTGAATCGCGCTCATGCTTGTAGTTGTCCTTATTCATTTGCTTATCTAAAATAAACGGGAAAATTTTCCTTTCATAAATCCCCATTTTAATATTACCTCCAATTTTATTTCTTACAGCTTCCAGTTCTTACTGGCAGGTTGTTGATTTTCTCCCCTGAATAGAGAGGGGTCAATATAATACGAAAATTAGTATTATTTTATGGAATGAATATAAATGCGCGGAATTGATGTTTTTCAAGAGACACTTTTCACAACTGTTCAGCTGGATTCATTTATCTCTGCGGATCATCCATTACGTTGGATTAGAGCTATTATAGATCAATCTTTAACACAGATAGACTGGCTAATGATGGGCTGGAATCTAATACGAATCTGCAATTTACAGGAGCAGTGGGCGTGAAAATTAGAACTAGCCGGAAATACCGGCTAAACATGGCCATAAGATCATCAAAAGGTAATGTTTTTCTCGAACTTTGCAGCGTTCAGATGTGATTGGCTTTAAATACAGCCGAATTTCAACAACCTGCTAAGGGTGGCGCCATGAATTCCGCGCCCACCGGATCACGTACGCAACGCTCCAGAATCGACTCGATTTCTTTTTTCGTTTCCGCATCAAGATACCAATCCGTCACTTCCCGGATAGCATTGAGTTGATCAGGGCGGCGTGCCCCCCATATAGCCACCGAAACGCCCGGATGATCGAGAACCCAGCGTGCAGCCAGATCCATCACTGACTTACCATAACGCGAACGCGCCAACGCGCTAAGCTCGCTTACGGCCTGAAGATATTGTACATAACGGGGCGGCTGAAATTTCGGATCCCTCAGACGCAAATCATCGCCCTCGAACCGGGTATCCCCTTTCATGCGTCCGCTAAGCAGACCGCGGCATAAAATGCCATAGGTCAAGGTGGCGAGCCCATTTTTTTCACAAAAAGGCAGAATCTCCTGCGCAGCCTGACGTTCGAACAGATTGAACGGCGGCTGATCTGAATGCAGGGGCGCATACTGCCGAAATGATTCGATCTGTTCCACGCTGTAATTGCTGACGCCAATGGCGCGTATCTTTCCCATTTCCAGCAATTCATTCATAGCGCTCGCAGTTTCCTCAGCGGAAACCAGCGGATCCGGCCAGTGCACCTGATAAAGGTCGATGTAATCAGTCTGCAGGCGCTCAAGTGAATCGTCAACCTCTTTGAAAATACGCTTACGAGTAGCATTACGCATCACGTTTCCATCGTCATCCCAATCAAGGGAAGTCTTAGTGGCAATGACGACTTTCTCGCGCAATCCCCCACTCAACGCGCTCCCTACCAGGGTTTCCGCGTGCCCGAAGCCATAAACAGGAGCGGTATCGATGATATTGATCCCGCATTCCAATACCGCTTTTTGAATCGTAGCAATGGCATTAATGTCATCGCTACCACCCCACATCCATCCCCCGATAGCCCATGTGCCAAGCGCAATGCGTGATACTGGTCGTTCGATCGGGTGAATACATACGGTTTCCATCATTTTAACCCCTTAACATACTTATCAAGCTGTCGCTGAATGCCAGCAAAGCCACTGAGCAACGAAGTCAGGCCCCGGAAATCTCGAGTTCATTCATCTTAACATACTTATCAAGCTGTCGCTGAATGCCAGCAAAGCCACTGAGCAACGAAGTCAGGCCCTGGAAATCTCGAGTTCATTCATCGCTTCGATGGATGCCATCAAACCTTTGCTCATGTCTGGATAACGCAAACGGATATCGAGTTCTTTCAGCATGCGGTTGTTATCAAGCCGCTTGGATTCTTTGATGAAAGCAAGCATGCTCGGGCTCATCTGCTCCTGTGCTTCGTCGAAGCTGATCACTGGTGGCGCGTCAAAGCCCAGCATATCGGCAAGCGTTATGAGATATTCAGACATCGTGCAGGGATGGCCATCGGATGCGTTATAGACAGCGCCTGGCACGCCCTTTTTCGCGGCAGCGAGGCAAATAGTTGCCAGATCATCGGCGTGAATGCGATTGATATAGGCACTTTCTTTTTCATCAACCACTGGGAGCCCATTTCGCAAACGCTTAATGGGAAGCCTTCCGGGGCCATAAATGGCTGGAACGCGAAGGATGTTTACGTCAACATGGTTTTTTTGCGACCAGCGCTGAAGTTTCTGTTCCGCCGCCAGGCGTCTTTTGCCCCGATCAGTACCCGGGGCTGGAGAGCGATCCTCATTCACCCATTCACCCTGACAACAGCCATAGACTGCACTCGAGCTGATATAAATCAATTTCTTCGGCAGGCTATCTTTGGGGATGGAGGCAAGAAAGTTTTGTATCCGAGGATCCGAGCGACCCTCTCTGGGCGGTGGAATGAAATAAAATACCCACGCATCCCTGGTTGGAAATAAACCATTTGGAACCGGATCATCCAGATTATGCTGGATGGCATGGGCGCCTTTTGCCTGCAGCCGGAGACAACTGCGTCCCGAGGCGACAATAGCGCTGATATCTATGATCTGATCGCCATGGCAGCAACTCATCAAACGCAGACCAATATCACCACATCCGGCTATAAGTATCGGTGACATGCAAGCCTCCATTGGCAGAAGTATTGGTTTTTCACTAAGATACCTCTGTCAGAGGTTCCCTAACCCTCCGGCTTTGACCTTTAAAAAACATCTTCGGCAAGTCTTCCCGGGTTTGAATTTTGCGTTCGTTATATTAAAGACAAAGCCGGAACTTCCACCAGCTTCTTCCTCGACTCATCCGCTAGAAACATACTCAAGGCATGCCGAAAAGCGCTTTGTGCCTGCTCAGGCTGATCAAGGCGCTGAAGCAATTCACCATAAAGGGCATAAGCATGGGCAGAGGGCTGTAACGACAATGCCTTTTCAATGTGGGTTCTGGCTATAGCCCATTCTCCATGCCGAAAAGC
>Ga0209344_10005971_pt1 | contig 10225 bp, 13 predicted proteins | sample Cruoilmetagenom6_FD_187293 | JGI IMG/M metagenome (GOLD analysis project Ga0209344, IMG submission 187293) | Oil polluted marine microbial communities from Coal Oil Point, Santa Barbara, California, USA - Santa Barbara Oil Seep Sample 6 (SPAdes)... | ecosystem: Environmental > Aquatic > Marine...
CCTCACATTTATAGCCTAAGCTATACTATATGCCACAAGATACATGTGATCGGTCAAGGGTAATATTTTGTTTTCTATAAATAACCAGGCAATGGACACTCAAGTTACCGGTCAGCAAGACAGGGCGGAGAAATCTATTCGCGCCGTGCTGCGCGGCGACAAGCGCGGGCTAGGGTCTTTCCTGCCATTCTTCGGGCCGGCGGTCATTGCGTCGATTGCCTATATGGATCCAGGCAATTTTGCCACCAACATCCAGGCCGGCGCGAAATATGGCTATTCGCTTTTGTGGGTGCTGCTTGGCGCAAATCTGATTGCGATGCTGTTCCAGGCGCTCTCGGCCAAGCTCGGTATCGTGACCGGGCGCAATCTCGCGGAAATGTGCCGGGAGAATTATAACAAGCCGGCAGTAATAGTGATGTGGATCGTCAGTGAGATCGCGGCGATGGCGACGGATCTAGCCGAATTCCTTGGCGGTGCGATTGGACTTGCGCTTCTGCTCGACATGCCGCTCATCGCAGGCATGGGCGTAACCGCGATCATCACCTATTTAATTTTGCTGATGGAGAGCCAGGGCTACCGCCGGATGGAAATCCTGATCAGCGCCTTCGTCGCCATCATAGGCCTCTGCTACGCAATCGAGATTTTTCTCGCACCCGTTGATTGGGGCGGCGTGGCAATGGGAATGATCACGCCCGATATTCCGGACCGGGCGGCGCTGGTGATCGTTGTTGGAGTCATCGGCGCGACCATCATGCCCCATGCAGTTTTTCTTCACTCAAGTCTGACGCAGTCGCGCGGCAATCCGCGCAATCCGCGTGAAAAACGCATGCTGGTGCGCTTCTCCAACCGGGAGGTCCTGATCGCGCTTGCTGGCGCCGGTCTGGTAAATATGGCGATGGTCATCATGGCGGCGGCGGCGTTTCACCGGGGCCATTCAGAAGTGGCTGAAATTGAAACCGCCTATCACATGCTCACGCCTTTGCTGGGCGGCGCCGCCAGTGCGGTTTTCCTTGTTTCATTGATCGCATCGGGCATTGCCAGCTCGGTCGTTGGCACCATGGCCGGTCAGATGATTATGCAAGGCTTTGTCGGTTTTCGAATTCCGCTGCTTGTGCGCCGGCTGGTGACCATGCTGCCCGCCTTCGTCGTCGTTGCGATGGGCGTCAATGCAACCGAAGCGCTTATATTCTCTCAGGTGATCCTGTCTCTGGCATTGCCGATCCCGATGCTGGCGCTGCTGCATTTTACCTCAAAGCGTGAATTCATGGGTGAGTTCGTCAACGCCAGGCTGACTACCGTAATCGCAATTCTAGGCGCTGTTGTTGTCCTTGGGCTGAATGTGATGCTGCTTGGTGATGCTCTGGGTCTCTTTTAATAGACCATTGCTTCAAGCCCGTGCGCCGGCTAGTGCCCAATAGGCGAATCCGCCGATGAAACCTGCCGCCGCGAACAAGCTCATATAACCGCCGACTGGCCCGGAGGCGTTCTCTACCCCTCTGGCGAGGATGGGAATGACCGCCAGCGCAGCGCCTCCGGCAGCTGTGTAATAAAGTGCCGAGCGGATGGTCATCACTTCGCCAATGATTATGGCGATGAGACCGGGAATGCCGGTGAGCGCGGGGCCGACGGCTGCGGTGAAAAACAGCGCTGCGAACGCTTCGGCGGAATGGAATATTAATTCATCACCCTGCGCGCCGGCGCGTATTTCATCGCCAAGCCAGAAAATGCCGAGGCCAAACAGCACCATGAGTGCGATACCGCTGGCGATAAAAAATGCCAGCACCACCCATATCCAGCGAAAAAGTGTTTTGAAGATCATTTTTTCGTCTCTCCTTCATCCTCGCTCGAGCGCTCAGCAGCATTCGTACCCGCTCCCGTATCCCGGCCCGCCATCCTCCAATAGATTAGGCCACCGGTTAATCCAGCCAGGAGAGAGAGCGCGGCTACAATGCCAACGTGACCCCCATGCGCATCGGTCGCCTTCTCCGACACGGTTGTAAAATGTACGAAGATGCCGGTTACAGCGCCCGCGCCCACGTAATAAACCCATGACCGGATGGATGAACGCTCTGCGAGTATTACCGCAAGAGCAGGAAGCAAGAGGACGCTCAGCGGAGGGATGCCGGCACCGAGGATCGCAAGCAGAAAAGAAACGCTCAGTACATAGCCTATACTTTCGTCAGGGTCATTCAGCGCAACGCGAATGATCAGGCTCGCGGCAATGACCGCATAGGCACCGATGACAGCAAATAGATAGGCATTAAAAATAATCAATTTCCGGGAGAAAAATTTGCTCATATTAATTCCGCCCAGTCAGGCGACTGTCTCTGCGCCCAACTTGGAGGCGCGTGTCTTCACGCTCGCCGATTTGAGCTGGCCACAGGCCGCCATGATGTCGCGGCCCCTTGGGTTGCGCACGGGGGATGCATAGCCCGCCCTGTTCACCACTTCGGCAAAGGTCTCGATTTGACCCCATTCCGAACACTCAAATGGCGCGCCGGGCCAGGGATTGAACGGAATGAGGTTGATTTTTGCCGGGATGCCTTTGAGCAGGCGCACCAGTTCCTTGGCGTCTGAAATGGAATCATTTACGCCCTTGAGCATCACATATTCAAAAGTGATTCTCTTGGCGTTGGAGAGCGAAGGGTATTGGCGGCAGGCTTCAAGAAGTTCGGCAATGGGCCATTTGCGATTGATGGGGACCAGTTCATCGCGCAACTCGTCGCGCACGGCGTGGAGCGAAATGGCGAGCATGGTGTTCGCCTGCTCCCCCCAGAGCGGGATTTGGGGCACGACGCCCGAAGTTGAAAGCGTGATGCGGCGCTTTGAAAAGCCAAGCCCGTCGCTTGCCGAGGCAATGGCAATCGCGTCACGGACATTGTCGAAATTATACAGTGGCTCACCCATGCCCATCAGAACAATGTTAGTGATTTTCCGCTCCGCGTCAGGCAAGCCGGTCGGGTCTTCAGCTTCCGCGCCCGTCCAGTCACCAATCCGGTCGCGCGCGAGCATGATCTGCCCCACGATGTCGCCGGGGCTGAGGTTCCGCACCAACTTCTGGGTGCCCGTATGGCAGAACGAACAGGTCAGCGTGCAGCCCACCTGACTTGAGATACACAAAGTTCCACGGCTTGATTCAGGAATATAGACGGTCTCAATAAGCGGACCCTGTTCACCGGGCTTGTCAGCTTCCAGACGCGCCAGCCATTTGCGGGTCCCGTCAGCGGAGACCTGTTCGGTGACGATTTCAGGCCTATCAAGCGAATATGTATCCGCCAGTTTGGCGCGCAGCTCTTTTGAGAGCGTGGTCATGCCATCGAAATCGCCCGCGCCGCGGGCATACATCCAGTTCCATAGTTGAGCAACGCGCATGGCTCGCGCTTTTTCGGGCACGTCGAGCACGGCAAAGGCTTCCGCCAAATCAGCAGGCGAAAGACCAACCAGGGTTGGTTTTGTATGTTCGGTAATACTCATATCCTGCGCGCTTTAGCACAAAGGAATGATATTAGGGAGGCCTTGCTCTACTGGCACGCCTTGGCGGCGCCATCCAGCGCCTTGGAGATTCCGGTGAGCGAATATTCGTCCGATGTCAGCGTGCCCCGGATTGAGCGTCCTTGCACGACCATGACCGCGCCTGCTTTCATGGCCACGACGATCTGCTTTTCCACATCGCTCTTTTCGACATAGGCCCCTTCGGCCTTGGTGAATAGATCGAAAGATTTGGCTGAAATCTTGATTTTTGCAGGCACACCAGGTTTTAGCGGGTAGCCCATCTTGATGCTGATTTCGCCCGTCACATTGTCCTTGGGCCAGTTCGAGACATAGAAATATATCGGATCGCGCTTGACGTTTTTTGGCCTGGATGCGCGTGGCTTGGCGACGGCGAAACAAGTTTTCTTGCCGCCCGCGTCATGGGCGTATACAGCCCAGTCACCGTGTTTTTCCACCTGATTGGCGGTTTGTCCAAGCGCGGGCATCCCCAAACCTGCGGCGATAAGAAATCCTGCCCAAAAGAGCTTTTTCATTTGCGATAATCTCCCCCTCAGCATCCCCTGGATCATACTCACCTCGGTACAACTTGACTAGGTATAGACTTCTGTTCTTCACCAGATAGATGTGTGCACGGATGCAAGGACCTAGCGGCGTTTTGGTCCGCCATGAACATGGGCGGCTATGGGCTGCACCTGTGCACCTTCCGATACCGGTCTTGGCGCGAAGCGGCCGAGTGAGCGAACCCGGTCATACATAACAATCGCGCCGGCCATCGCGACATTGATGCAGAATGCAGTCGGTATTTTGACCACATGGTCGCAAAGCCCAAGAATTTCAGGTGACAACTCGCCGCGCTCGGGTCCTAGAATATAGGCGGCCTGGAGCGGATGGCGAAAGCTCGGCAGATCAACGGCGCCATCGACAAGTTCAACCCCGACCAGCCTGCACCCCTCGGGCAGCATCATGTCGGAGGGTTCACCCCAATGATAAAGCGGCACATGGAGCGGGGTTTTTGAGGTGTCCGATTTAACCTCAAGTGCTTTGTAATGCGCCCCGATGGTAAATACGAAGCTCGCCCCGAATGCATGTGCCGAACGGACCATATTGCCGAGATTCAGCGGTTTTGACATATTCTCGGCGCCGATGGCGAAATAGCCCCGATTTTTTGCGGGCGTCGCTGGCGTGTTATGCGAAATATCTCTCATGGGGTGTTATTGCGCTTCAATTGCGCGGGGCGCAACAGCTCCAAATGAGCGTTTCTTCAAGAAATCGATCAAATCACGCGGCGGATGTATCGTCATCTTCGGTGATCGGCTTGCCTAGCGCCTTGGCGGCGGCGGTTCTGTGTTTTGGCGTGATATGGGCGGAGACGAGCGAAATGGCCGCGGCCAGGACCGTTGCGTCATCGCCAAAGCCAACTCCGGCAATAAAGTCAGGAACAAGATCAAAGGGCAGGATGAAATATGCCAGCGCTCCGAGCAGTGTTGCGCGCACTTTCAGCGGCGTTTGCAAATCCATGGCGCAGTAATAGGCAGCGACCAGATCATCGACAAAGGGGAGTTTGCCGGCGACACGCCTCAGTTTGTCCCAGAACTGGGAGCGGACTTTTTGCTCCCGCCTGACAAAAGCAACCTCGTTCGTGCTCACATCTTCAAATGAAGCATCGATAGCGTCCGTCCGGTTTTTTCCAAAACTCATTGCATTTCCTCGGGCCAGAAAACTGCGCATTCATTAGGGCCTCATAAAGACATAAGCGTCATTGTTGTCTTCAACAAGATCAGCAGTGGGCCAGCTGGCGAAACAGATGCATGAGCATAAGAATGCAAAACTCGTCGCGACTCCGCTTCTCAACGCCAATCGAAACTTTTCTGAAACTAACGGCCATGTGCTTAATCGCACTGATATTGGTGGCCGTTGCCTCAGATGAAAGCGCTGCGCAGTCGCGCTATTCAGCGCCTACCGTACGTGCTCAACCTGCCACCTCCAGCAGCGGGATATTTGACTCTTTGTTCGGAGGCGGCGCACCGCGCACACGGACCCGGAGTTCGAGGCGCACGAACTCATACAATTATTACGGATCTTCAGATCGATCCGATCAGGGGTATGGGACCGGTTACGGGCGCTACCGCACGTTGTGTGTCCGCTCATGCGATGGCTATTACTGGCCGGTTAGCTATTCCACGACGCGGGCCGGCTTTGCGCGCGACGCCAAGGCGTGCCAAACGAGCTGCGCGGTTCCCGCTTCGTTGTTCATTCACCGCAACCCCGGCGCGGATGTCCAGCACATGGTCGATCTCAACGGCAATGCCTATTCGCGGACGGAAAATGCATTTCGTTACCGCAAGGAATATGTGAAGGAATGCCGCTGCAAGCCAGAACCCTGGAGTGATGAGGCGAAGCAGGACTATGCCCGGCGCGAATCAGGAGACCCCACGCCTGATGAGGTGAAAACCGCTCAAGTTGAGGAAAAAGAAACCGCTACGGTTATGCCCGCATCCAGGTCACATTCGGACAGGCGGGCTCCCCGGGGGGGATCGCGAAGCGCGCGCCGCAAACGCAATCGTTCAAATAATGCCAGCCGTTACGATGGCCAGTGGTGGGCAGGCTCCTGGTAACGGTTTAACCAGACGCCAAAACATCCATTTTTTTCGCCAGCGCGATGTCGAGGCTCGTCAGCCCTCCCGCATCATGGGTGGAGAGCGTCACCTCAACCCTGTTCCAGACATTGAACCATTCGGGGTGGTGATCCATTTTCTCCGCCACGAGCGCGACGCGCGTCATCCAGCCAAAGGCTTCGCTGAAATTCCTGAATTGGAACTTTTTTGAAATCGCGTCGCGGCCCTCGGTTTCGCGCCATTCGTTCAGGCTTGAGAGCGCCTCAATGCGCGCATCGCCTTCGAGTTTGCCAGCCATCACGATTCCTCCTTGATCCCTTATGCTCCATCTTGTTTTGCTATCAGCACCATGTCATGGAAATGATGAAGTTGGTGAATCGCAAAATTTTTAAGGTGTGCAATGGCCCAGCATCGATTGCTGTTTGTCTGTCTTGGAAACATCTGCCGCTCGCCCATCGCGCAGGGTGTGTTTGCCCATGTGGCCGCGCAGGCCGGGGTGTACGATCGCGTTGATCTGGATTCAGCAGCAATCGGCGACTGGCATATTGGCAATCCGCCTGATGAGCGCGCGATTGCGATGGCCTTGAAGCGCGGGATTGATCTCTCGGATCAAAGAGCGCGCCAGGTCAGGAGTGAGGATTTCGAGATGTTCGACATGATCCTCGCAATGGACCGGTCCAACCTCAATGAATTGCTTGATCTCGCGCCGCAACATCGCGCTGACAGGGTTCAGCTTTTTCTGGGGCCCGAGCATGACCCGATAGAGCGCGAGGTGCCCGATCCCTATTTTGGAGACGATAAGGGATTTGAAGAGGTTATAAATCTGGTCGAGGCGGGATCGCGGGAGTTACTCGCGCGGCTCACTTAGTGGCCCATTAAGTGGGAAGGCGCGCTCCACAACATAAGGCCCGCCGCCACGAGACTGGCGTGCTGAAAACAGCACGAAGCGCGTGACTGCAAAGTTGGGTGAGATAAACGCGCCGTTATATTCAAGAAATTTTGCGACCTCTGTTACTTTGACATTGCGCATTCGCGCCAAGGTGACATGGGGATGAAAGTTTCGCGTCTCCGGTTCAAGCCCGGCCGACAAAGCCGCCCTCTCATGCGCATGGCGCAACGCGTTAAGAGGTTCGCTTGGCGCAACCCCGGCCCACACGGCGCGAGGTTTGCCACGACCGAAACTGCCCACACCATCAAGGCGGATTGAAAATGTGCTGGCGTCAATTTCGCCAAGGGCCTGTGAAAAACGTGATGCCGTGTCGCCGTCCACATCGCCGATGAAGCGCAGGGTAATGTGGTAATTCTCCGCCTCGACCCAGCGCGCGCCTTCAAGGCCGCCGCGCAGCATGGTGAGACGCATCGCGACATCGTGCGGTATCTCAAGTCCTGAAAACAGCCTTGGCATGACGTTGCACTTATTTGCTTATGGAGATTTCGGCTTGCGCTGAGAAATCCGTATCAGGAGTTTTTCAACCACGGGCACAATCTGCTCGACGATTTTCGCAATGCCTTTTGGGTTGGGGTGTAATCCATCCTCGAGGGAAAGCTCGCGCTTGCCGACGACATCGAACAGAAAAAACGGGTACAGCAGCACGCCGTGCTTTTTTGCCAGATCACGATAAATCCCGTCAAAGGCGGTTGTGTATTCAACCCCCATATTGCGCGGCGCCAGCATGCCGGTGAGGAGCGGCTCGACGCCTTTTGCCTTCATGCGTTTCAGCATCTCGTCAAGATTAGAGCGGGCGTTCTCGGGCTTGAGGCCGCGCATTGCGTCATTGGCGCCAAGCTCCAGGATGGCGCCGTCGGCATCTTTGGGAAATGACCAGTCAAAGCGTTTGAGGCCAGCAGCCGTCGTGTCCCCTGATACGCTTGAGTTGACGACGCGGACCTTGTGGCCGCGCTTCTTCAGCGCCGCTTCGAGTTGCGCCGGGAAAGCGTCTTTTTCTTTGAGACCAAAACCGGCGGACAGACTATCGCCATAAGTAACCAGCACGATCTCCTGTGCCGCACGCCCCTGAACGGGCATCCCGCAGAGAAGGATTACGGCGATCAGTCCGTATAACAGTATATGTTTTATCCGGGCCTGATTCATGGTGTGACTTTCCGACATTTGTTTTCACGACTTCTTTTCTAACCCTGTTCGCCACCTATTTGCTATGACACCCCGATATGTGGAGCAACAAGCCTTGACGCAAGACGCAGCAACATCAGCCATCGCACTTGAAGACGTGTACGTAACCCTGCCAAGCCGTGCCGGGGCCGTGGAAATATTACGGGGTGTCAATTTGCACGTCGGCCAGGGCGAGGCGGTGGCGATCGTGGGTCCGAGCGGATCGGGCAAGACAACGCTGCTCATGGTGACTGCGGGACTTGAGCGGGCAAGTGCTGGAAGCGTGGAAGTCGCGGGCCAGAATTTTACCGGTCTTGACGAGGATGAACTGGCGCAGTTGCGCGCGGGCAATATCGGCATTGTCTTTCAGTCTTTTCATCTGGTTCCGACCATGACGGCGCTGGAAAATGTCGCCCTGCCGCTTGAATTTCTGGATGCGCCTCACCCCTTCAACGCTGCAAGGTCCGCGCTTGGCGATGTCAACCTGCTGGACCGTCTGGACCATTATCCGGCGCAATTGTCAGGCGGTGAACAGCAGCGCGTCGCGCTGGCGCGCGCGCTCAGCGCCGGGCCAAAAATCATCCTTGCCGATGAACCCACCGGCAATCTCGATAGCAGGACCGGCGTTCAGGTCATGGATTTGCTGTTCGATCTGCGGGAGCGCTATGGCGCAACGCTGATCCTCATCACCCATGATGAAAAACTCGCAAAACGTTGCGGGCGGGTGCTGCGCATGAATGACGGGAAGTTCGACAAGGAAAATGCAGCACGCAAAAGCGCGAAAGCGTCCGTATGAGCGCCGAGGCATTTTCCGTACCTACCGCAAAGCCGGGCCGGTTCGGCTTATCGCTGATCCTGCGTCTGGCGTTTCGTGATTTGCGTCTGGGCTGGAGCGGCTTTGCCATTTTCATCGCCTGCATTGCGCTGGGTGTGGCGGCGATTGCTGGCATCGGATCACTTGCCGGGGCGCTTGAAGAGGGGCTTTCGCGCCAGGGGCAGGTTATCCTCGGCGGCGATATTTCATTACGGCTGGTACACCGTCAGGCGAACGATGAGCAGCGCAGTTTCATGGCCGGCATTGGCGCCGTGTCAGAGGTCGCAACATTAAGGGCGATGTCGCGCCGACCAAACGGCAAGCGCTCCGCTCTGGTGCGTCTCAAGGCTGTGGATGAACGCTACCCGCTTTATGGGAGTGTATCGCTCAAGGCGCAGGGCAAAGCACTGCCCATCTCCATTCTCAAACAACCCGGAGTGCTGGTGGTTGAGCCGCTGCTGCTGCAAAGACTGGAGATGAAAGTCGGCGATACACTGAAACTGGGCGGCGCTGAATTGAAAATCGTGGGCGTATTGGAGCGCGAACCGGACGCGTTGGGCGGGCGGCCCGCCTTTGGACCGCGTGTCCTGATATCACTGGAAAATCTTGAGGCCACCGGGCTGGTGCAACCGGGCTCTCTCATCCGCTGGCACTACCGGATCGCGCTGGGTGACCGTTCAGGGGCGAGCATCAAGGAACTCAAAGATTTGAGCAAGCGGGTTGAAAAACGCTTTCCAGACGCGGGTTTCACAATTCATGATTCGCGCAATCCTTCACCCAGTGTGCGCCGCGTCGCGGGTCATTTGTCTCAGTTTCTCACCCTTGTCGGCATCACCACTTTGATGATCGGCGGTATTGGTGTCGCCAATGCCATCTCGGCTTACCTTGCGCGAAAGCGCCCCGTCATCGCCGCGTTCAAATGCCTTGGGGCGAGCGGCAGTGCGATTTTCCGTATCTATCTGACCGAGGTGCTGGTGCTCGCCGGGGCGGGCACGCTTATTGGTCTGGGTCTTGGGGCGCTTCTTCCCCTTGGCGTGGCGGCTATGGGAGCGGGCGCGTTGCCCGTCCAGCTTGCTCTTGAGCCGCAACCCTTCGCGCTGGTGCTGGCGAGCTTTTACGGATTGCTCACCGCGCTGATGTTCGTTTTCTGGCCGCTTGGTCAGGCGCGTGATGTTTCCGCCGGGTTGCTGCTGC
>Ga0209344_10005972_pt1 | contig 10225 bp, 9 predicted proteins | sample Cruoilmetagenom6_FD_187293 | JGI IMG/M metagenome (GOLD analysis project Ga0209344, IMG submission 187293) | Oil polluted marine microbial communities from Coal Oil Point, Santa Barbara, California, USA - Santa Barbara Oil Seep Sample 6 (SPAdes)... | ecosystem: Environmental > Aquatic > Marine >...
TGGCTTTGAAGTTGGCGATGCTTTGCCCATCTGTGAAGCCCCCGGAACAGGGTTGAGGGCTTGGTTGTTGCATCGAAAAAGGATGGGACACCATGCGCCGCCATATATTTAATGTTGCCCTCATTTTTTTTACCCAAATCAGATTCAACCAATGACTTGGGAATACCCGCCGGACCTGTTGGATCGTAGCTTTACTGCTAAATAAGCCGACTAGAAATGGGCGGGTAATATTAGCTATGCCTGCACGCGTGAGGGGTGGTTGTATTTGGCCGTGATCCTTGACCTCCATCCATGACGCGTTATTGGCCGGGCGGTCCCGAACTGGACGAAACGGGACTTGGCGATATCTGCCAAGAAAGATAACGCCTTGTCCATTTGGCCGACATAACAAAGATCAACTGAGAAAGTGAGTTTCGAACACCAAATGCTATCAGTGAGAGCCCACCGGCGATAATTAGAGTGGCCACGAGTGTCCGACCGTTTCAGGCGATACCCCCAATTGGCTCTGCCACGAACCGATTCAACCTGTCTGCCAAATCTCCCCAATCCGTAAACTCATGGCCAGTTGTCCCCATCTCAAAATCACGGTCATGCAGCACAACGAAGCGCATTACCGACTTTGCGAAATAGTCGTAACTGTTCGGTTTCACAGCGCCTGCCGCGAGGACAACCTCATTGGGCGTAAACCTCGTGCGCATTAGGGTTTCAATGATATATTCCTGCGCCTCTTCCTGTCCCTGCTCAAAGGCCGCACTAAGGCTGACCGAGATGAGCATAACAGGCCGCAACGACAGCCAAGCGCGACGGGCCTGCATAAAGGTCTCAAGCGCGGGCGAATGGCGGCGTTCGTGAACGGAGCCCACCAAAATCACACTTTGAATTGCCGACAGATCCGGCATGTTGCGGGTGTTATCGAGATTGAGGCCGGTCGTCTCGTGACCTTTGCGCGCCAACTGATCAGCCGCAAACTGGGAGATTTTGGCCGATTGGCCTTCGGTTGTGGAATAGGCGATGAGCACATGCATGTTGCGTTCCTCCTTTGTGATACGACCAAGCATATCGCGCCTCATGGGAACCAACTTTGAGCAGGATCAACAATCGTGGCGATCTTCGGATGGAAACCTCTCCATTCAAGTTATGAAGCGCTTTTAAATATCGCATCCGAGCGTTGGAAAAACGTTCGATGAATGCATTCATCGGAGCGATACTGGCACCTAACCCCTTGCATTCAAGCGAGTGCTTTACAAGCAGTAGCGCGCCAAAAAAAAGAGCCGCAACATACGATCAATAGGTCCAATATTAGCTGCCCTAATTCATCTTCTGTAACCACCGCAGCAAAAGAGCACTGCAGTTACCTAGATCATAAGACGCCTGAAACGAGACAGATTGATCTCAATCAATGTCAGTGCTGATTAATTTCGTCAAAGTGCGTTGGGCAACACAGCCGAGAGGCACACACCATGCCGCAAAGGATTTTTCGCACCGTCGGGATCACCAAAGTTTACCAAACCGGAGAGGTGAAAGTCTTTGCGCTGGCGGGCGTTGATCTGGAACTTTTTGAAGGTGAAATGACCGTCCTGCTCGGCCCCTCCGGCAGCGGCAAATCGACCCTGTTGAATATTCTTGGCGGGCTGGATCATGTCACCGACGGGCACGTCTGGTTTCGCGAAACCGAGCTCACAACCCTGTCGGACCGTGGTTTGACCCGCTACCGCCGCGACCATGTGGGGTTTGTGTTTCAGTTCTACAATCTGGTGCCCAGCCTGACCGCCCGCGAAAACGTGCAGTTGGTCACCGATGTCTCGCCCGATCCGATGCCCGCCACCGAGGCTTTGACACTGGTCGGTCTGGGCAACCGGATGGACCATTTCCCGGCAGAGATGTCAGGCGGGGAACAACAACGGGTCGCCATCGCCCGCGCCATTGCCAAACGACCCGAAGTGCTGTTGTGCGATGAACCCACAGGCGCGCTTGATAGCAAAACCGGCGTGCAAGTGCTCGAGGTGCTGCGCGACATCAATGAGCGTTTGGGCACCACCACCGTCATCATCACTCACAACGCCGATATCCGGCGCATGGCGCATCGGGTGGTCCAGTTTCAGGACGGTAAAATCAGTGAGGTGTCGATTAACAAAACCCGCCTTGATCCGGCCGAGATTGTCTGGTGATGCAAGCGCTCGACATAAAGCTTTTGCGGGACTTCAAACGCCTGTGGAAACAGGCGCTGGCCATTGCGCTGGTGCTGGCCTGCGGCGTGGCGATCTTGCTGATGGGCTTGGGCATGTACACCGCCCTGTCCGACACCCGCGCCACCTATTACGAGCGGAACCGCTTTGCCGATGTTTTCGTGACCATCCAACGGGCGCCGCAACGGCTGGCCGCAGAACTGGCCGCGATTGAGGGCGTCTGGGCGGTTGAGACCCGCACGGCTGGCAACACCGTGCTGGACGTGCCGGGCAGTCTTGTAAGTGTCACGGGACGCATCCTATCCCTGCCCCCAGACACCGTCCCCCGGCTGAACGTGCCGATCCTGAAAACCGGCCGCCTGCCAAACCCGACCGCAACTGACGAGGTGATGGTGAATGCCAATTTCGCCATCGCCAACGGGTTCGAGTTGGGTGACGTGTTCTATGCCAATCTTAATGGCCGCAAACGCAAGCTGACGATCACCGGGACCGCGCAATCGCCTGAGTTTATCTATACTATCGGCCCCGGTGCGCTGATGCCCGACAATGCGACCTTCGGAATCATCTGGATGCCCGAACCCGCTGTCGCCGCCGCCTTTGACATGACGGGGGCGTTTAACGATGTGGCGCTGAAGCTAACTGCCAACGCCCGCGAGGCCGAGGTGATCGACGCCGTTGATACCCTGCTAGAGCCCTACGGCAGCCTTGGTGCCTACGGGCGGGCGCTGCACAGTTCTGACGGGTTCATCGACGCGGAAATCAAGCAATTGCGCAATATGGCATCGGTGCTGCCGCCGATCTTTTTCGGTATCTCGGCGTTCCTTGTCAGCATGGTCATGGGGCGGATCATCACGCTGGAGCGCAGCCAGATCGGGCTGTTTAAGGCAATCGGCTATTCCGACGTGGAAATCTGTCTGCACTATCTGATGCTGGCCGCGCTGATCGCGATTGTCGGCATCGCCATCGGCTGGGGCGTGGGTGCGTGGATGGCCCGTGTGCTGGCCGTGGAATATGCGCGCTATTTCGATTTTCCGTTTCTGATTTTCCGCACCTCGCCTTGGGTCTATGCGGCATCGGGCATGGCAGCGCTGCTGACGACAACGCTAGGGGCGGCACAGGCGGCGATCCGGGCGGCGCGGCTGGCCCCGGCCATTGCCATGCAGCCGCCCGCCCCGCCGCAATTCAAACGCTCGATCCTCGACCGCGCAATGAGCGTGCTTCGGCTCAGCCAACCGACTGTGATGATCCTGCGCAGTGTGATCCGCTGGCCTTTGCGCAGCGGGTTGACGATGCTGGGCCTCGCGCTGGCCGTGGCCACCATCGTGACGCCCTACTCGTTCAACTATGTGCTCAACAAGATGATCGACAGCGCCTTTTACGACGCCAATCGGCAGGACGCGATTTTGATCATGGCCCAGGATGTGCCGCTTAGCGTGCTGTCGGCGGCCGCTGATCTGCCTGCTGTGCTGCAAACGGAAGGGCAGCAGGTCCACCCGGTGATCCTGCGCAGCGGGGTTCGTGAAAAACGCACCGCCCTTCAGGCCAGCCCGCCGGACACCGATCTGACACGGATCATCGACATCGACGGAGGCCACATCACCGTTCCGCCCGGCGGGGTTGTGCTGGCCGAACGTCTGGCGACGCAACTGAATGTCGGCGTGGGCGACCGGGTCGAGGCGCAGCTTCTGGGTGGGCGGCGCGAGACCCACACCCTCACCGTGACGGGGCTTGTCGCGCAATACATCGGGCTGGGTGCCTATATCGACCTTGACTACATCAACGGGCTTTTGCGGCAATCTCCGCAAATCTCCATGGTAAATGTTTCGCTAGATGTTGCCGACATCAACGCCTTGCATGCAGACCTAAAAGACATCCCTGCCCTTGTGGGGATCGTGATGATGACGGACGCACGGCGGGCGTTTTCCGATACCATTGAGCAGAATATCGGGGTGATGAACCTCGTTTATATTACCATCGCCCTGCTGATTACCATCGGCGTCACCTACAACGGCGCGCGCATCCAATTGTCGGAACGGTCTCGCGAACTGGCCAGTCTGCGCATCCTCGGGTTCACCCGGGCCGAGGTGTCCTACATCCTGATTGGCGAGACGATGTTGCTGTCGTTGCTGGCGCAGCCTTTGGGCTGGTGGATCGGTGCGCAAATCTCGATCGCCATGACCAACAGCTTTTCAAGCGATCTGTATAGCATGCCCGCCGTTCTGCCCCCTGCTTTGTTCGCACGGGCCAGTTTTGTGGTGCTGCTGGCAAGCCTTGCATCCGTGCTGCTGGTGCGCCGTCGGCTGGACAAACAGAACCTCGTTTCTGCAATGAAGATAAGGGAGTAGCCAATGTATTGGAAACCACGCACAATCGCGCTGATCGCCATCGGCGGCGCTCTTTTGGCGGGGCTGGGCTATGTTGCGTTTCAGGCTGATCCGATCCCGGTGGACCTGCATGTGCTCTCCCGCGGCCCGCTTGAAGTGACTGTGACAGCAGACGGCGTTACGCGCATCAAAGACATCTACGACATCGCAAGCCCGATCTCAGGGACCGCGTTGCGCTCTCCGGTGGCTGTGGGCGATGCTGTGGTGGCGGGGGAAACCATCGTCGCGGTTGTGCGCCCTGCCACGCCGGGATTGCTCGACCGTCGCAGCTTGCTTCAGGCAGAGGCAAGCGTGCAAGAGGCCGAAGCCGCGCTGCACGTGGCGCAGACCGATCTGGCCCGCGCCGTCAAAGAGCAGACCCTCGCCAAGTCCCAGCACGACCGGACCCAGACACTCGTGGAGCGCGATGTCGCCTCCTTTACCCGGCTAGAGGATGCCATGCAGCGCCTTGCGGTCGCCGACACCGCGGTTGAGGCCGCCGCGGCCCGTATCGACATGGCCCAAAGCACGCTGAACCGCGCCCGCACGATGCTTGATGTGCCTTCGTCTTTGGCCAATGGCGATGACAGTTGCTGCCTTGAGATTACGGCCCCCGCGACAGGTGTCGTCCTGTCCGTCGCGAGCATCAGCCGACGCCCCGTCGTGACCGGCGCGCCATTGCTGCGGCTTGGCGACCCGGCAGAACTAGAGATTGTCGCCGATCTGCTTTCAAATGATGCGGTGCGGCTGCAAATCGGTGCTGAGGCGACGGTGGAACGCTGGGGCGGTGCGCGCGCCCTGTCGGCGCGGCTGACCCATATTGCCCCGGCCGCAGAAACGCGGATTTCCGCGCTTGGCATCGAAGAGCAACGCCTTGATGCGATCTTTGACCTCACTTCACCGCCCGAGGCACGCGGCACCTTGGGTGACGGGTTCGCGGTGTTCCTGCGGATCATGGAATGGCGCAAGGACGACGTTCTGCTGGTGCCGCTGAGTGCTCTGTTCAAGCGCAACGGCAACTGGGCCGTTTTCGCAGCAGAGGGCGGCATCGCCACGGAACTGCCCATCGAGATCGGGCAGCGAAATATCTTTTACGCAGAGGTTCTGGAGGGTCTGAGCGCAGGTATGGCGGTGATCGTACACCCGAACGACCTGCTTACCGCAGGGGCCGAGATCGTCGAGCGCAGCAGCCTTGAATAGTGCCATCGCCCTCGGGCTTCGTATCGACTTAGCGCACGATGTAATAGGCCAGAAGACTGGCAAGGAAGATGACCAACACCAGCACGGAATCAAGCCCCAACACCCCGACCTTGGGCTTGCGCCGCACAATCAGCCCGACCAGATAAACCGCTGTGACCGTGATCCCAAAGGACAGCGCCAGACTGACGGTCGTGGAACTTCCGCGCAGAATTGGCCCGCCACGAAACAGGACATCGGCAGGAAAAATAAGCACCAGCATGATAAGGTTGCTGCCGAATATATTCGAGATCGCCATGGTATAAGCCCCGATCCGCGCTGCGGTGATGCTGGTCGTCAACTCGGGCAAAGAGGTGGCCGCCGCAAGCAATGTGACCCCGATGAAACTTGTCCCCAACCCCGATTGCAGCGCAATCCGCTCGGCCAGCAACACAAGCAACCATCCGAACACCAAAATGGCAAAGCAGGCCGCTGCGGTCTGTATTATTAAGACCTGATTTGTGGGAGTCCTCGTGGCGGGGTCTGTGAGGAACGGTGTCGAGACCTTGTCCGGCAAATCGACGGGCACCCAATCGGTCGACGCGTCATAGCGCCGAAGCAGCCAAATCGCGCCGCCGTAGGTGATGACGATGAACAGGCTGCCAATGCCTACCCCGAACAGAGCCAATGGTTCCCCCAATGTGGTGAAGATCAGAGTAATCGAAAGCAGCAAAACCAGCAGAGTTGCCTCTAGCGCATGGTTTGCTTTGCGCGGGTAATTGGTGATCGCGCCTCGTGCCCAGAAATCAGCAATCGCAAGGATTGCGGTTTGCAAAGCAATTCCGCCGAATAGGTTATTAAGCACCAAGTTCTGCGCTTGAGTAACGGCAGCGGTCAACGTGGTGGCGACTTCCGGCAATGAGGTCGCCAGTGACAGTAACAACAAGCCGACCAACGATTTGGCCAACTTAAACCGATCCGAGAGCGCGTCGGCGAGATAGGCCAAACGCGCTCCAGAAAACCAAACGATACCTGAACTTAACCCAAACAAAAGCAGGTTGCTGGTCAAGGATATACTAGACATTTCCATTCACTGTATCAGAACTGGCGCATCATCATCTTGACTTTTCTCAGTCAGAAATGAATTCAGACCAGCTCGGTCGCCTGTGTTCGCCCTTTAGTGATAGGCGCAGGACAGGCAGCGATTTTCGCGACCTTAACGTGCCGCGGTACCGCCGAATTCTATCCATCCGATATCTGCGCTGTGCGCTTAATAGCTATCATCGTGGCAATGGGGCCGAATACCTCGAACACAACAGTGGTCCCCACAGTCAAGGCGATGATCTGAGCACCCCAGTCCGGAAACTGCCGCGCCGCGATCAGCGCCATACCAATCGCCACACCAGCCTGCGGCAGTAGAGCCGGGCCATACCAAGGGCGTTCAAGTAGCGGCGTCCCTGCCATCCCCGCGCCGACCCATCCACAAAGCAGCCGCGCAACAGTGCGTAACAATACCAGCCCCATGCCGATGCCGCCCACCCCGATCGCAACCGCAAGATCCAAAGACCCGCCAGCGAGAATGAAGAACAACACGACGAAGGGCCATTGAATATGAGTAATTTCGTGAAAGGCCTTGGTATGATGGGCTGCAAGGTTCACGATGACCGCGCCCACGACCATACCGGTGATCAAAAACGATACACCTGCCCAAAGTGACAGTCCCGAAGTTAGGAACACAAGACTTAACGCCTCGATCTGAAGCGGCTCTCCCTCGTGTAAACGCCCGGTCAGCAGCGCGGCGGGGGCGCCTATCGCGAGGCCGAGCAAGATCGCGCCACCAATTTCCCACGCAGCCAAGGCGAAGCCTTCGCTATTCTCGTGTCCCTCAAGTCCCCCGACAAGTACAAGAATAACGCTGAAGACGACGATACCCCAGACGTCGTCGATGGCAACAATCCCGCGCAGAGTTCGCGTGAAACCGTTTTTGATGCCGGACTGAATTATAACATCATTGGTTGAGGCTGGCGCCGTCGCCGTCGCAATCGCCGCAAGAACGAGCGACAGGCCGAGCGGTAAACCCAAAACGGCCAAACCCGCAGCAACAATCGCCAATGTGCCGATCACCAAGACTAGTGATATGATTATGATTGACCGCCCATGCTCGCGCAATGTCCTAAGTTGCAACGCGCCGCCGAGCAGAAACGCCACCATAGTCAGCGCGATGACCGACAGCATGTCATACCAACCGTTCAGCGCGGCGGGGATTACGTCAAACCCTGCACGCCCTGCTAAAAGGCCAATAAGGAGGAACAACGTCACTCGCGGAAAGCCGGTTTTTCGGGAGATCAGGTCCCCAACCAGCCCGCAAAGAAACAGCCCGCCAAGGGCGATCAGCGATGCAGGCTGCATGGGACTTTGCTCGCAACCTTAAGCCGCGCTTCGATTATGGCGCGGGCCATAGATTACGCAGCTCTTGCGGAAGGCAAGCGCGGACATCTTCGACCTCACCTTTGGAAATATGCAAGTTGATCACTTCAAATACGGCTTCGATATCGTCTGACCCGCTGAATTCCATCACATCGCCAACTGAGTCAGCAATTGCCGCCATAAAATCATCTACGTGGCGCTCATGAACTGGGGTGGTCTTAGGCTGCCAGCCTTCATAGAACATTCCGCGTAGGATCACTGGCAACTGGGCCGCGAACTGCGCCACTTCGTTTACCGGAAGGTGATCGCGAACTTTGACGAGGACCGTTCGCAGCAGCCGCAAAGCCTCTCGTTCGTTTGACCATCCAGTGCGGCCAGCAACCTCATTAACCCAAGCGTGTGCCTCATGCGTGGTGCGTTCGAATATGTGGATCGTCCGTGTCATGGCGTGTTCCTTTCTTGCTGGACACAGGATCTAGCTAGCCGACATTTCGACGCTCTGGTTGACCAAGATCAAACTGCACAGCGTGCCCGTTGTTATGAAAGCAAAAGTAATTGCCAGCCACCGAGTGGGATGACGCCAATGAACGATCTTGAGATGGACGCCACGCTGACAAAGCTTGAAACCACACGCAATATGAGTGCCGCTGATTTTAACCGCATCATGTGTGCCATCGGATCACTTTTACCGCAGATCACCACCCCTTCTGCCAACCAAATTGCATCCACCGATAAGGCGATCTTAGTCGCGATTGAGGCGTTTCCGAATTGGTCAATCCATATTCATGGGCAAACAAACTGCCGCGACGGACATTGGCGCTGCAGTCTGCGAAAGAACGATACCCGCGACGATGATGCAGTGATCGGCACCGGACGGGCGCCCGTTTTAGCCCAGGCCATTCTGGCGGCGGTAGTTCGGCTGGCGATGGTAGAAAGAAACTGACCATGCCCGCACAGTCAGACATTCTGACAGTAACTTTTAACCCGGCAGTTGACCTGTCCACCTCCGTGGCGCAGGTCATTGCCGGGCCGAAACTGCGCTGCGCCGCGCCGCGTTTTGACGCTGGCGGGGGCGGTGTGAACGTGGCCCGTGCGGTATGCAAACTCGGCGGCACAACGCGCGCTCTAGTTGCGGTAAACGGGCCTATGGGAGATAAGCTCTTGTCCCTCCTGGCAACGGAGGGCGTGCCAAGCTGCTCGGTCCAAGCGGGAGGCGACACCCGTCAGAGCTTTGCCGTGACTGACGTCAGTGACAATGCGCAATACCGATTCAGTGTGCCGGGCCAGTTGATGAACGCCGACGATGCCGACCGCCTAGCCGCCGCCGTCGTCGCTGAAGCCCCGGAACGTGGATGCATCGTATTCAGCGGCAGCGTCACGCCCGGGTTGCCGGAAGATTTTCTTAACACCCTGATTGCAGCCGTCGCCCCCAAATCACCTATGCTTATCGTCGATACGTCAAGCTTTGCCCTTGAACGCCTCGTTTCGCATCCTGTGGGCCCCGTTGATATTTTGCGGCTGGACCAGAGCGAGGCGGTCGCGCTCGCTGGACACGTTTTGCCAACGCGGGCCGACAACGTCGCCTTTGCCAGAACTCTACTCGCGCGGCGGGTCGCCAAGGTCGTTATTGTCGGACGCGGGTCAGCTGGATCTTTGCTGGTGTCGGAGGATTTAAGGCTCTTTTGCCCGGCTCCCGTCGCGCCTGTGCGCAGCAAAATCGGCGCGGGGGATGCCTTTGTCGGATCAATGACGCTTGCGCTGGCCCGTGGGCAGGGCTTGCAAGACGCGCTTCGCTGGGGAGTTGCCGCAGCAAGTGCGACGGTGGGGACCGAAGGCACCGCATTGTGCGAATTGGACGAGACCACCCGCCAGTTTGCACAGACGCGGATCGAACCGCTTTAGCCCTCCTCCGCTTCTGCCACATTGCGCAGCACGCTGACAAAGCTGTCTGGCGTGACAGAGATACTGTCGATCCCGAAGCCAACCAGCCGCCGCGCATAGGCGGGGTCATTGCTGGGCGCCTGCCCGCAGAAGCCGACTTTCGATCCGACGTAGTGCGCCGCCTTTATCACG
>Ga0209344_10005973_pt1 | contig 10218 bp, 8 predicted proteins | sample Cruoilmetagenom6_FD_187293 | JGI IMG/M metagenome (GOLD analysis project Ga0209344, IMG submission 187293) | Oil polluted marine microbial communities from Coal Oil Point, Santa Barbara, California, USA - Santa Barbara Oil Seep Sample 6 (SPAdes)... | ecosystem: Environmental > Aquatic > Marine >...
CTGATCCGAAATACTTGTTGCTCGATGAACCCTTTGCGGGGGTCGACCCGATTTCTGTCGGCGACATCCGTCACCTTGTGATGGACCTCAAAAAACGTGGCATCGGCGTGCTGATCACTGACCATAACGTGCGAGAAACGTTGGAAATTGTTGACCGTGCCTATATCCTGCACGATGGCAAAGTGTTGATGTCGGGTTCACCCGATGACGTGGTTCAAAACGAAAATGTGCGCCGGGTTTATCTGGGTGAAAACTTTCGCATTTTCTGAACCCCACGGTGGCGTGTTCAAGTTGAAACCATTTGATCCAGCTCATTGACTCTTGCATGTCATTCGCCTCAAATAGGGGCATGACCGTTGTGGATTTTGCCTCGCTTCTCCTCGCGATCTGCCCGATAAGCGGCAGTTTTGGAAAAACTCATAGCTGGTCATTTTTCAGCATTCGGGTCTAACAACTTGGTGGCGCCGTCGCGCCATCAACGCCCGAATTGTCACGCAAAGGAGACAAGATGCGCTATCAAATCAGTGGCAAACAAATCGACATTGGCGCAGCCCTTCAGACCCATGTTCAAGACGAACTGGGCGCGGCTGTCAGTAAATATGCCGAAAGACCGACCGACGCTTTGGTAATTTTCTCCAAGAACGGGGCGGAATTCATCTGTGAAGCCACCGTGCATCTGTCCACTGGCCTTACCGCGTCGGCAAAGGGCCGCGCCCATGAAATCTATGCGGCCTTCGACAATTGTAGCGAAAAGATGGAAACTCAACTGCGTCGTTATAAGCGCAGACTCAAGGACCATCACAAGGATCGTTCCGAACCAGTTGAACTTTACGGAGGCTCCTCGTATATCCTCGCCTCAGACCACGAAAACGAGGATTCGGAGCCCGAAACTCTTCAGCCTATGATTGTCGCCGAGATGGAGGCCAAGATCCCGTCTCTCTCAGTTGGCGAAGCAGTCATGCAGATGGAGATTGCCGGCGCCCCGGTGCTTGTTTTCCGGAAAGAGGGAAAAGGCGGGCTGAATGTCGTCTATCGTCGTGATGATGGTAATATCGGCTGGATCGACCCGCAAAGCTGAAGGTAAGGAGTGCGCGACACTCCACCGGACGGAGCGGTAGACAGGTATATGGAACTAACAAGTATCCTCAAGCCCGAGGCAGTCAAAGTGCTTGCGACTGCCTCGAGCAAAAAGCGCCTTCTCAACGAACTCGCTGACGTCGCCCAATCGGCTTATGGTCTTGACGCCAGTGTGGCTGTTGACGCTCTGATGGAACGCGAGAATCTCGGGCCGACCGGCGTTGGTCGTGGTGTTGCGCTTCCGCATGCACGCGTGGCCGAAATCGACCACGTGATTGGCGTGTTTGTGATGCTGGAAAAACCGATCGAGTTTGAATCCGTTGATCGCCAACCGGTCGATCTGGCCTTTGCGCTCTTTGCACCCAAGGAAGACGGGGTGGTCCACCTCAAGGCGCTGGCAAGGGTGTCGCGGATGCTGCGCAATGAAGAAGTCTGTCAAAAACTGCGCGCCAACGGCGACGCCAGCACGCTTTACGCCATTCTCACGGATGAAAATTCGGTTCAGGCGATCTAGGAGCCAAGGCGTGTAGCGCCGCGCACCTTGGGCTTAGGCATTCCAACGATCAAACCCGAACACCAAATAGTCACGCTGGTAAGCGTCCTGCGTGGCGGCTTCGACCGACTTGTCATAAATATCAGCCAGCGTGAATGGCGCTTCGGGCGCGGCGCGTCCCACCTCCGGCACGGTGTCATGGCCCATTCGGCGTGCCAAATTCGATAACGCTTCGGCCAATTCGTCTTCCCGCAGGACCATATCGGGCAGAGCAAAATCCCCCATCCCGTGCAGGATCGACGTTTGGCTGGCCCAATGAGCATCCAGCCGGATGCTCGATTGCCCGGCCAGATTGGCTTTGACGATTTCCAGAAACCCCAGAAACGCGGCGCGATGTTGCTCAACGCTCCAGCTTGCATCGGGTTCGCCCTCGGGCACGGGCAGTTTGTGAACCCTCCGCATCGTGCGACGAATACCGTTAAAGCTGCCTTTTCCGGTGGTCAAAATGCGCGTGACAAAGGCGTGGTGCGCCCGCGCGACCGGGTGGCGCAGCACGGTAAAGCTGCGATGCCCGGTGTTTTTGCGCATCCATTGGCGCAGGGTTTTCTGGCTGAAATCTGACTGTAACGGCGCATCATCCAGCGCCTGCATCCACGCTTCTATCTCGGTTTCCGGCCCGCCACGCACCGGCAGGTACATCAACGGCGTCTTCGCGCAGGCCACATAGGACGGCACGACCGCACCGCGCCGTGGTTCAAAATTCGGGGTCCGGGACAGGTTGAAGCGATCAAGCCGCGCCAGCGCCGCTTCCATCTCTTCAAAATTCTCCACTTTCTCGGAAACCGGTTCGGGATTTTGCCGTTTGAGGTTCTTGTCCAACCCGTCCAGCCGATCAGGCTGACCCAGCCACGCGGCAATCCCGTTCATCACGGCGACATCCTGTAAATCCTCGTAGGCGACGTAAAACGCGGTCTGCCCCGTGGTCTGGAACCTGCGCATCAGGGTGAGTTGAAAATCCTTTAGCGCCTCAAGATGGCTCTTGAATTCCGCCGCGTCGAATTTGGCCAGAGCATCCTTGCGTTTGGCAACATTGGTCAGCTTCCATTGCCCGGTCGCCTGCGCGATTTTCCAGCTCACATAGCTGTCGACAGGATTGCGGGTGAGGATGATTTTGCCACAGCGCGGATCGTCCAGGATCGAGTCAAGCACCCGCGAATCATGGTCATGAAAAAACCGAAACCCGGCGATGCCCTGTTCATGTCTTATAGCGTGGAGCAGCGTTTCCGGGTCGCGGTTACGCTCTTCCTCGGAAACCCCGAGACAGTCCTCGCGATTGGGATAGCCGATGAAATGCGGGTTGAACGCCTCTCCCAGACAGGAAATGCCGGGAAAAGCGTTCAGGTTCGCTTCGAGAAAGTTCGAGCCGGTGCGCATTTCCGCAAACACGACGAAATAGTCAAATTGCTTGGTCATGGGGGCCTTTAAATCTTCCATTACGCCTCGGGTTTCGGGCGCCGCCTCTTAGCTGTGTCAAAGGTCATTCTTTATTGCACCAGATAGGGTTTGCGCGGTTTGGATTGCAGTCCCACCGGGTCTTGTACAACCGGGAAATCGCCCATCAGGTGCGGATGCATCCCCTGATTCTTGAGGTTCTGCAGGAATTGGCCGAACCCGGTCAGATCGGTCATTTTCGGCGCCTCGGTCAGACGGCGCAGGGTCTTGTGACCAATTTCGTCGATAATGGTCTGTAACGGCTCCATCGGGGACTCGATGAAATCCGCCATGGTCCAGATCCGAATCCGCGCCTTGGAATAGGGCGAGCGCAACACTTTCAGGTGTGTGTTTTCGATTTTCTGCAACTCTGCCGCCTCGGCCCGGATTTCGGCAAAATTGCGGTTCGATTTGAACAGCGGAATTGCCCATGCGCCCGAGATAACGGAAATCTGCGCGTTCGGGTCGCGCGCCAAGATCCAGTTGAGATCCTGATTATCCTGCGGCCCGAACTGAAAACACTGCCATTCTCCGCGCGTGTTCCAGATCAGCGATGTCAGAAACGCCCGCGGACTATAATCGCGCAGGGCCGCGCTGTCACAGAGCGCGCCGCCCACAATGCTTTGCCGACCGGCGTATTCGACCCGGTTGGGTGCAAACAGATGGCCATGCACCTGTGCCCCCGTGGCCTTGGCCAGCCAGGGTTCAAAATCCTCAAACAGATCGGAAAACCCCTGAAAGATGGAATACTGCTCGCTCGTCGTGCCGTTTTCCCAACCCTGATTGGGAAACCGGGAATGCATGTAAAGACCGGGCCGTCCGCGCGTTCGCCGTTCCACCGCCTTGGCAAAAATCCGGTCGATCTTGCCTGGGTTCGGTTCGGTCCGCTCACGCGCGCCGTGTTTGCCCTCCAGAAAAGTCTCAAACAACAGCGTGGCGTGCGGCCAGATTTTGCGCGCCACAAAACAATCCGACCGGCGCAGCAATTGCAGATGATCGTCGTAAAAAATATGCGGCTTGCCCTGAAAATCGAACTTCGACAGGGTCAGCGAGCGGCTCTCGATATTGGTCGAATACTGCCGCGCAAGCGTCTGGAAATAACTCTCGTCAGGAATCCAGACGCGGCGGAAAAAACGGTCATATGTGGACCGTTCAGGGTCTTGCAGGATCGCGCTTAGCGTTTGGCGCGTAAGGCACCACCACTGGCTGCCCATATGCGGGATGATGCCATTGGGAATGCGTCGCTTGGTCCGCAATGCACGCTGAATCGCCACGTAGCGGTCAAACAGATGCCGTTGACGTTTCCACGAAAATGGAAACCGCAGGGTAAAGCGTTCTTCGTCCAGCCCGCCAACGGTCCACGGCACATCCGCCGTGGTCGCGCTTTCGATGAAATCGGTGCGCGGCCGGTCGGTGAGATAGGTGATCAATTCCTCGACAGGCCGAAGCGGCAAACACGACCCCGAGGCCAGATAGACATGCCGGACCTGCGGAAACTGCGCCAACATCAGCTCGCTGGCTTCCTGCGTCGCCGAAACGATCCCCCAAGTACCCCATTCACAGCGATGCCGCGCGGCAAAAAGGATATCGGGCAAATCCGACAAAGCGCTGCGAAAGGCGTTATATTCGCCGCGCGGCGTGTTCTTGTCACAATGGATCACCACGGGACAGCCCGCCGCATACCAATGGCGCGCCACCTGTTCGGCCCGGTCAAGCGCGGTATGCACCAGCATCACGATCCCCACAGGGCCGCGCCCCGTGTCGATCATGGTGCCGTTCATTGGCATCGTGCCGCTCATGCCCAGTTCCCTTTTGACATCAGCCCGAGAATTTCAAGCTGTCGCCAATTGATGTATTTCTCGCTCCATTTGCACCACAAATCGGGGTTTTGCGCCAGACTTTCGGCATAGGCCTTGTATTCGATGCTGGCCGCGTAATGCTGTTTCCGCTCCAGTTCCTCTTCTGCCTTGGTGGTGAAGGTATCGAGAAACTTGGTGTGCAGGAGAACGCCGCTGGCCTTTTCGCCGCCCCACTCGTCATAGACGAGGTTCAGTCCACGCGGCAGCAGCATATGCGTCGAGCTGACATAAGCGTATCTGCGATCCCATTTGACCAACGGAATTTTGTTGAGCGCAGGAGCCGCCTCGGGCTTGTCGGCAAAAAACTTCCGCGCCCTTGGCCCACCTTGAATCCACAGATTACCGAACTTGGGGTTCTTGCTGATCATGTAGTTGCCGGAATCAAACCAGCTGGTGATTTCAAGCGGGTCTTGCCCTTCGGAATAGGGCTGCGCATCAATGCGCCCCTTGGGGTACATATCCAGAAGCATCGCGCTGAAACTTTTGATCGAGGACGCATCCAGCCAGTCCGTCAGCGCGCGCAGCGGGCGGGTATCGCAAAACGGATAAATCAGGAATTCATCGGGATCGACCACCAGCGACCAATGCCCATGGGCATATTTCATCTGAAGCCAGTTCAGCCAATCCACACCAAAACGGCTTCGCTTATAGCTTTTGCGCGTGTACCAGACCGAAACATCGGGCTGTTTTATCAGGTATTCGAGACTGCCATCATCGCTGTCATTATCGACAATCAGAAAATGGTTCACCCCCTGCTCGCGGTAATACTTCAGGAAATAGGGCAGGCGGACCTTTTCGTTGCGCAGGGTCGAGAACAGCAGGATATCGTCGGTTTTGATGGTGTTGGTACGGTCGGATACGGCGCGCAATTCGCGGCGCTTGCGAAACGCGCGAATACGCCAACGCTTGCGCTGATTCCTCAATCGGTATGACTGTACCGCGCCCACACTTGTTCCTCTTGCTGCCTGTTCAGCATAGCGGCTATCACGTCACCTTTAACACTCGGTTGAAATGTGCCGTCCATGTCGGCACTTTGAACCTGGACCCGTCACGTGTCGCTGCTTTATTTGCTGTATTCTGCCTGCTGCTCGCCAAAGACGTTATTCTTCTTTGCCAAAGATAGCTATCCTTGACACTTGCGTAAACGGGTAAGTCTTTCAAAACCTCGCGGTAAACCGGCAATTCGGCACAGATCAACGGCACACCCAGAGCCGCCGCCTCGACCACCGGCAGGCCATAGCCCTCGGCCACGCTTGGATAAAGCGCCCCTGCCGCGCCAGACAACAGCGCGGCAATCGCTCCATCGCTCAGATCGGCGGCTTCGTGCAGGTGTGCGCCCATCAGGGCCGAACGGTCCATGCGAAAAAACACTTCTTCATTCAGCCAGCCCCGGCTGCCGCAGATCACCAGATGCGGCATCTGTTGCGGCGGTGTCTGTTTTACAAGCCGCTCCCAGATTTCCAGCAACAGAGCGTGATTTTTGCGTGGTTCAATCGTGCCGACGGTCACGAAATAGGTGCCCTCGGGCGGCAACCCCTTGGGCAAGTCCTCGGGCGCGGGGAGGGCGGGCTCGACCCCCAAATTTGCAACGATTCCATGCGGGACACTGCCCCATTCCCCCATGTGCCGTTCGGCGTCGGCTTTGGTTGCGCGGGAATTATAGATCACCAGATCGGCGTGCTGGCGCACCAATTGCAGCATCAGACGGAACCGCTCCACCGAAGGCACCGTTTGAAGCAAGGGAAAATCCAGCGGAATAGTGTCATGCACCATCACGGCCACGCGCCCTTTTGCTCCATGCTTGACCGCATGGATCACCCGTCCGGTCAGATTGGAATGCCCCACGTTCAGATAGGCACATTGCGGCGGCATATGTTTGGCCAAAAGCCGGGTCAGCCCGGCGCGATGGGTCCGGGCGATGGCCAGTTTGCGCAGATCGCTCAAGCCGCGCTGCTGCATCGGCGAAAGCTTTCTGAATGCCCGGCTTAACCTTGTCGCCGGACCCCATGCGACGCGCCCCTCGATCCGGTCGGCAAGGCCGCGCATCCCGTTTTCATCAAGCAGGAGATAGCCCAAAGGCGTGCGCACCAACCCAAAAGCAGGACGCTTGCGATCAACCAACGCCTTGAGATAGGCCATTTCGACCCGATCAACCCCGGTCAAAACCCGTCCGATCCGGCTAAACAGCCGGGTCAAATCCAAAAGCCGCGCGCTGACGGGACCGTCGCTCATCGAAACGCGCCGTTTGTGCTGACGCACTCACGGTGATCACGTTCTGTCATACCTGCAAAAACGCCGGCGGCGTTATTGTGCGGCCTTGTTGGCATGCGTTATGTCCTGAAGAAATTCCATCAGCCCGTCGCGCAATTCGTCCCGCGCCAGCCCGAATGAAACGGTGGCCTGCAAAAATCCGGCTTTTGAGCCGCAGTCAAACCGTTGCCCGCGAAAGCGAAAGCCATAGACCGGGCGGTCTTCATCTATTTCGGCCGAGATGGCATCGGTAAGCTGAATTTCGCCACCCGCGCCGGTTTTGATCCGGTTGAGATTGCGCAAAACATCCGGGGTCAGGATATAGCGCCCGATCACAGCCAGATTTGACGGCGCTGTGCCCTCGGCGGGCTTTTCAATCAGTCCACACGCTGACACCAGAGACCCCATGTCTTCCTTCACATCCAGCACGCCATAGGAGCTTGTCTGTTCCGGAGGCACTTCCATCGCAGCGACCATACAGCCCGGATTGTCCTCATAGGCTTCGACCATCTGCTTTAGGCAAGGCTGTTCCGCCGCGATCACGTCATCAGGCAGGATCACCGCAAAAGGCTCGTTTGAAATCAGACGCCGTGCACACCAGACCGCATGGCCCAGCCCCAGCGCCTTATGCTGGCGGATATAGGCAATCGCCCCGGATTCCATATTGGTATCGCGCAGAACTTCCAAAAGCTCGTCTTTGCCCTTTTTGCGCAGCTCTTGCTCAAGGTTCGGTGCGATGTCGAAGTAATCCTCAAGCGCGCCTTTGCCGCGCGAGGTGACAAAGATGAATTCTTTGATCCCTGCAGCACGGGCCTCGTCAATGGCGTATTGAATCAAGGGGCGATCAACCAGTGTCATAATCTCTTTGGGCACCGATTTCGTCGCGGGCAGGAATCGGGTTCCCATGCCTGCGACAGGGAAAATGGCCTTAGTGATCTTTCTCTTCATGTGTCGAACCTCGTTATTTTCACACACGCTCCATGCCAACGCTAATTGCGGACTATGACATATCTGGCGTGGTGTTACATGTAAAATTGGTGCAGCGTCAGTGGCTGCCATTGGGGAAATGCCCAATAAATATCGATTGTGTTGTTTATGCGCGTCCGTCCCTAATTTATGTGGACCGCATTCGGTTTATCGCAGCGCGCGTACCGATGCCACCCTTTTACGCTCGCGGGCCAGACGCGCGGCAAAGCTTGTGAGTTGGAAGAAACGACCCTCGCGCGTGCTCCGACCGAACAAACCGCCGTTTTGCTCCCAATATCCATCGTCTCTAAAACGCACCCGATGCGCCCGCGGGCTTGGCCCGAACAAGAAGAGCGTGACGTTCTCACCCGCCTGCGCCCGCACCCGCGCTTCTTGGCGCAATCGCCGTGCCTGCCATATCCGTCCGGCCAGGACCGCACCACCGCCCCGCCGCGCCGGGACAAAGGGCAAGAAGGGTGAATTTGGTGACAAAACAGGCTCTAACAAGGCTAAACTCCGCTGTTTTCCCTCTTCGATCCCGTCCTTTAGCCCCTGCATCAGCGGACCCAGTTCGCCTTTGGGAAGCCGCCGTGCGCGGATCTGGTCAAACACCCGCATCCGCTGTTCCTGCACCATCGTATTCAGCCGCTTGCCGTGTTGTTCTGACGGGCAATGTCGGCGCAGGAAATAGGCTGTGCTGGCCCCGATCTCACGCAGGTCCGTAACCGCCCGGTTCGCCTTGCGCCGCGCGCTGGGGGCATAGGCGTGATGCACCTGTGCTTGCGGGGCAATCGCCACCCGCGCACCGGACCGCGCAAGGCGCAGGTTCAAATCGGTTTCATCAAGGTAAAAGCGATACCCGGCGTCGAATCCGCCCATATTGGTCAATACATCGCGGCGCACCGCCATATTGGTGCCCTCGGTCTTGATTGCCCAACCAAGGGTCGTTTCGGGCACTGAAAATCGGGTTTCATCGACTGTCAAAGGCCGCGCCTCGCCGCCTTCATCCACCTCACGCGCTTTCCATTGAAACGAAATGCCGTTGCGCCCGCGCACAAATCCGCCGACCGACGCAATGCTGGCATCCCCAAACGGTTGTGCAAGGTAGCGCAGCCATGTCGGCTCGGGCACGGCATCATCGTCGATAAAGGCGACAACCTCGCCCGCCGCCGCCGCGATTCCCAGATTGCGCGCCGCCGCGATATTGGCTTCATCGAATTTGATCAGCTTGACGCGCCCGGCCAGCCCCGCGCGCTCAACCGCCGCACTGCCCGCCGGGCAGGCGACCACAATCACCTCGAATGCGGGATAGTCCAGCCCGTCAATTCCCCTAAGACACCAGATCAGGCTGTCAGGCCGGTCGCGACTTACGATCACCACACTGATCGTTGGTCCCGTGAAATCCGACACCGACACCGACCCGCGCCTCGTTTTAAGCGGGTTTCAGATCGACACCCGGTGCCAGCGCGATGAAGTAAGGATTGGCATAGCCCACTTTGCCATAGGTCAGCGGGGTGTGATCATCAAACCGCACCACTTTACCGCCGGCGCCGGCCAAAACCGCATGGCCCGCTGCCGTGTCCCATTCCATCGTCCGCCCCACGCGCGGATAGATATCGGCCTCGCCGGTTGCCACCAGACAGAATTTCAGGCTCGACCCCGCGCTTTTGAAATCCGCCGCCTTATACTTGGCGATATAGTCTTTTGTTTCGTCGGTCAGATGCGATTTGGACGCCACCACGAGAAGAGCGTCATTGTCGGAATCAGACACTGAAATAGGCTCTAACTTGCCCAATTTGTCGCCAAACGGTCCCATTTCCTCGACCGCGCTGCCATCCGCTTGAGTGAAAAACATCCGCTTTTTCGCCGGGGCATAGACCACGCCGCGCGTCGGCACGCCGTTCTCGACATAGGCGATGTTGACGGTAAAATCGCCGCGCCGGTGAATGAACTCTTTGGTGCCGTCCAGCGGATCAACGATCAAAAATGTATCGGCGCGTTCCGTGTGCGAATCCGATTGTTCCTCAGTTACCAGAGTCACATCCGGAAAGGCCGCGCGCAGACCTGCGCTGATGATCGCAT
>Ga0209344_10005976_pt1 | contig 10217 bp, 6 predicted proteins | sample Cruoilmetagenom6_FD_187293 | JGI IMG/M metagenome (GOLD analysis project Ga0209344, IMG submission 187293) | Oil polluted marine microbial communities from Coal Oil Point, Santa Barbara, California, USA - Santa Barbara Oil Seep Sample 6 (SPAdes)... | ecosystem: Environmental > Aquatic > Marine >...
GGGGCTGGAGAAGGTCCCAAGGGTTGGGCTGTTCGCCCATTAAAGTGGCACGCGAGCTGGGTTCAGAACGTCGTGAGACAGTTCGGTCTCTATCTGTAGCGGGCGTTAGAAATTTGCGTGGATCTGATTCTAGTACGAGAGGACCGAATTGGACTGACCGCTGGTGTACCAGTTGTTCCGCCAGGAGCACTGCTGGGTAGCTACGTCGGGAAGGGATAAGCGCTGAAAGCATATAAGCGCGAAACCCACCACAAGATGAGATTTCTTTAAAGGGTCGTGGAAGATTACCACGTTGATAGGCTATAGGTGTAACGGCAGTAATGTCATAGCCGAGTAGTACTAATAACCCATAGGCTTATGTACGTCACTTCCCTCCTTCGGGAGGGAGTGCAACTCTTTTTTTATCTAAAAAAGCAATTTATTTACTTTATTTTTATTTTAATGTGTCAATTTTATACTAGTAGTTGGTAATTAGTATCTAGTAGATAGATAATTATCAATTATTTTAGAATACAAGTTAGTAGTACTAGCTACCATATACAAGGTACTAGCTTCTAACAAATGATACCGGATCAAGTCCGGCACAAGCTTAAGGTGATTATAGCGATAGGGCTCACCTCTTCCCATTCCGAACAGAGAAGTTAAGCCTATCAGCGCAGATGGTACTGTCAATAGATGGGAGAGTATGTCATTGCCTTTCTTTTAAATTGTCCTGATTCTTTTACTAGAATCAGGACTTTTTTTTAAATTTAATCCCATCTATATGATGGCAGCACAAAAGAGAATAGTTGTATGTTAAAAGCTACAACTATTCTCTTTTGTGCTGAACAGATACCATAATGCATTTCTTTTAAATCTTCATTGCCATTTTAAGTAATGAATTTTGCTTAAAAATAAGTGTATTCAGTCAGCTAAACACAAATGTAAGTTATATATAGTAATACGACCATAGGACATCAAGAACAATAGACAATAAATTAATAAGAAATAGAAAAAAACAAGTATGAAAACAAAAAATAACGAAAGTAAAAAAGTACAGCCAAATTTTGTAATGTTTAACATAACAAAACGCGCAAATTGGAATAACAAAAGACGTTATTCTTTTAAATAATAAAAAGTATTAATCTATAAGAACCCTCATTACATTGTACTGAGGGTTTTTTGCTTTAAATTATTATGTTCGCTTCCTAAAATTCTGTATTTTTAGAGTTCTTTTTATTTTAATCTTACAAAGATGCATAGTCAAAAATCTCGAAGAAACTTTATAAAAAAGTCAGCTGTTTTAGGTGCTGGAATTACCTTATTGCCACAGTTATCTTATGGAATAAATACAAGCAAAAATCAAAAATTAAACATTGGTTTAATAGGCGTTGGTCTTAGAGGAACAAATCATCTAAAGAATTTATTGCAACGAGACGATATTTCAATCACTGCAATTTGTGATATTGACCATACCAGAACTCAATTAGCACAAGAATTGATTAAAAAGAAAAATCTTGCAAAACCAAAAATATTTGGTAAGGACGACTATGATTATAAAAATTTATTAGAATTAAAAGAGGTAGATGCAGTTATTATTTCTACACCTTGGTTGTGGCATGCTCGCATGGCTAAAGATGCGATGAAGGCTGGAAAATATACAGGTGTAGAAGTTTCGGTGGCGAATACCATGGAGGAATGCTGGGATTTAATAAATGCACATGAAGAAACTGGAACTCATCTGATGATTTTAGAAAATGTAAATTATAGAAGAGATATACTTGCTATTTTAAATATGGTTAAACAAGATGTTTTTGGTGAATTGGTACATTTCAGATGTGGATATCAGCATGATTTAAGATTTGTAAAATTAAATGATGGTAAATCTGCTTATGGTAAAGGAGTTGAATTTGGAGAAAAAGGAATTTCAGAGTCTAAATGGCGAACACAACATTCTGTATCCAGAAATGCTGATGTTTATCCAACACATGGGGTTGGACCTATAGCAACAATGTGTGATATAAATAGAGGGAATCGATTTTCTTCTCTCACGTCAAATGCGACTAAAAGTATTGGCCTACATAATTATATTGTAAAACATGGAAGTAAAGATCACCCTAATGCAAAGGTAAAATTCAAACAAGGAGATGTAATTACATCTACAATTGAAACTACAAATGGTGAAACAATTATTGTAACACATGATTGTAATTTACCAAGACCTTATTCATTAGGATTCAGGGTACAAGGAAGTAATGGTTTATGGGAAGTTGATGGTAACAGAATGTATATCGAAGGAAAGTCCGATCCTCATAAATGGGATAAAGCCGATGAATGGCTACAAAAATACGATCATCCTTTATGGAAAAAATATGGTGAATATGCCACTGGAGCTGGTCATGGCGGTATGGATTACTTTGTTCTACATGCGTTTGTAGAATCAGCCAAACAAAACATAGCATCACCTTTAGATGTCTATGATGCCGCAGCATGGAGTGCGATTACTCCTTTATCAGAACTCTCAATTGAAAATAATGGAGAACCTCAAAATTTTCCTGATTTTACACGTGGTACGTGGATCAAAAGAAAACCTTACAATTGGATGAAAGACACATTTTAATCGATGATGTTGAATGTAAATCAAAAAAAAACAATAAACATACAGGCTCCAGCTAGGATCTGTCTCTTTGGTGACCATCAAGATTATTTAGGATTGCCAATTATTGCATGTGCAATTGACAGATATATTTATTTATCAGCTCATCCGAATGAAGATGCTATTCTTCGTATAAATTTGCCGGACATAAATGCACAAAGAGAGATTGATTTAAACCAATCAATTCGGCCCGTTTCCAATAATGATCATTATGTATCAGCATTAAAAGAATTAGAACTGGAAGCTTGTATTCCTAACAAAGGATACGATATTGAAATAAAAGGAAATATCCCAGTTAATGCAGGTTTATCAAGTTCATCAGCTATAATTGTAGCCTGGATTACTTTTTTATTGGAAGCTTTTGGGTCGGATAAAACGATTACTCCAGAATATATAGCCAAGTTAGCATATAGAGCAGAAGTATTACATTATAAAGCGCCAGGTGGAATGATGGATCAATTCTCCATTAGTATTGGCAATTTGTTGTTTTTAAATACCATAAATGGCAAGCATACCATAATAAATAATAATCTTAAATCTCTTATTGTTGGAGAATCTGGAATTCCGAAAGAGACCTTAGATGTTTTGTCAAATTTGAAAGGATATGCATTAGAGGCTATTACCACAGTTCAGGCAAAAGTTGAAGATTTTAAAATTGAAAACGCTACTATGGAAGATTACGAGCTGTATAAGGACTATGTTTCAGAAAAAATAAGACCTATTTTTTATGGAGCTATTAAAAATTATGAAATCACTAAAAACGCTTTTAATTGTCTAAATCAAGACGCAATTGATTTAAATGAAGTTGGTAGATTGATGAATGCACATCATATAGTTTTAAAAGATATTTTAAAGATAACTGTTCCTATTATTGATAAAATGATCGATGGAGCGCTCACAAAAGGCGCTTTAGGTGCTAAAATAGTTGGTTCAGGCGGCGGTGGTTGTATTGTTGCCTTGGCTGATGAAGCGAATAGAGAAAATGTTATAAAAGGAATTCTTGATGCCGGTGCATCAGCAGTTTATAAAGTTTCAATTTCAGACGGAGTTAAAGTTATTTAGGTACAGATGGATGATAATTTGATAATTTTGGCAGCAGGGGCTTCATCAAGAATGAAGCAACAAATGAGTGTTAATACTTCATTGTCAAATGAAGAAATTCAGCAAGCAAATAATAGAAGCAAAGCTTTAATTTCTATAGATACGTCTGGTAGACCTTTATTAGACTACGTATTGTTTAATGCCAATAAAGCAGGTTACAAAAATATTTATATAGTTACACAAAAAGAAAACGAGTTATTTAAATCATTGTATCATAATAATGATCGCTTTCGCGGAATGTCTATTCGATTTGCCATTCAATACATTCCTAAAAATAGAGTGAAACCATTTGGTACGGCCGATGCCCTGTATCAAACTCTGGTACAATATCCTGAATTGAAAAAAAAATCTTTTACTGTTTGTAATAGTGATAATTTATATTCGAAACGTGCATTTCAAATGTTAAGGAAGCATAAGAATTCACCTAATGCTTTGATAAGCTATGATAGAGATGCTTTACAATTTTCTGAAGAGCGAATTTCTAAATTCGCTTTAATGTTATTTGATATAGGCGGTCATTTAAACGATATTATAGAGAAACCATCTCTTGACCAGTTACATAATTTTAAGGATAGCTCTGGAAAATTAAGGGTAAGTATGAATATTTTTAAGTTCGATGGGAACATGTTTTTTAACTATCTTAAAAACTGCCCTGTTAATCCGGACCGGAATGAAAAGGAATTGCCTACTGCTTTATTGAATATGGTTAGAGAGCATCGAACTTCAGCAATTGGTATTCCACTTTCAGAGCATGTGCCTGATTTGACATCTAAGGAAGATATATTGATACTTAAAGAATATTTAAAGAATCTAAGAATATAGATCTAGCAAAAAATTATTTAACTATTTTACAAACAGTTTCAACTAAAATTTATGCAAACCATACTCATTTTATTTGCAGCGTTAATACTAATTGTTTTTGTGACAATTAAGTATAAAGTGCATCCGGTTTTTTCGTTAATAATTGCTTCTATTGTTGTTGGATTTTTGTTTGGATTTGATACTGAGTTAATTATTAAATCAATCACAGATGGATTTGGAAAAACACTTTCGAGTATTGGTTTGATCATCGCTTTTGGGACTACTATCGGTGTATTTCTTGAAAATAACGGAGGAACTCGATTAATTGCTGAAAAGATATTAAATAAGGTAAGCTCTAAAAGATCACCTTTAGCGATGAATATTATTGGCTTTATCATTTCAATTCCTGTTTTTTGTGATTCAGGCTTTGTGATATTATCATCTTTGAATAAAGCATTGACAAAAAAAACAGGTATCTCATTAGCTGTTTTTGCTGTGGCATTGTCCACAGGTTTGTACGCCGCTCATGTTTTTGTACCACCAACACCCGGACCATTAGCAGCCGCTGCTGTAATTGATGCTGACCTTGGCTTAGTTATGCTTTTGGGTTTGGTTGTGGCAATTCCTGTTTCATTTACAGGATATTTATGGGCATCTTATATTGGAAAAAACATTAATGTTGAAGAAAAATTAGAAGCTCAGGAAATAAATATAAAGGCTACCGAAGAAAAGATAGAAGTTAATAATTCTGGTTTTTTACTAACCATATTACCATTATTATTGCCAATTATTTTAATTGCTATGAAATCTATAGCTGAGTATCCAACTTTCCTCTTTGGGAGGGGTTTGTTTTTCAATATTATTGCTTTTATTGGCCAGCCAATTATAGCGTTACTGTTAGGTGTATTTTTAGTGTTTATTTCTTCCGCAAAAGCGAAAATTGAAACAAAAAATAAATGGGTTCTAAAAGCTTTAAAAGAATCTGGGAGTATTATATTAGTTACCGGAGCAGGAGGTGCGTTTGGAAGTGTTTTGAGAGCTTCTGATTTGGCAAGTATAGTTGAACCTGATAGTTCATTCGTAATTAGCGGTTTATTAATTGCCTTTTTGTTGGCTGCCTTATTAAAAACGGCTCAGGGATCCTCTACGGTTGCTATTATAACAACTGCAGCAATTATTTCACCTTTATTAGTAAGTTTTGGTTTAGAAACCGAATTTGAAAAAGCATTAGCAGTCTTAGCTGTAGGAGCAGGAGCAATGACAGTTTCTCATATAAATGATAGTTATTTTTGGGTGGTAAGTCAGTTTTCACATTTGACTGTGAAGTCGGCACTAAAAAGTCACACTTTGGCAACATTATTTCAAGGAATAGCAGGTATTATTATACTGTTATTGATTCAGTTGTTTTTCACTTGAGTAAAGAAAAGAGCTCTTAGTTAAGACTAAAAACCCTTTTCAAACCAATTCAAATTATCTTTATGCAGTGAGAAGATCACCTTTGCCTTTAGTAAGTAGATTAGATGTTCCCATTAAATAGGTGTCTACTTCTCTGGCGGCTTCGCGACCTTCTGAAATTGCCCAAACAATTAATGATTGCCCTCTACGCATATCGCCAGCCGTAAAAATATGAGGTTTATTTGTTTGATAATTAATTGCTTTATAATTTGTTCTTGAATCTAATTCTAGGCCCAATTGTTCACTTAATGTTTTTTCAGGACCGGTAAAACCAAGAGCTAATAATGCTAGATCACAAGGCCATGTTTTTTCGGAATTTGGTTTTTCTATCAGTTGTAGTCTTTCTCCTGGATTCAATACCCATTCTACTTCAACTGTTTTTAATGCTATTAATTCACCTTTTTCATTGGTAACAAACTCTTTTGTATTAATTAGCCAATTACGTTCACAACCCTCTTCATGGGAAGAACTAGTTTTTAACTGTAAAGGCCAAAATGGCCAGGGTGTTGTTTCACTTCTTCCAAGCGGTGGTTTTGGCATAATTTCAAAGTTTGTAACAGAAGCCGCTCCGTGACGATTTGAAGTACCCACACAATCTGAACCCGTATCGCCACCACCAATCACAATTACATGCTTGTCTTTTGCACTAATTCTTTCTCCATCAATTTGGCTATTAAATAATTGCTTCGTTTGTTGGGTTAAGAAGTCCATTGCTTGTACAACCCCTTTACTATTAATGCCTTTAACAGGAAGGCTTCTACGTACTGTTGCACCACCACATAAAACAATAGCATCAAAATCATTTAAATTTGAGACTTTGTAATTAGTACCTACATTGATGTTTGTTTTAAATATGATCCCTTCAGCTTCCAGAATGGCTATTCTACGATCAATAATTTCTTTTTCTAATTTGAAATTCGGAATCCCATAACGTAATAGACCACCAATAGCATCATCTCTTTCAAAAACTGTTACTAAATGTCCGGCTCGATTTAGTTGTTGTGCAGCGGCTAATCCGGCAGGACCTGAACCAACTACCGCGACAGTTTTATCGGTTCTTTTTGCAGGAGGCTCGGGTAGAATCCAGCCTTCCGCGAAAGCACGTTCAACAATATTTTTTTCAATATTTTCAATCGAAACAGGATTATCTATAATGCCCAAAACACAGGCTTTTTCACATGGAGCAGGGCATAGTCTACCTGTAAATTCAGGAAAATTATTCGTAGAAAGTAAAATTTGAGAAGCTTTTTCCCATTCTCCTTTATGTACCAGATCATTGAAATCCGGAATTAAATTACCAAGTGGACAACCACTATGACAAAACGGAATACCACAGTCCATACAGCGAGATCCTTGCTTTTTTAATGCTTCCTCTTCTAACGTGATCGTATATTCTTTGAAATTAGTTACACGTTCTTTAACAGCAATAGTATTTTCATCTTGCCTTTTGAAATGTTTAAATCCGCCTATCTCTCCCATAATCTATGCTATTAATTGTTCAACTTGTTTTTCGTTCGCTATTCTTTCAAGCGCTTTTTTATAATCTACAGGAAAAACTTTGATAAAGTTTTTTAAAGAAGTTTGCCAATTATCTAACAATTTGTTCGCTAGTGAACTTTTAGTATGCTCCAGATGCTTTTCTATCAATTCTTTCAATTCGGCTTCATTATCATGAGTAAGTTGGTCTAATGTGACCATCTCCATATTACATAGACCTTTGCTGAATTTATCATCTTTGTCATATACATATGCGATTCCACCACTCATTCCAGCAGCAAAATTTCTTCCTGTTTCACCTAGAACAACTACTTTTCCCCCGGTCATATATTCACAACCATGATCACCAACACCTTCTACAACAGCTGTAATACCTGAATTTCGGACGGCAAAACGCTCACCGGCAATACCATTAATATATGCTTCACCTTTTACAGCACCATAAAAACATACATTACCAACAATTACATTTTTTTCTGCTATAAAATCTGCTTCATGAGGTTTTTTAATGATAATTTTTGCACCTGAAAGCCCTTTTCCTAAATAATCATTGGTCTCACCTTCTACTTTTAACGTAAGTCCTTTTGTGGCAAACGCGCCAAAACTTTGACCGGCAGAACCTTTAAAATTAAGATTCAAAGTATTTGATGGTAAACCATCTTCACCATGAAGTTTAGAAATTTCGTTACTTATTATAGCTCCAACTGTTCTATCAGTATTATGAATTTTATAAGCTAATGATGTTTCCGTTTTATAATTGATAGCCAATTTGGCATCGCTCATAATTCTCATGTCTAATACATTCTCTAAATTATGATTCTGTTTTTCTGTATTTGAAAGTATTTTTTGCCCTTCAATTATCGGTTGATGTAGAATAGTAGATAAGTCTAATCCTTTAGCTTTGTAATGATCTACAGCAGGATTTGCATTTATTTTGTGCGTTTGACCAATCATTTCTTTTATAGTTCTAAAGCCTAATTGAGCCATGATTTGTCGTAATTCTTCAGCAACAAAATACATAAAGTTGATCACATGTTCTGGTGTGCCTTTGAAGTTTTTACGTAATTCTGGGTCTTGAGTTGCTATACCAACCGGACAGGTATTTAAATGGCAAGCACGCATCATAATACAGCCGGAAGCTACCAAAGGAGCGGTTGCGAAACCAAACTCTTCAGCACCAAGTAGGCAGGCAATTGCTACATCTCTGCCTGTTTTTAATTGACCGTCACATTCTAAGGCAATACGACTCCTTAAATTATTTAATACTAATGTTTGTTGAACTTCGGCTATACCTAACTCCCAAGGTAGTCCTGCATGCTTTAAAGAAGTTAAAGGAGACGCACCTGTGCCGCCATCAAAACCAGAAATAAGAATGACATCAGCTTTTGCTTTAGCAACACCTGCGGCAATTGTTCCAACACCAACTTTTGAAACCAATTTTACATTAATTCTGGCATCTCTGTTGGCATTTTTTAAATCGAAAATGAGTTGTGCCAAATCTTCAATGGAATAAATATCATGATGTGGAGGAGGAGAAATCAATCCAACATAAGGTGTTGAATTTCGAACTTCTGCGATCCAAGGTAATACTTTTTCACCTGGAAGCTGACCGCCTTCACCAGGTTTAGCACCTTGAGCCATTTTTATTTGAATCTCTTTAGCACTGGTTAAATAATTACTTGTAACACCAAATCTACCTGAGGCCACTTGTTTGATAGCACTATTTTTCCAATCGCCATTTGGTAGTTTTTCAAAGCGTTTTTTGTTTTCACCACCCTCTCCAGAATTGCTTTTACCACCAATTCTGTTCATTGCGATGGCTAAATTTTCATGTGCCTCTTGACTGATTGAACCATAAGACATGGCGCCTGTTTTGAAACGCTTAACTATTTCAGTCCAGGGTTCAACATCATCTATAGGTATTGGGTCAAGATTATTAAATTCAAATAATCCACGTAGGGTCATTAAATTTTTATTCTGCTCATTAATTGCATCTGCATAGACTTTATAGGATTCTTTGCTTTTTAACCTTACTGCTTGTTGTAGTTTTGAAACGGTAGTTGGATTGAACATATGTTTTTCTCCATTTCTGCGCCATCTATAATCTCCACCAATATTTAAATCAAGTACTTCCTTAATATCTGTTTTTGGAAACGCGTTTTCATAGCGTTTGGTTAAATCTTTGTCTAATACATATAAACCAATGCCACCTATACGAGATGGAGTATGAGGGAAGTATTTTTTTACAAAAGCTTTTTTAAGACCTACAATTTCAAAAATTTGTGAAGCCCGATATGAATGCAATGTAGAAATACCAATCTTGTTCATGATTTTCAAAATACCTTTTCCAATTGCTTTATTGAAATTCTGAACCGCTTCTTCGGCATCAATACCATTAATGATATTGTCTTTTACCTGAGTACGGATAATTTCATTAACTAAATAAGGGTTTATCGCACTGGCACCATAACCAAATAAGGTTGCAAAGTGATGTGGTTCTCTTGGCTCTGCTGTTTCTAATACAATACCAAATTTAGAGCGCTGTCCTTTTTTATACATCGAATGATGCACATATGAACAAGCTAATAAAGCCGGGATAGGTACGTCTTGCTTGGTAACACCTCTGTCTGATAATACAATAATGTTCGCACCATTATCAACAGCTTTTCCTACTTCAATAATAATATTGTCCAGTGCTTTTTCCAATCCATTTACACCTTTTTCAATA
>Ga0209344_10005977_pt1 | contig 10216 bp, 11 predicted proteins | sample Cruoilmetagenom6_FD_187293 | JGI IMG/M metagenome (GOLD analysis project Ga0209344, IMG submission 187293) | Oil polluted marine microbial communities from Coal Oil Point, Santa Barbara, California, USA - Santa Barbara Oil Seep Sample 6 (SPAdes)... | ecosystem: Environmental > Aquatic > Marine...
CCTCTGACAACAAAGCGGAGCAGAAAATGACCCATTCCCATGCCGACCTGACCCAGATGATGCTTGATGCCGCACGCCGTGCCGGGGCCGATGCCGCCGATGCGCGCGTCGCAGAAGGCCGCTCGAACGTTGTTGAAGTGCGCGGCGGGGTGCTGGAGCACGCCGAACGCGCCGAGGCGGTCGAGCTGGGCCTGCGCGTGTTGGTTGGTCAGCGACAGGCCAGCATCTCGTCTTCGGATGTGCGGCCTGAAACGATCACCATTCTGGCGGAACGCGCCGTTGCCATGGCACGCGAAGCCCCCGAGGATCCCTATATCGGCCTTGCCGAGCCTTCGCAGCTGGCGACCGGCTGGGACATGGACGTGCTGGAACTGGCCGATCCCGCGCCCGAACCGACGCCCGCCGCGCTGCAGGATCTTGCCTGTCGCGCCGAGGCCGCGGCGCTGGACGTGCCCGGCGTGTCACAGGCGCAATCGGCCACCGCCGCTTATGAAACTCGCGGGATCTACATGGCGCTTAGCAACGGCTTCTCGGCGGGCTACGCCCGGACAGGCAGCTATGTCGGCACCACGGCCATCGCCGGCACCGGCAGTGGGATGGAGCGCGACAGTGACGGCGATGCCCGAATCTTCGCCGCCGATATGCGCACGCCCGAGGATATCGGCCAGCGTGCCGGGGCCCGTGCGGTCGAACGTGTCGGCGCGCGCAAACCGCCCACCGGAGCCTATCCGGTGCTGTTTGACGAACGCGTCGCGGCCTCGCTGATCAGCCATCTGCTGAGCGCCGCCAGCGGTACGGCGGTGGCGCGCGGTGCCTCCTGGCTGCGCGGGCGGCTTGGCGAGCAGGTGCTGCCCGCCGCGCTGTCGCTGGTCGAGGATCCGCACCGGGTGCGGGTGCGCGGCTCTGGCGCATTCGATGCCGAAGGCTTGCCGACACGCCGCCGGGTGATCGTCGATGAGGGCAGGCTCACCGGCTGGACGCTGGACCTCGCCACCGCGCGGCAACTGGACATGGCGCCTACCGGCAATGCCAAGCGCGGGCTGTCCGGCCCGCCCATGCCCGGTCACTGGAATATCGCGCTGACCCAGGGAGAGGCCAGCCGCGATGACCTGATCGCGCAGATGGGCACTGGCCTGCTGGTCACGTCGATGATCGGCTCCACGATCAACCCCAATACGGGCGATTACTCGCGCGGCGCGTCCGGCTTCTGGGTCGAGGCGGGGCAGATCGCCTATCCGGTGAACGAATGCACCATCGCGGGCAGCCTGCCCGAGTTTCTGCAGCGCATGACACCGGCCAATGACGCGCGCGCGCATCTTTCGACGGTGGTGCCGTCGCTTCTGGTCGAGGGGCTGACGCTTGCCGGCGCGTGATCTGGAACTGTTGCAACAGGCCGCGCGCGAAGCGGGCGAGGTTGCCAAGGGCTATGCAGGCGAGAGCGCGCGGCGCTGGGACAAGCCCGATAACGCCGGCCCCGTGACCGAGGCGGATATCGCGGTGAACGATGTGCTGGAACGGATCCTGCGCAGCGCCCGCCCGGACTATGGCTGGCTCTCGGAAGAGAGCGAGGACGAACCGGGCCGTCTCGATGCCGAGCATGTCTTTATCATCGACCCGATAGATGGCACCCGCAGTTTCATCGAAGGCTCGCGCTCCTGGGCGCATTCCATCGCCGTGGCGCATCGCGGGGTCGTCACCGCTGCCGTCATCTACCTGCCCCGCAAGGACAAGCTTTATGCCGCCACCACCGGGCAGGGGGCGACGCTGAACGGCGCACCGGTCCGGGTCAGCGCGCAGGCCGGGCTGGACGGCGCGTCGGTGCTGGGCGCCAAGCCAACCTACGCCCCCGAAAACTGGCGCATTCCGGTTCCCGCCTTTTCGCGCGTCTACCGCCCGTCGCTGGCCTACCGGCTGGCCTGCGTGGCCGAAGGACGGTTCGACGCGATGCTGACGCTGCGCCCGACTTGGGAATGGGACGTGGCGGCGGGCGACCTGATCCTGCGAGAGGCTGGTGCGCATGTGTCGGACCGGCGCGGCGGTGTCTTGCGGTTCAACAACGCGGTGCCGCAGGTGGGTGGTATCGTCGCGGCGGGGCCAGCGCTGCACAGCGCACTCATCGGCGCGCTGGCGTAACCTCGCCCGCAAAATCCTGCCGCGTCACCCGTTATTGCTGCCCGCAGGGGATCACTTTTTCCCGATCTTCGGCTCGGTCCCGGCGCGGATGCGGCGGATGTTGTCCTTGTGCCGGAAAAAGATCAGCAAGGTCAGGATTCCGCCCATGATCACCATTTGGCCGGAGCCCAGGAACAGCATCCAGATCGTCGATGTCGCCGCCGCCGTGACCGCCGCAAAGGACGACATGCGCGAAGCTGCCGCCGCCACCAGCCATGTCCCGCAGCACGCCACACCGACCGGAAACGCCAGCGCCAGCAGCAGGCCGAGGAACGTCGCTACCCCCTTGCCGCCGCGAAAACCCAGCCAGACGGGAAAGCAATGCCCGAGAATGGCCATGAGCCCCGCCAGTTGCGCCGCATCCTCGCCCGTCAGCCAGCGCGCCAGCAATACCGCCAAGGCTCCCTTGCCGCCATCCAGCAGCAGCGTGGCAAGGGCCGCGCGCTTGTTGCCGGTGCGCAGCACGTTGGTCGCGCCGATATTGCCGGACCCGATGTCGCGCAGATTGCCCAGCCCCATGGCGCGCGCAATCACCATCCCGAACGGAACAGAGCCGATCAGGTAGCCCAGCACGGCCCAAAGCAGCAAAATGCCGGTGGCGGTCTCGATTGGGGGCATCAGGGGGCCTCGTAGACTGGGGTGCCTGCAACGAATGTGATCCGCACTTTACCTTGCATGCGGGCCTCGTCAAAGGGCGTGTTCTTGGATTTCGACAGCAGTTTGAACCGGTCCATGATGAACGGTGCGTCCGGGTCGAACAGCACCAGATCGGCGGGCGCGCCCTGTGCCAGCCGCCCGCAATTCAGGCCCAACCGTTTCGCCGGGTTGTAGCTGAGCGCGCGAAACAGCACCGGCAGGTCCAGATCGCCCGAGTGATAGAGTCGCAGCGCCGCAGGCAGCAGCGTCTGCAGCGCCACCGCCCCGCTGGCCGCCTCCTCGAAGGGCAGGCGCTTGCTTTCTTCGTCCTGCGGCGTGTGCATCGAACTGATCGTGTCGATCAGCCCGTCACGCAGCGCCGCGATCACCGCCTGCCGGTCATCCTCCGAGCGCAGCGGCGGCTTGACCTTGAAGAAGGTGCGATACCCCGCCACGTCCAGCTCATTCAGCGTGAGGTGGTGGATCGACGTGCCCGCGGTGATGTCGAGCCCGTTGCGCTTGGCCCGCTCCAGCGCGGGCAGGGCGCGCGCGGTGGTGATCTGGTCAGCGTGATAGCGCGCGCCGGTCATTTCCAGCAGCGCGATATCGCGGTCCAGCCCCATCCGTTCGGCCATCGGCGACACGGCCGGCAGACCGTAGAGCGAGGCGAACTTGCCCGACGTGGCTGCCGCGCCTTCGCTCAGGCCCGGATCCTGCGGATGCGCGATCACCAACGCGCCCAGCGACCGGGCATAGGTCAGCGCGCGGGCGAACACCTTGGTGTTGCGCACCACATGATCGCAATCGGTAAACGCAACCGCGCCCGCATCCATCAAGAAGCCGATTTCGGTCATCTCCTGCCCGGCACGGCCCTTGGTCAGCGCCGCCATCGGCAGCACGTTGACCGGGGCCGCCTCATTGGCGCGGCGGGCCACGAATTCCAGCACCTCGGGGCTGTCGATCGCGGGCATTGTATCGGGGCGCGTGGCGATGGTGGTGACACCGCCGGCCGCCGCCGCCAGACCCGCCGAGCGATAGCTTTCCTTGTGCCGCTCACCCGGCTCGCAGACCTTCACCCCGATATCCACGATGCCTGGAGCGAGGCATTTGCCGCCCGCGTCGATCACCCGCGCGTCGCTCGGCACCTCTTGGGGCTGACCTTCGGAATAGACCTGCGCGATCAAGCCATCCTCGATCAGCAGTGCGCCGAGGGTATCGGTGGCGCCTTCAGGGTCGATCAGGCGGGCATTGGTGATCAGGGTGCGGGTCATTCAGGCAACTCTTTGTTTCATGGTCTGTCGCGCCAGGGCGCGGGGGGCCTGAACATCTGATGCCGCTTTTCGGGCAGATGTGCGAGCCAGATATGCGCAGGGGATCGTCGGTGCCGGATCGGTCATGCCTCGCGCTCCTGCACATTGCGCATCAGGCGATACACCTTGGCGCCGTCGTGGATCCGTTCGAACCCGATCCTGACGGTATAATGCCCGTTCTTGCCGCGCTTGCGCTCTTCGTGAAAGATGATCGTGCTCAGGTCGCCGCTTTCGAAATCCAGCACCGTGTCCTCGGTGATCGGATAGGATTTCAGCCGCTTGCCGACCACCGGCAGATCGGTGGCGATAAAGGCGCGCCTGTCGGTCAGCGTGTACCAGGTATGCCTGCGCGAGTAAGGCCCCCAAAAGAACGCCCAGGCGATGATGCCCGCGCCCACGGAAAAGTGGATCAGGCCAAACATCCAGAACCCGCCCGGCGCCTGCGACGCCATGATCATCCAGAACATCGCAAAGGCGGAAAACGCCAGGCCAAACAGGGCCACGCCAATCTGGGCGGGCCGCAGCACGAACCCGGGATCGGGGCGGCCCTGCCAGAGGATCGTCTCACCCGGGTCGAGTATCCCGGCCCAGTCGCCCTGTGTGTTCATAGGGTGCCCTCCGTCATAGCGGCCCTGATCCGGTCGCGGGTCGCGGCGCGATCGGCCTGGTACTTCAGCAGATGCTTGTCACCGTCGCGGGTCACGATCTGCACCGCACTGCCGAACATTCGCAACTCGCGGATATCCGCCAGCCGCACGGCGCGTGTGGCCGGGCCCAGCAGACGCCGGTCGGTCAGATCCCAGCGCGCCGCCAGTTCGTCAGAGGCCACATAGAGCGTGCGCACCGCCACGGCGGCCAGACCGCCCACTGCCCCGGTCCAGACATGCGGATTGCCGATAGCCCAAAGCACCAGCATGCCGATGGCCATTGCCGCCGCCGCCAGCCAGGCATGATCGCGGTAATAGGTGGCGCGGTCAGGGTAAAAGCTGTGCTGCACCCGCTCGGTATCCTCCAGCGGCGTGGTAGGCGTCATGCCCTGGGGGATGCCGTCGTCCGGCCTCACAGCGCCAGCGCCAGGCCGATAATGATCACCCCGACGACAATCAGCGCCAGCGGCCACCAGTTGCGCTTGGCCCGTGGCGTGACGGCGGGGGTGGCGGGGCTGATCACGCCCTGCGCGCTGGCCGATGGCAGCGGTTCGAATTGCACAGGCGGGCGTTGTTCGCGAAAGGTTGCGATATGGCGCAACGGCGCGCGCGGGCGCAGCGTCACCGCCTCGCCACCAAACGCGCGAGAGCGCACGATCAGCACGCCGTCCGTCAGCGCATCCAGCCGCGCGCGCATGCCCTCCAGCTCGGCAGGCGCCACGCCGAACCCGTCTTCGAGATAGCGCGCCAGCCCGACACCCGTCAGATCGGAGGCGGGAAACAACTCGACCTGATCGGCGGCCAGTGCCTCGATCCCGAGCGCATCGGCAACCGGCCAGCTGCCATTGCGGCGCCCGAATGCCTTCAGGGCGTCCGCGTCCAGATCGACGGCAAAGAGCCGCACTACCCCGACTTCGCTGGCGGGAATGTCCATCTTGCCGCTCATGTCATGACCTCTTTGGCTGTGGCTCTGCTGCTGCGTCTTGAACGCAACTGCCGTGCCAAAAGGTCCATCGCGGCCATGCGCACGGCCACGCCCATTTCGACCTGCTCCTGAATCACGCTGCGGTTGATGTCGTCCGCCAGCTCGCCGTCGATCTCGACGCCGCGATTCATCGGGCCGGGATGCATCACGATGGCGTCCGGTTTGGCATGGGCGAGCTTTTCTGCATCAAGCCCGTAGCGGTGATAATATTCGCGCTCGGACGGGATGAAGCCGCCATCCATGCGCTCCTTCTGAAGCCGCAGCATCATCACCACATCGACACCATCCAGCCCGCGCGCCATGTCGTCATAGACCTCGACGCCGAACTCGCTGATCTGGCTGGGCATCAGGGTGGGCGGGCCGATCAGGCGGATGCGGTTCTCCATCTTGCCCAGAAGCAGGATGTTGGAGCGCGCCACGCGGCTATGGGCGATGTCGCCGCAAATGGCGATGTTCAGCCGGTGCAGCCGCCCCTTGGCGCGCCGGATCGTCAGCGCATCCAGCAGCGCCTGCGTCGGGTGTTCGTGCCGCCCGTCGCCCGCGTTCAGCACCGCGCAGTTGACCTTCTGCGCCAGCAGATCGACCGCGCCGGATTGCGGATGGCGCACCACCAGCAGATCGGGATGCATCGCGTTCAGCGTCATCGCGGTGTCGATCAGCGTCTCGCCCTTCTTGATGGAACTGGCCTGCATCGCCATGTTCATCACATCCGCGCCAAGCCGTTTGCCCGCGATCTCGAAACTGGCCTGGGTGCGGGTGGAGTTTTCGAAGAACATGTTGATCTGGGTAAGACCCGACAGTGCATCGGTGTGTTTCACGTCGCGCCGGTTCAGCGCGGCATACTGGTCGGCCAGATCCAGCAGCGTCGTGATGTCGTCTGGGGCCAGCGGCTCGATTCCCAGCAGGTGATCATGATTGAACGGCACGCGAGCAGGCTCCTTGGGGGCGGACGATGCCGGTTATCGCATCAAGCGCGGGCGCGATCAATGCGCAAGCGGCGGCGCGGGCTGCCGGTGGGGGATTGCGTATCTGGAGAAAGACGAAAGCCCTGCGTTGCCGCTTTTCCCCGGACGCGCCGCGGGGTAGCTTGGGGCATGGATTCGGCAATGGAATATTACAGCGCGCGCGCTGCCCTGCAATGGCAGGTGGAACTGGGGGCCGACGAGGCGCTCGGCGATGTGCCGATCAATCGCTACGAGTTGCCGGACACCGCACCGGGCAAGCCCGCGCGCCCCGTCCCGGTGGCCGCAATGGCCGGGGCGCAGGCTGCACCGCCACCCGAGCCCGACAAGGTTGATCCGGTAGCCGATGCAAGGCGCATGGCGCAGGCCGCGGGTGATCTGGACGGGTTGCGCGCCGCGATGGCCGCCTTTGAGCATTGCGAGTTGAAGCGCGGAGCGCGCAATCTGGTGTTTGCTGACGGGCAGCCGGGCGCGCGGCTGATGGTGATCGGCGAGGCGCCGGGACGTGAGGAAGACCGCGAGGGCCGGCCCTTTGTCGGGCGCGCCGGGCAGCTTCTGGACCGGATGCTGGACGCCATCGGCATGGCGCGGGGTGCCGAGTCGGCGGCGAATTCGGTCTACATCACCAATGTGATGCCCTGGCGGCCGCCGCAGAACCGCGAGCCGACGCCAGAGGAAATTGCGATGATGGTGCCCTTCATGCAGCGCCATGTAGAGTTGGCCGCGCCTGATGTGCTGATCCTTGTGGGCAATATCAGCTGCGACGCGGCGATCGGTAAACGCGGCATCACCCGGCTGCGCGGCCAATGGGCCGAGGCTTATGGCCGGCCGGCCATGCCGATGTTCCACCCTGCCTACCTCTTGCGCCAGCCACAGATGAAGCGCGAAGCCTGGGCCGATTTGCTGGAGGTGCAGGCACGCCTGCGAGAGATGACATGAAGATCCTGGCCTTTTCCGACCTGCACCATGCGCGCGCCCGCGCCGAAGATCTGGTGGCCGCCAGCCGCCGCGCCGACCTGGTGATCGGGGCGGGTGACTTCTGCAACACCCGCAAGGACCTAGCGGGTGCAATGGCGCTGTTGAGCGGGATCAAGACGCCGATGGTGCTGGTCCCCGGCAATGCCGAGAGTATCGAGGAATTGCGCGCCGCTGCCCCGCGCACGGCCACCGTCCTGCATGGCAGCGGAACGCAGGTGGGCGGGCTGCGCCTGTTCGGTCTGGGCTACGGTGTGCCCCAAACGCCCTTTGGCGAGTGGTCATGCGACCTGAACGAGGCCGAGGCGGCCCGCACGTTGGCCGAATGCGACCGGGCCGATATCCTGATCCTGCATTCACCGCCCAAGGGGATCGCGGACCGCACGTCAGCCGGGCAGTCGGTCGGCTCCGAGGCGATCCATGCGGCAATTGAACGGATCCAGCCGCAGCTCGCCGTCTGCGGCCATATCCACGATAGCTGGGGCCAGACCGGGCTGATCGGGCGCTGCAAGGTGCACAACCTCGGCCCGCGCCCCAATTGGTTCGAGTTGGGCGAATGATCGATCCGCTGACCTTTCTGACCTTCGTGCCCGCGGCATTGGCGCTGAACCTGACGCCGGGGGCGGACATGATGTTCTGCCTCGGGCAGGGGTTGCGTGCCGGACCCCGGTCTGCGGTCGCGGCCAGTGCGGGGATATCGGCGGGCGGCATCGTACATGTGACACTGGCGGGGCTGGGTCTCGGGGCGGTGGCGCAGCAGGTGCCCTGGGCGCTCGACGTGATCCGCTGGATCGGGGTCGCCTATCTGCTGTGGCTTGCATGGGGTGCGCTGCGCCTGCGCCTGCCGCAGCGCACCGATCTTCCGATTCGGGCAAGGCGGGCGTTCCGCGACGGGTTCATCGTCAATCTGACCAACCCCAAGGTGATCCTCTTCGTGCTGGCCTTCGTGCCGCAATTCGTCGATCCTGCAGCAGGCAGCATCCTGGGGCAGTTCCTGATCTACGGCGCGGTGCTGGGGGTCGGCGGCTTTGTCATCAACGGCGCAGTCGGTGTCTTTGCGGGCGGGCTGGGCCGCCGGATGACTGCCGCACCGCGTCTGGCGCGCGGGCTGGGCTATGCCACCGCCGCGATCTTTACCGGGCTGGCCTTGCGCCTGGCCCTGCTGCAGAGGGCCTGAACCATGAGCCGGATCGACGAGACCAAGGAATTCATCCCCGTTCGCATCGCCGTGCTGACGGTCAGCGACACGCGCACGCTAGCCGACGACCGCTCCGGCGACACGCTGGCAGAGCGGGTCGAGGCGGCGGGGCATGTGCTGGCCGCGCGCGCCATCGTGACCGACGACCGCGCTGCGATTGCCGGGCAGTTGCGCGCATGGATCGCCGATGACGGGATCGACGCGATCCTCTCGACCGGGGGCACCGGCCTGACCGGGCGCGATGTGAGCGTCGAGGCGCACCGCGATGTCTATGAAAAGGAAATCGACGCTTTCGGCACGGTCTTTACCATCGTCTCGATGAAAAAGATCGGCACCAGCGCGGTGCAATCGCGCGCCACGGCGGGCGTTGCGGGGGGCACCTACCTCTTTGCGCTGCCCGGCAGCCCGGGCGCGTGCCGCGATGCCTGGGACGAAATCCTGGCACCGCAGTTCGATTACCGCCACCGGCCCTGCAACTTTGTCGAGATCATGCCGCGCCTAGCCGAACACCAGCGCCGCAAGTAGCGCCATACCGCCCGCGCTTGGCATTTTCACGCATGTGCTTACATTAGACAGGTGCGTCCGCGCGGCGCGCGCCGGGTAAGGTTCGATTGATCATGCGGTTTTTGCGTCAAAGTCTGACGGGTCTTTTTCTGGTGTCGCTGACACTGGGCCTGCTCAGCTATGCCGGTTTCATGGTCTATACGGCGGTCGCCGAACGGCTGGCCAAGGAACCCCGCGTGGCCGAGCGCCGCGAGCGGGTCTTTGCAGTCAACGTCATCACCGCCACGCCGCAGCAGATCACCCCGGAACTGGTCGCCTTTGGCGAGGTGCAGAGCCGCAGATCGCTGGAAATCCGCGCCCGGGCGTCCGGCACGCTGGTCGAACTGGCGGATGCCTTCGAGGAGGGCGGGCAGGTGCGCCAAGGCCAGTTGCTGGCCCGGATCGACCCCGCCGACAGCCAGGCGGCGCTGGACCGCGCCGGCAGCGATGTGCGCGACGCGCGCAACGAAACCCGCGAAGCACAGCGCGCGCTGGAACTGGCCGGCGATGAACTGGACGCGGCGGCCGACCAGGCGGCGCTTCAGGATCGTGCCTTCCAGCGTCAGCGCGAGCTGGCCGAGCGCGGTGTCGGCACCGCTGCCGCAGTCGAGGCCGCCGAACTGGCCGCCGCACAGGCGCGCGCCACCGTGCTGTCCCGGCGACAGGCGCTTGCCGAGGCCGAGGCGCGGGTCGCGCAGGCGGCGACCCGGCTTGAGCGGGCCATCATCGACCAGCAAGAAGCGCAGCGCAGGCTGGACGACACCGCGATTGTCGCAGGCTTTTCCGGC
>Ga0209344_10005978_pt1 | contig 10215 bp, 6 predicted proteins | sample Cruoilmetagenom6_FD_187293 | JGI IMG/M metagenome (GOLD analysis project Ga0209344, IMG submission 187293) | Oil polluted marine microbial communities from Coal Oil Point, Santa Barbara, California, USA - Santa Barbara Oil Seep Sample 6 (SPAdes)... | ecosystem: Environmental > Aquatic > Marine >...
GGAAGCCTTCAGCTTCTCGATGACCTCAAGATAGATGTCAGAGCGCTGCGACTGACGGTAAGGCTCGTGCGGCCCACCGGTCTCCACACCCTCGTCCCAGTCGAGCCCCAGCCAACGCATCGCGTCGAGAAGCTGCAGATAGCTCTCTTCGCTGTCGCGAGCGGCATCCGTATCTTCAATACGGAACACCAACTTGCCACCCATGTGGCGCGCATAAGCCCAGTTGAACAGGGCAGTGCGAATCAGCCCGACGTGGGGCGTACCCGTCGGTGACGGACAAAACCGAACGCGAACGTCGGAAGCGGTTGCAGTAGAAAATGGCGCAGACATTGCCACCATTCTAAGCCGCAGAACCGCCCTCTGCAGGCGGTTCTGCGACTGTGCCTACTTGGCGATAGAACGAACCGGGTTGCTCAGTGTGCCGATGCCCTCGATCGTGATGTCGACGGTGTCGCCGTTCACGATCGGGCCAACGCCAGCCGGCGTACCCGTGAGGATGATGTCGCCGGGCAGCAACGTGAACGCCGCGGAGGCGTACGCCACTTGCGCTGCCACCGAATGGATCAGCAGGTCAAGGGTGCCATCTTGCTTAAGGTCGCCATTAACGGTCGAGCGGATGCTCTGCGAACCCACCACAAATTCGGTCTCGATCACGGGCCCAAGCGGGCAGAACGTATCAAAGCCCTTAGCGCGTGACCACTGGCCATCCTTCTTCTGAAGGTCGCGAGCAGTGACATCGTTGGCAATCGTGTAGCCAAAGATGACGCTCGCAAAATCAGCCTCGGCGACATTCTTGGCAATGCTGCCGATGATCACGGCAAGCTCACCCTCGAACGATACTTCCTCAGACTGCGGCGGCAACATGATCGCGTCCCCTGGGCCCACGACCGACGTGTTCGGCTTGATAAACATCAGCGGAGCATCCGGAACCTCGTTTCCGAGCTCTTTCGCGTGCGCGGCATACGTGCGGCCGAACGCGACGACCTTCGAGCGGGGAATCACAGGCGCCAACAGCTTGATCTCCGAGAGCGGCACGCGCTCGTCGGTGGTCTCAAAGCCGTTGAACATCGGGTCACCAGTGAGGACGACAATCTCGTCACCATCGATGATTCCGTACCGCGCACCCGTGCCAGAACTGAAACGAGCTACCTTCATGCGTCGAGCCTCATCATCCAGCCGTGATTGTCTTCGCGACGGCCATATTGGATGTCGGTGAGCTCTTCGCGCAGCGACATCGTCAGTTCGCCGGCGGGAGCATCCGCCGCCCCAATTTCAAACCCTTCGCCCTTGAGCAGAGCAATAGGCGTGATCACGGCGGCGGTGCCACACGCGAATACCTCGGTGATATCGCCCGAGGCCACGCCTTCGCGCCACTCCTCAAGCGTGACGCGGCGACGCTCAACGTTGTGGCCGCGGTCTTCCGCAAGCTGAAGCACCGAGTCGCGCGTGATGCCTTCCAGAATCGACTCCGACTGCGGGGTAACGAGGGTGCCGTCTTTCTTGACGAGAACCACGTTCATGCCACCGAGCTCTTCGATGTACTTACCCTCTTCGGCATCCAAGAACAACACCTGGGCACAGCCCTGCGCGGATGCCTCTTGCTGAGCAACGAGAGACGACGCGTAGTTGCCGCCAGTCTTTGCCGCGCCCGTTCCGCCCTTGCCCGCGCGGGTGAACTGGGTGGATACCCAGATCGATACCGGGGCAACGCCGCCAGCAAAGTATGCGCCGGCCGGGCTCGCAATCACGTAGTAGTTGACCTTTTTCGCCGCGCGCACGCCGAGGAACGCTTCTTTCGCGAACATGAAGGGGCGCAGATAAAGGCTGGTCTCGGGCGCGCTCGGCACCCAGTCGCCATCAACCGCGATGAGCTGCTTGAGCGAGTTGACGAATTCATTGACCGGCAGCTCGGGCAGCGCCATGCGAGCTGCAGAGCGCTGCAGACGAGCACCATTCGCTTCGGGGCGGAAGCACCAGATCGAGCCGTCTTCGTGCCGGAAAGCCTTGAGGCCCTCGAAGACTTCTTGCGCATAGTGGAGCACTGCGGCGGCGGGATCGAGCGCAATCGGCCCGTACGGCTGCACTCGGGGTCGGTGCCACCCACCCTGCTCCGACCAACAAATGTCGACCATGTGGTCAGTGAAGTTCACCCCAAAGCCGGGGTTGGCCAGAATTGCCTCACGCTCGTCGACCGAGCGAGGCTCCTGATTCTTCTTCACGAGGAACGAGAGGGGGCGATCAGCCAGCAGATTCTTCATCAAATGTCCTTAATGACGTACAGCCACAATGGCGGTGGGTTAATTCTGCGCTACAGCGTCGGCAATTGCACTGCCAATCTCAGACGTCGAGCGTGCGACGGTGCCGCGAGTGCTGAGATCGGCTTCCACGGCCGCCGTGACCTTAGCCGCGGCATCCGTGTGACCGGACTGTGAGAGCAGCAATGCAATCGACAGGATTGCCGCCGTAGGGTCAGCGAGTTGTTTGCCCGCAATGTCGGGCGCTGAGCCATGAACCGGCTCGAACATGGAGGGGAATTCCCCGCTCGGGTTCAAGTTGCCGGAGGCGGCCAAACCAATGCCGCCGCTGATGGCTGCTGCGAGGTCTGTAAGGATGTCACCGAAAAGGTTGTCAGTGACGATGACGTCAAATGTACTCGGTTTTGTCACGAGGAAGATAGTCGCTGCATCAACGTGCAGGTAATCGACCACGACATCCGGGTACTCGGCAGAAATACGATCGACCGTGGACTGCCAAAGGCCACCCGCATAGGTGAGAACGTTGGTCTTGTGCACGAGCGTGAGCTTCTTGCGCGGGCGAGACATGGCGTGCTCGAAAGCGAAGCGAACAACGCGCTCGACGCCGTACGCCGTGTTGAGCGACACTTCGGTCGCGATCTCGTGAGGCGTGCCGGTACGGATGCTGCCACCATTGCCCACGTAGGGGCCTTCAGTACCTTCGCGCACGACAACAAAGTCGACAGCGCCGGGGTCGGCCAGAGGCGATGTAACGCCGGGGAAGATCGTGGTGGGGCGCAGGTTCACGTGGTGATCGAGCGCGAACCGCAGCTTGAGCAGCAGACCTCGCTCGATGATGCCTCCCTTGAGGCGAGGATCGCGCGGGTCTCCCCCGACGGCACCGAGCAGAATCGCATCGTGCTTCGCGAGCTCTGCGATGTCGGAGTCTTCGAGAATGGTGCCCGACTCGAGGTAGTGGCTGGCTCCGAAGGGGAACTCGGTGGTGGAGACATCCACCCCGGTTGCCTTCACAACTTTGAGGGCCTCGGCCACAACTTCGGGCCCAATACCATCACCGGGAATGACTGCAAGGTTTATCTGAGAAGGCATGTAAATACAGTACCGCTGCGGGGCTACTCGCGGCGTCGGTCAGCGCCCCGCAAACTCGTTTCTCGAGGTAGCCAACTCGCTAGTAGTACTCACGCACATAACCGAGGGCGTTCTCGAATACTTCGTCGTCACGAATCTTAAACTGGATATACAGCGTCGCCCGGAGCGCTTTCCGCACTTCCTGGTCACCTCGAATAGTGGACTGCCAGCCTTCGAAACGCACGCCTCGGACGACCTCGTCGATGCGATTGACGATGTTGTCGACGATGATCGGCGTCTTGTCTGTTTTGAGCGCTTCAAAAAGTTCCGTCAGTGCGGCTTTGCCCTGTTCTTCGCGCGGGACTTCCTTGATCGCCTTCTCGGCGGCGACCGTGTCACGGGCAAGCTCGAGCAGTTCGCGCAGGAAGTCAAGGCTGGATTGCTGGATGTCGGCGTATCTTTCGCGCAAGGTGTTGAGACGTTGCCCCAACTCCACAAAAACTGGGTTGTTGAGGTGTCGGGCGATGCGGGCGGTGATGTGTTTCTCGATTTCTGCGGCCGGGATGTCAGTCCGCTTGCTCTGCATCAGGTCTTCGATAGTTTGGGAGTCGAGAACGATCGTTTCCGAACCTTGTGGAATCTCGACCACTACATGTTCGTTGATGAGGTCGATCGTTTTTGCTCCGAGGGCGTGCCAGACGAGCCGACCAGCGATGTCCGCAGGGCGAACTGATTCGTAGACGTCTGTGAGCCAGCGGTAGTCATCGCGATACTTCGACAGCATCGGGTCTGGGCTCACGGCTTCCCAGAGTTGCGACAGGACGCTGTAGGCGAGTCCGAACGCATCTTTCCTGGCGTCGTCGGCGATCGCCGATTGCGCTTGCACGAGTCCCTCGTACCCGCCAACCGCGCGATCGACGCCTGGGAAGAACGACAGCGCCATGGCAATCGCGGGCTCGACCTGGCTCTTCAGTTCCTCGATATTGCTGATGACCTGCTGCACGGAGTTCTCGTCGAACGCGAGCGACTTGGCCACGTCGTCGAAGATTCCGAGGTAGTCCACGATCAGTCCGTGCGTTTTGTTCGGCGGGTATACGCGGTTCGTGCGGGTGATCGCTTGAAGCAGCGTGTGTTCTTTGAGTGGCTTGTCGAGGTACTGACAATAGAGGATGGGTGCATCGAAGCCGGTCAGCAACTTGGAGGTGACGATGATGATCTTCAGCGGGTCGAAGGGGTCGTTGAACCGTGCAAGCACCTGCTCCAGCTCATCAGCAGCGGGAGTCCACTTGGCCCACTCCGGAGAGTCACCGCGGGCTTTCGACATGACGATCGTTGATGTGTCAGGGCCGAGGTGGCGGTCGAGTTCTTCCTTGTAGGCGATGCAGGATGACCTGTCGTACGCGACAACCTGAGCTTTCAGATTCTCCGGTTCGACTTTTTCGCGGAAGTGTTCGGCAATGTCCGCCGCGATCTTGCTGATCCGCGAAGGGGTTTTGATCAAGACCTCAATCGACGCAGCCCGCTTGGAGAGCGTGATCTTGTCGCTTTCGGTGAGCCCGCGTTCCTCGGCAAGCTCCTCGAAGGCGGTGTCGATAGCTTCTTGATCGATGTGCATTTCGGAGAGCCGTGGCTCGAAGTGCAGCGGGAGGGTCGCGCCGTCGCGAATCGAGTCCTGGAACGAGTAGCGCGACAGGTATCCGCCGTCGTCGTCAGGGGACCCGAACCACATGAACGTGTTGTGGTCGCGCTTGTTGATGGGTGTTCCGGTCAGCCCGAAAAGGAACGCATTGGGAAGGGCTTCGCGCATGCGTTGGCCGAGGTCGCCTTCTTGGGTGCGGTGGGCTTCGTCGACCATGACGATGATGTTGTCGCGGTCATCGAGCGCGCCGGCTGCTTCACCGAATTTGTGGATGGTGGTGATGATGACTTTGCGGGCACCTTGGCTGAGCAAGGTTTGCAGTTGGGCACGGGAGTCGGTGGAGACGAGCCCGGGCACGTCGGAGGCGTTGAAGGTTCCGGTGATTTGGGTGTCGAGGTCGATCCGGTCGACGACGATCAGGATGGTGGGATTGGTCAGTTCCGCGATTGCCCGCAGTTTAAGGGCGGTGAACACCATGAGTAGGGATTTGCCGGAGCCTTGAAAGTGCCAGATGAGGCCTTGTTTGATCTTGCCGAGTAGCACGCGGTCGAGGATGAGGTTGGTGGCCTGGAACTGTTGAAACCGGGCAATGATTTTAATCTTGCGATGCTTCTTGTCGGTGGCGAAGATGGTGAAGAATCGTAGAAACTCGAGAACGGCAGTCGGGTTGAAGATGCCTTCGACGGCTTCTTGTACGGCAACGAGGCCGATTTTGGCGGGCTGGTCTTCATCAGTGGACTCTTCGCGCCACGGGCCCCACATTTCGACGGGCATGCCGACGGTGCCGTAGTGAAGGTTTTTGCCTTCGGTCGCGAAGGAGAACACGTTGGGGACGAAGAACTGGGGAACGCTCTGCTCGTAGTCGTCGTGGATCTGTGCCGCACCATCAATCCAGGTGTAGGCGGGCCTCGTCGCCGATTTCGCTTCGCCGATGACGAGTGGAAAGCCGTTGCACCAGAGAACCAGGTCGAAGCGCTTCTCCACCCGACCCTGCGCGAAGGTGACTTCGGTGGAGATGATCCACTGGTTGGAGGAGTGATCCTCGGGGTGGTCAAAGTTGATCAGGCGAACTGTGGTGTGTTCGCCGTCTGGTCCGAATGGCATCGACTTCTGGCCGGTCAGCCACGCCATAAACTCTTCGTTGGCGACCACAGGATGCGGGCTGGTGCGCGCGGAGACAAGGATGGCGCGAAGCTTGTAGATGACCTCGTCAGCTTTGGCGGGGTCTGCTTCGATTTCTGGATTCAATCGAATCAAGGAGTCTTTGACAACCTCTTCCAGCAGCACCTCGTCTGTGCGGCGTGGAAGCTCATTGCCCGCAAGGAACTGGATATCGTCTGAACCGACCAGGTCGCGCACAAAGTCACGGACCGAGTTCGCTTCATCAAACTGAGCCATCAGTTGCCTCCAAAGAAGCCTGCAAAAAGAGAAGTGCGAAGAGTCGCTAACTGCGAAAATTCGGCATCAATCGAATCAGCGGCAGCGGCGATCAGCCCCCGATTCGCGAGGTATGCGAGTTGTGCCTCGATCTTCGGTCGTGGAAGTTCGACACTTGCAAGCCCTCCTGCTGAAACAGCGGGCTGTGCGGTCTGCGAAGCGAATTGGTTGAGACGAGAGTGTCGAAGCGCCGACGCCAAAAATTCGTCTTCATACCCAACGGCATCCTTCACGACCAACGCGTTATCTGTGACCCAGCTTGCCCCAGTGGTCCGGTGGATGGCACCACAATATGCCCCTACTCTGCCAATCATTACGACTGGTTGATCGAAGATTGCTTTGTCGTGATGCCCGGATACCCCGTTGCCACCGTAGACAGGAATTACCCCGGGTGTCATGTTCTTAGCCGGCAGGAATGTACCACTGCCCACCGTGACTGCATCACCAAACCGAATAGTCGGCCAAACCTTCGATTGTTCAGAGAACAGCAGCCGGCCCACCCCCTCGGAAGCTTCGTCTGATTGAAAGGACGCTTTGGCGGTTCGCAAAGAGTAAAGGTGGTGATCGACCGCCCAGAGGAGGTCGGCGATTCGCTTCTGCTCGTCGAGGGGCGGGAGGTCGAACTCGTACTTTGACAGATCGCGCCAGTTTGTACGCGGTGACAAGGAGCCTGCAGAAGTGCCGAGCGCATGGTCGAAGAATTCGTTCGACTGGGCAAGGAATGGCAGAAACCGCGGCAACATGTGAGTTTCGTCTGCCTCGAAGGTGAGGATATCACCCGAGCAGATTGCGTCGAACTCGGCGAACGCAACCTTGCGCTGGTACGCACGCCGCTTGCCGAACAGCGTCTGTCCTGGCGTGACCCGCCTAGTGAATGTCGTTCCGTCCTCTATGGAGCCCCACCGCTGAACCTTGAGCTCGCCGGGATCCATGTGTTCCATGGCGATGACCCGGTCAATCCCCACCGATTCAGGGTCACGCACCGTGATGTTGACGTTGCTGACTACGTCGCCGAATGCGACGCGCTTCCAGCCGGATTTGTCGAGGTTGAGGCTCACCGTGACACCTCCGATCGAAGCAGATCAAGCACGTCCATGATTGCGGCATCCGAGTCTGCGGCCGCGGCCCGCCACCCTGCGAGTGCATCGACAATCGTGACTTGATTCGCAGCGTCAGCGGCCAAGGCGCCCGCGACATAGAGCGGAATTGCGAGGCTAAAGTCCTTTTCCTCGATCTGATTGACAGTGGCGACCGTCGCAAACTGGTCGATGTCGGTGAAACCGCGGTAGGCGTCGAGAATGCTCTGTTGGTGTGAGTCGCGCAGGAAGGACTGTGCTTGCTCGCGCGCGACCTCATTCACTGCGTTGATGAACAAAACCTTACCCTTGTGCTCAGCCGGTTTAGTGGCGCGCAACGTGATGACGACTGCCTCCATCGGACTGTTGTAGAACAGACCAGCACCGAGGCCGAGAACACATTCGATAAGGTCCGACTTCACGAGAGCCTCGCGCAATGCCGCTTCTTCGCGGCGGAACAGAACACCGTGTGGGAAGAGGACCGCGGCCCGCCCATTTTTGGGGTCGAGGCTCTTGGCGATGTGTTGGAAGAAGGCGTAGTCTGCGCGGCCTTGCGGTGGAATTCCCCACATATTACGGCCGTAGGGGTCGTTGGCGAAGGCATCCCGATTCCATGCACTGATCGAGTACGGCGGGTTGGCGAGCACCACATCGAACGTCTGAAGATTCCCCTCTGCGTCGTGGAACCCCGGCTTTGCCAGCGTGTCACCGTGGGAGATCTCCCCATCTATCACGCCATGGAGAAACAAATTCATGCGTGCGATAGCGGACGTTCCGTAGTTGAGCTCTTGACCGTACAAGCGCAGATTGCGCCACTCCTTGCCCTGACGTTTCAACTCGGCCGCCGTCGAAATGAGCATCCCCCCGGTGCCGCACGTCGGGTCGTAGACGGACTCGCCGGGTTGCGGCTCCAACATCAGAGTCATCAAGTGCACCAGGGTGCGGTTGGTGTAGAACTCCTGAGCCGTGTGCCCAGAATCGTCGGCGAACCGCTTGATCAGGTATTCGTAGCCGTTGCCGAGCTCATCTTCCGGCAGGTTTGCAATTGACAGAGTCTGCGTCGAAAAGTGTTCGATCAGGTCGGCCAGCGTCGCATCCGGAAGCAGGTTTTTGTTGCCCCACTCACCGTCGCTAAATACCCCAGGCAAGGTGTCGGGGTTCGCGGTCTCGATTGCGCGCATCGCGTGGAGCAGCGTCGACCCGATGTCGGTCGTGACAGCCCGCACGTCGTTCCAATGGCATCCGGCTGGGATCGCGAAGCGGTGATTCTCCGGAAGGTCAGCGAGTTCCTCGTCGTTGTAGGTCTCCATCGCAAGAGCGTGCTCTTCGTCGTAGACATCCGAGATTCGCTTCAGGAACACCAGCGGAAAAATGTACTGCTTGTAGTCGCCGGCATCGATGAGCCCGCGCAGCACCACTGCCGCACCCCACAGATACGATTCCAGCTCCCGCTGAGTGATTCGTTCGCTCATTCCGAAAATCCCCATTTCGCCAACTCGGCCTCTAGCGCCGCGCGCGTCTCGGTGGCGCGGGCATGGGCGGTTTCCAGATTCGAAAGTGCATCCGCCAGCGTCAATTTCTCCCCGGTTTCAGCGGGTGCCACGTAGTGCGGAATGTTGAGGTTGAAGCTGTTCTCTTCAATCTCCTTGAGGTCAGCGACGTGTGCAAGACCCTCGATTCCGTCGAACGCCTCATAAGCCTCGAATAGTTTTTCGGCATGTTTCGGTTCAAGAGTGTTTTGGCTCCGCCCACGTTTGAAGAGCGACTCACCGTTGATGAACAGCACCTTGCCTTGTCGACTCGGCTGCTTCTGCTTTCGCAGGATCAGCACACACGCCGCGAGCCCGGTGCCATAAAAAAGGTTGGGGGCAAGCCCAATTACGGCTTCCACCACATCCGACTGAAGGATGTGGGTTCGGATTCTCGCCTCCGCGTCCTGGCGAAAAAGTGCGCCCTGGGGCAGAACGACAGCAACCCTGCCGGTCTTCGGTTTAGCGGAAGTGAGCATGTGCTGCACCCATGCCCAATCAGCGTAGCCCTTCGGCGGTACGCCCCCAAGGCTGTTACGCCCCCAAGGATCCGAAGCCCACTCAACGTCGCCCCACTTCTTCAGTGAGAACGGCGGGTTAGCGACAACGCAATCGAACTGGGCGAGATGGTTGCCTGAATAGAACGCCGGATTGCGCAGAGTGTCTTCTCGAATAATCTTGTAATCCTCGACCCCATGCAGCAGCAGGTTCATCCGGGCGATCGCCGAGGTTGCCAGCACCTTTTCCTGCCCGTAGAGCTTTCCCCACAGCGTTTTGGGGCTGCCGCCAGCGGCTTTGACGTGCTCAATCACCTCGATCAGCATGCCGCCGGTGCCGCACGCCGGGTCGTAGACGCTCTCGCCTTCCAGCGGGTCAAGGATGTTGACGAGCAGGCCGACCACCGAGCGCGGGGTGTAGTACTCCCCCGCCTTTTTGTTCGAAAGGTCAGCGAAGCGCTTGATGAGGTACTCATACGCGTTGCCAAAGACATCCGGCGCTACTGCCGCATTCGAAAGAGTTTTGGTCGAGAAGTGTTCGATCAGGTCGGCCAGCTTACGGTCGGGCAGTTTCTCTTTGTTCGTCCAGGTAGCGTTGCCGAAGATGCCGTACAGCGTCTCGGGGTTCGATTTCTCGATTTCCCTAAACGCGGTCTGCAACGCGCTGCCAATGTTTTCGGTGCGGTTGCGCACATCCGGCCATAGATTACCTTC
>Ga0209344_10005979_pt1 | contig 10215 bp, 10 predicted proteins | sample Cruoilmetagenom6_FD_187293 | JGI IMG/M metagenome (GOLD analysis project Ga0209344, IMG submission 187293) | Oil polluted marine microbial communities from Coal Oil Point, Santa Barbara, California, USA - Santa Barbara Oil Seep Sample 6 (SPAdes)... | ecosystem: Environmental > Aquatic > Marine...
ACCATTTGCACTTTAACTTCCGCAAAGCGAAAACCATACAGTTCAATAATTGAGAAAATTTCTAAAACTTGTATGATATCTCCATTTGCAATAAATCCAGCTTCAGTAGTAGGTTTAATCCAGAAGTAGTTGTTCTTAACAACCATTAAAAAATCACCTACAGTTAGTTCGTTCTCATTAAAAAGAATTCGATTTCGTATTTGTTGATTATAAAGATTTGCGCGTTTATTACTTCTGACAATAATTGCAGTTTCTTCGTGACCATTCTGACTATATGCATCATTTATGGCATCCATAACTTCATGTCCATCAATTAAACGAACAATATCTTTAAATCCGTTGACATTAAATTTAAAGGACTCATATAATTCATTATCAAGAACCTCTCTAAGACGAGTTGCATTTTCTAAAATACCAGAATCTTGTTCTTGTCGTACCACTTCATCTAATTCAATACTTGTGACATTTTTATTATAATTCAATTCAAGTATATGCGAATTTAAAGCAGGACTTAAATCAGATTTTACAGGAGGTAATTGTGCTTTATCACCAATTAACAAGAGTTTACATTTATGCCCAGAATATACATATTGCATTAAATCATCAAGTAGAGAACCATTTTCAGAAAGCTTTGAATCTGCTGGTGTATCAGGAATCATTGATGCTTCATCAACAATAAAAATTGTATTTCGATGCTTATTAGGCTGTAAAACAAATTTAATGCCTCCTCCTTTATCTTTCTTCGGAAAATATATTTTTTTGTGAATTGTAAAGGCTTCCTTTTTTGAGTAATTAGAAATCACTTTAGCTGCTCGACCAGTTGGAGCCATTAAAACTGCACTTCGTTTAGCTTCCCATAAATTAGACACTAAAGTCCCTATAATACTTGTTTTTCCTGTTCCAGCAAAACCTTTAAGAAGGTATAAATTATTAGATGTATCATCATAGACAAATCTAGATAATTGCTCTAAAACAACTAATTGTTTGATTGTCGGTTCAAAAGGAAATTTTTGTTTTAGAAATTTATAAAATTCTGATGATGTCATGTAAAGTAAACTGAGTATCGTTTTGGATGCAAGATAAAACTAAATGTTGGCAGACCTAAATGGATTTCAATATTTAATTTATATGAAACATTTTTTATATCTTACACTTTTGATCCTTTTTTTGTTTCTAAGGTTTTTACGAACAAAAAAAAATTGTAGATTTGCGTAATACCTTTACTAAAAATAACTAATAAACAAACTAAACTATGTTAACAGCAATTCTTACAGTTGTAGGTTTAATAATTCTTACGGTTGGTATCGTATGGTTAATCGATAAATTTGTACCAAAAAAATTAAAACCAGTACTCAATCTTTTACTTTGGGGACTAATTATCTTTTTAGGTTATTTAACTTTCGATTCTGTTTACGGTGAAATTAAATTTAATCAACTTAAAGAAAAACGTTACGTAGTAGTTATTGAAAGCTTAAAAGATATTAGAGATGCTCAATTAGCTCATAGAACTGTTACTGGCAAGTTCGCTAATACTTTTGATGAATTAGTCAAATTTGTTGACACTGCCAATTTCACAATTACGCAACGTAAAGATTCTACTATCATTGATGAAGAATTGACAAGACGTTTTGGTGGAGTTGAAACCACTAAAGACATTGTAATAATTGATACTATTGGAGTTGTTCCTGTAAAAGATTCATTATTTGGTGCAGATACAAGATACAAAACAATGATGAATGTTCCTTTTGATAAAATGAAAAATATTAAGAACGCAAAAGAAGCTAAATTTAAACTTGAGGCTGGTAAATTACCAGATGAAGATATTGCTGTTTTTGAAGCTTCAGTTGATAAAGATATAATTCTTTTTGATCAAGATAAAAATCTAGTGAATAAAGAAAAGCAAGTTGTTTCTGTAGATGGTGTTAACGGTCCAACTTTAAAAGTTGGTTCAATGACAGAGGTTTATACCAAAGGTAATTGGCCAAAAAGTTACAACTCGAAAAAAGAAGATTAGGTTTTGAAACCACATACAATTAAAGACTTGTCCATTCAAATTCGTTTGAGTGGACTTTCTTTTTGCATTCTAAATCGCACTACAAATACAATAGAGCGACTTCAGCATATGCAACTTGAAAAAAAAGTATCTCCATTTGAATTACTTAATCGAATACAAACAATTATTGGATCTAATGCCGATTTTAATCAAACATTCGATTCTGTGTTGTGTATTTATCAAAATGAACTATCTACTCTAGTTCCTAAAACATTATTTGATGAAAATCATTTAGCAGATTATTTAAAATTTAATGCTAAAATATTAAAGACCGATTTTATTGATTATGACATTATAACACTAAATAATAGTGTTAATGTATATGTGCCTTTAGTTAATGTAAACAACTACCTTTTTGATACTTTTGGAAGTTTCACTTACAAGCATGCATCCACTATTTTAATAGAATCTGTCTTACAAAATTCTTCAAACCATAATGGCATTGAGCTTTATATCAATGTTGGAAGTTTTCATTTTGAAATGATTGCTGCAAATGAAGATAAACTCGTATTTTACAATACATTTGATTATACCACAAAAGAAGATTTTATTTATTACATTCTTTTTTCAATCGAACAACTTAAACTAAATCCTGAAACTGTAAAAATTCATCTATCTGGACAAATAGACAAAGACGATGATTTATTTAACATTGTCTATAAATATGTTCGTTTTGTAGATTTTTTAGAACCAACTTGTAACTATCAATTTACAACAAGCAAACAGCCCAAAGAAAAGCATCATAACTTCATACTTTTAAATAGTTTCAACTAATGCGCATTATATCAGGACAATATAAAGGAAGACGAATCACAGCTCCAAAAAAGCTACCTGTACGTCCAACGACAGACATGGCAAAGGAATCGTTATTTAATATTTTAAATAATCAATATTACTTTGAAGACATTTCAGTTTTAGATTTGTTTTCTGGCACTGGAAATATAAGCTATGAATTCGCGTCTCGTGGTACAGAACACATTACTGCTGTTGATGGACATTATGGCTGTATTAAATTCATTAATGAAACTTCAGAAGATTTTAAAATGTCAATCACAACCATTAAAAGTGATGTCTTCAAATATCTAGAAAGAGCCATACAGAAGTTTACAGTCATTTTTGCCGATCCTCCTTATGATTTTCCTGTTGAAGAATTTTCAAAAATTCCACAATTAGTATTTCAAAATGAACTCCTAGAAGATGAAGGCTTACTAATTGTTGAGCATTCAAAACACACCGATTTATCAAATTTAGAGCATTATTCGCATTCTAAAAGTTATGGTGGAAACAAGTTTAGTTTCTTTAATTATACTTCTAAAGCATAACACAATAAAAAAACCTTCTTAAGACAAGAAGGTTTTTTATGTTTAAGTAAATCTATAAGCCGAATCCTGTATCAAAATAAATTTTGACCCTTATCATTTATCTGCGTTTACTATTACCAGCAAACTTTAGCTGCCTACCCTCTAGTATCGCGCGTGTACGCTCAAGCACTAGTTTACATGACATTGCACCTCATAGAGTTTACCTGATTTCACTACAGCATGACCTGTACATACTTTCTGTTGCACTTTTCCTCACCTCTCGATGGATGGCTGTTAACCATTATGATTGCACTATGGTGTTCGGACTTTCCTCCATTCGCAAAGCGAACAGCGATAAGGCGATTTACTTAGCGCAAAAGTACGATTAATTGTTAATAACTCCTTTTAAATTTAAGTCTCATAATTCCTATTTTTATGCTTAATTTTTAACTTTGTTATTCTAAGTTTTTTCAATGGAACATTTCATCGTATCGGCTCGAAAATATAGACCACAAACGTTTAAAGACGTTGTTGGTCAGCAAGCGATTACCAATACTTTATTAAATGCTATTGAAAACAATCATTTAGCCCAAGCCTTGTTGTTTACTGGTCCAAGAGGTGTTGGTAAAACCACATGTGCTCGTATTTTGGCTAAAATGATTAATAGTGATGAAAACACAAGCGAAACAGAAGATTTTGCATTTAATATTTTTGAATTAGATGCTGCTTCCAATAATGGAGTTGATCAAATTAGAGAATTAACAGACCAAGTTCGTATTCCTCCTCAAGTTGGTAAATACAAGATTTATATTATTGATGAGGTTCATATGTTATCTGCATCTGCTTTTAATGCCTTTTTAAAAACATTAGAAGAGCCTCCTAAACATTGTATTTTTATTCTTGCAACTACTGAAAAACACAAAATCATACCAACCATTTTATCACGTTGTCAGATTTTTGATTTCAAACGTATTACTGTTTCAGATGCAAAAGAATATTTAAAATACATTGCACAAGAACAAGGTATTACTGCTGAAGACGACGCCTTACACATTATTGCTCAAAAAGCAGATGGAGCAATGCGTGATGCACTTTCCATATTTGATCGTGTCGTAAGTTTTTCTGGAAAAAACCTAACAAGACAAGCTGTTACCGAAAATTTAAATGTTCTTGATTACGAAACGTATTTTAAAAGTACAGACTTAATTCTAGAGAATAAAATTCCAGAATTGCTCATTCAATTTAATGAAACCTTATCTAAAGGTTTTGATGGCCATCATTATATTGCTGGGCTAGCCTCTCACTTTAGAGATTTGTTAGTGTGTCAAAATGAACAAACTTTACAATTACTAGAAGTTGGAGACGATACCAAACTTAAATACCAAGAACAGTCTAGAAAAGCAAGTCATGCCTTTCTAGTCCAAGGCATAGAATTGGCTAACGACTGTGACCTCAAATACAAAAGCAGTCGAAATCAACGCTTACTCGTTGAACTCTGCCTTATGCAATTAGCCTCTATCACTTTTGATGGAGAAAAAAAAAAAATAGCAAACATTACATAATTCCTGCTTCGTACTTTAAAGCAAAAGGCATTACTCCTATTCCTGTAAACCTTCCTAAGGAAAGTAAAACTACAGAAACTTCAGGCAATGTTAAGGTTGAAGAAAACCTAAACACAGAAAAAACAAAAGAATCAGATTCAGCTTTCTCAAATAAATCTTTGCCAAAAATTGAGTTGAAAAACGATAAGCGAACCTCTGGATTATCGTTAAAAAGCATAAAAGCAAAAAAAGAACATCTCATCAGACAGATGGAAGTGGTCATAGATGTCGAAGATCTGCCTAAAGAAGACGTATCAGAAGAAGCATTTTTAAAAGCATGGAGTTCTTACATCAATCAACTTCATAAAAAAGGTGAAAAAATCATGGCATCTATTTTAGAAATGGATACGCCAAAACTTGTTAATACAGATATCAAAATCACCTTTCCTAATGAAACTCTTAAGGTCGAATTAGAAAGAGCTCAATATCCTTTATTAGAATTTTTACGTAAGACATTGATGAATTACGATTTAAAATTGGATATTAGTGTTAATGAAGAGGTTTCAAAAAAATATGTCTTTACAGATCAAGACAAATACGAACGACTCAAAGAGAAGAATCCAAACATTGAACTTCTCAAAAACACATTCGGTTTAGATATCCACTAATTTTTGATTAATTTTAGATTATGAAAAAATCAATCTTTTTAATTCTTCTTATAGCAATAGCTTTTTTTAGTTGTGACAGACGAGGAAGTGCACGAGAGCAACTTCAGCATTCAATTTCAGAATTTAATAAAAAACACACCAATTTAGAAGTTGTTATGTATTATCCAGAAACCTATACTGAAGTTCAAACAGATTCTATTATTTCAAACACTTTCAAAGTCAGTATAAAAAACTACGCTAAGATGGATTCACAAATTTTAATGAGTTCTGAAACTGAAGGAAACAAATCAAAAATTAAGTATCATCGGGTTTTTGAATCTGAAATTAATATTGCTTTAGCGTCTAAAAGTATACTTAAAACCAAAATTAATGCTGAAGATTTTAAAGACGCGTCACATCCTGAATTTTGGAACAATGCCACTTTAGAACATGTTTGGGTAAATCAAGAAATGTCAAGTACTGAAGAAGTTAATTTGGGCATTTCATTTATGAATCCAAAAAGTAAAGCCTATAAGTTATACGAACTTGTCGTAACTACTGAAGGTAAACAACACTTAAATTTAATAGAAGCACACAGTTAATATGCTAGGTTTAAAACTACCAACAGATCCACGTTGGGTAAATATTGTTAAAAAAAACATTGAAGACATCCTTACAGATCATGCGTATTGTGAGCAAAAAGCAACAAGTACTGCAATTTCTTTAATTGTTAGTTTTCCTGAATACACCGAATTGGTTCAGGAAATGGTTGCACTTGTAAAAGAAGAGATTAGCCATTTTAAAATGGTGCATGATAAAATTTTGGAAAACGGTTGGACTTTAGGCAGAGACCGAAAAGACGAGTATGTGCTTCAGTTATTAAAATTCTTTCCAAAAGGTGGAAGCCGAACCACACAATTAGTCCATCGCTTATTATATGCAGCTTTAATTGAAGCTAGAAGTTGTGAACGCTTCAGATTACTTTCAGAAGAACTAGAGGAGAAAGAACTTGCTGAGTTTTACAGAAAATTGATGGTAAGCGAAGCCAATCATTACACCATGTTTTTAGGATTTGCTAGACAATATGGAGACCGAAAAGAAGTCGATGAGAAATGGCAACAGCTTCTTGATTATGAAGCAGATATTATGAAAAATTTAGGCAAACAGCAAACCATTCATGGATAATTTTCACTATATTTATAGATAGAAAATTATCTACTCACTATGAAACACACCTACTTAATTGCTTTATTGTTTATTACTTCAATCTCATTTGCTCAAAATGATTTACTAGGCGTATGGTTTTTAAACCAAATTGAAGTCAATAACGTAATTCATCCAAATTATTATAATACCACTAGTCAATTTGAACTAGAGTTTATTGAGTCTTCAGGAAATCCAGGAGATTTCAATGTTTTCGGATCAGGACCTTGTGATACTTTTGGTGGTACATTAACACCTAATCAAAACACACTTTCATTTACAGAACTTAATTTTACATTATTAGGACCTTGTTCTAATGCACCTGAAATGCTTTTTGAAAGTATTTATTTTTCAATATTTGAAAATCAAAATGTTCCGTTTGATTTTCAATATGTAATTAACGGTGAAAATGACGAACAGACCTTAACATTAACAAATCCAATTACTGGAGATTTAGCTGTTTATGGAAGAACTCCTAATACAGAAGTATTAACAAGAACTTGGTATTTGGCTAGAATTGAAATTCCTGGAAATCCAACAATTGAAATTCCATCAACTGAAAGTCCATCACTGACTTTAACTAACGATATGAATGTTACATCTCTTAAACTAATGGCTTTTGGTGATGGTGATTGCAATGCTTTTATGAGTGATTATCAAGTCTCTTTTACTAATGGTAATAGTATTCAATTGGTTGACTTCTCTCCTACACTAGCTTTTTGTACTTCAGATTATGAAGACGAATATTTCAGCATAATTGGCTTTCCTCCAAACAATTTCTTTGAATTTGAAATTTCAACTAATGGAACCACATTGAATATAACTGATTTATTAGGAGCAAGATTAATATTTGGTGACGAACCACTTTCAGTTTTAGAAAATGACATAAATGCATTTCGTATAGCTTTAAAGAATAATCCTGTTGGTTCTGAAATGAACTTATCAATCAGTCAACCTGAAAACACATTAGATTATCAAATCTATTCTATTGAAGGTAAATTTATTAAAGAATCAGTGCTCAAATCAGAAGTTATTAATATAGAAGATTTAAACTCTGGAATATATTTTATTAGGTTCACTAATAAAGACAATCTAAAGCATACTATTAAATTTATAAAGGAATAAAAAAAAGCCTCAGTTAAAACTGAGGCTTTTCATTTATATACGTAAACTTATTTTAGATTTTTATACCAAACCCAAACTGAAACGTTGTGTTTTTAGCTTCAACATCAGTTAAGTCTTTATCTAGGATATTCGTTAAACCATAATGCACTCGAGCATCGATAAACAATTCGTCGGTAATCATGTATTCTACACCACCAACTCCAGAGAATGTAAATGTTGAAAATCCGTCCGTATCTTCCCAAGTTTTTAAACTTACCATAGGACCTGCTCCAACAGTGAATTTATTTCCAATAGCAAAACGAGCCATAATTGGTAATTGAATATAATCTGCTCTTAATTCTTCAGCTTTACCACCTTCTGCAGAATATTGTAATTCTGTTAAAATTGAAAAATTATCGCTAATTCCAAAATCGACAAAACCTCCAAAAGCAAAGCCATTTCTGTGTTTGTTTTCAAAGTCTGCATCAGGATCAAAATCTAAATTCGAGATATTTAAACCTCCTCTAACACCATAACTAGTGCCTTGGGCAAAAGATAGTGTTGTAATACTAACAAATAATAATGTAAGGATAAGTGATTTCATTTTAATAAAATTTTATTTTAAATCGTCTCAACTATTCTAATTGAGCAGTTTCAAAATAATGCTATATATAAACAGCATAGATTTGAGACTGCTAATATATAATGAAAATTAATATTAAGAAATAAATAATAGATGTCTAGTAAAAAAAGAGGTCAAATAACTTTATTCTTAAAGGTTTATACTAGAAACGGTTCCATAATAAATACTTTTTATAATACCATCAGACAATCCTATTTTGGGTACAAATATATCTTTTGCTCCACTCCATTTCATAGCAGAAAGATATATTCTGGTTGCAGGAATAATTACATCTGCTCTATCTTGATTCAATTCTAATTCGGTAATTCGCTCTTCATAAGAATAGGTTTGCAATTTATTATAATAACTCGTTAAGTAAAAATAAGTCAATGGTTTTCCCATTGCTTTTCCAGAGATTTTAAATATTTTATTAATGTTTCCTCCAGAACCAATTAAATCTAAAGTATCATACCCTTTGGTATTTGTTTTAATCCATTCTTCTAATTCTAACCAAGTTTCTTTTTTCACAATATCATTCAGCAGTCTTACTGTACCAATTCTAAAGGATCTAGATGCTACTGTTTTCCCATGATGAATTACAGAAAATTCCGTACTTCCTCCACCAACATCAACATACAAATAGGTTTTATCTTCTTTAATATAGGAATGTAGATCTGTTGCTGCAATGATAGCTGCTTCTTCTTCGCCATTAATGATATCGATATCAATTTTAGCTTTTTTTGAAATAAGCTGAACCATTTCATTTCCATTGTCAGCTTCTCGCATCGCAGAGGTAGCACAAGCTTTATACTTAACAATTTTATGAGATTTCATTAATAATTTAAATGCAATCATCGTATCAAGCATACGTTGTTTATTCTCTTCGGAAATCTCTCCTTTCAAAAACACATCAGCTCCTAAACGAATAGGCACACGTACTAAAGACGTTTTTTTAAACTTAATAGGTTGGTCTTTTTGCTCAATAATACTAGAAATTAACAGTCGTACAGCATTTGAACCAATATCAATGGCTGCGTATTTTTTTATACTTAACATACTAAGAATTCAGTTTTTCTTTAAAATAATCGTAAAGTGCAAATTGTGTTCTTACTTTAGAACTATTAGTTTTTCTATATTTATTACTCTGTGTTTCATCAATCACTCTTGCTTTCACGTTATCTTTCCAGCAAATATCAAAAACATCTAACAACTCTTGTTTAATATCGTCTTGGTAAATTGGACAACTTACCTCTACTCTATTTTCTATATTTCTAGTCATCCAGTCTGCTGAAGAGATATACACTTTATTATCTCCATTATTACAGAATACATACAATCTAGTGTGTTCTAAAAACTTGTCTATAATACTTATGACTTCAATATTTTCACTCATTCCTTTAACTCCAGGAATCAAACAACAAATACCTCTTACAATCATTTGAATTTTCACACCTGCTCGACTAGCTTCATATAATTTATCAATCATGCTATAACTAGAAATGCTATTAAGCTTAAGTTTTATAAACGCTGGCTTACCTTGCTTCACATTTTCAATTTCAGTATCAATCAAAGCAAAAAGTTTTGATTTTGTATAATGCGGAGATGTTATAATGTGTTTATACCTATAAATTAAATAATTGGTTTGGAAAAAATTAAACACCTTATTGACATCTTTTAAAATTTTTGGATTCGATGTAAACAAAGTAAAATCGGTATAAACTTTTGCTGTTGATTCGTTAAAATT
>Ga0209344_10005980_pt1 | contig 10214 bp, 9 predicted proteins | sample Cruoilmetagenom6_FD_187293 | JGI IMG/M metagenome (GOLD analysis project Ga0209344, IMG submission 187293) | Oil polluted marine microbial communities from Coal Oil Point, Santa Barbara, California, USA - Santa Barbara Oil Seep Sample 6 (SPAdes)... | ecosystem: Environmental > Aquatic > Marine >...
GCCGGCGGGCGGCTTTGCCGGCTCGATCACCGCGGCGCTGTTTCTCAAGCGCTTCGTTGCGCCGGAAACCAGTTGGGCGCATTTTGACATCTTTGCCTGGTCACCGAAGGACAAGCCCCATGCTCCGGTCGGTGGCGAAGCCCAGGGCATCCGCGCCCTGTTTGAGGTGATCAGCACCCGGCACCCGGCCTGACCGCGACGGGTTGGCTTGCGTCCTGACTGTGTTTCGACCAAAGTATCCGGTACCGAAATGACATAAGCACGAAAACCATGTCCCTTGATCTCCGGCCATCCGACGCACTCGGGTTGTGGCATGCCGCCACGCTCGAACACGTGCGGGTCATCGGGCCGGATCTGACCATCAGGCAACTGGCCATCCTGCTGCACATCTATCTCGCGGCACCGCCCCACACAGTCAGGGGGCTTGCCGCCATGCTGGATGTCACCAAGCCTGTAATCACCCGGGCACTCGACACCATGGGCCACATGGGGCTGGTCCGCCGGGTGCGTGATGAGCGCGACAGACGCAACGTCATCATCAAGCGGACGGTGGAAGGCGCGCTGTTTGTCGAAAGGCTTGGTGACATTATCATCGCGGAAGGCCGCAAGCTGTCGTCCACTGAGGGATAAAACACATGAGCGACACACTGGATCGCCGATCGTATGCTTACCGGGCTGACCTGGCCGATATCCGCCTCAAGGGTCAGGTGAGCGCTGATCGCTATACCCAGGGCGCGCCCGGCGAATTGATCATACCCGTCGCCGATATCCGCCCCAGGCCTGATGCAAATTGCAGCATCGATACCCAGGCGCTTCTGGGTGAGGCGCTGACCGTGTTCGACATCTCCGGCGGATGGGCGTGGGTGCAGTTGGCGGCGGATGGCTACGTCGGCTATGTGCGCGAAGAGGCAATCAGGGAAGGCTCGACACTGGCCACGCATGTCGTGGCGGTGCCCCGCAGTTTCGTCTATCCGGGCCCGGACCTGCGCTTTCCGCATCTCAAGGTCCTGTCGATGGGAAGCCGGGTAAGGATTGTGGGAACTGCTGAAACAAGGGCCACGCCCTACGCGCTTCTGGAGGATGGGTCTGCCATCATCACGACGCATTTGCGGCCGGTCAGCGAACTCGCTGCTGAAGACGCAGTGTCCGTGGCCGCCCGGTTTATGGATACGCCCTATCTCTGGGGCGGTCGCTCCGGATTGGGCATTGATTGTTCAGGCCTGGTGCAGATGGCGCTGGCCATGACCGGCAAGTCTGCACCGCGCGATTCCGATCAGCAGGCGGCTGGCCTTGGCGCTGTCATCGACCCGGAAAGCGATGGCTTGCTGCGGGGTGATCTGGTGTTCTGGAAAGGCCATGTCGGCTTTCTCGAGGACCCGGACACGCTGCTTCATGCCTCGGGCGGCACCATGTATGTGACCCGCGAACCGCTTCAGAAAGCCATCGACCGGATTGCCAAACTCTATGGGCTTCCCACGGTTTACCGCAGGCCCTGAGCCGATTTAGTATCCGGCCTTGCGATCAACCAGATTGACCAACGGTTCGCCGCGTTCAAAGGCATCCATCTGCCGGGCCATCGGCTCAATCAGCGAAGTCGGCATCGATGCCGCAGCCGCATGCGGCGTCAGCGTCACCTTGGGGTGGGTCCAGAACGGGCTATCGGGATCGAGCGGTTCCTGTTGAAACACGTCCAGTGTCACCGCTGACAGCATCCCCTCATCAAGGGCTGCGAGAATGTCCGCCTCGTTCTGCAATCCACCGCGTCCGGCATTGATAATCACAGGTGCGCCCAGTGGACCACGCTTGCTCATCCGGCGGAACAGATCGCGATTGAGGATTTCCTGGGTTTCGGGCGTCAGCGGCAACAAGACAACGAAGATGTCGACCGAGGCCAGAAAGGCCTCCAGCCCTTCCTTGCCCGCATGACAGGTGACGCCCTCCATCTGTTTTTGCGTTCTCGACCATCCCGAAACGTTAAAGCCCATGACGCGGAGCTTGGCCGCCGCATCGCGCCCGAGCTCACCCAGCCCCATGATCCCGACGGTGATATCGGCAGCAGCCTTCTGATCGCGATCCTCGTGCCAGACCCGCTCCGCCTGCTGTGCCCGGTAGCGCGGGCCGAGGCGATGGTGGTCAAGTACCTGCCAGACGACGTATTCGCTCATCCGGGTGGTCAGATTGGCAGACACCACGCGCACAATCGGCACGTCGGGCAGGCTGGTGTCGGCAAAGACATGATCTACGCCGGCGCCGAGCGAGAAGATGGCCTTCAGATTCGGCAGCTTCGACAGCAAACCGGCAGGCTGCTTCCAGACAATGGCGTAATCGATGTCGGGATCGGCTTCGCCGTTCGGCTCCAACACCACCGGGCGGTCCGGCGCGGCCTTCCGCAACTCATCGATCCAGACCTGCGGTTCCCACCCGGTGAGCGCAAGCAGCACCCGTCCCTTGCCGTTATTGTCTGTCATGAAATCGCCTATTCGCTGACCACGGCGCTGTCTGCGGCTTCCAGATCGAAGGCCGCTGCCATCAGCGCTTTGGTGTACTCGGTTTCGGGATGATCGAAGATCTTGTCGGCGCTGCCCTGTTCGACCACCTTGCCCGCCCGCATGACGATCACGTCATTGGCCAGCGCCCGCACCACCTTCAGGTCGTGGCTGATGAACAGATAGGCCAGATCATGCCGCTTCTGCAGATCGCGCAGCAGATCCACCACCTGCGCCTGCACGCTCATGTCGAGCGCTGAGGTCGGCTCGTCCAGCATGACAAAGCGCGGCTTGAGCACCATCGCCCGCGCAATCGCGATGCGTTGCCGCTGACCGCCGGAAAACTCGTGCGGATAGCGCCAGCGCGTCGAGGCGTCGAGTCCCACTTCCTCGAGCGCATCGGCGACAAGCTTGTCTCGGTCGCGCGCCGAGACATCGCGGGCATGGATCGCTAGTCCCTCGCCGACGATATCGGCTATCGACATGCGCGGGCTGAGTGATCCGAACGGGTCTTGAAACACCACCTGCATGGAACTGCGCAGCGGCTTCATTTGCTTGAAAGATCGCTCATGCAGCGGCAGCTTGTTGAAATAGATCTCGCCTTCACTGCGAATGAGCCGCATCAGCGCCAGCCCAAGCGTCGTTTTCCCCGAACCTGATTCGCCGACGACACCGAGCGTCTGGCCTGACTTGAGCGACAGCGACAGCCCGTCTACGGCTTTGACGTGGTCAACCGTACGCCTGAGAAAGCCCTGCTTGACCGGAAACCAGACCTTGATGTCCTTGGCCCGCATTACTTCGGGAGCAGCTTCATTGCGCTCCGGTGGGCGGCCCTTGGGTTCGGCGGCTAGCAGATGCTTGGTGTAGGCGTGCTGCGGGTTGGCGAAGATTTCGGCAGTCGGGCCGCTTTCGACGATCCTGCCGTCCGTCATCACGCAGACCCGGTCGGCGAATTTGCGCACAATGCCCAGATCATGGGTGATGAACAACATTGCCATGCCGTGCCGGGTCTTCAGGTCCCGCAGCAATTCAAGGATCTGCGCCTGAACGGTCACATCAAGCGCTGTTGTCGGCTCGTCGGCAATCAGCAGTTCCGGCCGGTTGGCCAGCGCCATGGCGATCATCACCCGTTGCCGCTGTCCGCCCGACAATTGGTGCGGATAGGACGCCAGCCGCGTTTCAGGATCGCGGATGCCGACCTGGGTCAACAGTTCCAGCACCTGCCGCCGGGCCTCGCCCGGCTTGATCAGCTGATGCAGATGCAAGATCTCCGAAATCTGCTTTTCCACCGTCTGCAGCGGATTGAGCGAGGTCATAGGCTCCTGAAAGATCATGGTGATGTCGTTGCCGCGCACCTCCCGGATCTGAGGCTCCGGCGCTGACAGTAGATCCTGCCCCTTGAACAGAATCTCGCCGGAGGGATGGCTTGCGGCGGGGTAGGGCAGCAGCCGCAGCACTGAGAGCGCCGAAACCGATTTGCCGGACCCGGACTCGCCCACCAGCGCCACCGTCTCGCCGCGCTTGATGTCAAACGAGATGTGATCAACCGCCGTCTGGCTTTCACCGGATTGGTGGAACTCAACCGACAGGTCGCGAACCGAGAGCAGTGCCTCGCCGGATTTTTCCGCCAAACTACTCATCGACCCTGCACCACTCATCGGAATGTCTTTCGTGGGTCGAAGGCATCGCGTGTCGCTTCACCGACGAAAATCAGCAGCGACAACATGATAGAGATCGTGAAGAACGCTGTCAGCCCCAGCCAAGGCGCTTGCAGATTGCGTTTGCCCTGGGCGATCAGCTCACCCAGTGAGGCCGAGCCCGGCGGTAGGCCGAAACCGAGGAAATCGAGCGAGGTCAGCGTCGTGATTGAACCCGACAGGATGAATGGCAGGAACGTCAGCGTCGCCACCATGGCGTTGGGCAGCAGATGCCGGAACATGATGGTGCCGTTGCCCACACCCAGAGCCCGGGCCGCGTTGACATACTCGAAATTGCGGGCGCGCAGGAACTCCGCCCGCACGATGCCGACAAACGACACCCACGAAAACAACAGCATGATGCCGAGCAGAATCCAGAACCCCGGCGGCAGCACCGCGGCAATGATTAGCAGGATGTAGAGCACCGGCATGGATGACCAGATCTCGATGAAGCGCTGCATCAAGAGGTCGGTCCATCCGCCGAAATAGCCCTGAACTGCGCCGGCTGCGATGCCGATCAGCGCCGAGAAGATGGTCAGCGTCAGGCCGAACAGCACCGAGATGCGAAAGCCATAGATCATCCGGGCCGTGACATCGCGCGCCTGATCGTCGGTGCCGAGCCAGTTCATGTTGCCAAGCGTACAGCCGGGATCTTCATCCTTCAGCGGGTAAGCCGAGCAACGGGTTTCCTTTTCCAGCATCCAGAAAGGTGCAGTTGGCGCTGAATGCGGAATGTAGGAATTGGCAGTGGTGTAGGAATAGCGGATTGGCGGCCAGATCAGCCAGCCATTGGCCTCGATCTCCTCCTGGATGAACGGATCGCGGTAATCGGTGCGCGCCAGAAACCCGCCGAATTTCTCCTCCGGATAGTCAACCAGCACGGGATAGAGGATCTCACCCTTGTACGATGCCAGGATTGGCCGGTCATTGGCGATCAACTCGGCCAGCAGGCTGGCAATGAACAGGAACAAGAACAACCATAATGACCAGTAGCCGCGCCGGTTGGCCTTGAAGTTGGCCCAGCGCCGTTTGTTGGTCGGCGACAGCCAGCCTGTTGGCCGGCCATTGGCATCATAGGCTTGCGAGTTGCTGGACATCGCCGCGCTCATCCGACATCCCTCTTTTCAAAGTCGATGCGCGGATCAACCCAGGTGTAGACGAGGTCCGAAACCAGGCTGACCACCAATCCCATCAGTGAAAAGATGAACAGGGTGGCAAACACCACCGGATAATCGCGTTTGATGATCGATTCAAAGCCGAGACGGCCCAATCCGTCTAGAGAAAAGATGGTCTCGATCAACAGCGATCCGGAAAAGAAGGCCGAAATGAACGCGCCGGGAAAACCGGCAATGATGATCAGCATCGCATTGCGAAACACATGCCGGTAGAGAACCTGGCTCTCGCTCAGGCCCTTGGCCCGGGCTGTGGTGACGTACTGCTTGCGAATTTCATCGATGAACGAGTTCTTGGTCAGCAGCGTTGTTGTGGCGAAAGCTGCCAGCGACAGAGCGATCAGGGGAAGCGCCAGATGCCAGAAATAGTCGACGATCTTGCCCGGCCAGCTCAGCTCGGCAAAATTGTCCGACGTCAGTCCGCGCAACGGAAACCAGTCGAAGAATGACCCGCCGGCAAACAGAACGATCAGCAGGATACCGAACAGAAAGCCGGGCACTGCATAGGCGATGATGATCAGTCCCGAGGTCCAGACATCGAACCGCGACCCGTCCGTTACCGCCTTCTTGATCCCCAGCGGAATCGAGATGATGTAGGACAGCAGCAAAATCCACACGCCCAGCGAGATCGAAACCGGCATCTTTTCCTTGATGAGATCGATCACGGCGATGCTGCGGAAATAGCTCTCGCCGAAATCGAAGCGGATATAGTCCCACATCATCTTTCCGAACCGCTCCAGTGGCGGCTTGTCGAAACCGAACTGGGCTTCCAGCTTGGCGATAAACTCCGGATCAAGCCCTTGCGCACCGCGATATTGCGATGATCCCGGATCCCCGAAATCCTGCTGGGCGCTGCCAATGGCATCACCTCCGCCGGCAATCCGGTCGATGGCGGAGTCACCCTCGCCAGTCAATTGCGCAATGACCTGCTCGACCGGCCCGCCGGGAGCAAACTGGATCACAGCGAACGAAATCGCCATGATGCCGACAATGGTCGGGATCATCAAAAGCAGGCGTCTGAGAATATAGGCGCCCATCAGGCCGCTTTCCCCTCGGTTGTCGCGCTCTCAGTCGTGGCGCCCTCAGTCCTGGCGATTGGATCGCGCATGGTGATGTGTTTCCTGGTCAATCCTGCGTCCTTCCAGCCGAACAAGGATATGTCGGGCTGATTCGTCTGTGCCCCATACAGAATCGAATGTCGATTTGGGTGCAAGGTCGAAAGCGCCTCAGTTCGCCTGGGTCGACCACCACACGTCCGGAAAGCCGAGCCCGTAATAGGGCAGCTCTTCGGGGTGCGCCAGCGTCTTGGAGTAGGCCACCTTGACCGCATCGCTGTAAAACAGCGGCACCACGTAGTGATGCGCCAGCAGCACCCGGTCCAGCGCTTTGACTGCGGCGGTCTTTTCCTCACGCGTCTGCGCGAAAATCACCATCCGGATCAACTCGTCCACGGCAGGATCAGAGATTCCGGCATAATTACGCGAGCCCTCGCGGTCTACGGAGTCCGACCCCCAGTAACCTGCCTGCTCGTTGCCCGGATTGAGCGATTGCCCCCAGACGTTCCAGATCATGTCGTAGTCGAAACTTCTCACCCGGTTGGTGTATTGCGAGGCGTCAACGGTGCGGATCCGGGCGTCGATGCCGATTTTCTTCAGGCTGGCAATGTAGGGCAGCACAGATCGTTCAAGCGAGGGGCTGGAAAGCAGGATCTCGATTCCGAAATGCTCGCCCGTGCTTGCGTTGACCAGCATTCCGGACTTGAGCTCGTAGCCGGCTTCCTGAAACAGTGTCAGCGCCTGACGCAGATTGGCGCGCGCCTTTTGCGGATCGCCACCCACCGGATTGGTGTAGGGCGTGGTGAAGACCTCTGCGGGAACTTTGTCCTTCAGATTTTCGAGAATTTCCTTCTCGCGTCCTTCGGGCAATCCGGAGGACGCAAGCTCGGTGCCCCAGAAATAGCTGTCGACCCGGGCCAGCGCGTCAAAGGCCAGATTGTGGTTCAAATCTTCAAAATCCAGCACAAAATTCAGCGCGCGGCGCACCCGGACATCCTGGAATTTCTCGCGGCGCATGTTGGGCACCATCGCCTGCATGATGCCGACGGCGCGGAGCGGGTTCTCAATCTTCTCGAGTTTGATGTCACCGGTCTCGACGGCCGGGAAATCATAGGCGGTGGCCCATTTGCTGGCTGAATTCTCCTGCCGGAAATCCACTGTACCGGCACGGAATGCCTCGAACTCAACATTGGCGTCGGTGAAATAGACATACTCGACGGCGCCGAAATTGTTGTGGCCGACATTGACGTTGAGATCCTTGCCCCAATAGTCCTCGCGTCGTTCGTACCGGATCGTCGATCCGGCTTTGAAGGATGCGATCCGGTAGGGGCCAGACCCCATCACCGGTTCAAGCGTGGTGCGGCTGATATCGCGGGTCGTGCCATCCTTGTCCATTCCTTCCCACCAGAGCTTGGGCAGAACCCGGATCTGGCCGAGAATTTGCGGCAATTCCTGATTGTTGTTCTCGTCAAACAGGAACGTCACGTCCCGCTCCCCGGTTTTCTCAGCCGAGACAACATGGGCGTAATAATGGGCCTGAAGCGGGTTGAGTTCCTTGGCCTTGTCGAAACTGAAGACGACATCCTCCGGGGTGACCGGCGTGCCATCGGCCCATCTGGCGTCTGCGCGCAGCCGGAACGTCACCTTCGAGATGTCATCCGGAAACGCGATGCTTTCGGCGAGCAATCCGTAGGATGACGAAACCTCGTCCTCGGACGGTTTCATCAGCGTGTCGAAGACCAGGCTTATACCAACCGCAATTTCACCCTTGGCCAAGACAGGGTTGAAACTGTCGAAGGTGCCTTCTTCCGACAGTTTCAGCGTGCCGCCCTTCGGTGCATCCGGATTGGCATACTCAAATCGCGCAAAGCCCTCAGGGTATTTCGGCGCGTCAATCATCGCTGTGGCGTGCCGCCAGGCAGGCTCCTGGGCCGCACAAACATTGGCCGAGACGAGCAGGCCGGTAAATGCCAGCAGGATGGGGGCGATACGGTTGATCATGTTTGCGGTTCCTCCGTAACCTTGGTCATGCAGCAGACAATAGGTCACTTCTGCAGCACTTGCAGGGCCTGATCACGATTTCTTGCTCAAACAACAAAAAAAGCCGGGCTCGAGGCCCGGCTTTGAGATTCATTTCAGCGAAGATCTTATTCGCTTGGCGCCGGCGTCGTAGCCGCCTCTGCGGCAGGTGCGGCAGCGGCCTCGGTTGCGTCAGGCAGCGGCGCTGGCGTATCGCCCAATGTGCGGAGATAGGCGATCAGGTCTGCCCGCTCTTCGATCTTCTTGACGCCCGCAAAACCCATTGCGGTGCCCTTGATGTATTTTTTCGGTGCAGCCAGAAAATTGCTGAGGTGCTCGTAATCCCAGACCACGGAGCCGCCTTGGGCAAATTCGGTCATCGCCGCAGAATACTTGAAGCCTTCATGTGCAGCGACAGGCCGGTTGACCACGTTCCACAGGCCGGGGCCGACCTTGTTGGCGCTTGCTGCATCGTTGCTGTGGCAGGCTGCGCACTTCTTGAAAACGCCCTCGCCCTTGGCCGGGTCGGCGCTGGCGAGCAGCGGAGCGATCAGTTCAGGCGCAGCTTCTTCCGCTGTCGCCCCGGCATCGCCGCTGGCTTCAGCCACTTCGATCATAAAGCCTTCAGTCTCAGGCTCGGGTGCATCATAAATGCCCTCCGAAACAATCGAAAGAGTCATCACCACAAACAGAATGCCCAGAAAAGCGCCCGCCGCAGAATTGAAATATGAGGAGTTCATGTTCCGTCGCTCCGTTTCGGTTCGGCTTCCCGCCCAGTTTCCTGCAATGTCCGAACCAGTCTTGAAATCGCGCGGAACCTATGTCTTTTGCAAGTTCGTTGCAACACCGTTTGTAACAGTGGCAGTGAGACTTTTTGACACTTGCGCCGCAAGATGAGGGAATGGACGCGCCATGGCAACAGGTTCAGAGCAGACGCTGGTCATAATTCCGGCGCGATTGGCGTCCTCCCGGCTGCCCAACAAGCCGCTTGCCGACATCGCAGGCGAGCCAATGGTGGTCCGGGTGGCGAGGCAGGCGACGCTTGCCGGCATCGGCCGGGTGGCGGTCGCAACTGATTCGCGCGAAATCGCGGAAGTAGTACAGGCAGCGGGTTTTGAAGCGGTGATGACCCGTGAAGATCATCAATCCGGATCCGACAGGGTGTTCGAGGCGGCCACGCTGATGGATCCCGATGCGAAAGCGCAGATCATTCTCAATGTGCAGGGCGATATTCCAGCCATCGAGCCTGAGACCATTCGCCGCTCCGCCTTGCCGCTTGCCGGATCGGATGCAGACCTGGCCACGCTGGCTGTCGAGATTGCCGATGAGGCGGAAAAAACCAATCCGAGCATCGTCAAGGTTATCGGAACGCCGATCGGCGACGGTTTGCTTCGCGCGCTCTACTTTACCCGGGCCACGGCACCTTATGGCGAGGGCCCGTTGTATCATCATATCGGGCTTTACGCCTGGCGCCGCTCGGCGCTCGAGCGGTTTGTGTCACTCAAGCCGTCCACCCTCGAAAAGCGCGAGTCGCTCGAGCAGTTGCGGGCGCTTGAGGATGGCATGCGCATTGATGTGGCGATCGTTGACTCGGTGCCTCTGGGTGTCGATACTCCAGCCGACCTTGAGCGCGCCCGCAAGATCCTGACGCCGAGATAGGCGCATTTCTCACAACGGACAGACCTGATGACCGCATCCACCAACCGCATCGCCTTTCAGGGCGAGTTTGGCGCAAATTCCGACATGGCTTGCCGCGACATGTTTCCTGGCATGGAGCCCTTGCCT
>Ga0209344_10005982_pt1 | contig 10213 bp, 11 predicted proteins | sample Cruoilmetagenom6_FD_187293 | JGI IMG/M metagenome (GOLD analysis project Ga0209344, IMG submission 187293) | Oil polluted marine microbial communities from Coal Oil Point, Santa Barbara, California, USA - Santa Barbara Oil Seep Sample 6 (SPAdes)... | ecosystem: Environmental > Aquatic > Marine...
CGACGCCGTGTTTAATTCAAATCCGGCACATGGGGTGGTTCATTCTTATTCGGTTGGCACGCCCGAACATGTTAATGCAGCCGTTGAGGCAGCAGAGGATGCATTTTGGTCATATGGGTATTCAACCCGCGCGCAGCGTGCAAAATTCTTGAATGCAATCGCTGATGAAATTGAGGCGCGCAGCGACGCGGTGACCGAAATCGGCACATCTGAATCCGGCCTGCCAGAGGCCCGATTGCAAGGGGAGCGTGGACGCACAACCGGGCAGTTGCGCATGTTTGCCGGCCATATACTTGCCGGAAACTATCTGGATCGTCGCCATGATGAGGCGTTACCTGATCGTGCACCCTTGCCCCGTCCTGATCTTAAACTGGTGCAACGCCCTATCGGCCCTGTGGCGGTGTTTGGTGCGTCAAATTTTCCGCTGGCATTTTCCACAGCAGGTGGAGATACCGCCGCTGCCTTGGCTGCCGGGTGCCCGGTAGTGGTTAAGGGGCATTCTGCCCATCCCGGAACCGGTGAAATCATTGCTGAAGCCATACATGCTGCCATCACCAGTTGCGACATGCATCCAGGTGTGTTCAGTCTGATCCAGGGCGGTACGCGCGCCACCGGAACCACTTTGGTGCAACATCCACTGATCAAAGCGGTCGGTTTTACCGGGTCACTTGGTGGGGGCCGGGCGTTGTTTGATCTTTGTGCCGCGCGCGCGGAACCTATCCCGTTCTATGGCGAACTTGGGTCGGTAAATCCGATGTTTCTTTTGCCAGCTGCGTTAAAGGCGCGGGGTGAGGCGATTGCGCAGGGCTGGGCCAATTCACTGACAATGGGCGCGGGACAGTTTTGTACGAATCCTGGCATTTCAGTTCTGGTAGACGGGGCCGATGCTGATGCTTATGTGGCTGCCGCAAGTGACGCGCTGCAAATAATCGGGCCACAGTGCATGTTGACCGATGGCATTGCCGACGCCTACCGGCGAGGTCGCGATCAGATTGCAGCCGCAGCTGGGGTGCAGGATGTGTTGACCTCGGTTTGTGATCTTCGCAATGCCACGCCATACCTATTTGAAACAAATGGGAAAAACTGGTTATCCAATCATGTTCTGGGTGAAGAAGTCTTTGGCCCTTTGGGGTTGGTTGTTCGCGTTGACGATATGGAAGAAATGGCCATGATTGCGCGATCATTGCAGGGTCAGTTAACCTGCACGTTGCACATGGATCGCGGTGATACAGAAGATGCTCGCACTTTGATGCCTATTCTGGAACGCAAGGCCGGGCGGTTGCTGGCTAACGGGTATCCAACAGGTGTTGAGGTTGCAGATGCGATGGTTCATGGCGGGCCATATCCTGCATCAACCAACTTTGGCGCAACTTCAGTGGGTACACTTTCTGTGCGCAGGTTTCTGCGCCCGGTTTGTTACCAGAACATACCTGATGGAATGTTGCCGGAAGACTTGAAATAAATTATCCTAATATCACAGATATTTACGCACCAAAGTTAATACTAGTATAAGCCTGCAAAACATAATCCCAGCAAGTTTTGTATTGGGCATGGTTGTTTTCTGATTCTATTACTAACGCATCCCACTCGGAATGAACCAAACGTAACAATGTTCCTGTTGGGCGTAGGCTGAATTTGACGCTGACATGGGTCTGCTGATTTTCAGGTCGGTGCAGGCGCCAGGTAAATGCAACTCTGCACCCAGGTTCCCAAGCTGTGATAACTCCCCACTGTACAGTTTTGTCATCATACATGGTTTCAAGAATCAGACCGCCCACAAAGGGTTGCATTTGCACGTTCTTAGCAGTTTCACCGGCGTCCGCAGACAGGGAATGTGACCCTGGCGGCCACCATTTTCCAATATGCGCGGTGAACGAGGTAAGTGCTTTTGCAGGTGTAGGTGCGATGGTGAATTTTTTCACGATTGAAACAAGAATTTTAGTAAAATACTTTCAATATGTTACGCGAAAGTGTTCAAAGCGCCACCCCGCAATTCATAAAGATAATTTTGCAATTCACGAACACCCTCCGGAGCCATGTTGTAAACGCGACTTGTTCCTTTGGGTGTGATCTGAAGTAATCCTGCATCAGACAGAATTTTTAAGCGTTGTGAAACAGCAGGGCGACTAATCGGTAAGTTTTGCGCCAATGAGGCCACATTTTGTGGACCTGAGCGCAACTGTTGCAGGATTTCGCGCCGGGTCGGATCAGCCAGCGCCGCAAGTATAATACCGTAAGCCATGCCCTACGGTAAGTCAGAACTTATGCATCAATTTCATACGAGGCCTTGTGGCCCCCGGAACGCGATAATAAGACTCCTGTAAGTATTTTACGCCAGAACGTAATCAGCAGCTTGAGGACGAACATGAAAGACCCGATCGATACCTACATGAATACCCTGGTTCCAATGGTGGTTGAACAGACCAGCCGGGGCGAACGCGCCTACGATATTTTTTCGCGCCTCCTGAAGGAACGGATCATATTTTTGTCAGGCGCAGTGCATGACGGAATGTCATCACTGATCGTGGCGCAGCTTTTGCATCTGGAAGCGGAAAATCCAAAAAAAGAGATTTCGATGTACATCAACAGCCCTGGTGGCGTGGTGACATCCGGCCTGTCGATCTATGACACGATGCAATATATCAAGCCGAAAATCTCAACTCTGGTTGTCGGGCAGGCGGCATCAATGGGGTCTCTTTTGTTGACAGCGGGCACCAAGGGGATGCGGTTTTCGCTGCCCAACAGCCGGGTAATGGTGCATCAGCCTTCTGGTGGGTATCAGGGCCAGGCAACGGATATAATGATCCATGCGCAAGAAACCCAAAAGCTGAAAGACCGGCTGAATGCGATATATGTGAAACATACAGGCCAAAAACTAAAGGTGGTGGAAGCCGCGCTTGAACGTGATAATTTCATGTCAGCAGAAGACGCGAAAGAGTGGGGTTTGATTGACGAAATTGTTGAAAACCGCGCTAAATCTGAAGATGAAGCAAGCTGATTTTCCTGTTATCCGTGATCAACATGCCACAATTGGGCCATTTTGAAGTTGTGTACAGGAATCGGCTGCCCTAGACTTTGGTTTTTGGGGCATCAGTTTGACCGAAAGGTCTTTTTATTCGGCAAGGCAAAGGGCCTAGGGGATTTTGATGGCGAACAATTCCGGCGATAGCAAAAACACGCTTTATTGCTCATTCTGTGGCAAGAGCCAGCATGAGGTGCGCAAACTGATTGCAGGCCCGACCGTGTTCATCTGTGATGAATGTGTCGAATTGTGCATGGATATCATCCGCGAGGAAACCAAATCAGCAGGGCTGAAATCATCCGAAGGTGTACCAACCCCGAAAGAGATTTGCGAAGTTCTGGACGACTATGTAATAGGACAGGCCCATGCAAAACGGGTTTTGTCGGTTGCTGTACACAACCACTATAAGCGGCTGAATCACGCCGAAAAATCTGGCGATATTGAACTGGCAAAATCCAATATCATGCTTATCGGCCCCACCGGTTGTGGCAAGACTCTGCTGGCGCAGACGCTGGCGCGAATTCTGGATGTGCCGTTTACCATGGCTGATGCGACAACTTTGACCGAAGCCGGCTATGTCGGGGAAGATGTTGAAAACATTATCCTGAAGCTGCTTCAGGCTTCTGAGTACAATGTGGAACGAGCGCAGCGCGGCATCGTCTATATTGACGAAGTCGACAAGATAACCAGAAAGTCTGATAACCCATCAATCACCCGCGACGTGTCGGGCGAAGGGGTTCAGCAAGCTTTGCTGAAAATCATGGAAGGCACCGTTGCATCGGTCCCCCCGCAAGGTGGGCGCAAGCACCCCCAGCAGGAATTTTTGCAGGTAGACACGACCAATATCCTGTTCATCTGTGGTGGTGCGTTTTCGGGTCTTGAAAAGATTATTTCGGCGCGCGGTAAAGGTTCGTCAATCGGATTTGGTGCTGATGTAAAAGATAACGACACACGTGGTGTGGGCGAAATGTTCACCGAACTGGAACCCGAAGATTTGCTGAAGTTCGGCCTGATACCAGAATTTGTTGGTCGTTTGCCAGTGATTGCAACGTTGCAGGATCTGGATGAAGACGCGCTGGTAACTATCCTGACCCAACCAAAAAATGCACTGGTTAAGCAATATCAGCGGTTGTTTGAAATTGAAAATGCCAAGCTGACCTTTACTGATGATGCGCTAAAGGCGATCGCCAAACGTGCGATTGATCGAAAAACCGGCGCGCGGGGTCTACGCTCTATCCTGGAAGATATCCTGCTGGATACCATGTTTGATCTTCCCGGGCTGGACAGTGTCGAAGAGGTTGTGGTGAACGAGGAAGCCGCCAGTTCAGAGATCGCACCGCTGATGATCCATTCAAAAGCTAAAAAAGAAGAAGCCAGCGCCGGCTAGGGGCCAGATACAACTTCAGGGCCGCCCAAATAAAATCAGTCATGCTATGCGCGCAATCCGCGCGTTCTTAGTGTATTGCACGCGTTTGCCTCCGGCGGGGATATTTGCTGGATAAAGAACATCATTCTTCTTCTGTTCTTAAATATCCTTGCCGAAGGCATCCCGAGTGTCAGACAATTCGATAGATTCAATCCTTGCGCATAAGGCACCCCAGTCTGACATTGTTTTCGGCTTCAATCGGCACATCTGCGGTGTTGGCTCTAGACCTTGGCGCGGCAATCCGTCATATCATGTCAATATGTAAGCGGAGGCTTTAATGGGCGTTCTAAATTCAATTTTGCGAGTGTTTACCTGGTGGAATAACGGGCGCACACTTGGCACTCAGCTTTACACCTGGCGCAAGGGTGCGCGTGTGGGGGCAGATGATCAGGGCAATGTCTATTATCAGTCCCGTGACGCCGTGCGTCGTTGGGTGATATTTAAAGATGAAATCGAAGCAAGTCGTATTCCGGCCGACTGGCATGGCTGGTTGCATCATACATTTGCCGACCCCCCAACAGATAAGCCACTTGCGCACAAAACCTGGGAAAAACCGCATCAGACTAATTTGACCGGAACCGCGAAAGCATATGCACCTGCGGGTTCTATTCGTCAGGCCAAGCCTGCTGATCGGTCCGATTATGAGGCCTGGCAGCCGGAGTAAACAATCATGTCTGAAAATACGACGGAAGTTGTTGTTGGTGGCGTCGTTCTGGCGACAGCCGTGGGGTTTTTGCTTTATGCAGGGCAGTTGACCGGGCTGACCGGCACTACAGGCGGAAGCAATCCTTTTTTTGCATCTTTTCGATCCGTTGAGGGTGTGTCGGTAGGCACGGATGTACGCATGGCTGGTGTCAAGATCGGCACTGTGACCGCGTTGACTTTGAACCCGCAGACTTTTCGTGCGGATGCGCATTTCACCGTCGCAGATGGCATCGATTTGCCTGATGACAGTGCCGTAATCATTTCATCCGAAGGGTTGCTTGGCGGCACATTTGTTGAACTTCTACCCGGTGGATCACCATTCAATCTGGAACCGGGGGCCGAGATTGAGGATACCCAAAGTTCTGTTAGTCTGATCTCACTACTTTTGAAATTTGTGACCGGAAACGGCGACGACGAAAGCCAATGATGCGACTGGTCTGGGTGGTAATGTCTTGTTGGATATTGGCTGGCGCGCCTGCTGTGTCACAACAGGCCGCTTCAACAGGAACCGGTGCAGTATTGCGGGCGATGGATAAGCTATCCGGTGATGTTGTGGATTTCGAACTTGAAGCCACGCAAACCAAACAGCTGGGGCGCATTCAGGTTTCACTTGGCCAATGCCGTTATCCCGCAGGCAATCCTGCAGGTGATGCATATGCCTATCTTGAAATAATCAATGCTGGGGATAAAATCCCGGTTTTTCAGGGGTGGATGATTGCATCAAGCCCGGCGTTGAATGCGTTGGATCATGCGCGCTATGATGTTTGGGTATTGCGCTGCACCACCCCGTAAGCGGTTTGTTGGCGCGGCAAAGCACGCAGGTCGGCTTGCCCGGAAACGGCCACGGATAACAATCTAAGATAGTCCTGGCGATCAATTTCCAGCCCGCCAAGACTGGCCAGATGCGGCGTAAGGAATTGGGTGTCAAACAAGGTGAACGCGGTTAGGCGCAGGCGATCAACCAGATAGGCAAGGGCGATTTTTGAGGCATCCTTGCGACGCGAAAACATGCTTTCACCAAAAAATGCGGCCCCCAGCGCGACACCATAAACCCCACCTACCAATTCGTTTTGTTCCCAGACTTCCTGAGAATGGGCGTGGCCGGCGAGATGAAGGTTTTGATAAATATCAAAGATGCGCTGGTTGATCCAAGTTTCATCACGTTCAGCGCATCCCGCCACGACGCTGGAAAAATCTGTGTCAAAGCGAATGTCATATTGATCCTTCAGGATGGTCTTTTGCAAAGATCGCGATATGTGAAAACCATCCAGCGGCAAGATACCGCGAAGCTGTGGGTCTACCCAGAAAATTTCTGGATCATCCTGACTATCGGACATTGGAAATATGCCGGATGCATAGGCCCGCAGCAATAATTCTGGTGTTAATTCCGGGTCACGCATAACCGGCTGGCGCGATAAGATTGGACATGGATCAACCCAGATTTTCCTCCAACCACTTTTCCAGCCAGTGGATATTGTAGTCACCAGTATGAATGTCTTCTTCGGCCAACAGCTTGTGGAACAGTGGAATAGTGGTGTCGATGCCATCTACAATCAGTTCACCAAGCGAACGGTTCAAACGCGCCAGCGCTTCCGGACGATCACGGCCATGGACAATTAGTTTGCCAATCAGACTGTCATAATAGGGTGGGATCGAATAGCCATCATAAAGCGCGCTATCCATGCGTACACCAAGCCCGCCGGGGGCGTGATACTGGCTGATCCGACCGGGGCAGGGGGTGAAATCGGGCAGGCGTTCAGCGTTGATGCGCACCTCGATCGCGTGGCCATTAATTTCAAGATCATCCTGACCAAATGACATTGGCAGGTCTTCGGCGACGCGAATTTGTTCGCGAACCAGATCAATGCCGAAAATTGCTTCGGTCACCGGGTGTTCGACCTGCAGGCGGGTATTCATTTCGATGAAATAAAACTCGTCGTCTTCATACAAAAACTCGATCGTGCCAGCACCAGAGTATTTGATGTTGCCAATGGCGTCGGCGCAAATTTTGCCAATTCGTGCGCGCGTATCGGGGTCAATCACCGGGCCGGGGGCTTCTTCAAACACTTTTTGATGGCGCCGTTGCAGCGAACAATCCCGTTCACCCAGATGCACTGCCTTGCCCTTGCCATCACCAAATACCTGAATCTCGATATGACGAGGTTTTTGCAGGTATTTCTCGATATAACATTCGTCGTTACCAAATGCGGCTTTGGCCTCGGCGCCGGCGGTGCGGAACGCCATTTCCATTTCGTCTGCATTCAGCGCAACTTTCATGCCACGCCCACCACCCCCTGCGGTCGCCTTGACGATTACGGGATAGCCGATTTCAGCACCAATTTTTTGTGCCGTTGCAACATCGGGAACGCCACCACCTGATCCGGGTACGCAAGGCACCCCAAGCGCCTTCATCGTATCAATAGCTGATATTTTATCACCCATTATGCGGATATGTTCGGCGGAGGGGCCGATGAACTTTATGTCGTGATCTTCAAGAATCTGCACGAAATTCGCATTTTCAGACAAGAATCCATACCCTGGATGGATCGCTTGCGCGCCGGTAATTTCACAGGCTGATACGATTGCGGGAACTGAAAGATAGCTGTCAGTGCTGGAATTCGGGCCTATGCAGATGGCTTCGTCGGCCATGCGCACATGCATGGCATCGCTGTCTGCGGTGGAATGCACAGCTACAGATTTAATACCCATTTCGCGGCATGCGCGCACAACACGAAGGGCGATTTCGCCGCGATTGGCGATCAGTATTTTGTCGAACATGGGCTGGCCCTATTCGATTATCATCAGAGGCGCACCAAACTCGACAGGATCACTGTCGGCAACAAGGATACGCTTGACGGTTCCGGAATGTGGTGCAGGGATCTGGTTCATGGTTTTCATCGCTTCGATGATCAGCAGGGTGTCACCTTCGCTGACCTTGTCACCAACTTTTACAAACGCGGTAGCACCCGGTTCGGGTGAAAGGTAAACTGTTCCAACCATTGGAGAATTTGCAGCACCGGCGTGACTGGAAGGATCTTCACTTGGCTGCAAATCCGGGGCAGCAGGTGTAGCAGCAGTCGGGGCAGCGTTGGCAACAGGCGCTGCAACAGGCACCTGTACTGCGGCCTGAACCACTTGTTTTTGCTTGCTGACGCGCACATTCATACGATCAGCTTCGCCATATTCACGCTTTACCTCCAGTTCGGTAAGGTCGTTTTCCTGCAGCAGTTCCGCAAGCGCCTTTATAAAAGCGACGTCTGAATTTTGGTTCTGTTTTGCCATGCCATCCTCGAATTGGTTCTTGCGCCTGTCTGAGTGCAGACTTTCAGTGGTTTGTGGGGTTATACGCGACAGAATGTGAGGTGGAAAGCACCAGTCATCAGAAATTTTTTGATTTGCTGAGATGTATTCAGCCAAAAATGCGAAAAATTATTTTACCAATTGATAAAATTTTCAGATGTGGCATTCTCTGTGAAAGAAAAGTTTGTCCAGCGGAGAGCAACCAATGCCCAATAGCCAGATGACACCGGGTGTCGTGGCGCATCGCCTGTCGGGTGACGCGCTGAATGATAATTTCAGCGATTTGCATCCGGCGTTTGATGCGCACGAGGCTGCTGTGGCCGCGGATCGCTGCTATTTCTGCCATGATGCACCTTGTATGACTGCCTGCCCGACAAGCATCGATATTCCGCTTTTCATTCGCCAAATTCAAACAGGCACACCAGAAGCTGCCGGACGTACGATATTTGATCAAAATATCCTGGGTGGTATGTGCGCGCGTGTTTGTCCGACGGAAACCTTGTGCGAAGAAGTCTGTGTTCGCGAAACCGCCGAAGGCAAACCAGTTGAAATCGGTCGTTTGCAGCGGTTCGCCACGGATATTGTGATGGGATCTGGCGCACATCCTTATGCGCGCGGGGCTTCAACAGGAAAAACGGTTGGGGTCGTTGGTGCCGGACCTGCGGGACTGGCTGCCGCGCACCGTTTGGCGATGTTGGGCCATGATGTAACTTTGTATGATAAATCACCCAAAGCAGGTGGGTTAAATGAATTCGGCATTGCCGCCTATAAATCCGCAGGCGGGTTTGCCGGTGCCGAGGTGGACTGGTTGTTGAAAATCGGTGGGATCGATTTGAAACTTGGCAAGGGGCTTGGCGCTGGATTGAACCTTGCTGATCTGAGCGCTGCCCACGACGCAGTATTTCTGGGCGTCGGCTTGGGTGGGGTAAATGCCTTGCGTACGGCCGGTGAGGACAAAGAAAACGTTACCGACGCTGTTGAATTCATCGCAGAACTTCGCCAGTGCAACGATCTGTCTACCCTACCTGTGGGGCGCAATGTGGTGGTGATCGGTGGTGGGATGACAGCCGTTGATGCGGCGGTCCAGTCAAAGCTGCTGGGCGCCGAAACTGTAACCATTGCCTATCGGCGTGGTCGTGATCGCATGGCCGCATCTGAATTTGAACAGGAACTGGCAACGTCAAAGGGCGTGCATATCGTCTACAATGCACAACCCGTCGCAGTTCACGGAAATGGTGCGGTGGCGGAAATTGAGTTGGAATACACCAAAACGGTTGATGGCGCGCTGCAGGGAACAGGTGAAACTTTCCGTCTGAGCGCAGATCAGGTGTTCAAAGCGATTGGGCAAACTCTGGACATTGTGCCTGACGGGCCCAAAAACGCAGGCGGTAAAATCTCCGTGGCCGGGGATGGGCGCACATCTATGGCCGGGGTCTGGGCCGGGGGTGATTGTGCCAGTGGTGGTGATGATCTGACGGTAACAGCAGTGGCCGAAGGGCGTGATGCGGCGATGGATATTCATGAAACACTTATGGCGCAGGGGGCGAAATAATGGCTGATCTATCATCAAATTTTGTTGGAATAAAATCGCCAAACCCGTTTTGGCTGGCGTCTGCCCCGCCAACGGATAAGGAATACAATGTTCGGCGCGCATTCGAGGCCGGTTGGGGCGGGGTTGTCTGGAAAACTCTGGGCGAGGCCGGGCCACCGGTGGTGAACGTCAATGGCCCGCGATATGGCGCAATCTGGGGCGCGGACCG
>Ga0209344_10005983_pt1 | contig 10213 bp, 9 predicted proteins | sample Cruoilmetagenom6_FD_187293 | JGI IMG/M metagenome (GOLD analysis project Ga0209344, IMG submission 187293) | Oil polluted marine microbial communities from Coal Oil Point, Santa Barbara, California, USA - Santa Barbara Oil Seep Sample 6 (SPAdes)... | ecosystem: Environmental > Aquatic > Marine >...
AGATCTGCAACATCGCGGGCCCCGACAGGCCGCGATGGGTGAACAGCAGCGCCTCGTCGAATTGCCCGGTACCAGCCGTGGCGCGCACCGGCAGCGACAGGCCCGACAGGGCAGAGAACCGGCCATCGGTAAAGGTGAAAGGCACCAGCGCGGCCCGCGTCTCTGTCAGGGCAAGGCCGAATTGGCGGGCGATGTCATAGGCCAGCCCGGTTGCCCCCATCTTGGGGATGGATTTGCCCCCCGTGGCCAGCACGAGGTTGCGCGCATGGATCTCGTGCCGCGTGCCGTCACGCTCCAGCGTTGCGGTGAAACGGCTGCCGTCATGGCCGATCTCCACGACGCTGGTTTGCAGCCAGAGCGCGGCCCCGGCGCGCTCCATCTCGGCGCGCAGCATGGCGACGATCTGTTTCGCCGAGTCGTCGCAGAACAGCTGCCCCAGAGTCTTTTCATGCCAGGCGATGCCATGGGCCTCGACCAGCGCGATGAAATCCCATTGACTATAGCGGCTGAGCGCGGATTTGCAGAAATGCGGGTTCTGCGACAGGAAATTTTCCGGCCCGCTGTAAAGATTGGTGAAATTGCACCGCCCGCCACCGGAAATGCGAATTTTCTCTCCGGGCGCGCGGGCGTGATCGATCACCAGCGTGCGCCCGCCGGCATGGGCCGCGCACATCATGCCGGCCGCACCGGCGCCAAGGATCAGGGTATCGAGTTGCATGCGACGCCACTGCCGCAATGCGGGCGTGCGGTCAAGTTGTCGTGAGCGGGTTTGTTGTCAGCCCGCGCGGGATTAGGTTCCATGCTCAACAGAACGCGCAAGGAGCAGGATATGAAAACGCTGGACGCCGGCATGGCTTTTCCGAAACAGACCATTCCGCAGTTGGGAGGTGGCGAACTGACGCTTGGCACGCCGCAGGGCGGACGCGATTGGCAGATGGTGGTGATCTATCGCGGCCTGCACTGTCCGATCTGCAAGAAGTACCTGACAGGGCTCGAAAAACTGCTGCCGCGTTTCCACGACAATGGTATCGATGTCGTCGCGGCCTCTGGCGATCCCGAGGCCAAGGCGCAGGCGATGGCAGAGGAACTGGGCCTGACGGTCCCTGTGGGGTATGATCTGAGCATCGCGCAGATGCGTGACCTTGGCCTCTACATCTCGGATCCGCGCAGCCCGCAGGAAACCGACCGCCCGTTTCCCGAGCCGGGCGTTTTCGTGATCAATGCCGAGGGCAAGCTGCACATCGTCGATGTCTCCAACGCACCGTTCTCGCGGCCCGATCTGGAAGGGTTGGCCGGCGGGCTGGAGTTCATCCGGGGCAATGAATACCCCATCCGCGGCACCCATCAGGGCTGATCACACCGGGGCGCGCGTCAGAGCGCGCTTCCCTCAATCGCCGCTTCCTGCTACGTTGATACACAGACCCCGAAAAGGGGCGTGTATTGAGGCAGTAAGCGGCGGTTGTCATGACGGAAATGGTCTATGGGGCGGTGCCTGTTCGCGATGTCGAGCCGGTTTTGCCGAAATGGTGGCGGACGATCGACAAATGGTCGATCTCCTGTGTGCTCATCCTGTTCGGGATCGGCCTGCTTCTGGGCTTTGCCGCTTCGCCGCCACTGGCGGAAAAAAACGGCTTCGCGCCATTTCACTATGTGCAGCGGCAGGCGTTCTTTGGCGGCGTGGCGATGCTGGCGATGCTGTTTACCTCGATGCTGAGCCCGATGCTGGTGCGGCGTCTGGCAGTGATCGGCTTTCTGATCGCCCTTGTGGCACTGGCGCTGCTGCCGGTGCTGGGCACTGATTTCGGCAAGGGCGCCGTGCGCTGGTACAGCCTCGGCTTTGCCTCTTTCCAACCTTCGGAATTCCTCAAACCCGGCTTCGTGGTTGCCGCGGCCTGGATGATTGCCGCCAGCCGCGAGATCAACGGCCCGCCCGGCCTAAGCTGGTCGTTCCTGATGGCGCTGATGATCGTCGGGCTGCTGGCGCTGCAGCCGGATTTCGGGCAGGCGTCGCTGGTGCTGTTTTCCTGGGGTGTCATGTATTTCGTGGCGGGTGCGCCGATCATGCTGTTGCTGGCGATGGCAGGCGGGGTCATCGTTGTAGGCCAGTTTGCCTATGCCAATTCAGAGCATTTCGCGCGCCGGATCGACGGGTTCCTCAGCCCTGATGTCGATCCCACGACGCAACTGGGTTTTGCCACCAACGCAATCCGCGAGGGCGGGTTTTTCGGCGTCGGTGTCGGCGAGGGTGAGGTGAAGTGGTCACTGCCCGATGCGCATACCGATTTCATCATCGCCGTGGCCGCCGAGGAATACGGGCTGATCCTCGTGCTGGTCATCATCTCGCTCTACACGCTGGTGGTGGTGCGCTCGCTCATGCGGCTGATGCGCGAACGTGATCCGTTCATCCGTCTGGCGGGCACCGGATTGGTTGCTGCCTTCGGCGTGCAGGCGATGATCAACATGGGCGTCGCCGTGCGGTTGCTGCCCGCCAAGGGCATGACATTGCCCTTTGTCAGCTACGGCGGATCTTCGCTCATTGCGGGTGGCCTTGCGCTCGGCATGCTTTTCGCCTTTACCCGCACCCGTCCGCAGGGTGAGATCGGTGATCTCCTGCGGGGCAGGATAAGATGACAGGGCGCATGGTGGGGTGATACCCATCTGTTGAGGGTAGCGATGAGTGAGCGGAAACCACTTCTGTTGATGGCAGCAGGCGGAACGGGGGGGCACATGTTCCCCGCGCAGTCTTTGGCCGAGGTCATGCTGCGCCGCGGCTGGCGGGTCAAGCTGAGCACCGACGCGCGCGGCGCGCGCTACACCGGCGGCTTTCCGCATACGGTCGAGATCGAACAGATCAGCAGCGCGACATTTTCCCGTGGCGGGGTGCTGGCCAAGCTGGCGGCCCCATTCCGGATTGCGTTCGGCGTCGTCGGGGCTGTGTTTCGCATGCTGCGCGACAAGCCCGACGTGGTGATCGGTTTCGGCGGCTATCCCACGATCCCGGCGCTCAGTGCCGCGTTGCTGCTGCGCCGTCCGCGTATGCTGCACGAGCAGAACGGCGTTCTGGGGCGGGTCAACCGGGCCTTTGCCAAGCGGGTGGATCTGGTCGCCTGCGGCACCTGGCCCACGGAATTGCCCGAGGGTGTCGAGGCCGAGCATGTCGGAAACCCGGTGCGCGCCGCAATCCTTGATCGCGCGGGCGCGGGCTATATCCCGCCCGGCGACTACCCGATGTCGATCCTCGTCATCGGCGGCAGTCAGGGCGCGCGCATCCTCAGCGATCTGGTGCCGCCCGCGATTGCCGCCCTGCCGATGGAGATGCTGCGCAACATCCGCGTCAGTCATCAGGCACGCGGCGAGGATCAGGTCCGCGTCGCCACCTATTATGCCGAAAATGGCATCGATGCGGATGTCGAGCCGTTCTTTCGCGATGTCCCGCGCCGGATGAGCGAGGCGCAGTTGGTGATCAGCCGCGCTGGCGCGTCCTCGATCGCCGATATCAGCGTGATCGGTCGGCCCGCGATCGTGATCCCGCTGGCAATCGCCGTGGGCGACCACCAGACCGCCAATGCCCGCCACCTGACAGAGGCCGGTGGCGCCATCCTGATCCCCGAGACAGCGCTGACCCCGGACGCGCTGAGCGCCCAGATTGAAAACGTCCTCAGCCACCCCGAGGGGGCGGCGCAGATGTCCCGGGCGGCCATGAGCTGCGCCATGCCGGACGCATCGACCCGCTTGGCCGACCTGGTTGAGACCCTCGCAGACAAAGGCAAGACCTGACATGAACGCAACAGCCACGAAACTGCCCGGCGATGTCGGCCCCATCCATTTCGTCGGCATTGGCGGCATCGGCATGTCCGGCATCGCCGAGGTCCTGCTGAACCACGGTTACGTTGTTCAGGGCAGCGACCTCAAGCGCACACCGCTGACAGATCGTCTGGCCGAGAAGGGCGCGCTCATATTCGAAGGCCAAAGGGCCGAGAACATCACCGACGCCGAGGTTGTCGTCATCTCGTCGGCGATCAAGCCGGGCAATGCCGAGCTTGATGCCGCGCGCGCCCGTGGCCTGCCCATCGTGCGCCGGGCCGAGATGCTGGCCGAGCTGATGCGCCTGAAATCCAACGTCGCCGTGGCGGGTACTCACGGCAAGACGACCACGACCACGATGGTCGCGGCCCTGTTGGATCACGGCAAGTTCGATCCCACCGTGATCAATGGTGGCATCATCCATGCCTACGGCTCCAACGCGCGGGTGGGGCAGGGCGAATGGATGGTGGTCGAGGCCGACGAGAGCGACGGCACGTTTAACCGGCTGCCCGCAACCATCGCCATCGTGACCAATATCGACCCCGAACACATGGAACACTGGGGCACCGAAGAGGCGCTGCATCAGGGCTTTCTCGATTTCGTGTCCAACATCCCGTTCTACGGCCTCGCGGTCTGCTGCACCGATGACCCGGATGTGCAGACGCTGGTGGGCCGCATCACTGATCGCCGCGTCGTCACCTACGGCTTCAACAAGCAGGCCGATGTGCGCGCGGTCAACCTGCACTACAAGGGCGGGCAGGCCTATTTCGACGTGCAGTTTCAGGCGGAAGGCACGGCGATCGAGAATTGCATGCTGCCGATGCCCGGCGATCACAATGTCAGCAACGCCCTCAGCGCCATCGCCGTCGCCAGCTTTCTGGGTATGCCGGGCGACGAGATCCGCGCAGCACTGGCCGCGTTCGGCGGGGTCAACCGGCGCTTTACCCGCGTCGGCGAGGTGAACGGCGTCACCATTATCGACGATTACGGCCACCACCCGACCGAGATCGCCGCCGTGCTCAAGGCCGCGCGCCACGCCATCGGGCCGGACGATGGCGGCCGCATCATCGCCGTGCACCAGCCGCACCGCTACACCCGGCTGAGCCACCATTTCGAGGATTTCTGCGCCTGCTTCAATGAGGCCGACGTGGTCGCCATCGCACCGGTCTACGCTGCGGGCGAGGACCCGATCGAAGGCGCCAGCCGCGATGATCTGGTGGCAGGGCTGATCCGCCACGGCCACCGCCACGCCCGCGCGCTGCGCGACGAGGACGATCTGCTGCGCCTGGTGCGCGAACAGGCGGGGCCGGGCGATCTGGTCGTCTGCCTCGGGGCCGGTACGATCAGTGCCTGGGCCAATGCGCTCCCCGACCGACTGAAGGAAGGATGAGCCGATGCCGCTGTCTTTGATCCTCGCCTGCATCTGGGCGCTGGTGGCCAATGTGCTGGCAATGCGCCCCAGCCGGGACAAACACTGGCGGCTGGCCTATGGCCTGATAGCGCTTGCCATCCCGATCCTCGGCTATGTCACATGGCAGGTCGGCCCGCTGGCTGGCCTCATCTGCCTTATCGCCGCCATGTCAATGCTGCGCTGGCCGATGGTCTATCTCTGGCGCTGGGTGCGCAGGCAGGGCTGAGCGGGCAGGGTGCAAACCTCCGCAGATCTGGTGCCAGTGTTGTCGCGCCTGCCATGCGCAATGCTGTCGGGGGCCGCAGCGGCCAACGATGACAACCGATTTCCCAAACCAGAGAGTTGCACCTTGCCGAGATGCACGCGAAACCGTACCTCATGCCCATGACTCAGCTTCCCACCCCACGCGGCAAACTCACACCCGATCGCCCGCTTGCAGACCTCACATGGTTGCGCGTCGGCGGCCCTGCGGACTGGCTGTTCCAGCCCGCGGACGAGGACGATCTGGCCGCCTTCCTGCGCGCGCTCGATCCCGCGATCCCGGTCTTTCCGATGGGGGTGGGCAGCAACCTCATCGTGCGCGACGGGGGCTTGCGCGCGGTGGTGATCCGGCTGGGGCGGGGGTTCAACACTATCGAAACCGACGGCGATCATGTGACCGCCGGGGCAGCCGCACTTGATGCGCATGTGGCCAAACGCGCGGCGCAGGCAGGCATCGACCTGACATTCCTGCGCACCATACCGGGCGCCATCGGTGGCGCGGTGCGGATGAACGCGGGCTGCTACGGCACCTACACGGCAGATGCCTTCGTGTCGGCGCGCGCGGTGACGCGGGCGGGCGAGGTGGTGACGCTCACCGCTGATGACCTCGATTTCCGCTACCGCCAGACCGACCTGCCGGAAGGGTGGGTGATCACCCAGGCGGTGCTGCGCGGGCCGATGGGCGACCCGGCGGCGCTTGAAGCGCGGATGACCGAGCAGCTGGCAAAACGCGACGAAACCCAGCCGACCAAGGACCGCACCGCAGGCAGCACGTTCCGAAATCCGGCGGGTTTCAGCAGCACGGGGCAGGCCGACGACACCCATGATCTCAAGGCATGGAAGGTGATCGATGACGCCGGTCTGCGCGGCGCGCGGCGCGGCGGCGCGCAGATGAGCGAGAAACATCCGAACTTCCTCATCAACACCGGAGGCGCCACCGCCGCCGATCTGGAAGGCTTGGGCGAGGATGTGCGAAAAAAGGTTTTTCAAAACAGCGCAATCCAGCTAGAGTGGGAAATCATGAGGGTCGGTGAACCGGCCCCACCAGAGGGCGACACGCCCTGAGCAGAAAAAACAGGGTCGACAACGGCCCGGGACATTGAGGCACCAAGGTGGTTCGTTCGAGCAGAACACCCCCGAAAGTTGCGGTTATATTGGGCGGCCCGTCATCAGAGCATGACGTTTCGCTGTCGACTGGGCGCGAATGCGCCGCCGCACTGCGGGACGAAGGTTATGACGTGGTCGAGCTGCTGGCTGACCGCGATTTGGCCGTTCGGCTGGCCGATCTGAAACCCGACGTCGTCTTCAACGCGCTGCATGGCCGTTGGGGTGAGGACGGTTGCGTTCAGGGCCTGCTGGAATGGATGCAGATCCCCTATACTCATTCCGGCGTTCTGGCCTCGGCCCTTGCGATGGACAAACAGGCGACCAAAGCCGCCTACCGCGCCGCCGGCCTGCCCGTGGCCGACAGCCTGCTGGCCCCGCGTGACGAGGTCCGCCGCCGCCACGTGATGGACCCGCCCTATGTGGTCAAGCCCAACAACGAAGGCTCTTCTGTCGGCGTCTATATCGTCCACGAGGCCGCCAACAGTCCGCCGCAACTGGGCGATGACATGCCGGACGAGGTGATGGTCGAGAGCTATGCGCCGGGCCGCGAACTGACCACCACGGTTGTCGGTGATCGCGCGCTGACCGTCACCGACATCATCACCGATGGCTGGTACGACTATTCCGCAAAATACGAGGTGGGCGGCTCGCGCCACGAAGTGCCCGCTAATATCCCGACCGAAATTTTCGAACTGTGCATGGAGTACGCCCTGCGCGCGCACCGGGCGCTGGGATGCCGGGGCGTCAGCCGGACCGATTTCCGCTGGGACGAGGCGCGCGGTGCGGCGGGCCTGATCCTGCTTGAGACGAACACCCAGCCCGGCATGACCCCGACATCGCTCAGCCCCGAACAGGCGCAGGCGGCTGGCATGTCTTTTGGTGCGCTCTGTCGCTGGATGGTGGAGGACGCTTCATGTCAGAGATGAACAGGCGCGCCGATCCAGCTCCATCGCGATGGTCCTACCGGGTGCACCGCATCATGCTGACACCGCTTTACCGGCGGCTTTTGCGTGTGGGCATACCCTTCAGCGTCTGTTTTCTGGCCGCGGCCAGCTACCTGTCGCAGGCTGATGTGCAGGAAAGCATCTGGCTGACCATCTCCGACCTGCGCAACCAGATTGAATCGCGTCCGGAGTTCACGGTCAGGCTGCTTTCGGTCGAAGGCGCCAGCCCCGGTGTGGCCGAGGCGATCCACGACAGCTTCCCGTATCGTTTGCCCGCCAGTTCCTTTGACATGGAGCTTGACGATGTACGCCGCGCCGTCGAGGCGCTGCCCGCGGTTTCCGCCGCCGCCGTGCGCCTGCGTCAGGGCGGTGTGCTTGAGGTGCAGGTGCAAGAGCGCCAGCCCGCCGCACTTCTGCGCACCCGCGAGGGGCTGAAGGTCATCGATGTCGATGGGGTTGTCATCGACACTGCCCCGTCACGCGCAGCCCGGCCCGATCTGCTGGTGCTGACCGGCGAGGGCGCGGCCGCACATGTGGCCGAGGCGCTCGAGATCAAGCGCGCGGCCGGGCCGCTGCAACTTCGCCTGCGCGGTCTCGTGCGGATGGGCGAACGGCGCTGGGACGTGGTGCTGGACCGCGAGCAGCGCATCCTGCTGCCCGAACAAAACCCGGTCCGCGCGTTGGAGCGCGTGATCGTGTTGAACGAAAGCCAGGAAATGCTGGAGCGCGATATCGCGGCGGTGGACATGCGCCTTGCCGCGCGGCCGACGCTGAGAATGAGGGAACGTGCCGTTGAAGGTTGGTGGCACGTGCGAAACATGGGTGTGGGGACAGAAGAGCAATGATTGAACTATACGAATCCCAACGCGCAATGCGCAACATGCGCCGGGCTGCCATGCAACGCGGTGTCGTGGCGGTGCTGGATGTGGGCACCTCCAAGATTGCCTGCCTCGTGCTGCGCTTTGACGGCACCGATGGTGTGACCGAGACCGACGGCGTCGGCGCAATGGCCGGGCAGGCGGGGTTCCGCGTGATTGGCGCCGCCACCACCCGCTCGCGCGGGGTCCGCTTTGGCGAGATCGAAGCGATGCAGGAAACCGAGCGCGCCATTCGCACCGCCGTGCAGGCCGCACAGAAGATGGCCAACATTCGCGTCGATCACGTGATCGCCTGTTTCTCCGGCGCTCAGCCGCGCAGCTACGGGCTGGCCGGGCAGGTGGAGCTTGAAGGGCATATCGTGACCGAACAGGACGTGAGCCGCGTGCTCAGCGCCTGTGACCTGCCCGATATCGGCAGCGGCCGCGAAGTGCTGCACGCCCAGCCGGTGAATTTCGCGCTCGACCATCGCTCGGGCCTGATCGACCCGCGCGGCCAGATGGGCCAGACGCTGGCCACAGACATGCACATGCTGACCGTGGACAGCATCGCGATCCAGAACCTTGCCTACTGCGTCAAACGCTGCGATCTGGAACTCGCCGGGGTAGCGTCCTCGGCCTATGTCAGCGGCATCTCGTCGCTGGTGGAGGACGAACAGGAACTGGGCGCGGCCTGCATCGATCTGGGGGGCGGCACGTCCGGCATTTCGATCTTCATCAAGAAACACATGATCTATGCGGACTCCGTGCGCATGGGGGGCGATCACGTCACCGGCGACATCTCGATGGGGCTTCAGGTGCCCACCTCCGTCGCCGAGCGGATCAAGACCTTTTATGGCGGCGTCGTCGCCACCGGCATGGATGACCGCGAAATGATCGAGATCGGCGGCGATACCGGCGACTGGGATCATGACCGACGCACCGTCAGCCGCGCCGAACTGATCGGCATCATGCGCCCCCGGGTCGAGGAGATACTGGAGGAAGTGCGCGCGCGCCTCGATGCTGCCGGGTTCGACTGCCTGCCCAGCCAGCAGATCGTGCTGACCGGCGGCGGTAGCCAAATCCCCGGCCTTGACGGGCTCGCCAGCCGCATTCTGGGCCAACAGGTGCGCCTGGGACGGCCCTTGCGCGTGCACGGGTTGCCGCAGGCCGCGACCGGCGCGGGCTTTGCCAGCTCAGTGGGCATGTGCCTCTTTGCGGCCAATCCGCAGGACGAATGGTGGGACTTCGAACTGCCGGTCGACCGTTATCCGGCACGCTCGCTGAAACGGGCGGTCAAATGGTTCCGAGACAACTGGTGATTGTCGCCCATTTGGGGGCAAACGTTTCCAGCTCTCGCTACTGTTGACGGATCTTCTCCAGTTAACAAGCTTTTCGGCTTTTTTATTGACCCGTTGGTGTTGATACGTCAGGTCATCAGGACTGGCGAAATGCCAAGAATTACACGGGCAATATATAGAATTGGAAACTTTGATGCACCTACGAGTAAAACGAGGGCCATTGAACCGGATCGCCGCCGCAGTTATCGTGCTCGCGGGAACTGTAAGCGGAGCATCCGCTGGTAGTGTGGATCTATTCGATCTTGCGGGCAATTTCGATCAGAGCAGTTTTGGATCTAACGGCGGTTCAACGCAGTATGCGCAGACTGTTATTGCTGATGGAGACTTTTGGTCGGATTTGTCCGTCAGATTGACGAACCTCCCCGGGAATGTGGGCGGTACTTTCAGCCTTGATATCTATGGGGTTCGTAATGCCAGTCTTCCCGGTACAGGCTGGGCACCTGATGCCAATAACCAGCTTTTCACGACAAT
>Ga0209344_10005986_pt1 | contig 10211 bp, 10 predicted proteins | sample Cruoilmetagenom6_FD_187293 | JGI IMG/M metagenome (GOLD analysis project Ga0209344, IMG submission 187293) | Oil polluted marine microbial communities from Coal Oil Point, Santa Barbara, California, USA - Santa Barbara Oil Seep Sample 6 (SPAdes)... | ecosystem: Environmental > Aquatic > Marine...
AGACGCGTAGGCGCATGCGATCCTTTGCGCGCACATCGGCGATGCCGATATTGGCGCGCTCGGGGAACAACTTGTGGTGCTCGAGCTTGGGCCCCAGCCGTTCAAGATCGATCGCCGCGGCGTCCTCGACGAAGAAGACCGCGTGGGGGTTGCCGATATTCACACCGACCGGATCGCTCAGTGCGCCCTCGGAAATCCCCAGATGCAACGTGTCGGCGGCCTCGCTCAACGGAATGTCCCGCCACTCGGTTTTCGCCAGCCCCATATCGACGCATATTTCGCCGTTTGGTCTACAGTCGGCGTCGAGTACCCCGTGCCCGGTTTCGAGCGCCAGATGCTCGGCTCCCGTCTCGCCCATCAGCAGCGACGCCACGCAGCGCGTGCCGTTGCCGCAGGCCGCCGATGTGCCGCCGTCGGGATTGAAGAAGACAAGCTCGGCATCGGCCAGCCCGGTCGTGGACTCGCCGATGACGATGACCTGATCGCAGCCGATGCCGGTATGTCGGTCGGCCACGGCGCGCGCCAGCGCCGGCGTCACCGCGCTGCCATTGACCCGCCGGTCGAGGACGACGAAATCGTTCCCCAGCCCGTGCATCTTGATGAAATTCCGGTCCGTCATGACCGGGATATATGGGCCCAAAGCGAAGTTATTCCAAGAAAATTGGGCGATACCAGGCGGTGTGCTATCGATACAAGGCTATCGATACAAGGCGTTGAACCGGGTATCCGGTCCTGTCCATGGGGGAGGCAAGAGGTCCGTGTCGGAGGGTCAATCGAACAGCAGCGCCACGCTCCATCCTTTCTTTGAACATCTGGTGCGGCCTTCGTCGTCGAACCATTGGTTCATCGCGCCGGACTGGTTCCCCGGGCTCCCGGATGAGACGGCGCCCGAATACACGGTTCCGGTCGAGCGCCTGCGGGCCGTCTTCGACGAGGCCATCGGCTCCCTCAAAGGCGTGCGCGTAAAAAAACGCGATGGCGCGCTGACCCACTACATTGCGCAGACAGCGATCTTCCACTTCAAGGACGATATCCGCGTCCAGTTTCTGCCTTTAAGTCCCGAAACATCCAGCCTGGCGGCGTATTCGGCGTCCCGCATCGGCTTTGGGGATCTCGGGGCGAACCGAAAGCGCCTGCGGCATTGGCTGGGTTTGCTCGGCGACAGGCTCGCATAGCCGGTTAGCCGCCCTTGACATAAGCCCAGGCCAACCATAGCTTTGCGCTGTCTTTTCCGGATCGCCAGACCCGTGATCCGCTCCCAAGGGGGTCCGCTCGTCCGCGAGTTTCGCGCACGGGCGTTTTTGCCGTTTGGCTCCCTGATGAACGAGGTATGTGGGCGTGTTTGAAAGTCTGACCGGCCGCCTCGGCGACATCTTCGATCGCCTGACCAAGCGCGGCGCGCTCTCCGAAGAGGATGTCGGCGAGGCGTTGCGCGAGGTGCGCGTGGCGCTGCTCGAAGCCGACGTCGCGCTGCCGGTGGTCAAGGACTTCATCGACAAGGTCAGGGAACGCGCCGTCGGCCACGAGGTGACCAAAAGCGTCGCCCCGGGCCAGCAGGTCGTCAAAATCGTCCACGACACCCTCGTCGAGACGCTCGGCGAGGGCGAGGAAATCAATCTCAAGGCCAGCCCGCCGGTGCCGATCCTGATGGTCGGCCTGCAGGGCTCGGGCAAGACGACCAGTTCGGCCAAGCTCGCGGTGTGGCTGACCAAGCGCGAGCGCAAGAAAGTCCTGATGGCCTCGCTCGATACGCGCCGCCCGGCGGCGATGGAGCAGCTCGCCCAGCTTGGCGTGCAGACCGGCGTGCCGACCCTGCCTGTGGTTCCCGGCGAGCCGCCGGTGGCGATCGGCAAGCGCGCGATACGAACGGCAAAACTTGAAGGCTACGACGTCGTCATCCTCGATACCGGCGGACGTCTGGCAATCGACCAGGAACTGATGAAAGAAGTCGCCGACGTCAGCAAGGCGGTCGATCCGGCCGAAACCCTGCTGGTCGCCGACGCCATGACCGGCCAGGACGCGGTCACCATCGCGACCGAGTTCCGCGAGAAGGTTGGCATCACCGGCATTGTCTTGACGCGGGTCGATGGCGATGCGCGCGGCGGCGCGGCTTTGTCGATGCGGATGGTCGCGGGCTGTCCGATCAAGCTGATCGGCGTCGGCGAGAAGGTCGACGCGCTGGAGGCTTTCCATCCCGACCGCATCGCCGGGCGCATCCTCGGCATGGGCGACGTTGTCTCCCTGGTCGAGAAGGCTTCGGAGACTATCGAGCAGGAAGAAGCCGAGGCGCTGGCCAAGAAGATCGAGAAGGGCCGCTTCGACCTCGATGATCTGCTCAAGCAGTTGCGTCAGTTGAAGAAGATGGGCGGGCTCGACGGGTTGATGTCGCTGCTGCCCGGCGTCGGCAAGATGAAGAAGCAGATGGCCCAGGCCAATATCGACCCCAACCTGATTAAGCGCCAGGAGGCGATCATCCTGTCGATGACGCCCAGCGAGCGGCGCAACCCCAAGATTATTCACGCTTCGCGCAAGCAGCGCGTCGCCAGGGGATCGGGCACGACTGTCCAGGAGATCAACAAGCTGCTCAAGCAGTGGATGGAAATGTCGAGGATGATGAAGCGCGTCTCTAAGATGTCCAAGAAGGGCAAAATGCCGGGCGGCTTTCCGCCGGATGGTCTGCCCCCCGGTGGCATGCCGCCGGGAGGATTGCCGCCGGGCTTCCCGCAGCGCTGATCGCACGAACGGAATTCGAGAAACAAGGTTCAAAGAAACAAGGTTCAAGGAGAGAAATCGCAAATGTCGTTGAAAATACGCATGACAAGGGGTGGGGCGAAAAAGCGACCCTATTACCGTATCGTCGTTGCCGACTCGCGCAAACCGCGCGACGGCCGGTTCATCGAAAAGGTCGGCTCGTACAATCCGATGGTCGCCAAGGACCATCCGGACCGGGTCAAGCTCGACGGCGACCGGATAAAGTACTGGCTCGGCGTAGGCGCCCAGCCCTCGGATCGGGTCGCGCGCTTTCTCGGCGACGCCAAGCTCGCCCCGAAACCGAAATTCCCCGAGCAGACCAAGCAACACCTGCCCCGCGCCCGCACCCTCGAGAAGCTGAAGGAAGCCGAGGACAAAAAGGCCGCCGCCGCCGAAGCTGCCGCTTCAGCACCCCCGCCGGCCGAGGAAGCGCCGGCTGAGGAAGCTGCGCCGGTTGAGGCACCGGTGGAGGAGGCAGCGCCGGCCGAGGAAGCTCCGGCGGCGGAAGCGCCCGCCGAAGAGGCTCCTGCCGAGGCCGCCGCTGAGGCCCCTGCCGAGGAGGCCCCGGCTGTCGAAGCTCCTGCCGAAGCTCCCGCTGAGGAAGCGGCTGCCGAGGCAACCGAAGACAAGCCGGCCACGGACCAAAAGGACGAGAAAAGCGAGTAGCGTTGAGCAGCGACGGCGTTCGGGCCGATCAGAGGCGCGGGCAGGCAATGCCGGCGAAATCTGAGCGGGTCTGCGTCGGGGCCTTTGCCGGGGCGCAGGGCGTGCGCGGCGGGGTGAGGATCAAACCCTTCACCGCCGAGCCCGACAGCGTTGCGGCCTACGGCCCGGTGACGGACGAGAGCGGAAATCGCCGCTTCGAGTTGCGCATCACCGGTCACAGCCGTGGCATGCCGGTCGTCAAAGTAAAGGGCGTTGAGGATCGCGATGCGGCCGAGGCGCTCAAGGGAACGAGGCTCTATGTCGAGCGCTCCGTGTTGCCGGAAACCGAAGAGAACGAGTACTACCATGCCGATCTTATCGGACTTCAAGCACAGGATACCGACGGGCAACAGCTCGGCGCGGTCGTTGCCGTGCATGAATACGGCGCCGGCGACATCCTCGAAATCGAACGCGATGGCGGACGCACGGATATGGTCCCGTTTACGCTTGCCTGCGTTCCCACGGTCGATATCGCGGGCGGGCGCATCGTCGTCGATCCTCCGGCGGGCTCGCTCGAGGAAGTTCTCGATGAACCGGACAACTGAGCGCATGGGAACCCGCTGATGGCTTCCAAGTCCCATAACCCGCGCCCGGCGCCCTGGACCGCGACGGTGCTCACGCTGTTCCCCGAGATGTTTCCCGGGCCCCTCGGCCTGTCGCTCTCCGGCAAGGCGTTGCAGGCCGGTCTGTGGGCGCTGAATCCCGTGGACATCCGCGACTTTGCGCGCGATAAACACGGCTCGGTGGACGATACGCCTTTCGGCGGCGGGCCGGGCATGGTCATGCGGCCGGACGTGGTCGATGCGGCGCTGCAGTCCGTGGCCGACATGCCAGGGCCGGTGGTCTATCTGACGCCGCGCGGCCGGCGGCTCGATCAGGCTGCGGTCGCGGCCTTCGCGGCGGCACCGGGTGTGACGCTGTTGTGCGGCCGCTACGAGGGGGTGGACGAGCGCGTCATTGGGGCGCGAAGCCTCGATGAGGTCAGCCTCGGCGACTTCGTGCTGTCTAGCGGCGAGCCGGCGGCGATGGCGCTGCTCGATGCGACGGTCCGGCTGCTGCCCGGCGTGATCGGCGATACCGAGTCGTTGGGCGAGGAGAGTTTCGAAGGGGGATTGCTCGAATACCCCCACTACACAAGGCCCCAGGAATGGCAGGGCCTGCCGGTGCCTGAAGTTTTGGTCTCCGGCCACCATGAGAACATACGCGCCTGGCGTTTATCCCAGGCCGAGGAAATCACCCGCCACCGCAGGCCCGACCTTTGGTCGGCCTATCGCGCGGCCAGAAACCAGGAAGCTGGATAAGTAGCCAGAAAAGTAAAAGGATCTATGAGATGAACATCATTCAGACAATCGAGAGCGAGCAGATCGCCAAGCTGACCGGCGGCAAGCCCGTTCCCCAGTTCGACGCGGGCGACACGGTGCGGGTCATGGTCAAGGTGGTTGAAGGCACCCGCGAGCGCATCCAGGCCTTCGAGGGGGTCTGCATCGCGCGCAAGAATGCCGGGATCAATTCCTCCTTCACCGTACGCAAGCTGTCTTACGGCGAGGGGGTCGAGCGCGTCTTCCCGCTCTACAGCCCACGTATCGAGGAAATCGAGATCATGCGGCGGGGCAAGGTGCGCCGGGCCAAGCTCTACTATCTGCGCGGACGCACCGGTAAGGCGGCGCGGATCATTGAGCGCACCACCGGTCGCGGCGTGAAGAAGCCGGGCGCGGCGGCCACGGCTGGCGAAAAGACCGAAACCCGGACGGCGAAAACCAAGAAGGCAAAGGCGGCAAAGGCCGTGGCCAAGGCCGAGGCGAAAGCCGCGCCAAAGGCCAAAAAGGAAAAGAAAGAAGAGAAGGCGGACTGACCGACTTCTGCTGCCGGCCATTGCTGTCGTGCGGCCTCGTCGTTGCCGCGTCTAGGTCGCTTCAGTCAGGCGCGGCACGCTCTTCTCGTTGATCGGGAAGTGGACGATGGCGGCGAGGATGCCGAGCCCGACCGACAGCCACCAGACCACGTCGTAGGATCCTGTGGCGTCGTAGAGCTTGCCGCCGAGCCAGACGCCCAGGAACGCGCCGACCTGGTGGCTGAGGAAGACGAAACCGAACAGCATTCCCATATAGCGCGGCCCGAAGACCTGCGCGACGATGCCGGAGGTCAGCGGCACGGTCGATAACCACAACAGTCCCATGAAACTGGCGAAAACCAATGTGGTCGTTACCGTTGGCGGAACCAGCACGTAGATGGCGATGATCACCGCGCGGCTCGTATAGAGCAGGCTCAGCAGGTACTTCTTGCTGAACGTACCGCCCAGTACGCCCGAATAGTAAGCGCCGATAATGTTGAAAAGCCCGACAAACGCGATCGCCCAGGCGCCGATGCTGGCCTCCATGCCGAGGTCGGTGATGTAGGCCGGCAGGTGAACCTGGATGAAGGCGACATGGAAGCCGCAGACGAAAAACCCGGCGACCAGCAACCAGTAGCCCCGGTGCCGGCTGGCCTCGCGGATAGCGGCGGTCAGCGATTGATCGGGACCGGCGCCGGTATATTCGGCCTTGCCCGCCAGGGCCATGGCCAGGGGGATCACCAGCAGTGGGAACAGGCTGAGCACGATCAGGGCGTTCTGCCAGCCGAGTTCGGTCAGGAGAAGCTGGCTGACCGGCACCAGCAGGAACTGTCCCATCGAGCCGGCGGCGGTGCCGATGCCGAGCGCCCGCGAGCGTTTTTCCTCCGGCACCATGCGTCCGAAGGCGGCCAGCACGATGGCGAAGGACGCGCCCGACAGGGCCAGACCGACCATCACGCCGGCGGAGAGGTGAAGCATCAACGGCGTTGGCGAATAAGCCATCAAAGCAACGCCGCAAGTGTAGAGCGCGCCGCCGGCGGCGAGCACCCGCGCGCTGCCGTAGCGATCGGCCAGTGCGCCGGCAAAGGGCTGGCCCATGCCCCAGACGAGGTTCTGGATGGCCATGGACAGCGCGAAAACCTCGCGCCCCCAGCCGAATTTTGCCGACATCGGCTCGAGCCACAGCCCGAACCCGGCGCGGGTGCCGAAGCTGAGGACGGCGATCAGACAGCCGGCCAGGATGATCACCGTCGGCGTGCGCCAAGTCTTCATAGTATCGGACAAGAACCGCCCCTTCATTCCGCGAGCATAAAGTTCATAGTACTATAAACCCACGCGGCCAACCATTGCCCGAACGGCCCATGGTCAACCTGGCGCCGCGCATATCTGCTCCGCGCCGGTTGCACGGTTGTGTTTGCGCGGTTGTCTTTGCACGGAGGCGTTCGCCGCCTGCTTTTACGTGCTTCGTCTCCGGCAACGGACTATAGAAGGCCGGTTACTCCTGAATCCGGCATTACTCGAATTGGAACCCTGACGATGAATGACAAGGCCGCCCCTGCCATTCCCTCGGCTTCGATCCTGCTCGTTCGCGACGGGGTATCGGCGCTCGAGGTCTTTATGGTGGTGCGCCACAAGGAGATCGAATTCGCCTCCGGCGCATCGGTGTTTCCCGGCGGCCGGGTCGCCGCATCGGACCGCGAGGAAGCTTTGCGCGGCCATTGCGACGGCGCGGACGGGCTCGATGGCGAAGCGTTGGCCATGCGCGCGGCGGCGCTCCGCGAATGTTTCGAGGAAAGCGGCGTGCTGCTGGCACGAAGTGGCGACGGAGCGATGCTCACCGGCGCGGCGCTTTCCGGGCTGGATCATTATCGGCAGTCGCTGGAGCGCGATGAGCTTGGCCTCGCTGAAATGCTCGGCGCGCACGGACTGACGCTTGCCTGCGATGCGTTGGTCCCTTTCAGCCATTGGATCACCCCCGAATTTGCGCCCAAGCGCTTCAACACTCTGTTCTTTCTCGCCGCCGCGCCGCACGGCCAGGAGCCACGGCACGATGGCTCAGAGGCGGTCGATTCGATATGGCTTACGCCTGAAAAAGCGCTCGCCGAGGCCAACGCCGGCAGCCGCTCCCTGGTTCTGGCGACGCGCATGAACCTGATGCGCCTGGCCGAGCAGAATAACGTGGCGGCGGCGCTCGACGCGGCCGCCGCGCGAACGATCAAGGCCATACAGCCCATCGTCAAGAAGCGGCCCGAAGGTATGTTCGTGTGCATCCCCGAGGAAGCCGGTTACGCGCTGACGGAAATTCCCGCTAAGGTCGCCCGCGGCGGCGCCTGGCTTGAGGCGAGGTAGATTCGCCGATTGATCAAACCGGGCCGAGGCGCTAACTCTTTGCTTCCACCTCCTAGGCTTCCAGGCTTGCCGAAGCCACGATACCAGCCCAATTTAGTAACGACACCACCGAGGAACGTTTCTGCATGACCAAGCCACGCACGCTGTTCGACAAAATCTGGGAGAACCACCTGATCGAGCAGCAGGAGGACGGTACCTGCCTCATCTATATCGACCGCCACCTGGTCCACGAAGTCACCAGCCCGCAGGCGTTCGAGGGGCTGCGCATGGCGAAACGCAGTGTGAGGAACGTCGGCGCGACCCTCGCGGTCGCCGACCACAACGTGCCCACCACCGACCGCTCCAAGGGCATCGAAGACGAAGATTCGCGCTTGCAGATCGAGGCACTGAGTAGCGCTTGCAAGGAATTCGGGATTACCCTTTACGACATGGACGACAACCGCCAGGGCATCGTTCATATCATCGGCCCCGAGCAGGGCTTTACCCTGCCTGGAACGACCCTCGTCTGTGGCGATTCGCATACCGCGACGCACGGCGCGCTGGGAGCGCTGGCCTTCGGCATCGGCACCTCCGAGGTCGAGCACGTGCTAGCCACTCAAACGCTTCTGATGCGGCGCCTGAAGAATATGCGGATCAATGTCGAAGGCGCGCTTGGTTTCGGCGTGTCGGCCAAGGATCTGATCCTCGCCATCATCGGCCAGATCGGCACCGCCGGCGGCAACGGTCATGTCATAGAATATGCCGGCAAGGCAGTGCGCGATTTGTCGATGGAAGGGCGCATGACGGTCTGCAATATGTCGATCGAGGCCGGCGCCCGGGCCGGGCTGATCGCACCCGACGAGGTCACTTTCGACTACGTCAGGGGCCGCCCCATGGCGCCCAAGGCCGGCGCTTTCGAGCTGGCGGTCGCCGACTGGCGCACGCTGCCCTCCGATGAGGGCGCGACCTACGATCGCGAGGTCACGATGGACGCCAGCGGCATTGCGCCGCAGGTCACCTGGGGAACCAGCCCCGAGGATGTGCTGCCGATCACCGCCAAGGTTCCCGATCCGGCAAGCGAAGCCGATAAGGGCAAACGCGAGGCCATGCAGCGCTCGCTAGACTATATCGGGCTGGCGCCGGGCACCGAATTAACGGGTGTAGGTGTCGACAGGGTGTTCATCGGTTCCTGCACGAACGGGCGTATCGAGGACCTGCGCGCGGCGGCCGAGGTCGCCAAGGGGCGGCACGTCTCCAGCAGCGTCCACGCGATGGTCGTGCCGGGCTCGGGCCTGGTCAAGGCGCAGGCCGAGGAAGAAGGGCTCGATGCGATCTTTACCGAGGCCGGCTTCGACTGGCGCGAGCCGGGATGCTCTATGTGCCTGGCGATGAACGCCGACCGGCTGGAGCCGGGCGAGCGCTGCGCCTCGACATCGAACCGCAATTTCGAGGGACGTCAGGGACGCGGCGGGCGCACCCATCTGGTGAGCCCGGCTATGGCCGCGGCGGCAGCCGTTTCCGGGAAGCTCGCCGACGTACGCGAACTTGCGTAAACGAAGACGTGCGGGAGCTTGCGTAGACTGACTGGAACGCGCGTGCTGTCGGGCTGAGAAAGCTAACCAACCAGCTCGGGATGCTCGCGCAGGACCGGCGTTGTGATCTGGATCATCTTGCGTCCCGCCGCGAAGAGATCATTGACTGTTAATTTTTGAGAACCCATCCGCAACGGCTCGTCGCCGCGCACGGTGGCCTGCTCGAAGCGTACCCATTCGCCCTTCATATGGATGAACGTGCCGCCAGTGGATTCAAGGTCGGTTACGTCGTAGAGCCCGTCTGGACGGCTGGTGACTTCCGCGTGCCGCCGCGAGACGGTGAGGTTCTCCAGGACGACATCGTTGCCGCTCGAGCGGCCGACATTAATATGGTCCATACTGCATCACCTCTGTCGAAACGGTCTCCCTGACCGGATGCAGCCAGAAATACGCCGAAACAGCTTATGAATGCCTAACACTAGTTAAGATTTTAGGTGTTTCCGTGGCGCGACAGCGGCAAGAATTTGCGCTCATATTGGCGGAAATATGGTGATTTTCTCGTGGTTTAGTCGTTGGCGTCGGGTTTGCCGCCGCGATCGCGAAGGATGCCCGGGATAAGAAATGCATCGACGACCAGCCACACCAGGAGGCCGGTGAGCACGCCGACGCCCAGAAGGGCCAATATTGTGGCGATCACCTCCTCGAACAGGGCGCCGACGAATACCGCCACCGGCACGGCTCCGGCAATCAGGAGGGCGGCTTGGGCAACGCCCGTGCCGATCGAGCGAAGATAGAAGCGGTGGGCGCCGAAGCCGCCAAGGAATAAGAGCAACAGATAAGCGACGAGTAGAGAATTCGGCGCCGCACCGGCGGGTGCGGCAACGGGCTTGGGAGCGGGATCCGCCGGGGCCGGAATTTTGGCGGGAGTGGACTTGTCAGGCGTTGGATCGGCGCCTTGTGCCGTGGGCTCTGGACGGGCCCTCGCGGCGCGGGCTGCGGGGCCGCGCTTTGCCTCGGAAGTTAGGCGGCGTGTCGGTAGTTCCACGGTTTTCTGTTCGCTTTTC
>Ga0209344_10005987_pt1 | contig 10209 bp, 8 predicted proteins | sample Cruoilmetagenom6_FD_187293 | JGI IMG/M metagenome (GOLD analysis project Ga0209344, IMG submission 187293) | Oil polluted marine microbial communities from Coal Oil Point, Santa Barbara, California, USA - Santa Barbara Oil Seep Sample 6 (SPAdes)... | ecosystem: Environmental > Aquatic > Marine >...
GGGATCATCATCACCGCGATCAATATCGCCGGCGGCTTCGCGGTCGGCACCGTCGAGAGAGGCTGGCCCGCGGGGCAATCCGCGGAGGTCTTTACCCGCCTGACGATCGGCGACGGTCTGACCTCGCAGGTGCCCAGTTTTATCATCTCGATGGCCGCCGCGCTGATTGTGACGCGCTCGGGCGATAAGAACAACCTCGGGTCCGAGCTGACCTCGCAGCTGACCTCACAGCCCATCGGGATGATGATCACCGCGGGGTTCTTGGCGGCTCTGGCGTTCACGCCACTGCCCACGATCCCGCTGCTGGTCACGGCCATGGCCATCGCGGGCATCGCCTACGGCATGATGCGCTCGACCAAGACCCGCGCCAAGCACATCATGGACGAGCAGCTCGCCCAGGCCGAAGCACCGACGATGGAACCGGCCCCCGTTGAGGACCTGCTCAAGATCGATGTGCTCGAACTCGAGGTGGGCTACGGCATCGTCGCGCTCATCGATACCGCCCAGGGCGGGGATCTGCTCGATCGGATCAGTGCTGTTCGCAGGCAGCTGGCGGTTGAGCTCGGGCTGGTGATGCCCCCGGTGCGGATCCGCGACAACATGCAGCTGGCGCCCAGCGAGTACCGCGTCAAAATCCGTGGCAACACCGTCGCGTCGGGCGCGGTCGAGCAGTCCAAGCTCATGGCGATGGATTCGGGGATGGTGACCGATCCGATCGAGGGCATCCCGACCAAGGAGCCGGCGTTTGGGCTCGATGCGATCTGGATCGAGCCGCAGATGCGCTCGCGGGCCGAGATGCTCAACTACACGGTCGTCGATCCAACGAGTGTGCTTGCCACGCACATCACCGAGATCGTCAAGGCGTACGCCGACGAGTTGCTCACCCGCGAGGAGGTCAACAACCTGCTCGAAGGGCTCAAGGAGAAGGCCGCCAAGCTGGTCGAGGAGACCGTGCCCGGGATCATCAAGACCGGCGAGCTGCAAAAGGTACTTCAGTCGCTGCTTCGTGAGCGCGTGCCCATCCGGGATATGGAGTCGATCCTGGAGACCCTGGCCGACTGGGGCACCAAGACCAAGGACCTCGATGTGCTCGTCGAGTATGTCCGCAATGGGCTCCGCCGGACGATCTGCTCGATGTACGCGACGACGGATCTGCAGGGCGACCTGACGATGCTGTGCGTGACGCTCGATCCGGGGCTCGAAGACCAGATCAACTCGTATATAGATCGCGGCGGGCAGGGCACGACGCTCAACATGCCGGCACGGATTGCGCGGGACATCGCGACGAAGATTTCCGATGGGCTCAATGCCGTGGGCGCTCGCGGGGGGATGCCCGTGGTGATCGCCTCGCCTCAGGTTCGCAATGCGGTCTGGCAGATCATCGAGCCCCATGTGCCTGTTGTAGCAGTACTTGGGTACAACGAGATCGTGCCGGGGATCAATGTGGAATCGGTCGCGTTGATCGCGCCCATCGGGCAAGAGCCCGCCGGGGCGGCTGCCCAGTCTCAACAAGCGTCGCCTCAGGTCGTTGCCTGAGCGCACTGATTGCATGCTTGCGTGCTGATCTGTGCGCCCTTGGGGTGGTGCACAGCGATCGAATCGTGTACAGTGCGTGCGTCAGATTCCGTGCTCTGGGATGAGTTCAGGGTGATGTGCTGGGTGTTCTCCCTGATTGAGGGCCCCGCGATCGCCCCCCGTGCGTCGGCTTGATGATGGTTCGCCCACGCTGTGGGCCTTTTTCGACCGCTTGCAACGCACGCCAGGACGGCTCCATGAAACTCAAAACATACACCGCAGATACGATGGCCCAAGCACTCGCCCAAGTCCGCAAGGACCTGGGCAAGGACGCGATGATCCTGCACACCCGCAGCTTCCGTGTCGGGGCGTGGTTCGGGCTCGGCGGCAAGAACATGGTCGAGATCACGGCTTCTTCGCCGACGATTGCGTCAAAATCAAAGGCTCCCAAGCCCATGCCCCGCGTTGCCCGCCCGCATGCTCCAAATCAGCTTCAGACCCAGCAGCCCGAGGTGCGCACGCAACCCGAGCCCGAAATCGTGATCCAGCGCGGCTCCACCGTCACCCGCCAGCGCCTTGCCCCCGAGCATGCCCAAGTGCTCGCATCGGCCCAAGCAGCGATCCAAGGCGGATCCCAATCCCCTGACCGTCAACAGGAACAACTGCCTCGCACTCGGCGTTCGCCAAGCGACGATCGCGGGCTCAACGGGCGCGATGCATTGTTCGGCGACGACGCGACCCCGACACACACTGCTCGCAACCCGGAGCGTGCCCGCCCATCGCGTCTCGCGGATATGCAGACTCAGAATACACCGGTTGCGCCCAAGCAAAGCATCGAAGCCAAGCCGGTTGCCGCGCCATCACCCGAAGTGAAACCCCAAGACAAACCACAACCGAAGCCGCAAGCGAAGCCAGACACACAGCCGGCGGCAAAGTCCGACGGGCAGACGAACACCGAGCTGCGTTCGCAGATCGATTCGCTCCAGAAAATGATGGGGCAGGTGCTCGAGTCCACCCGCAAGACGGCCGTGGCGGTGGGGACGGGGAGCACCAGCGAGGCCCTGCCCAGCGGCGAGATGCCCGCGCCGCTCTTCACGCTCTACGCCAAGATGATCGACAACGATGTGCCAGTGAACTTGGCCGATGCCCTCGTCGGCTCGGTCCGCGATCGGCTCGACGCGATGGAACTCAAGGACGACCAGATCGTCCGCCAGGCGCTGCTGCGTGCGATCGAATCAACGATCCAGTGCCGGTCGGATTCACTGCTAACCATCGACCACCGATCGGTCGGCGGTCGACCCCGCGTGATTGCACTCGTTGGCCCGACCGGGGTGGGCAAGACGACCACCGTCGCCAAGCTCGCGGCTACCTATAAGCTCCGCCATGCCAAGAAGGTCGGGCTGATTACCTCGGACACCTACCGGATCGCGGCTGTCGAACAGCTGCGGACTTACGCCGGGATCATCGGATTGCCCCTCAAGATCGCCAACTCGCCCGAGGAACTCACCACGGGGATCGAGGAGCTGAGCGACTGTGATATCGTGGTGATCGATACCGCCGGGCGCTCGCAGAACAATACTTCCCGGCTCCAAGAGCTTGCCGAGTTTACCAAAGCGGCGAACCCCGACGAGACCCATCTCGTGTTATCCACAACAGTTGGGGATAATGTTCTGCGAAAGACCGCCCAGAGTTTTGCAGCTTTGGGCCCCGACCGGTGTATCCTTACCAAGCTCGATGAAGCGGTGACCACCGGCCCCATCGCGGGTCTCTCCGACCGGATCGGTCTGCCGCTGAGCTTTGTGACCGTCGGCCAGGAAGTGCCCGACGACTTAGAGCCCGCCCGCGCCGATCGTTTGGCGCGTTGTGTGCTCGACGGCCCGGATGCCGTGGTTCGGAGAATGAGCGAGGAGAACGGATGAGCCAAGCAGTTTCGGCACACAACCCCAGCCCGCAAGATGGTCCTCACGGATCGCAGCAGTTCGGCACACCATCGGCCAATAAGCAGAGCGTCGACGATCAGGCCTCGCGCCTGCGCGAGCTCGTGAGTTCGCTGGGCCAGCCCAGCGCCGAGGAGTTCGCCAAGGACCGCTCCAAGCTCACCCCGCCGACACGCCGCATCCCGATCATCGCGATCGCGTCTGGCAAGGGCGGCGTGGGGAAAACGAATACTTCTGTGAATCTCTCGATCGCGCTGGCTAAACACAATCGGCGTGCGATGCTCCTCGATGCGGACCTCGGATTGGCCAACGCCGATGTGCTCTGTGGGCTGATGCCCAAGGCCAGGCTTGAGTCTGCGGTGGGTGAGGGGGCTTCGTCGCTCGAAGACCTGGCCATCGATGCCCCGGGCGGGTTCCGCCTGATCCCGGGCTCGGTCGGGATCGGACGCGTGGGCGAACTCGATGACAACGAACGCAAGGTATTGCTCAATCGGCTCGAAGATCTGCACGAATACAACGATGTCATCATGATCGACACCAGCGCCGGGCTTGGACCGTCGGTGACCGCGTTTATCGACGCGGCCGACGCGTGTCTGATGGTCGTGACGCCCGAGCCCACCAGCATCGCCGATGCGTACGCGCTGATCAAGGTGCTCGTCGCCCAGCAGGACGAAGCCAACGGCGGGCGTCTACCGAACCTCGCGCTGATCGTCAATCAGGCGGTCAACGAGAAGGAAGCCCACGCCGTGCATGCCCGGATCTCGGGGGTGTGCGATCGGTTCTTGGGCTATCAGCTGCCCATGATCGGGTATGTCCGGCGCGACAAGAAGGTGATCAAGGCGATCAAGGCCCGCACGCCGTACATGATCGATTCGCCCAAGTGCTCCGCATCGCGGGACATGGGCGAGCTGGCGGCCTCGCTGATCGACTGGCTCGGGATCGAGGGACGGGCGAGCGCTGCTCCTCGGCGTCGTTTGTTCGGCCGCACCTGATTCATCAGCGGGGCGATTGGCTGTTTTCTGTATCCCAATAGTGTCTCCATCGCTTTGGCGCGTCATTTGCGTGCCTAAGAGCGGGCGATTTATGCGCGTTTGTGGGTCCGGCGGTGGCTGGGCGTGATTCAGGCGCTGATTTGAGCCGATGGAGTCTGAGCTATGGCAGAATACGAAGATGTTGAGATCATCGAGGATGAATCGCCCAGCGAGCGGAGCATTTATCTCGAGAATCACGCCCAGCGATTGGTCTCGGGGGTGCTCGGGCTGATGGGGTTCTTTGTGTGTGCGCTCGTCGGGCTGCTCGCGGGGAATCCGGGGGCGGTGATCTTGGTGCGTGCGATGATCGCGATGGTGATCTGTTCGCTGATCGGGCGGGTGCTGGGCGTGGTCGGGGAGATCTGCGTGCAAGAGTTTGTGTCGCGGTACAAGACGGAGCGTCCGGAGCCGCAGAAGCCTCAGGAGCTTGTCGATCTCGATGAGCGCAAGCAGGCGCACGAGTCGATGGTACAGACGATGAAAAAAGCTGCGTAAAAAGTGGAGGAATCCTACCACTTTGTCAATTTGGATTCGATATACTAGAATTAATCTGGGCAAGGACTGCCCAGGCCGACAACTCAACGCTTTCTGCGGCTGAGGATTGCACATTATCGGATGGTTCATTGTTTGGGTCGTGTCTCACCAGATCGACCTGCCAGGAGCATCCGAGCATTCCCAAAGCCATGAGAGTCCAATGTGTCAAGGGTCAAGGAGCCGACCAATGACTGCCATGCGATCAAAGTATTCATCGCGCCATTCGGCGCAACATGCCACATCGAGCAACCTCCCGACGAGGTTCGACGATATCCCCATCCGTGATGTGTGGGTGATGTATCAGTCTGAGCCCACCGAGGACCTGCGCAACTTCTTTATGGAGCGGTTTCTTCACTTGGTGCGTTACAACGCCGAGCGGATTTATCAGCGCCTTCCAGACGAGGTCGACCTTGAGGACCTGATGTCGGCGGGGCTCTTTGGGCTTATGGATGCGATCGACGCGTACGATCTCGATCGCGGCGTGAAGTTCGAGACCTACTGCGCCCCGCGTATCCGCGGTGCGATCCTCGACGAGCTGCGTTCGATGGACTGGGTGCCCCGCCTGGTGCGTCATCGGACATCGAAGGTCGAAGCCGCCAAGCAGCAGATCCAGATGGAGCTGGGACGCAAGGCCACCGATAAAGAGATCTCGCAGAAGCTCGAGATCGACAACAACGAGTACATCAAGTACAAGCGTGACTCGAGCGCGGTCTCCGTGACGAGCATCACCCGCAAGTGCTACCAGTCCGAGGGCTCACGCGAGCTCCGCGAGATCGATGTGATCAAGGACGGGCACCAGACGAGCCCGGTCAAGCTGATCCAGCGTCAGGACCTCAAGGAGCTGATGACCAAGGGGCTCACACGGGCCGAGCGGTTGATCGTGGTCTTGTACTACTACGAGGGCATGACAATGAAGGAGATCGGGACAACCCTGGATCTTTCAGAGTCGCGCGTCTCGCAGATGCACTCGTCGATCTTGGCGCGGCTCAAGGCCCAGATGCAGCACCGGATGCGTGAGCTCGAGCCGATGAAGTCGGTCTGATCCGCGATCAGTTGGATAAAACAAATGCTCTCTCTCGAGACCGACCGCGTGTGTTTGCGGTCGGTTTTTTTATTGGGTTTGGGATATCGGCTTGATGATCAAACGGGGCGAGCCTTGACTGGTGTATGCGCATCGATGCCTACATCGCGATGGGGAGTAATCTGGGGGATCGGCGTGCGCACTTTGCCAGGGCGATCGAGCTGATCGCGCAGCTGCCCGAGACCGCCATCGAGTGCCGATCGACGGTGATCGAGACCGAGCCGGTCGGGCCCGGTGATCAGGGGCGGTATCTCAACGGCGTGGTGATGATCTCAACTCGGCTCGAAGCAAAGGTACTGCTCGATGCGCTGCTCGAAATCGAATCCTCGATGGGGCGCGATCGGGCCAATGAAGTCCGGTGGGGGGCGCGGGTGATCGATCTGGATGTGCTGGTGTATGGCGATCAGATCATCGACGAGCCGGGGCTGAGCATCCCGCACCCGAGGCTGCACACGCGGGCGTTCGTGCTTGAGCCGCTGTGTGAGTTGGCCCCGGATCTACAGATCCCTGGATATGAAAAAACACCCCGAGAGATGCTCGGGGTGCTCGAATCGAACGATTGATTGACTGAACTTGCTTTAGCCAGCCTCGGCCCGTGGGTGGGCGTCCTTGTACGCGTCTTCGACGCGTGAAGTGGACAGGTGCGTGTAGACCTGGGTCGTCGAGAGCGATTGGTGGCCCAGCAGTTCTTGGACGCTGCGGAGGTCCGCGCCGTTGTCGAGCAGGTGGGTCGCGAACGAGTGACGCAAAGTATGCGGCGAGATCGTTGGGTCGAGCCCCACCGAGCGGAGGTACTTGTCGAGCTTTCGGCGGACCGAGCGCGAGGAGAGTCGGCTGCCGTGCTTGTTGAGGAAGAGCGAGAGCGGGGTTTCGCCGCTATCGCGGGCGGCCCAGATCGGCGCAAACTTGGTGTCGTTGGCCATCAGCTCGATGTACCGGCGGATCGCGCCCAGCGCGTGCGAGCCCAATGGCACGATGCGTTCCTTGCGTCCCTTGCCCCGGACATGCATGGCCTCGTTCTCGAAATCCAGATCGTCGTGGTTGAGCCCGACGAGTTCCGAGACGCGGATGCCGGTGGAGTAGAGGGTCTCGAGCATCGCGCGATCGCGTCGCCCGAGGACATCGTTGTCATTGGGAGCGGCCAATAGCTGTTCGATCTGCTCGATGGTGATGGCCTTGGGCAGGCGCTTGGACTGCCTTGGTGTGCGGATCAGGGTCATCGGGTTGGTGTTGGTGTACTCCAAGCGGTTGCCCCACTTGTAGAACGAGCGGAGCGTGGCGATCTTGCGAGCCAGGGTCGCGGGAGAGTAGGACTGTTCGCCCAAGAACCCGAGGAACCCGCGGATCAGGTCCGCATCGGCGTCACAGATGGTGTTGGTGATGGTGGGGCGGTCGATCTGCCCGGCGATCTCGTTGGCGCTGTTCGTGCGTGACTTGAAGGCCAGTTCTTCGCTGCCCCGGTCGATCTGCACGCCGGTATCTTCGACAATGTAATCGATAAACTGACGCAGGTCCGCGCCGTAGCAGCGGGCGGTGTAGGGTGAGAAGTGACGCTCATCGGTCAGGTACGAGGAAAAGCTCTCAGTGATAGGTAGGGTGGTCATACGCGAACTCCGGGGGATCCAATCTGGATCTGTGCTTTGATAAATGGCTTGGGACGGTGATTCAATGGTGCTATCGGTCGTTGGATTACCCGGCTGAAGGCGTATCAACATGATGGTGGATAACTATTTCAGAAGCGATCATTTCTGCGTCGCTCCATGTAAGGGGTGTGTTCGAGTCGTCGGCCAGCTCGGCGAGGCGTTCGAGCAGGTCGCCCGTTTCATCAGGCGAGCAGGCGAAGCGCCAGAAGTGGGGTGGGCGTTGGAGGGTGACGCAGACCATGTTGCCGTCGGCGTCGTCGATCGACTCGGCGCGTGCGTTGACCGCTGAACCGGTCTTCGCTGAACCGGGTTTGGGTTCAGCGATCGGTCTTGAGGCGGTGTTGCGATGCTGGTTAGATGGGTGGTCTGATTGATGATCAGATGGATGATTGGGTCTTTGGCTCATGATGCACTCCGTTGCTCACGGGGCATCGGGCCCCGTCATCTGCTTGGGCGCCTTGCGTCGCGTTGTTCACGCGACAGCCGGAGCCATTCCTCATCGATCAGCCGCCCGATGGTGTGGTGGGCGGCGAACTGGGTGTACAGTTCCATGCTTGCGGTGTAGATCCGCCAGGCGAGTGCCGAGCGTTGGCTGCTGCGTCCGTCGGCGTATGAGCGGACCGCCATCAGCACGCCGTGATCGCGTGCGTCGAGGTGTTCGGACACGACGGAGACGGGTTCGCCCGAGAAGGACAAGCCGTCGAAGGTGCCAAAGTCGCTGAAGGCGCCGGTGAGGGCGCGGGTATCGAGCTTAGATTGCGATGCGTTGGCCATCGCGCCCGGTCGGGCATACAGGGCGAGCGCCAATCCAAAGACGGGCGGGTCGTACGGGTCGTACGCGGTGATGGATCCGGCGAGCACCGCATCGGCGCCCAGGTATTCAGCGATTTTAAAGGCATCGGCCGAGGACTGGATGCCGTGGGTGAGCCCGAGCGAACGCAGGGCTTCGATCGAGCGATTCACGGGCAGGCAGCGCACCCCGCGGATGCCCTGGGCAGCCGCGACGATCGCGTCACCTGTGGCGAGCTCATCGGCGAGGGAGGTCCCCGATTCGTTCATCGGGGGGATCACGGCCCAGAGCACATCGCCCGAGGTCGTGTCGTACGGCGAGACGATCACCCCGGGGGGGAACATCTCGTCACGGCTCTGGTTCATCGCGCACCCGCCCATGGTGATCGGTGAGATCAACAACAGCGCTGCGAGAAGAACCGAAGCAAGCATGGTCTGTGCACTTGTCATGGCGTCCTGCCGATTGCAAAGACGGGCATCCATTCCCGTCCGAAGATCAATCCCGGACACGAGCGTCCGGGCGAAGCACGCCCCGCGTTTTTCAACACGGGGCGTGGGTGTGTGTTAGTTATCGTTCGGTGTCGGGACCGTGGCGAACGAGTCGGCCAGGTCGGGCATCGTCACGCTCGCGGCTCGGATGGCCGGCGAGAGCTCCATCGACCACAGGTGGTCCTGCCCATCGAGGTTGGACACGAAGTAGATGTCGTTGTTGCGTCCCCAAACGGGCATCAGGTCGATGGTGTCGCCGTCGGTGAGCTTGATCTTGCCGGTGCCCTTGGTGGAGATCATCCAGATGGTGGATGAGTCCGGGCGGGCGGTGTTGCCCTTGGACCATGACTCGGAGTTGGGCACGGCGGCGAAGGTGACGAAGTTGCCATCGGGTGACCATGACGGGTTGATCAACGCTTGGTTGGGCGCAGTGGCGAGTTCGGTCTCGCGGCTGGCGGTGCCGGGGTTGGGGTTAAAATCGAGCGTCCAGATGGAGAAGGCCCGGTCGCCGCGTTCGCGTGAGCGTTGGAACAGGATCTGGTCCGCGCCGGCGAGCCCGGTGCCCGCTGCGGGGCACCATTCGGGGAAGAGCCCGAACCCGATGAACTGGGCGCCGTTGTCGGCGAGCACATCCTTGACCCAGATCTCCCAGCGTCCGGACTGCTGCCCGAGCCGACAGAACGCGATCTGCTGCCCGTCGGGCGACCAGGTCGGGTGGAGGTCGTTGGCGGATTCGTTGGTCAGCTGAACAACTTTGCCGCCCTCGAACGGCATGATGTAGAGGTCCCACGAGCCGCTGCGATCGGAGGCGAAGGTGATGTAGTTGCCATCGGGCGAGATGGCGGGCATGACATCTTGGGCGGGGTCATCGGTCAGGCGGGTGACGACGGAGCCGTTGACGGATTTGATGTAGAGGTCCGCGGTCGGGCGGTGCTGGGTGGAGGCAAAGATCAGGTGCTGGCCGTCGGGGGTGACGATGGGATCGAAGTCGGACCCGGCGTATGAACTCGTGACCTGGCGGACATTGACGGTCGAGCGGACCGCGTCGCCGGTGGTTTCGGAGGGGAGCTCGACGCCCATCGCGTTGGCGTAGACGAAGGCTGAGATATCACCCGAACGCAGGGCGGCGGGGGACTCGGTGTCGTCGGTGAAGTATGGGTCACGCTCGACTGGGGTCTTTGCGTCTGCGG
>Ga0209344_10005988_pt1 | contig 10208 bp, 7 predicted proteins | sample Cruoilmetagenom6_FD_187293 | JGI IMG/M metagenome (GOLD analysis project Ga0209344, IMG submission 187293) | Oil polluted marine microbial communities from Coal Oil Point, Santa Barbara, California, USA - Santa Barbara Oil Seep Sample 6 (SPAdes)... | ecosystem: Environmental > Aquatic > Marine >...
CGTTCTTCATTAAATAAGATAACTTTTGTTTGTAATTTTACAATGCAAATTTAACCAAAAATTCGACATATATGTTTACTGGAATAATTGAAAGTGTTGGGATTGTAAAAGATTTGAAAACAGATCAAAATAATCTTCATTTAACTATTGAATGTTCTTTCACAAATGAATTAAAAATAGATCAAAGCATTGCTCATAATGGCGTTTGTTTAACTGTAATACATATTAATGGTAACCAATATACAGTTACTGCTATAGAAGAAACTTTAGCTAAAACAAACTTAAGCGCTTTAAAAGAAAATGACTTTGTTAATTTAGAACGAGCCATGAAGCTAGGCGAAAGACTTGATGGACATATTGTTCAAGGACATGTAGATCAAACAGCAGTTTGTAAACATATTGAAAACGAATTAGGAAGTTGGAAATTTACATTTCAGTATGATTCTAGCCTTAATAATATAACAATAGAAAAAGGGTCTATTACAGTAAATGGTGTTAGTTTAACGGTTATTGAATCGAAAAAAGACCAATTTAGTGTAGCAATTATTCCATATACCTATGAACATACGAATTTTAAAAGATTTGAAATAGGAACTAAAGTAAATTTAGAATTTGATGTAATTGGAAAGTATGTTACTCGATTAATGAGCTTAAATTAACGCTTTAATAATTTTTTCACTCCTATAAAAAGACCTATAAATATCCCGGCAATTATTCCACCATCAATTGGAAGCCCAGGTGGAGGTGGTGGTATCGGTGGAGGTGGTGTAGATTGAGCAACACTTACAAAACTTATTAATAATAATAAGACTGAGGTAATCATTTTTTTGTTTTGTATCTTCATTCGGTTGTAAATGTATAAAAAAATGCGACTTATCAAAATATTTTAGACAAAAAATATCCTCTAAGTGCAAAAAACATCGTTGAAATGCACAAAAGGATTGTGTTAACATAATTTTAATAATTCAAATATATACTTTTTTATAATAAATAAAACATTTTACTTTATTAAATTGTTTCTTAATATATTAGCTCCCATTGTAACCCTGCTATGTTGGGAGTGTAATGGTCAATAACCTGTATCATATAATGACTTCTAAAATGAATTATAATTATAACGAAAATAATTATTCTATATTTTCAAGTCTGAAATTAGTTTTTCAATCTTAATGTGTTTAAACAAAAATAGATTATTGGCTTCATTTAGTATTTTAAAAAGGAAAAAGGATTAAAGAGATGGAATGTTTTCCATTATTCTTAAAGTGATTAAAGACCAAAAGATAAAATTATCTTTTTGAGATTTTCCTGCCGCAATAGTGAGTGGAATGAAAATAGGTCAGAGTTCAAAAAGAATCATCCAAATTATATTCAACGTAACACCATTTTAAATAAGTTTAGAGTAAAAGCCTCTTCTATTATCGATGATTATAGAAGTGATGGAATTGATTTTACTTTAAACCAATTTGAAGAACGTTTTAGAGGTGATTATAAACGAAAGGATATTTCTGTTTATGATTTCTTTGATTATAAAGTTGATTTACTAATTGAAGCCGGTAGAACTGGAAGTGCAAAATCATACAAAGATACTCGTGATGCTATTTTTAAGTTCTATCCTCGTATTGATTTAAAATTTCAGAAAATTGATGTTCATTTTTTAGATAGAGGAATACAATATTGTAGCAACGTATACACACAAATACTTAAAAGGAAAAAGATAAATATTAGTATGACCGAAGAAAATCATTGTTACGAAAATGCAATCGCAGAACGTGTAAATGGAATCTAAAAAGATGAATTTTATCTCGACCAAACCTTTGATAACGTGAGTCACGCAATGAAAGCTGCAAAAAGTGCAATTAATTTATACAATGAAATAAGATTACATTTATCTTTAGATTATAAAACACCTAATATGGTATATAAATTATCAGCTTAATTCAATTTTAACCTGTAGCCATATTTCAGGACAAGACATTAAACAATGAAAAGAATAATCCTCACATTATTAATAATTTGCATTAACAATCTTGTATTTTCACAATGGATAATGCAAAACTCAAACACAAGTAGTTCTTTGACTGACATTCATTTTATTGATAATAATATTGGGGTTTCTGCTGGTACTTCAGGAACAGTTTTGAAAACAGATAATGGTGGTCAAACATGGCAATTACTACAATCAAATACAAGTGTTTCATTTAACTCAGTTTATGGATTAGATATAAATAATATTTATATAGGTAAACTATCTCTACGAAAAACAACAAATGGCAACTCTTTTTTTGAAATAGGAGGATTAGATTTATTAGGAGGCGTTAAAGAAATATACTTTTTTGACAGTAGCAATGGAATTATTCTCAATAGTAATGGAATCTTAAAAACAAATAATCAGGCAACTTCTTGGCAGCATACAAATATTTATCCAAGTCAAAATGCCCCATTAGGTCAACTATGGATTAACGACTTTCAATTTACAGATCTGAATACAGGTTATGCTTATGGAGGGTTTTCTTCTCAAAATTATGGTGAAATTTTCAAAACTACAGATGCTGGAAACAATTGGGTAGATATAAATCTATCTACTACTTATATTTCTGCAATGAATTTTATTGATTCTACTATTGGGTATTATTTCACATACAACTCTGGGCTTTCATCAATATATAAAACTATTGATGGTGGAAATAATTGGAACTTAATTAATGATAACATTAATCAATACATAACCGAAATGGTTTTTATTGATGAACTAATTGGTTATACAGTCTCATTAGATGGTAATATTGACAAAACAATTGATGGAGGAATAACTTGGACTAATTCATATTCAACCAACGGAATTTCATTGTCTTCTATTGAAAAAACACCTAATAATTCATTATATGCAATTGGTAACAATGGATTAATTCTAAAGAATGAAGAATTAGTGCTTTCTACTAATGACGAAACTTTATCTGAACATGCTAATATCTACCCTAATCCTGCTACAGATATTTTATACATAGATTTTAATCATAACTTAAATTCAATTGCAACTATTCAATTGTATAATATATATGGACAACTTATTATTAATAAAACCACACAAAGCGAAATTATTGGTCTTAAAATTAATCAACTACAAAAAGGAACTTACTTTTTACAAGTTACTTTTGATAAAAAAGTATACAATGAAAAAATTATACTCAAATAAAAATTGCTAACAAAGAACTGAGTTAAAAAACAAGCAATTTTAAGCTAATTTAGGAAGAAAGTTTTCATCATAAGGCAATCCACTTTTTGCAATGGCAAAAACCTGTTTTAATAGTTTGTTTGACACGGCAATTAACGCTAGTTTTTTACTTTTTCCTTTGGCTACTATTCGTTCATAAAGATTTCGACAAGCTTTGTTGTATTTGCAAGCATTAAAACTGCACATAAATAATAAATTTCTAAGTTTCTGATTTCCTATTTTACTAATTCGTGATCGACAATTTACACTACTTCCACTTTGTCTAATTATTGGTGTTTATGCAGGTACCACTGCTACTTATCTTTTTAATATGGAGCGCAAAAAAGGCTTTTTGCCAATACCATTGGGATTACCATTTCTTCAATGATAATTTGGACTGTTACTTATTTTAGTGCAGTAGCTTTTTAAAGTCTAGAACAATACTTTATAATCATATTGCACATCTGGATGTAACCTAGCCAATACATTTTTAGGCAAACTTAGTTGAATATTGTACGTATTAGTCAATCCTCTATTTTTAAATATATCTGGTTGTATGTCTATTCGTTTTTGGCAAAAATTGCCCATTACTCGAAGTGCCTTAGTGAACATACAGTTTAGCAGTATTACTTATTTATTTCCCTTTACTACATAAAGAGAAAAGGGAAAGGGCAGCCTAAGCTGCCCTTTTAAATAAAAACTAAAAACACTGTTTTTTTTGGTTGGCATGCTTATAACTATTTGGGCTTGTGATTATTTAATAATTACTTTTTTGCTTTCTATTCCTTTGTTTGTACTTATTTTCAGCACATACATACCTGATGCGGTATTTACTGGAATGGCATGGTTGTTATCCTGATTAAACGTAGCTGTTTCGAGTACTTTTTGCCCAAGGATATTGTACATGATTACTTTTAAAAGTTGGGTATTGTTTTTTACTAAAAACTTTATGTGATCTGTATTGTCATCATAATACGGTGTTACATTACTATCTGTGGTATTCTCATCTACTGTAAGTAACTGGTTAGGTTGAAATACCAGACTAAACCTATTATTATAGGTTCCTGTAGTTAAATAAAGCTCTAAGGGTTGTGTGCTAATGTTATGTGTAATATTGGTCTGGTTGTCTTTTATATATACCTGAGTATCTGCACTAAGGTTTTCTATAGTGTCTATTTTGATAGTAACTATTCCTGATGTATTAACCACCAAGCCTAGTGGTAGTTCCTGATCTGTATTAAAATTGATTACTCCTTGAATAACAAATTTGTTTTCATTAAAATACCAATACATGTCTTCTGGATTACTCTCGTTTAGGAAAGCATCGTAACCCATATCGAAATTGTTTGTAGCGTTATAATTTACACCTACAGCAATTTGTCTGTGGTAGCCTTCAGGGGAATCGAACATAAGCTTAATTATCGGATTTGTTGAGCCTGTTTGCGCGGTTGAAGCAGACTGGTTTTGTCCTGGTCTATAAAATATGGAATTTGTAGAGCTTTCTCTTACAAAACTACGCTGGCTATTTTTAAATGTGATAGTACCACCATCTATCGTTGTAATGGCTAAACCATTATTGTTATTGAAACCTTCTAGTGCAGTAGAAACAAAAAATCCTTGTCCTACTGCTACATACGGTCCTGGTATTTTTGTTCCATAAGCTGGACCACCTGCATTTGAAGTATTGTTTATACGAGCATCGTTAGAGATAGCTGCCACTCCAGTAATAAGGTTTCGAGTCGCATAGCCTCCAACATACTCTGAAAGCATATGAGAGTTTTCTTGACCGAAATGGTCCCAGAAATACAGTGCTCCGTTAAATACTGTTTCTGTATCGTTACCACCATCGGCCGTACTCATGTTATCTAATATAAACTCAGATACATCTAAAGCAGAAGGGTATGGATTTCCAACTAATCTAGATACTTCTTCTGAAGTATTGTCTAATTGTAAGGTAATATCTCCATTGTATGGTAATCCCTTAAACACATAGTTTTGTGTATTGGACAATGCTACTGCTCCAGAAGATCCTTTCATTGTAAAGCCTTCTCCCGGATTTAGAGAACTTGTTTGTGAAATGGATTGCCATGCGGTATACTGATCTTGTGCTCCATAAAATTTATACATCCAGTATGAACTTATTGTTATAGGGCTTGTTGCACCTGCATCGGCAGCTGTATAGGATGAGTTGAATGTTACAGGTGTATATGCTGTAGTATCTGTACCATCCTGTATGGCTTCGGTAATAGTAACTGTTGCATTAGTACTTGGTGTACCTGTGCCAGTAGTTGCTGTGTTACCAGAGATAGGTGCCACTGGAATAGACCAATAGTTGTAATTAAAACTATTGGCTACTCCTTGTTGGTCTCTTTCTATATATCCGCCACTGTCTACATCTAGCACACTACCTTCTTCTTGTATTAACTGAGATTCTCCAATAAGATCTAGCACACCATCTAATTCTAAATAGTGGGTAATTATAAGTGCATGGCCAGAATTGGTCTCGTCTAATGTTTCGTTAGGGTTGGCTAAAGAAAAGGTTCCTCCTAATTGCTTTAATCCTAACAGGCTAATGTCTCGGTCTCCTGATGACATGTCGTAAGCCGTGGACACAATATTCCAGTCTATTGTGGTTGTGCCATCCAGACTTAGTGCATTAGGTAGGTATTGTACGGTTCCGTTTGCCCATATACTGGCATCGTCCCATGTACCACTGGAAGTATTGATATATGGTAGTGGTGCCGTTTGGGTTATTATAAAATCTTTATTTTTGTTTAAATAGGCTAGCCTTAAAAAGTTTCTACTATCTGTTAATCCTTCTACTGTAGAACCATAGAAAGAATTTAAATCGTAATAGGCTTTTAGTTTGCTCCAAGGGATAGAAACACCTTCGTTACTAGACGATGCTCCTGGTAATACTTTACCATTTACATAGTCTGTACCACTTACATCGAAGCGCTCTACTTCTTGATTCATGAGGTAACGTACTTGATTTTCTGTAAGGCCTTGGTCCCAAACATATATCTCGTCTATTTCTCCTAAAAAGGGGTTAGTAATGGTATTTTTATCAACGTATAGTGCCCCAACTGCAAAGTGATTGTAGTTAGTTGAAGGTGCCATTATGTTTTGTTCGGATTTGTCTAAAACACCGTCTATATATAAAAATATGGTTCCGCTGTTATAGATAAAAGTGATTTGGTGCCACTTGTCATCATTTAAGACCATAGTGGATGTAAATTTAGGAGTGACACTATCGTCTACCATTATTTCTACTTGATTAGACGCATTGATGCGTAGTTGTAACTTATCGCCTTTAGACATAATTGTTTTAAGGCTTGCTTGTGCAGGGTCGTTTCGTATCCAAGTAGAAATGGTAAAATCGTTTACATTTAAATTGAGTTGTTTCTCTCCTACCAAATAATCTCCAGAACCTATACCTAAGGCACTACTATTTTGTGTGCTTTGGGCTTTTCCGAAGGTGAAATATTTAGTAGTATCAAAATCGTACCAAGTTAATAGGTTGGAATCTCCATCGGATTTTAAGGGTATGACATCAATAATATCGGCATTAGTAAAGGTATCAGAATCTGCTACAATGAGGACGTATTCCTCAGAGGCTAGCTTGGTGAATCCGCTAAAGGCTGTTACTGGAATAGAGATGTACACATCTTCTACATCGCCATTAACATCTTCTATAGATTCTATAATTTTCCATTTTCGGTCTATACGTGTTAGATTGGTTGTTATCCCAGAGGCAATGGTAACCGTATTGGTACTACTACCCGTAAATACAGCATTATTTGTACCCCAAACTAAAAAGTCGCCGTCTTTTTTAAACTCGTTGGTATTTACTGAATTTGTTGAGAAAATTCCACCTAAACCAATGGTTACCTCGTTTGCAAGATTGAGCGTTTTTGATTGTTTTTGGTTTAAGTCTGAAATAGAGTCTCTTCCTATACCAGCCACATGGTAGTTATATCCTGCGTTGGTTGTAATATCCCATACGGTTGTATCGAAAGAATTTACATAATCTTTTTCTGCTTCGGTACTACTTCCTAAAGTCATACCATATTTAATGGCTAAATAGGATTCTATTTTGCTTCTGTCTGTATCGGTTACTCTTTCGGCAAATGTAAAGATCTCTGCTACTCGGCCGTTAAGGCTACCTTGTGAAAGTCCTGTTTTACCTATCCAATACTGTGTTCCAAATACGGTGAAGGGAGGAGAACTGTCTGTATACCCTACATTAGCATAGGCAACATCGTTGATACTATTGGTCGTTAATTGTACAGAGTTATATAATATTTCCTGATCTGTAGGTGAGGTAGCATTGTTCCTAACATTTATTATTCCTGCGCTAGAGAACGATGTGTTAAGACTTGCTACACCATTAAATACAGCTTCGGTATTTTGATTGTAGGATAGCGTTTCGTTAGTAAACCTTGAGGAACTATTTCCATAACTTATTCCAGTAATATCTCCTACTAACCCTGTAGCTACTCCTGCAAAAATGGTATTGGTAGCTGAAGAGCTATCCATAGTAGCATCTGGCATCATAACAATAAAAATATCTTGACTATAAAATCCGTTACTTGTATTCGTTAAATACTGTTCTATTGTTGAACCGTTGTTCTCGAATTGAATAACCGGATTGCAATTAATGTTTTCTGTAGAACTATCAACATAAGTAGGTTGGTTTGCCGTAACAAGTTGACTAGCGTCTTTTCCATTGGTTCCTATATCTTTCCAGAGAGAAACTTTAGATGAAGAACTCGTAACTCCTCTTGTTGATTTTAACCATAATCTAAAATCAGCAGTAATGCCTCCAGGTCCTGGAATATTAAAGTCGAAAATCTCTGCGCTTACGTCAAAGGTAAAAACAGAATTTGCATCGTTATAAACTGATAGCGTAGCTGTATGTGTACCTGGTGTTGCAGCTAGTGGTGCTAAATATACTACTATAACAACTATATACGATCCTGGATCTATCACTTGCGGTAAGGTTGCAAAAGTACTATCCGGAAGTACCACTAAAGGTTGAACTATAAAATCTGATAGTGAACTGGTAACGCTTGTTATGTTTAAAGGGCAACTTCCTGAATTGGTAATAATATAACTTCTTGTTATGGATGCTCCTTCGTCTACAACTCCGTAGTATGTACCATTTGTTGCAGATGTAATGGTGCTTCCGTGTAAAATATCTGCCGATGGACTTCCACCTAAAATATTTATTTCAGGAGAGCCGCTAACTCCAAAAGTGAATTGGAAATCTGGACCACCATTGTGTGAAATAGTTACGTCTGTAGTTGCACCACAGTTACCACTTATATTGGTAATAGTAAAGTCTAAATGCTTTAAACCATTTTTACAAGATTGACCTTTTACATTTATTGGTATGCTTGCATGAGTAACCGAAAAATCTGTAAGGTTACTTAATACAATATCCTGCACCCTTAAGTTACCACAATTACTGGCTACATTGGTAACTCTAAAAGTAATCGCATTACCTTGGCTAATTGAGAATGTTGCTCCATCTGAGATTTGAGACCCACCTAATACATCTACTTGAATTTGACCTTGTGAAGCTACCGATTGACAACATATTATAGTTAAAACAAAGAATAATATCTTTTGGATAACGAAGGGGTAATTTGTTTTCATTGTTGTTAGATTTGAGGGGTTAATGAGCAATTATAATTATATTATCGATAAAAAGCAAATTTATTCGATAAAATACATTTTCTTTTGTAAGAATTCCTAAAAGGAATAGCTGTAAATGGAATGAAAATAAGTTAAAACATATGATTTTTACTATAAAAAATCAATAAGTAAAAAGATGATAAAGGATATTTATATTTGAAAGATTTTTCTTTCTTTTTTGTGTTTTAAAATAAAGTAAAGAAAACTGTTAGCCTTCATTATGAAACAATAGCAGGTTAAAATTACTCAAATTGAATATTGTAAGATTATATTTAATTATGTATATTTATTAGCAATGATTAGAACAATCAAAATAAACATTATGAAATTAAAAGTATATTTATTAGCGCTCTTTATTACATTGTCAGGAACTTCTATTTACGCTCAAGAAGGAAATAATAATAGAGTTACAGTTGAAGATCAAGAAGGAAATTCAGAGTATAAGGAAAATGATGAAAAATACAGAGAGTTATACAAAAATTATAGAGATTTAATATCCAGTTTTAAAGATTCCTACAAAAACATGCTCGATAGTGGGTTTAGCAAAACATCAGGTGATTTCTCTAAAGAAGGATTAAGCAATTTTATAAGCGAAGCAGGAATATACAAAAACAACATAAAAAATAATTCACAAGTAAGTAATTATAATACTCAACTAAATGACTTGGCAAAAGTAACTTCCCGTAGCGGTCAAGATTATGTAGCATTTTTTGAGAACTCCCTTCTACCTGGTATAGACGGAGATATTGCTAATGCAAAATCTATTTTAAAAAACATTGAAACGAATGAATCTAAAAAAGAAGTAAGTTTAGGTTTTAGTAATACGAATAGTTCATCTTCAAATACTAATACAGATAATAGCTACAAAAATTCTAATTCTAATTCATCTGCAAATAATAAAAGGAGTATATCTGAAAGAATAGCAGGAACTTGGGTTGTTTCAAGTTCCATAGGAACTAATAAAAATGGGATCAAACCTTCTTATTATTTTTCATCCAATGGAACTGGATATATGATTCATCCAGATCAAAATGACAAATGTCCACCTTATTATTATAAAGCCCATTTACTTTGGGAAGTTAATGATAAAGGAGATATAAAGTATTGGTTTACTAAACTTGATGTTTATTGTGGAAATCAATTAAATGTTAGGGAAATATATCCAAATTATTATGTAATAGATTCAAATGAGATATTTGGTAATTCATTTACACAAGGTGAGACGTATGTACGAATGTAGTATTCTATTAGTTCCTCTGTTTAATTTTAAATAAAGAAGAATTCTTAATTTAAAATT
>Ga0209344_10005989_pt1 | contig 10207 bp, 6 predicted proteins | sample Cruoilmetagenom6_FD_187293 | JGI IMG/M metagenome (GOLD analysis project Ga0209344, IMG submission 187293) | Oil polluted marine microbial communities from Coal Oil Point, Santa Barbara, California, USA - Santa Barbara Oil Seep Sample 6 (SPAdes)... | ecosystem: Environmental > Aquatic > Marine >...
CAAATAATTAATTATACACTTATTTTTGAAAGCCATCCTTATCTCAGGGATGGTTTTTTAGTTAAAACCATGATATAATCTGCTAAAGTGGCGCCATTAAGATCGACCAAAACTTCTTGGGTGTGAATCTTTCCTTTAACCGTAAGCATTTCATCGGGTTGCTTGGTGTTGATGCCGATCTTGTCATTCTTTTCGGTCACATTTTTAAGTTTTTTTTAAAATCCGTCGGTAATAATAAATAACGACAGACAAAGTAAAAAGATGTATTTCATGGTACGATGGTAATATTTTCAGCTTTAGAAGTACAGATTTTTCTTTAGCAGAGGCGGTAATATGACCAACGATTTGCGAATCTCACGAAATGTATCACGCTTATACAATTAAATGCTACATCTATGCATTTATTGTTGATTAACAGTTGATTAGTGTGTAGGTTTAAGTGTTTTGAAGACAAGTCCATGGTGTTTTTCAAATGGTTTTCATTGTATTTAATATTCATCTAAACTCTTTTATTATGAAAAATTTACTTTTATTATGCTGTTTTTTAGTAGCAACATTTGTTTCATTTGGTCAAAATTTGAATAGCGTTAAAGGTCCCGGAATTCCATCCGATACCCAATGGCTTGGAGTTACTTCAAGTTCAGGGAATTTGTACCGTACCGGAAATGTAAGTATTGGCTCCAATCTGTTTGATGATGGCGCAATTTCCTATAAGCTTTCTGTTAATGGCAAAGCACGCGCTATGTCTTTTAAGGTCTATCCAGGTTGGGCAGATTTTGTATTTGAAGATAATTATGAGCTTCCAACCTTGGCAGAAGTAGAAAATCACATCGCAACTTACGGTCATTTACAGGATATTCCCAGCGCAAAAACCGTTGCAACTGAGGGTATAGAATTAGGGGAAATGAATAAACTTTTACTACAAAAAGTGGAAGAGCTCACTCTATATGTGATCGACTTAAATAAGAAGATCACTGTTTTAGAACAAAAACAATAGATTATGAAAAAGCTATACATTTTATTAATCGTAGCGATTTCATCGGTCACCCTATTACAAGCACAAGAAGATGCCCAAGCCTATTTTGAGAGTATTTTTGAATGCGGTATGGAAGAAAATAACGCTTATCATATTTCAAGCATGGCGGCTTCTTCTGAAAATGGATATCAGTTTACACCTAAAGGCGATTTACGTGCTTTGGTGGTTTATGTAGATTGGGACTTTGATGCATTTGGAAATATACCTGCTTATAATCAGGCTAATGCCTCGGAATATCCGATGGAAGAATGGGACTTTGGTAACCAATTCCCAGACAACAACGTAGACTCTAACGGAGACATTATTTGGGGACATCAAAACTTTAACGAGTTTAGTCCATTAGGTAATCCAGCTTCCGATGCTAACGAGAATTTATCTGAATTCTACTATCATATGTCTGATGGAAAATTCAGAATGTATTTTGAAACGCTAAAAGATGCTAATGGAAATGCGACCAATGTCGTAGTAGATCCTGTTAATCCAGCTACAGGTGTATTTTATACCAGTCAGTCGCAAATTGACACACAGGTATTTGCGAAAATTAGTAGTGATTACCCACAAGACTGGTCGCGATTTGACATAAGACCCGATATGCCATTTTTTAATAATGACGCAAGCGAAACTTTAGATTGTCTTTCACAAGACCCTCCAACCTGTAATTCGAATAATGTTATAGATTATATTGTAATGATTTATCGAAACACAAAATATCAATGGGGGGCTAAGGCTCCAATTCAGGGGGCAGGTACTGGTTCTAGTGGTGTTTCAACTAAACCGTTAGACAATGGATACTCAACAGGGCCTAGAGCGTCCTGGCATAACTTCTATAAGGGACGATACAGCTTAATGAAATTATTGATACATGAAATTTCACATGGTTATTATTCTGCACCGCATTATGCTGCTGCAAACGACGTTCATGGTAAATATTTTCATTCGAACTATTTATCAAATAATATGACAGGTATAGGGCTTATGGCAACGACCTCTAATGCATGGGAGCGTTGGTTTTCTGGCTGGACCGAAATTACTCATGATGTTGATAATAGTATTATTGCGCCTACAACATATACCTTAAAAGGATTTCATGAAGACAGCGAATCGATGCGTGTAAAATTGCCTTTTGCAGAAGACCAATATATTTGGTTCGAAAACCGAAAAAGTAGCACAAATCCGTTTTATGATATCTTGACTTTTACACAAGATAGTAACGGTAGTACGATACCTAAACAAGGCTCTGGTCTTTACGCTTATGTTGAAAGAGTAGCGGGAAGCAGAGCAGATGTATCTGGTGTTTATGGTCGAGGGGCAAACGGACTGAAAATGATTAACGGATGTGGAAACTTCGATTATGAGTTTGACGGGTATTATCCCGCTCCTTATTATTGGCCTTCATCTCCAGATGTTATGCGCGTAAATAATAGTGGAGTAAATGCATATAATGGACAACATACTGCCAGTTTTTTTAGGCATGACTACGACGATAGTGGTGTAATAGATCATTCATCGAATGCGGGTGGTTTTGGTACAAATGAAGGAGACGAACTTATGGAAGTCGGCCAACAAGTTGTTTGGGGGCAACGAGCGCCGTACGTTAAGTTGCCTATGCAAAAACTAAGCGCTTTTACAAATCCGCCACTTTCTAATTTTCAAGAAATTAGTACCGGATTGAACACATTGTCTCCCATGGTATTGCATAGTCTTTCAATATCTCCGGTTACTGTAGGATATAATTCAGACATCAATATTACTGTTGACTACAATGACGGACACATCCAGGATGATTTTCGGATGACAGGGAATGTATATTTGCCAGGAGGGGAAAGCATTACTTTAAATCATGCCAAAGAGCTATTGTTGAATAAAACAAAATCGCCTAGTAAAAACCAGGCGGTTGACGGTAGTTTTTCAGACCCTACGGTTTTTATAGCAGCTGATAATGGTTCGTTTACCGCAATTAATAATTCAACAATTATTCTCGATGAAGGGACTACTATGATCTACGAAAGTGGAAGTACACTAAACATGCAATCTACCGCTAAACTATATGTGAGAAATGGATCGTTACTATGCTTAAAAACGGGGGCCAATATTAATTTATCTCCTGGAGCGCAGATCATTGTAGAAGATGGCTCCATTGAAATCGGTTTAGGTATTAATATAGCTGCAAATGTTATTTATACAAGTGATTATATTGCGCCTGTGCAACATTACACTACACTCGATTGGTGCGGACCAACGAGTAATCCAGAGCATAAGCATTCTACCGATGGCACATATATCGATAGTTTTAGTTGCGGGACGTTAAGCATTGATCTAGCCCCTACCGCTGTTGTAAAATTAACTTCTGAAACAGAAATTGAAATTACAGGAATCTTGAATATTCCAGCTGGTGCATATTTTGAAACCGAAATTCTCTATTGGGCCGACGATTGCGATAAGACGTTTTTCTTCGGAACCAATGGCGTACCCGTACCATTTACTGGTAGTGGAGGTGATGAAGAACGATTTGAACAAAAAGACAAACCACCTTTTGAAGTTGCCATTCTACCAAATCCTTCAAATGGTAACTTTGAAGTTCAGATCGATAAAACGCTAGCTTCCTTTACGTATACCTTGTTTGACTTTAGTGGAAATGTTGTTTTAGAGAATACAAAACAAAATACTAATTTGTTTTCTATCGCTCAAAGTGGATTACTGACAGGTATTTATATCTTGGAAGTAGTCTCAAATAACGATGTGGTTTCGGTCAAAGTTATCGTAAATAAATAATTCATTCATCTTTTTTTTGAAAACCACTCTTAGCTAAAGGGTGGTTTTCTATTTTATAGATATTTATAATTTATACCAACTTTAATCGTTCTTATTATACAAATCAGAATCATATAATCGTTCATAACCTGTTAAAATTTACCCTCATTTTATTCTAAGCTAACAACCCAAAAGCAATATATTTACAGTAGTAACAAAACCTACAGTGCAATGACAAAAAACCTCATGTTAAGCATGCTATTCGCGTGCTTTTTCTTCACAGCCTATACCCAACAAACAGCTGTTTTTACCAATGAATTGACCGACTTTAACAAAGCGATTGAACTTTACAAGAACAATCAATTTCTGGCCGCACAGAATCTTTTTACGAATGTAAAAGAGCAAGTGGCAGACGAATCAATTCAAGGTGATTGCGCCTATTATATCGCAAATTGCGCCGTGCGCTTAAATCAGCAGGACGCCGATCAATTGATGGAATCTTTTGTAAGTGATTATCCCACAAGTATCAAGCGAAATGATGCCTACATCAATGTAGCTAATTACTATTTTGAAAATGGAAAATATTCCTATGCCTTAAAATGGTATGATAAAGTGGATGATACTAGTATTCCGCGTAGCGAAAATGACCGCTATAACTTTAATAAAGGATATGCCTATTTTAAAAGCAAGCGCTACAGCGAAGCAAAAAAATATTTTAATCGCGTAAGTACATCAGCTAAATATGGTTCGCAAGCAAAATATTATCTTGGCTTTATCGCGTATGAAGGTGATGATTATACCGAAGCTAATGAACTTTTTGAAGAAGTAAAAGATGAAGAGCGCTACGCCGAAGGACTTAGCTACTACCAAGCCGATATGAACTTTAAATTAGGAAAGTTTCAGAAAGCGATCGATATGGGAACCGAGAAATACGACAGCTCAAACCCAAAGGAACGCAGCGAACTAGCAAAGATTATTGGCGAAAGCTATTTTAATTTAGAGCAATACGACCAAGCAATTCCATTTCTTAAAGAGTACAAAGGAAAAAGTGGCCGTTGGAATAACACAGATTATTACCAACTTGGGTATGCTTATTACAAGCAAGGACAGTATGAAAACGCCATTGGGGAGTTTAATAAAATTATTGACGGACGTAACAATGTAGCGCAAAATGCGTATTATCATTTGGCCGAAAGCTATTTGAAACTAGATCAAAAGCAACAAGCACTGAATGCTTTTAAAAATGCTTCGGAAATGGATTTTTCTTTGGAAATTCAAGAAGATGCAACGCTTAACTATGCCAAATTGAGCTACGAGATAGGGAATAGCTACCAAAGTGTTCCGCAAGTGATCTTAAATTTTATAGAAAAATATCCGAAGAATAAAAATGGTGCCGCTCTCAAAGATCTTTTGATCGATTCGTATATCACATCAAAAAACTACAAAGCAGCGATAGAATTGTTGGAAAACAACAAATCGTTTGAAAATAAGCTTGCATATCAAAAGGTCGCCTTCTTTAGAGGGGTTGAATTATACAATGAGGGTAACTATCAAGAAGCCATTTCGTTATTCAATAAATCCTTAAAAGAGCCGCGTGATGCTAGTTTTACTGCTCGAGCCACCTATTGGAAAGCGGAAAGCGATTATCAGTTGTCAAATTTTGAGGAAGCACTTATTGGTTATAAACAGTTTAAACAATTACCTGCATCTACTACAACCCCAGAATATGCAAATAGCAGCTATAACTTGGCCTACAACCAATTTAAGCTCAAGCAATATGAAGATGCAATTTCCAACTTTACCACCTATGTTTCGGCGTCTAATAGCGAAGCGGCACGTAAAAAAGATGCTTATTTACGCTTAGGCGATAGTCATTTTGTAACAAGTAAATATTGGCCAGCTATGGAAAATTATAACAAGGCCATTGAGCTTGGTACGCCAGATGCCGATTATGCCGCTTTCCAGAAGGCGATCAGTTACGGCTTTGTAGATAGAACCGAAACGAAACTAGAAGAGCTCAATGCATTTTCAAGAAAGTATCCTAAATCGGTTTACAAAGATGATGCTTTATACGAATTGGGAAATACCTATGTTTCTCAGAATAATTCGGCGGAAGCACTTAAAACCTATGATCGTTTACTTCGCGAGGTGCCAACAAGCAGTTATGTTTCTAAAGCCATGCTGAAAAAGGCACTGCTTTTTGATAACGCTGGAAAAAGCAATGATGCGCTAAGCTTGTTTAAGCGTGTTGCAAATGATTACCCTTCTACACCTGAAGCAATGCAAGCCGTATCTTCTGCAAAGCTGATCTATATCGATCAAGGGCGTGTTGATGAATATGCCAATTGGGTAAATACCTTAGATTTTGTCGATGTGGCCGATGCCGAATTGGACGATGCAACCTATCAGGCTGCTGAACAACCGTATTTGGAAAATAAGACCGAACAAGCAACAACACGTTTTGAAGCCTATTTACAGCAGTTTCCAAATGGGCAGCATGCTTTACAGGCACATTTTTATCTCGGACAATTATATTTTGCGAAGAATGCTTCGGAAAAGGCGATTGGCCATTTTAAATTCGTGGTTGACAAAGAGCGCAGCGAATTTACCGAACAAGCGTTAGCACGTATTTCTGAATTATATCTTACCAAAAAAGAATATCAAAATGCGTATACCTATCTCGCCCGATTGGAGATGGAAGCCGATTTTCCGCAGAATATCATCTTTGCACAGACCAACTTAATGAAGGCGAGCTACGAATTGAAAAACTATGCGAAAGCCGTGAGTTTTGCTGAAAAAGTACTTCAGAATTCAAAAATCGACAATAGTATAAAAAGCGATGCACAGGTGATCATTGCGCGTTCTGCGATGAAAACGGGTGATGAAGAGAAAGCCAAAACTGCCTATGCTGAGGTGTCAAAAATTGCTACTGGAGCGCTCGCTGCCGAAGCACTGTACTACGACGCATACTTTAAACACAAGGCTGGAAATTTTGAAAGTTCAAACGTCGCGGTTCAGCAATTGGCAAAAGATTTTAGCGGCTTCAAATTTTATGGAGCCAAAGGCTTGTTGCTTATGGCGAAGAATTTTTATGCGCTTAAAGACGCGTACCAGGCAACCTATATTTTGGAGAGCGTGATTACCAATTTCATTGATTATCCTGAAGTAGTTGAAGAAGCCAAAGTTGAGCTGACTAAGATCAAAGCTGCCGAATCGAAAACAAATTCGTCTGTTGAAACAGACGGAAACTAATATCCAAATCTCTCAAAACACAAAAATCTATCTATGAAAATCATAGCAAATTCATATTTCAAATCCACTTTCGTTTCTGGTGCATTGTTACTTTTGTTCACTTTCTGTACCACGCATGTTTTTGGGCAAGATGACGATCTTGGCACCGAAGTAGTTAATATCGTAAAACCTTACACACCAACGATCTCCGATGCTTTTAAAGTGAAAGAAACACCTGTGCTTAACGATTCTGTTTCAACCCAAAAGCAACCTGTTGAATACAATATCTTTTCGGTGCCCGTAGCTTCTACATTTACTCCCGCTAAAGGGAAAGCGGCTACGGTTGAAAAAGCGAAACCCGTTAAATTGTACGATAATTATGCAACGCTTGGCTTCGGAAATTATACGAGTATTCTCGGAGAACTGTTCAGCAATTTTCAAATAAGTAGAACCGATAATGCAGGCTTCTTTTTTAGACATAATTCGTCACAAGGAACAGATTTTGACAATGCCAATGGCGATAACAAATTTTATGATACGCAACTAGATGCACATTACGCAAGTAGACAACGAGACGCATCGTATCGTTTAGAGGCTGGTGTAGAACATCAGGTTTTTAATTGGTACGGAATTGATGATCAATATTTTGAAACTTTTGAAGCGAATCAGCAAGCTGAAGATATTCAACAGACCTATTTTAGTGGATATGTAGGTGGAAGTATGACCTTTGACGAATCGCTTTTTGAAAAGCTTTCTGCCAAATTACGCTATACAGGTGACGCCTTTGGATCTTCGGAAATTAATGTGCTTGCAAAGCCAGAATTTTCTTTTCCGCTGAATGACTTAACACTAAAGATCGATGGTGATATCGATTTCTTAAGTGGTTCTTTTGATCGTGCTTTTCTCGACGGACCTGGTTTTGAATACAGTTATCTCAATGCAGGAATAGCGCCTTCCATTGTTTATGTAAATGAAGATCTAACGCTTTCGCTAGGAGCAGCAGCCTATGTTGGCTTGGATGCAAAAAATAGCCAGTCAGATATATTTATCTACCCGAAGATCAACGTTTCCTATCGTTTGGTAGATGAATTACTAATTGTATATGGCGGAGCTGATGGTGGTTTAGATCAAAATAGTTACTACGGCTTTAAAAGTGAAAATCCGTTTGTTTCTCCAACACTTTTTGTGGCGCCAACAAGCCATGTTTACGAAGGCTTTGGAGGAATTAAAGGAAAATTGTCTAACGAAATTGGGTATAATGTTCGCGGTTCCTACGGAAAAGATGATAATCACGCATTTTTCAGAAATAACGTCTTTGTGGATCCTTCGGAAGTAACTGAGGTTTATGAATACGGTAATTCTTTCGGTGTCGTTTATGACGATCTGAATACGCTGGAAATATTCGGAGAGCTTACGGCTGCGATTTCAGAAAATTTCAGCATAGGAGCAAATGCTAGTTTTTTTAGTTATAACACCGACTTTCAAACGGAAGCTTGGAATAAGCCAGAGCTGACGGCTACTTTGTTTTCTAATTTTAATATTACTGAAAAGTTATACGGAGGGGCTTCACTATTTTATGTTGGCGAACGTAAAGATCAAGTGATCGCTGTAGGCTCTTCAATAGATCCGTTTCCTACAACGGTAACCTTAGATGGCTATGTAGATGCTAATGCGCATTTGGGATATCGATTTAGCGATAGACTTTCTTTCTTTGTAAAAGGAAGTAACTTGATTGGTGATAACTATGAGAAGTGGTATGGCTTCCCAGTGCAGTCAATTCAGGGCTTGGCAGGAGCTACCTACAAATTTGATTGGTAGAGACGCAACCTTTAATAATTTGTAGGTCATACTAGAAACAAGCATGATGAAAACACAAATTATAGCAGTACTTTTAGGAATATTGACGGTAACAATGAGTTGTAGTTCTGATGATGACAAGAATGCTCAAGAATCTTCATTGATTGGTGAATGGCACGTAGTCCATCTAACTGGAGGGATTGGTGGTGTTGATGAATATCCAGAACGCGACGAAATTGTATGGATCTTTACACAAGATGAACTTACGGTAATTGATGCCTTTTTGGGGTCGCCAGGTGATCCTGTGACACGTTCTTATGAGGTGATAACTGTTCAGGGCGCAACATATCTTACAATGAATGGTCAGGATTTCGGGAAATTTTCATTTGCTAATGACCAACTTTTTATAGATACCAATAAATTTTCCGAGGGAGGTGGAAATGATGGTTATCTCTACACGCTAGCTCGGTAGTTTTTTAGTGAAAAAGATTAATTAAAGAGCATTCCTATTTTGTGGAATGCTTTTTTTATTTTTACTGAAACACCAATCCGATGAAATCTATTTTAAGTCTCTTTCTATTACTTTTTATTATTGCTTGTGCACCAGAAAAGCAACCCGCAGATCTACTTGTTAAAAACGGGACTATTTATACGGTAAATGACAACTTTGATACCGCAGATGCGCTGGTCATAAAAGATGGAAAAATTTTGGAAATCGGACTCAAACCTGAATTAGAACTTAAATATAACATTGCAAAAACCTATGACGCAAAGGGTAGAACAGTGATTCCCGGAATTATAGACGCACATGCTCATTTGTTTAATCTGGGCGCCAAACTTCAAAATGTTGATCTCGTTGATACGCAGAGTTATGCTGAGGTATTAGAAAGAGTGAGTGCCTTTCAGAAAGAAAAAAATGTAGCATTTATTCTTGGACGGGGTTGGGATCAGAACGATTGGGAGATTAAAGAATTTCCAACGAAAAAAGAACTTGACTCACTTTTTCCTGAAACCCCTGTTGCCCTTACTCGAATTGATGGACATGCCATGATCACGAATAGTAAAGCCCTTGAAATGGCTGGAATTACTTCGGAAACGAAAATGGATGGAGGAGAAGTAATTGTAAGCAATGGTGAACCTACAGGATTGCTCGTGGATACACCCATGAGCTTGGTGTGGAATGTTATCCCGAATATGACCCCCGAAGTAGCACGACAAGCGCTTATCGATGCCCAAAAAATTTGCTTTGAATTAGGATTAACAACGGTTAATGACGCTGGGCTAGGCAGAGAGACCATCGAGTTGATTGATACAATGCAAGCCGATGGTTCTTTAGCAATTCGTATATATGCGATGGTAAGTAATTCAAAAAGCAACTTAGATTATTACCTC
>Ga0209344_10005990_pt1 | contig 10203 bp, 12 predicted proteins | sample Cruoilmetagenom6_FD_187293 | JGI IMG/M metagenome (GOLD analysis project Ga0209344, IMG submission 187293) | Oil polluted marine microbial communities from Coal Oil Point, Santa Barbara, California, USA - Santa Barbara Oil Seep Sample 6 (SPAdes)... | ecosystem: Environmental > Aquatic > Marine...
CGACATCTTTTCCGAGAGCGCGCGCTTCGTGAACGATCGGCTGCAACAGGATATGAGCGCCCAGCATGCCATTATTGCTTGCAAAAGTCCTGGGGAATTGTTGCAGGTCCAAGCAAAGCACTACGAGATAGCCTTGGCGCAATATGCGGAAGAATTCCCCCGTCTTTACAAGCTGATCTCGACCGCCATGTTTGACACAGCAAGAAGCACGGGATCTAGCCATGCACGTCGCTACGACGACATTCCGCTTTAAGCACGGCTTACCTACAACTGGACGTCAGAAGAAAGCAGGACAGAGATGAAACACTTTTTCGTATTGCTACCGCTTATCTTCATAGGGACTGGGGTAGAAGCCCAAAGTGCAGGGGAAACTCTTTTTGAGGAGAACTGCGTGGCCTGCCACGGCACCGCGGGGCGGGGGGATGGTCCTTTGGCGGATGGGTTATCTACGAAACCCGCTGATCTGACCGAGATCGCCGCGCGCCGCGATGGGGTTTGGCCAATGCTAGAGATCATGTCGATTATCGATGGCTATTCTCGAAACACTCTCCCCCGCGAGGATATGCCGGTTTTCGAGAAGTTTTTGGACAACGAGATGGTCGAATTTGATACCGGGAATGGCGTTAGTACTTTGGTGCCAGCAAAATTGGTCGACATCGTCGAATATCTGTTAAGCTTACAAGATCCAGCGCCCACCAGCTACGCTCCATGAGCGGTTTTTTATGGGCGGCAGGACCGAGACTGCAACGACCGAAGCAGCACCAGCGCTCTTAGTTTGACGCATATCAATGCAGCACGGGGTTTTGTGCGGCAATAACTAATTCAGCTTTAACAGGAGGATCACGATGAAACGCCTTGCAATAACACTTGTCGCCATAACCGCAGCCTCGCAGGCCTTTTCCGAAGGCATGACGACCTATTCTGTAGATGACAGCTTTGAAGATGTCTCCTTCGCTATCGAAAGCGCCATTGTCGACCGTGGGCTCGTTGTCGATTATGTCAGCCATGTAGGGGAAATGCTGGCACGGACGGGGGCGGATGTGGGGAGTGACGTTAAGCTTTACGACTCGGCAGATGTGTACATTTTCTGCTCAGCCGTAATCTCTCGGAAGGTGATGGAAGCTGACCCCATGAACATCGGCTATTGCCCATATGGGATATTTGTTGCCGATCAAGGCGATGGGGTGATTGTAGGTTTCCGCAACTATCCCGACGGTGCAATGCAGGAAGTCCAAACTCTATTGGCCAGTATCGTTGATGAAGCTATCGGAGATTGACTCCGTCAAAAAGAGGTCAGTCACACTTGTTGGTATGAGTTAGGAAAGCGGACAACAATGCTATAGCGATGAAGTTCCATATTGCTTCAGTCTGAGCGGTCATTCAGTTGGTATCAACCTCGTATTCAGTATTGGTCAGGTGCGGACCAATAAGTTTACAGACTGAAAGGATCGACTGGAGGCGTCTCTTACCTGGCGCTGATGCAACAGCGAGAGAGGATATTCGCCTTAACCTCTCTGACCAAGCAATCTTTCGAAAATGAAAGTCAGTAGAGCGGAATGCGGGGCCTCGCTCAGACCCTAACGGACCTGTGATGAGGATTTGACTGAATGAGACTATCTTTTCACGGGGCGGCGCAAAATGTCACAGGGTCCTGTCACCTATTGCAGTGTGCCGGTCTGCGCATCTTGATTGATTGCGGCATGTTTCAGGGCCGCCAGCATACGGATGAGGAAAACGCAGGGGCCTTTGGTTTTGACCCTTCCGAGATTGACGTCCTCCTTTTGACTCACGCGCATCTGGACCATTGCGGACGTATCCCGTTGCTAATGAAGCGCGGATTTAAAGGTGAAATTATCTGCACCGCGCCGACCCGCGATTTGGCCGAATTGATCATGATGGATTCCGCCAAGATTCAGGAAGAGGACGCAGCCCGCGCCACCCGACAGCGACGGCGGCAGGGAAAGTCCCCGATCACACCTTTATACACCATTCCAGATGTCCTCGCCGCGCTGAAGCGCTTTGGCCGCGTCGTGGCCTATGAGGAGCCGCTCAAGATCAGCGAAGGTGTCGATGCCCGCTTTATCAATGCGGGTCACATCCTGGGTGCCGGGTCTGTAGTCATTGAGGCGGTGGAGGAGGGGAAAAGCCGCCGTATCGTATTCTCGGGCGATATCGGCAATCGCGGGCATCAGCTCCTTCCCGATCCGACACCACCACCGGCGGCAGACTATGTCGTGGTTGAAAGCACATATGGCGACCGTCTGCACCGTCCTCTTGAGGGCTCAATAAAGGAGCTTCTTGAAGCCGTACGCGAAACCTTTTCGCGAGGGGGCAATGTGATCATCCCGACGTTTGCTTTAGAACGCACGCAAGAGGTTTTGTTCTATCTGGCAAAGGGCATTGAGGAAGATGTGCTTGCTGCGAACACGCCCGTCTTTCTCGACAGTCCGATGGCAATTTCCGCGACAGAAATATTTCGCGCCCATCCTGACGGGTTCCGCGATCAACTTCGTCGCACGATGACCAAGGGGGCCGATCCTTTTGTGCTCCCCGGTTTGCGCCTGACCCGCGATGTGGTGGATTCCATGATGATTAACCGGGTCAAAGGCGGCGCAATCATTATGGCTGGTTCGGGCATGTGTACGGGGGGCAGGGTGCGTTACCACATGAAGCAGAATATCTGGCGCAAAGAATGCAGCATTATATTTGTCGGGTTTGCTGCGCTTGGCACCTTGGCGCGTGACATCATTGACGGCGCCAAGTCGGTTCGCCTTCAGGGTAAGGACATGCCCGTAAACGCCAATATCTACACGATTAATGGTTTCTCAGCCCATGCCGATCAACAGGAACTGCTGGATTGGCTTAAGACGACCGGTAAGCCTCAGATGACTTTTCTGGTGCATGGCGAAAAAGACGGCGGTATGAAGGGGCTGCGGCAAGAATTGGAACGCAAGGGCCTCCCAGTGCGTTGCCCAAAATTGCATGAGGTTGTTGAACTTTAAGCCGTTGATCGACCCGTATTTAAGAGGTCATCAGGCGGACCAGTTGTCCAGCAGCGCAGCCAGAATATCGGCACGGCTGATCTGACCAACAAGCTCGCCATAACGGAGCACAGGATACCGGCGATAGTCGCTGTTGAGAAACCACTCGGCAGCGCTTACGAGATCGAGGTCCGCGTCCAAAGTCTCGGGATTTGCGCTCATGTAGGCTGCGACTTGGCCACCCCATTCCTGATAATAAGCTCCATTCAACACGGCACGCAGGCAGTCCTTCTTTGACAATACCCCGACGAGCCGACCCACATCGTCGACAACAGGTGCCCCGGAGAGCCGCTTTTCCAACAGTGTATTCATGGCATGCAGGATTTCGAGGTCTGGTCGGAAAAGGACCAGATCAACAGTCATATATTTTGCAATGGTAGGCCGGTCGGTCATGCCTGTTCCCCTTTGGCGCCGTGGTTAGGGCAGGCAATACAATCGACGCCCGGCATACAGGATAACCCGCCACATGACCCTTTGATCGGTGCACGGCCAAAGAGAACCCCGAGCCCAAGCCCGGCAAAGGCGCATAAGAACAATCCAAATGTAATTAGAAAAACTATCATTGTCCGTTTACCCTCAGATGATCCGGTCCGCGAACCGGCCAGTCATGTCTTGGCGCAGTCCCGGCCCATCACGCGACAGGAACAGGGCATCAAGCTCTGCGGCCTGTGCAAACGCCGGTCCTTGTTCCGGTCCCATTGCGAAAAGCGCGGTGGCGAGAGCATCCGCTGTGATGGCCCGCGTCGAAAAGACCGAAACCGATGCCAGCGCCGTGTCGGAAGGTGCCAATCGTTGCGGATTGATGATGTGGCCATAGCGGTGCCCAGCGAGGACGTAGCTGTTTATTAAATTGCCCGAGGTTGCCAGAGCTTCATTTTTCAGTCCTACCACGCATTGCGGTGCCAATTGTCCGCGCAGGGGATGTTCGATTGCCGCACGCCAAACAGTGCCTTCGGGTTTGAGGCCGCGCGCTGCAACTTCGCCGCCTAGTTCCACAAAGAATGCGTCAAGCCCGAGTGACCCTAGCGCCCCGACGCACCGGTCGAGCGCGTGGCCCTTGGCAATGCCGCACAGGTCTAAAGTTTGTCGCGGATGAGCCTTCCGCGCCGCACCGGCCTCCAATGTAAGGTCACGAAACGCACCTTCCGGCTCCGCTGTGATCGGGCCGAAACCATATCGGCCCACAAGACCGCCAAGGGTCGGATCAAAAGCGCCTTGGGATTGGTCGGCGATGCGGTGCGCCTCGGCAATAGTTGTGAGGGTCTGGGAAGAAAGGCGTAGCCAGTCCGTTGTCTCTGCCCGGTTGAACAACGAAATCTCAGACTCCGCTTGAAAGGGTGACATCGCCGCGTCAACTGATGCGATGACACCAGTGATCGTCCGAACAACAGCATTTGTATCAGCCCCGATTCCTACCCGCACTCGCCAGCCTGCGCCGAAGGCTGGACCTTCGAACTGCCACAGGTCTGACCCCGCCGCCCGAAGCGCGGTAGCGGCAAGCACGGCGCCGCCGCTCCTCAAAAAACCACGTCGAGAGAACCACATAATCTATCCTCCAAAATCGTCGTTAAAAATTTGGTCCGGGCCAACCCCCAAATCATCAAGCATGGCGAGGACTGCCTTGATCATCATTGGCGGTCCACAAAGGTAGTATTCGCAGTCATGGGGCGCCGGGTGGGCCGCCAATGCTTTGCGCAAGGCGACCTCATGGATAAACCCGGTTTCGCCTTGCCAGTTGTCCTCTGGCGTGGGATCGGAAAGGGCGACAGTCCAGCGAAAGTTAGGGTGCTTCGCCTGAAGCCATTCAAACTCTTGTTCATAGAACAGGTCCACAGAGCTGCGCGCTCCATACCAAAAGCTCATTTTCCGATGTGTATTCCTGCGCTCCAGTTGGTCCGAGATGATCGCGCGCAGCGGCGCCATGCCGACACCCCCGCCGATAAAGACCATCTCGCGCTCGGTGGTCTGTGCTGCAAAGCTGCTGAAGGGGCCCGTGACGCTGACCCGCTCGCCCTCACGCAACCCAAAAAGCCATGACGACACCACACCCGGCGGGGCGTCCGAGTGCTGTGGCGGCGGCAGTGCCAGTCGGACCAACAGAACGATCTTCCCCGCATCGGCCAAAGCATTGTTCGCGATGGAATAGGCGCGCGACACTCCGCCTTTGGACTGCGCTCGCAGTTCATCAAGGCCTTGATGATCCCAAGCACTGCGATGCGGGGGGGCGATGTCGTAGTCTGCAAAAGCCAGGTCATAGGCCGGGGCCTCGATTTGCACAAAAGCACCCGGTTCAAAGGTGAATGCCGTCCCGCCTGAAGGGGCCAGCACGAGCTCGCGAATGATGGGGGCGATAGTGCGGCTTGATATGACCGTACAATCCCATGTCTGGGCGGTCAGTATGCATTTGGGTAGGGTCACGCTGATGTTGCTGCGCAGCGTTGTTTGGCAGGCCAAGCGCAGCCCTGAAGCAAGTTCCGCACGCGAAAGTATCGCGGCCTCGGTCGGCAGGGGTGGGCTGCGGTTTTTGCCGATGAACATTCGACACTGTCCACAGGTGCCAGCTCCCCCGCAGGCGGATGGCACAGCGATCCCACGGTCTGTCAAGGCTGTCAGCAGTCGGTCTCCGGCCCGCGCTGTGATGTCCTGCTGGTCGTTGATCCGCACGGTCACCGAGCCTGTGGGCAGCAGAACAGATTGCGCCAAGAGGATGACGCTGCACAGCACCAACACGATGACGATAAAGACGACACTGCCCAGAACAACTTCATTCATGGCAGTCCGACCCCGACAAACGCCGAGAACCCCATTGACATCAGACCGGTAACGATAAAGGAAATTCCGAGACCGCGCAGCCCGTCGGGGATATCAGCATAGCGCAGCCGTTCCCGGATCGCCGCAAACGCAACAATGGCGAGCGCCCATCCGATACCGCTGCCAAGGCCGTAGACCACGCTTTCGGGCAAGCTGTAGCGGCGATCCACCATGAACAGGCTGCCGCCTAAAACGGCACAATTCACTGTAATTAGTGGCAGGAATATCCCCAGGCTCCGGTGCAAAAGCGGCACAAAACGTTCTAGGGTCATTTCCAGGATTTGGACAATGGCGGCAATGACACCAATGAAGCAGATCAGCTTTAAATAGCTTAAATCGACTGTCGGCAAACCTGCCCAGCTCCAAGCGCCCTCAATCAGAAGCCTGTTGTAGATCAAGTGGTTGACGGGAACCGTGAGCCCCTGAACCACAATCATCGCTAGGCCCAGGCCAAGCGCTGTGTCAATCCGCTTGGACACCGCGAGAAAGGTGCAGATCCCCAGAAAAAACGACAGCGCAAGGTTTTCTTGAAACACTGATCTCAGGAATAACTCAGTCATGGCTGATCCTTGCGTGCCGGAGCGCGGAACGGAAACTCATCAGGCTCGACGAGTGCCGGGCTGCCAGTTCGGATGGCCCAGATCAAAAGTCCGATGATGAAAAACGCACTAGGGGCCAGCAGCATCAGACCAAGCGGCTCAAACCAGCCTCCCTCCGAGGCCAGTGGGGCGATCTGCACCCCAAACAGCGTGCCGGCCCCTAATCCTTCCCGGATCGCGGCAACAATCATCAGCACAAGGCCGTATCCAAGGCCATTGCCGATCCCATCCAGAATACTGGGCCAAACCGGGTTGCGCATTGCAAATGTCTCGGCCCGGGCGAGGACGATGCAATTGGTCACGATCAACCCGACAAAGACCGACAGTCGCTCGCTCATCTCGAAGGCGTAGGCGCGCAGGAATTGATCAGCGATTATCACGAGGGAGGCGATGATGGTTATCTGGACGATCAACCGGATTGATCGGGGCAGATGAGAGCGGATCAGGCTGATTGCGGCACTCGCCGTGGTCAGGACCGCCGTCAACGCAAGGCTCATGGTCAGCGCCGTTGCCATTGAGGTGGTCACGGCAAGCGCCGAACAAATCCCGAGGATCTGCAGGGTGATCGGATTGTTGTCGATCAGCGGCGCGGTCAGAAGCTGCAGTGCCTTGGTGGTCATTCGCCTTCTCCCGACCGGAGGCGGGTGAGGAACGGGCCAAACCCATCGGGCCCAAGCCAGAACCGAACCAGCTGAGCGACCCCGGTTGCGGACCGCGTGGCTCCGGCAATCCCGTCGACCTCGGTAGGCCCTGTAGCCTTGCCGCGCACCACCGTGATCACGACTTCCCCAGAGGGGTCCACTGCGTCCCGATCAGCCCACCGCGCCTGCCATGCCGGATCGGCAATCCTCGACCCCAGACCCGGCGTTTCGCCTTGTTCATAGATGCTGAGGCCCGCAATGCTATTGAGATCGGAGAAGAGGGCCAGATAGGCGCGGATTGTTGATTGGTATCCTGTTCCGTAAACCGGTAGGACAACTAAAGCGAGTCCGTCATCCCCGCGCAACAGAAAGACAGGCGCGTAATGCGGACGGCGGCCAATCCCGGCTATGTCCTGCCCTGTGGTCAGAGCCACTGTTTGGGCGGTGTCAGTCTGCGCGGTAAGGAAGTCGTAGCTGCCCGGATCGATGCCAGTGGCGACTGCTCCTTCGGCCAAATCCACAATGACGGTCTGCAATGTCTCGGCCCCGGTGGCGCGTAGGATGTCGGCAAGGCCCGGAAGCGTCGCGATCATCGTCGCCAGTTTGGCCTCGCGCAGTGCCGCGACATGCGCCTCCTGCCGCGGTCTAAGGGCCACGGAAGTGACAGAAACCGCTGTCGCGGACACAAGGGCTACGAGGAAAGCGATGCCCAGCGTCTTGGTTCGGCTGTCGTTCGGTAGCGCGAGGAAGCGGGACCACAGGGAGAAGGGCGCGAGATTAGTCATGGCGCACCCGCCGCGCCCGTCTCCGGATGTTGGCCCAGATCACACCCTGATCAATCAGCGGAGCGAAGATGGCCGCGAGCAGGCCCGAAAAGACCACCGACGACAGTATGTCACCGCCTGCATAGGCCAGCAGTACGAACAAGCCACCCGCAAGCAGACCATAGAACCAACGCCCGGCGTTGGTGCAGGCCGCAGCGACCGGATCGCCGATAAGAAATATCAGCCCTACGATTAGGGTGGCACTCGGCCACTCGGGCCAGATCATCGGCACAGGCCATTTAAATGCACAGGCGGCCATCGCCACAAAGAACCCGATGACGAGCCGCCAAGACAATATTCCAGCGATCAACATTAGCGCGCCGCCGAGAAGGGCCGCGAGTGCCGCCGCCGTGCCAGTGGCGGGGCCTGCGTTGACGGGGAAGGAAAACAACAAGAAAGCCAAGCTGACGGCAGCAGGGCTTAAGAACCCTCGGCCGCGACCGCCAAAGATCAGATTTCCCATGACCAGCCCAAAAGACAGGGCCAGCCCCTGCTGCCAGAGCGGCACCGCTGCAGGGACCATCACCGTGAAGATCACAGCAGTCACGATGCCGTCCCAACCAGGAAGACGTTTCCGGGGCAGCGCAAAGGCCAGATGCCACAGAAGGGCAATGCAAACAGCGAGCGCTAGGGGCGGCAGCTGGGCAGGGCCTCCGGTCACAATTGTCGCGACGAAGGGAGCGAGGCTTGCAGTCAATGTGACAAGTGTGAGGCGATTGTCGTCCCAATGGCGCGCGAGGAGGGGCGGTGGGGTCATGCGGCCTTCTCTTGGTGCAGGGTGTCGAGAATTTCCCGCAAAAGCTGCCCGTAGTCGATGCCGGAGGGGCAGCGCCACGTCAGCAGGGCCATGTCCTCTTCCAGAAGTTCGAGGCCGCCCAGACGCTCCACCGTTTCGATGTCGCCCACCGCAAGCGCCCGCATCAGCGGTACGGGCAAAAGATCAAAGGGAAAAAGTCGCTCAAAAGCTTCGGATGGCTGGGTTGCTCCCGGGGCGGCAAGCGGCAGCTTGTCAATCATGCGCCGCAGTGCCGTGCGTGTATGCTTTGGCGTGGCGTTTCTGTCGAAAACTGTCACCTGCAAATCATGACGGCTGAGAAACCGGGCCTCTCTGCCAGTCAGGCTGAAGCCCGAGACCAGCCGCTGTACGCGGAGGGTTTCATCGGTTCGCGGCTCCTCGAGCAAATCATTCAGCTCCGCCCCCAATGGCGCGCGGACCAAGGCGGGTCTTTCGACGCCGGGTCCGGCCACTGAAACAGTCCGGGTTATGGTCGCTTCTCCAGAGGACAGCAGCGTGCCGATCGCCGCGACATCCTGATAACCGATCTGCCATACAGACCTTTGGTCCGAAACCGGCCAGAGATGGTGAATATGGGTGCCCGGCAGCCCGGAAGGATGCGGGCCGGAAAATCGTACGACACGTAGTGTTTTGCTCCAATCTATCAACGAAGATCCGGGGGCTTGGCAGACAAAGACCGGGCCATCGGTCAGACGCGACAAGGCCTGAGCCCCGCGCCTGAAACTTTCCATTAGCGGCTTCAGCACATGAGCCGCGTCTGGCGCGAGCGGATTGCTGTCGGTCGCGGTAATGAAAATCGCAGAAGGGCGATCCGAAGGGTCGGGGATGCGCCCAAAGGGACGGGTCCTAAAGCCCAGCCAAGCGCCACTCTTCAAAAGCAAATCACGCAGTGCGCCGTCGTTCTGGGCTGCGGCATCCACGTCAAACCTTATGCCTTCGTCGTCCTCGACATTTACCACAATGGTGTCGATCCAGCGCCGGGCGCCTTGGCGTATCTGATGCACCCGTCCGGATACACTGGCAACAAAGGCGATTTCTGGCCGGTACCGATCAACACAGAGCAACTGACCGCGCCGAACCCGGTCGCCTTCACTGACACGGAGGTCAAAAATCACACCAGGATAGTCCATCGCCATCACGCCGACGTTTCGCACGGTTCGCGCGATAACTGACGTATTACCGGGCGAGGGGCCCAAATCTATGGTTTTACCTTTACGTAGCCGAATCTCCACGGGCGTCCTTTCCATTTTTTGGGTCCCGAAATGACGACGCCTCTAGCCGTAAGCGGCGCGCAGGGGGGGCTAGACTGCTCGGCACCCCCTGCGCGCCCTGCTATGGACGCACCAATCCGGTCAAATCCACTGCAGCGACCGTGCCTAGGTCTTTCAGGCTGTCGAACAGCAACTGGATTGAGTAATGCGGGTTATGCGCAAAAGCGCCGGGATCCTTGGCGACAAACTGGTAATTATAGGCCGCTCTCAGTAGGCGGGG
>Ga0209344_10005991_pt1 | contig 10203 bp, 8 predicted proteins | sample Cruoilmetagenom6_FD_187293 | JGI IMG/M metagenome (GOLD analysis project Ga0209344, IMG submission 187293) | Oil polluted marine microbial communities from Coal Oil Point, Santa Barbara, California, USA - Santa Barbara Oil Seep Sample 6 (SPAdes)... | ecosystem: Environmental > Aquatic > Marine >...
TCCTGGCTCATCACCAATGGTGTCACTTTTTATAAAAATGAAACGGTTCTGGATATTCAAGTTTCCGAAGGTAGCATCACAGAAATTCATACCGATAAGCAGTCGTTAAAGGCAGACGAGTTTGTCTTGGCTGCGGGTTCTTGGAGTCAGTTCCTCAGCAAGAAACTAGGGATTCGTATTCCGTTAGAAGCTGGAAAGGGCTATCGAATTAATACCATTCAAAATACGGGAATCAGCATGCCAGCAATTCTTGCTGAAGCCAATGTTGCCGTGACGCCTATGAATGGTTTTACACGTTTTGCTGGTACGATGGAAATTGCTGGAATCAATCACAATATCAATTCAGTTCGCGTAGCTGCTATCGCTAATGCGGCGCATAAATTTTATCCAGATCTCACGATTTCCGAAGAAGAAAAACAAAAAGCGGCATGTGGTTTACGACCTGTGTCACCAGACGGTAAGCCATATATTGGAAGATCGAGTAAATGTCCTAATTTGACCATTGCTACGGGTCACGCCATGATGGGATGGAGTATGGCACCAGCTACGGGCTTGTTGGTTTCTGAATTAATTTCTGAAAAGAAAACGTCTTTAGATCTGATACCGTTCTCCCCAGACCGTATATTTTAGCAGCTCATATCAGCTACAATTTTCCAGACGCCATTGATCTTTTTAAAAATGATCATAAAAACGCCTACGGCATCTCCCACGGACCGTTTGAGGAAGTACTGGCCCATCACCCAATAGGAGCCATCGTCTATTTTAGAGATGTCGTTGATGGTAAAGTTAAGCGTGCCCGAATGTTCCTTAGAAGGATAACCTTTTTTGTAATTATCTAGCGTTTGCTGCCAACCCTTTGTGAGTCCGCTACGTCCATAAAACTTAAGCGAATCGCTCTTCCAATACCCTTGCATAAATCCTTCAAGGTCATTTTGAGACCAAGCGATCTCTTGCGTTTTCATTACGGCGAGAATAGCTTCTTTGTCTTGGCTTTCGGTGGTTTGAGCTTTACAGCTTAGTAAAGCGAAAGCGAAGCATACGAAAAGTAAGTTTTTCATGATTTAATTCGTTGGTTTAGTAATGCGACATATAGTCTTCGTTAAAGACAGATTTTAGTCTAAAGATAAGCTCTTTTGCGTGATCTCGATTAAAAACCAAAGGTGGTTTTATCTTGATAACATTATAGTCGGGGCCATCAGTACTGATCAAGATCCCGAGACGCTTCATACTATTGGCGAGATATGCAGCATGATCTGGTAAGGGTTTTTTGTGAGAATCAACTAATTCAAAACCGAGGAAGAGTCCGTCGCCACGCACATCACCAATGATAGGAAATTTCTTTTGCAATGCTTGTAGTTCATTTTTTAGGAATGAACCTGTTTTTAAGGCGTTCTGCTGCAGGTTTTCTTCCTCAATGACCTCTAATACGGTTCGGCCAATAGCGCAGGAAACTGGGTTTCCGCCAAAGGTATTAAAGAATTCCATGCCCGTGTTGAAAGCGTTTGCCACGGCTTCGGTGCACACCACCAACGCTAAAGGATGACCATTACCAGCAGGTTTGCCAAGGGTCACAATATCTGGGATCACATTGTATTGCTCAAAGGCCCAAAAAGTGCTTCCCATACGTCCAAAACCCGTTTGTACTTCGTCGGCAATACAAATACCACCAGCGTCGCGAACGTATTGATACACTTCTTTAAAATAATTTTTTGGAGGCTGTATTTGTCCGCCGCAACTAATCAAAGATTCTCCAATAAAGCCTGCAATGCCACGTCCTATCTTTTGAAGGTTTTCAATATGTATTTGTGCGTGTGCTGCATACTTACCGCCACAATCTTCACCTTGATATTTTCCGCGGAAGGGATCTGGAAGTGGTAAAATATGGGTTGTTTCGGGTTGGCCAGATCCGCCCTTAGCCGCAAATTTGTACGAACTCACGTCCATCACGGCATTGGTATTTCCGTGGTAGCCCACCTCAATCGCCAACATATCTTTTTGCCCCGTAGCTGCTTTCGCCATGCGAAGTGCCAACTCATTTGCCTCACTGCCTGAGTTTACGATATGCACTACCGAAAGCTCTTTGGGAAACTTCTTTAAAAGCGCTGTTGTATTGAGTATTTAAATGATCGTTTTTAAAGAGCAGATTGGGATTCGGACAAATACTTTTCCAAACATTTACTTGATCAAAATAGGTCACGCCTGGAAAGTCCAGTTTATAATCAAGCATCGATAGCATCACCTGAAAATGTAGGTGTGGTGACCAAATTCCGTTCTCTTCAGGGGTGCCCAGATAGCCAATACAATCTCCTTTTTTTAGGGTATCGCCAACATTCCATTGTTTTGCGCTTGCTTCAGAAAGATGACCGTGTAAGGTAAAAAAGGTTATATCTTCTTCGCAATGTTTTAAAATGATGAGTCCGCCGTATTCTTTGTAGCCCGCATCATTAGTAGCTGTAAAAACTTCCGCGTCAAAAAGTGTGTGTACAGGAGTTGCTGCGGGAAGCCAGAAATCTATTCCCAAGTGGATCGTTCGGCTTTCAGGACCACTATTACCCTCTTTGTCATAAGCATTGGAAGTATAAAGTGGTCTTGGCTCACAATATCCACCTGCGATGAGCTTTTTGGGATGTTCCTTTTGAAGTTGATTGATCCTGTATTCAAAAAGTGAAAGATCATTGAATTCGTGCCTGCTGCCCATCCAGGTGCTAGACACTTTAAGATCTAATAGATGAATGTCTTCTTTTTCCTCGGAAGGAAACAAGTCGGTTAAACGAAAAGTGTGCTGTACCGCCCAATTATGAAATTTTTCTTCGGAAGGGTGCGCAATGTAATTACAGCTTTGCCGAAACGAATAATAGGCAAATGCTGCATTTAGGTTGTGCCATTTTTTAAGGACTTCCCATGCTGGCTTTTCACTGATGAAGTGATAGTCGTTGGAAGGATCTTCTTTTTTCCGAAGCGCTGCTTTAGTAACGGTCGTTACCAAACGCATACCTACCAGCGTATATAGACATTCGAGTTCTTTTTCTGAAAGCGGATATGAAGTATTATAACCGCGCACCACATCAAGAGCCGCGGCGAGTGGATCAGGCATTTCCATGATGGCGTAAGCAACAAGAATCGCCAAGTCGTTGATGGTTTGGGTATATACGGCATCACCAAAGTCGATAAAACCGTTTGTCGTTGGTTTTTTAAGATCTTCGGAAACGAGAATGTTATAGTCGTTTAGGTCGTTATGAACAATACTTTTTGGCAGCGAGTCATAAACTAACTTCATCGCAGCAAATTGTTGTTGAAAATAGGCAACATAGGTTTTTTTATCGCCAGAAAAAAGATGGAGGTGATCAAGAGTCCAAGCGAAATTAGCCAAGTTCCAATCGAATACGCGATGCGCATCGTGGTGGTTAAAGGAGTGGAGCGCTTGTGTAAGTTGACCAGCTTTTAGTCCGAGATCATAACGTAAAGTCGTTGTTTTTGGGTTGATAGTGGCCCATAAACGGCCGGGAACCCATGAAAGCAGTTTTGCGGTTCTGTGAATTTCTCCAGAAGAGAATTTGATTTCAGTAGTTTGGGTCTTACTGGAGAGAACTTTCGGGAGCAGAAAAGTGAGCTGTTGTGTTTCGAGATAATTAAGAATCGCGGTTTGAAAAGATGATTCGCTGTTTTTTTCGGCGGAAGAAAATTTCAGAAGAAAATGATCGCCATCTGCTGTTGTTAGCTTAAAATTTTCGTCAACATCTCCGGGCAGTTTTAGAGCTTCCGAAGTAATTCCGAAGAAATCATGCGCAACTGTTTGTGCAATCTGAATTGTGACTTGAGCCATAGCAAGGAATGTTTGGCTAACGAAATTAGGAAAAAGATCGATAGCACATTTGGAGCGGTCATATTTTAATTATAAAAACGTAACCGACTAAGGATCAAGTTATACGAAACAGTTAGTTTGTGAATAATGTGATTTCTGGTGTTGCTCGAAATGACAAGAATTTACAAAACCGACTTCTGCTTTTTGTAGAAAGCATCGGCTTGTAGTTGCATCAACTCGCGTGCTTTCTTCCTTTTGTAGTCATACAGTTCTTGTTCTTCGGCAATATCGGCATAGACACGATTATTGACATCACGATCTGTGTTCATTAAAATGTCGCGTTGCATTTTCTGTTGTGCCACCCATGAACTCACAGCGCCTTCTTGCTCTTCTAACTTGAGGTCGTAAGCTCCTTTTGGAGATAATAACTTAGCAATGATGGGTGATGTCTCAATGGCGAGAAAGAGTAAAAAGATAAAGAAGGAAGGAAGCCACGGAAGTTGATCTAAGGCATTTACCCGAGCCATGAGCCCGTCAAACCCATCTATTACGGGCTGTGTTTCTGCTACTTTAGTTTGATACTCTGATGCTAAGGTGGCGATTTGGGCTTCGGTAGCTGCTATTTTGTTATTGTTGGTGGTACGTAGGGTTTGAAGTGCGGCGAGTTCGGCATCATGTTTTTCACGCTTCTCTTTATATACGGGTCCTTTTCCTAGTTTTTCGGTACCTGATGTTCCTTCTGCTTCGGCGATATACGTATTATAAAGAGCATTGACCGATGCTTCTTTGGTATTTACTTCTTGTTTTAATGTTTCAATTTCCGAAGTAAGCGCCTCCATAGCGGGCGTATACTGCAAGGCAAGTTGGTCTTTATTTTCAAGCGTCATGTCATTCTTTTCTTCTAAAAGAACCTGATTGATCTCTTTCTCAAAGATCTTGAGTTCGAGGGGTTTTGAAATGACAATGGCAATAATGATAGCGAGTAATAAACGCGGCGATGCTTGAAGAAATTCATCAAAGAAATTGTTGCGTTTTTTGATGGTAGAAACGATAAATCGATCTAGATTGAAGATAAGTAAGCCCCATACAAGTCCGAAGAAAATAGCAGCAAATAGGTTGTCAAAAACGGTATTTAAGGCAAAGGCACCCGCGATGGTTGCCATTACCGCTGTAAAGAAAACGGTGGCTCCAATACCAGCGTATTTAGTGTTTTCTCCCGCCGAACATTCTTCTAGAATATCGGTATCGGCACCTGAACAGAATATAAAAAAGCGTTGTAACATAGCTTGATGAATTGATTGATGAACGTATAGAACGCTGATGCTGTACACTTTGTTGTTTTAAGCATTTGATAATTATTTTACTTTTTATCGATAAAATCGACTTTTTGTCGTACATTTACACCTTGGATTTCCCCATCCAATGCTGCGTTTAGATATAAAATTCCCTTAAAACGCTGGCGATTAAGTATTTAGCAGTTATAATTTAGTAAACCCCACAATTATGAAACCTCACAAGTTCTTCCCTTTAGCTATGCTATTGTTTTGTTCAATTCACACCTATGCTCAAGTTGGTATAGGAACCATTGACCCAGATCCTTCTGCTGTGCTCGACATTACGTCTACCACCCAAGGAATGTTAACCCCACGAATGACAACGGCTCAGCGCGTTGCTATTACTACAACGGTCACATCTGAAGGCCTTTTAGTATTTGATACCGATGAAGATGTTTTTTACTATTTTGATGGTAGCGCTTGGGAGCGTCTAGAAGGTGCCGAAAAACGGAACAACTATAAATTGGTAAAAGATATTACAGATCTTTCAGATGAACTCATTACAGGAGGTGGGTTAGAATATATCTTGGACGAAAATTATATGTATGAAATTAACGGAACTATTGTGGTTGATCACCCTATAGATTTAAATGGAGCTTATATAAGGGGTCATGATACAGGAGAAGACATTCTTTTTAATGACTCAGGAGGAGCTTTGTTTACAGGGGATAAAGGAGGACGTCTTAAAGATTTGTTGATTCTTGGTAATGACTTGCCAGTATTTAATATCATTGGGAGCACTGGAGATGAAAATCTTATTGTCTATAGTGTAGTAATGGTTGGAGCTTCTTCGGTAGGTACTTTAAGTACTTTAAATACCGTGTATTTTGAAGTATTTCAAGCGGTATCTACAGATGACGGTTTAGATGTTACAACCGTAAAAAACTTTTATATAGACAAAATATTTTGGACAGATGCTTGTGAGGGTACTTTTTTAAAGCTTTCAGGTACATTTAATAACTTACAATTGGCAAATGGAAGAGTTGTGACCGATGTTGGTGAAATAGGTATTGATGTTAGTGCAAATCCAACAATTACTATTGCTGCTTCTATAGCACAGGTTAGTTTCACAGGTGATGGAACGCGAGTTAACGGATATTCACCAAGTCCATATCCAGGATATTTTTTTACGAACAACTGGGACGTAGACTCCCCAGGGCTTCTTCTGGAAACCGATAATGCAGCTATTGGAGACATTAATTTAGACACAGCGATTGGTTCTGGTTATGAAACAGATTTTGCTACTATTGGATCTGGAGTAAAAACAAAATTAGAAGGTACTTCTACGTCCGATTATTTATTTAGATTTAGTGCTCCTGTAGATAATCGAATAGTATATGAGGGTATAAAAACAAGAAGCTTTCAAATTGCGGGTAGTATCTCTTTTCAAGGAGATAATAATAACTCGATCTATATATTTTATATAGCAAAAAATGGAGTCGTGCTTGAGAATTCTAAAGTGTACCGTGAAATTGGAGGGAATAACGATGTTGGTGCGGCTGCAATTGTAGCTTCTGTAGAAATGGCTCAAGGAGACTATGTAGAAGTCTGGGCAGAAAAATATGATGGAGCGGGTAGCTTACTTGTTGTTTCATTAAACCTCATTGCTCAATAGATTTAGATAGCATTTTTACTGCTATACTAAAAAAAGCCTCCATCTTGGAGGCTTTTTTATACAAAAACGTTACTTGATCAACAACCGTTTTCGCCAAGTATTACGGAAGGAACATCATGTGGTGTATCTATTTTTTTAATTCGTACCGACGACTGTGATTTTAAGTACTCGATAGCCTTTTCTTCGGAAACTACTTTTCCTTCTAAAAACACTTTAGCACCACGGGAGATCATAAATTTGAGCATGTCCAAGGGATCGGAAAGATCGTTTGAAGGCCCTTCAAATGGCACATCGACCACCGTAAGCGTTAATCCGTCAAATGTGTCTACCGTTATAGGCGCCGTTGAAATTTTAACCAATGGTCTTTTAGTATTCACCCGTGCTGTTTGAATATTTAGGTTTTCGTTGTTTTTAATAATAGCAATTGCTTTATCTGATGATACCTTCTCTCCTTGGTAATAGAAAGTCGCATTTTTCTTTGCCATGCTTACAATATGATCTAACGGACTTTCAGGTGCTGGTGGCGGCGGTGGAATATTACCAGCAGCATCATGAACTCCCTTAATTACTTTAGGTGCATCTGGTGTATTTGGTGGTGGCGGTGGTGGTGGAATGTTGCTGTTGTGATCATTTACCCCTTTGATTATTTTTGGTGCCATTGGAGGAATGGGTACATCAGGAAAAGGTTCAGCATTTTTTCGTTGTGCCGGAGACATCATATCGTAGAGATATTTAAGACGCTCTATGTCTTTTTTATATACAACCATGTCATTCTTGTCCATTTCGTTGTACTTTTTTGCCAAGACATTATATTCAGTGAGTTGTTTTGGTGTTATTTTAACGTCCGCGTCTGTTGGTTGAAGTGGGCTAATAAAAAGATCTAAACCATCATTCGCCTTTGCATAGTCTGATTTTTTCTTCGGAACACATTCAGGGAACGGCTCTGCTAATTCCTTTTGCTCAATGGACATAGCGCGATAGATCGTTTCTAATTTTGAAAGCTCCGAAAGAGGCATCGTACGATCTGTAGGGTTTTCTTCAAAATAGGTGTTCCAATAGGTTGCCATCTTGTTGTAGGCGGTTATTTGCTCAGGAGAGGCGTGGTTATTGATTACTTCGGAAGTAGATTCTTTTTTAATGGTTGTAATGGTTTCCGAAGTGCTAAAACTTACCAAAACGATTGCCACAACGGGTAAAAGCAATGCGCTTTTGATCCAAATGGACTTTTTCGATGTTTGATTTTTCATGACTGTAAAACGTTTTTTGACTTGCCCGAATGGTTTTTTTGAAAATAATTCGTTCAGGCGGGTGGATGAATAATTGATTGCATTGGCCATGCTAGGCGAAGAGGCATTTGATGAGAATGCCAATAAAATATTTTGGTAATGACTGGTAGCAATACCGTGTTTTAAAACTGCTTTATCTGCAAGAAATTCATGGTTTAATTTGATACTGTGTTTGATAAAATACAATAGCGGGTTGAACCAAAAAATGACTTGTAGAATTTCGATCAATAAGATATCAATGCTGTGTTTTTGCTTGGCATGTGCTCTTTCGTGTATAAGCACTTCAGAAGGAATTTGATGATCTTTATAGGCTTTTTCGTTTAAAAAGATATACGAGAAAAATGTATGCGGTGTCACTGGCGAATTCAGCAATACATGTAAAAACCCTTGATCTTTATAAATTGGATTGGTGCGTACTTGCTGAAAAATCTTAAATAGATTTCGGAAAAATCGAAAGCCAAAAATAGCCACACCAATGGCGTAAATACTCCATAAAGCAATGCTTAGATAGTTGATGGCAGGCTCCACTTCAGTATAGCTAATATCTGAAAGTCCTTCCGGAGAAAGCATTGAAACCTTTGTTAATGGTACAGCAACTTCTACGTAACTCGTAAACGTTATAAATGGTATGCAAAATGCTGCTAAAACGCTACTGAGTAGATAGAAACGCTTGATACCATGAATGCTTTCGCGTTCTAAAAAAGCCTTGTAAAAAACATAAAAGATAGTGAGACAGGCGGCCGATTTTAAAAGATAGATTTCCATAACTACTTGCTTTTTATTTGTTGGTCAATGAGGCTGCGCAATTCTTCTAATTCTGTTTTAGTGAGATCGGTTTCTTTGGTAAAAAAGGAAGCGAATTGCGACGGACTATCATTAAAAAAGTTTTTTATGAGCCCGTTGACATGCTTTGAAAAATAATCACTTTTTTTCACCAGCGGAAAGTACTCGCGAGATCGCCCCAACTGTTTATAATCTACAAATTTTTTATCTTGCATACGTTTTAAGAGTGTTGCAACCGTTGTAGATGCTGGCTTTGGATCTTCATAGGCATCGATAAGATCTTTCATAAAGGCGCGTTTCTGTTTCCAGAGGATCTGCATGAGGTGTTCTTCGGAATTCGATAAAGGGGTCATAGTTTTTATTTTACTCTACAAATGTAGAATAAAATTTTGATTCTACAAACATAGAATGAAATTTTTTGGGAAATTCTTCCGAAGATTGGGTTATATTTGCCCAAAATAGTAACCATGAGTGTTGAAAGAGAAGTAAAAAGACGGGCAAACGATGTTTGCGAATTTTGCGGAAATGTTGAACATACCTCGGTTTATGAGGTTCCAAATACGCCTTCACGGATCGAAGGAGCTGACACGGCAGTTTTGGCTTGTAAAACGTGCATTGAGGGATTCGATGCGGAAGAACGCGATCAAAACCATTGGCGTTGTCTAAATGATAGTATGTGGAATGAGGCGGCTCCAGTTCAGGTAATGTCTTGGCGTATGTTACATCGTTTAAAGTCATACGGTTGGTCACAAGACTTGTTGGATATGATGTATATGGACGAGCAACAACTGGAATGGGCAGCAGCTGCAGGCGATGCTGAAGATACCTCAAACGCTTTAGTGCATCGAGATGCTAACGGCGTTATCCTTGAAGCCGGTGACAATGTGGTTCTTATTAAAGATCTTAAGGTCAAGGGAAGTAGCATGATCGCTAAACAAGGTACTGCGGTTCGACGTATTTCATTAGATCATGAAAACGAAACCTATATTGAGGGAAAGGTTGACGGACAACAAATTGTGATCATTACCGAATACGTAAAGAAGATCTAATAATAGATGATGTCAAAGGTGGCTTTAAGTTGATTGCTGCTTTTATAATGTGAGGTTGCATTACTCTTTGCATCATACGTAATGATGTCGTTTTTGTGATCTGAACTGAGACGTTCTCCACGTTTTGAATAAAAATAGTTGTTTTTTGTATGTTTTCCCGAAGCACTCACGATGTTTTCGGTCACTTGAATGTATGTTATTTGATCTTGATACGCATACGTGTTTCGCTGCATCATACTTCCGTCTGTATTAAAAAGAACCATTATAAGCAATCGATTTTGATCGTCATAGCTATATTTTTCAGTGGAAATACCCGTTTTTAGGTCTATTTTTT
>Ga0209344_10005992_pt1 | contig 10201 bp, 10 predicted proteins | sample Cruoilmetagenom6_FD_187293 | JGI IMG/M metagenome (GOLD analysis project Ga0209344, IMG submission 187293) | Oil polluted marine microbial communities from Coal Oil Point, Santa Barbara, California, USA - Santa Barbara Oil Seep Sample 6 (SPAdes)... | ecosystem: Environmental > Aquatic > Marine...
CAGGTCCGCCGTCGACTGGAAACCGGCGCGGTTGGCATTGACCGGGACACCATTGGCGCGAACCGTGCCAGCAGCCCGGAAGCGCGCCGATTCCGACGCGTTGATCGTGCCGGCGACATTGTCGATATAGCCGCCCTGGTTATCGGAATAGACGACACCACGCACAGCGAAATTATCGCTCACCGGCAGGTTGATGACCGCTTCGACCTTGTTGCTCATTTCACCGTTTTCGGTGAAGGAGACGCCGAAATTGGTCGAGGCCGAGAATTCGCCCATTTGCGGCCGATTGGTGATCAGGCGCACGGTACCCGCTTGCGAACTCGCACCATAGAGCGTGCCTTGCGGTCCGGGCAGGACCTCGATGCGCTGCAGGTCAGCGGCATAGACATCCAGATTGCGGCCCGGCTGGGCGAGAGGCTGCTCGTCGAGATAGAAGGCAACATTCGGCGCCAGGCCGGCGACACCTGCGGTGGTCAGGTTCGGCGTCGTCGAGGCGAGGCCGCGAATATAGATCGTGCTCTGGCCCGGACCGGAGCCACCTGCCGTGACGCCCGGAAGCTGTTGCAGATAGTCTGTGAAGACATCAACACGAAGCTCTTCCAGCGTCGCTGCAGGCATTGCGTTGACAGCGACCGGGATGTCCTGGGCGCTTTGCTCGCGCTTCGTTGCGGTCACGGTGATGGTTTCGATCCCCTGTGCGAGCGTGGCTCCAGCACCAAGGGTGGAAACGGCAATGGCCGTCAGGATGGTCGATGATAGTGCGGTTTTCTTCAACATGAGTAACGCCAGACCCCTTTGAGTACGAATGATGCTGGCGGTCTAGGGCACTCAGCGCGATTTGGCTAGGATACTAAGAGGTCGAATTAAATTCTGGACCACCAGACCGGGAGTGCGGCCCGGACTTTTAGGCCTAAAAAACAATTACGTAATGGTTAATGTGGTTGATTTGCAACAGATTCACGACGCCGCAGGGTCGGGCTCAACCCGTAGACCGCAAAGCGCTTCGCCCCCCGGGAGTTGGCCGCATCCTCGCCTTGGCGTATGAGACAGTTCCTGCAACGGCCAGACGCTCATGACTGATCACGACGAAATACTGATTGCCCTGCGCCGCATCACGCGCGCGATTGACCTTCAATCCAAGAAACTGATGAAGACAACGGGGCTGACGGCGCCGCAGCTGGTGATCATGCAGACCCTGCGGCGCAAGGGCCAGATGTCCCCCTCGGCGATCGCAAAGACCGTTTCGCTCAGCCAGGCGACCATCACCAGCATTCTCGACCGGCTGGTGAAGCGCGATTATGTGTTGCGTGAACGCTCCGGGACCGACAAGCGTATCATCCTGGCCAGCCTCACCGACAAGGGCGCCGAAGCGGCAGCGGCAGCGCCGGAACTCTTGCAATCAGGCTTTCTGCGCGAGTTCCGCAAACTGCAGCACTGGGAGGCCAGCATGCTGATCGCCTCGCTGCAGCGCATCGCGGAAATGATGGATGCCGAGGATCTCGACGCCTCCCCCATCCTCGAAACCGGCGAAATCGATCCCAGCCCGCCGACAGACGAGCTCCGTTGAGCTGATCGGCAAAACCGGGCGAACAGCCGGGCACATGCGCCCTGTTCTTTCCGGTGCGCAGGCCTGCCTGTCCACCCCCTGCCGGGCGCGGTTATACTGATAGCGCCGGAGGCGATGCGGGAGGTGCGGACATTGTGGCAACCAGTTCAAGCTCGGACACAAAACCGCCAAGTGATTGTATTTACTGATTTTTCTGAGTTGCACGGGCGAATTTCCGGCAACTGGAGCGCACACCGGGGCACCATCAAAGGCATATGTAGAGAAACCAAACGCCACTCAAAGGCACATCCGGTATACCCAGGAAACCACCTTGGCCGCCGCAGGCCCGCCCCTGGAAGGCGCCCCGTTCCGGAGGTCGGTCGCGTTTCTGTCAGCTGAACGCGAACCGGTCTCAGAATTCGGTGCCTGTCGCGCGTGCAAGCGCCTCTCGATGGTCGGGGTGCGCGATGCCGATCAGGCGCCTGACTCGTTCGGCGAGCGGCTGTCCCCGCAATTCGGCCGCCCCGTATTCGGTAATGATGGTGTCGACATCGCCCCGTGCCGTCGTGACATTGGCCAGCGGACCCGCGACGATCCTGCTGCCGCCATCCTTGCGAGTGGACGCGAGCGCAATGATTGAGCGTCCGCCTTGTGCGATCTGCGCCGCGCGCACGAAGTCCGGCTGGCCGCCGACCGCGCCGAGATAGTGCCGCCCTGCGGTTTCGGCATTCACTTCGCCCGTCAGGCCCACTTCCATTGCGCCATTGATCGAGACCAGGTTTTTCTGAAACCGGGCCTCGCCATGGGTCACCGCAACGGGGTGAATTTCCAGGTCCGGATTCTGGTGGACAAAATCATAGGTCTTGCGGGTTCCGACAGCCATCGACGCCACACCAATGCCGGGCCGCCGTGACTTGCGGGCATTTGTCAGCACCCCCGCCTGAGCCAGTTCGACCAGGCTGTCACCGATCATCCCGGTATGGAGGCCGAGATCGCGACGATCATGCAAGCGGCTCGGAACTGCGTCCGCAATCGCACCGATCCCGAGTTGCAAGGTCGCACCATCGCCGATGAACGCCGCAACATGTTCCGCAATCCGGGCGGCGACCTCGGTGGGCCGACTCGGAACTTCCAGGATCGGGTAATCGCTCTGCACCACCCGGCTGACACGATCCAGCGGGACAAATGCTCCACCACCGGCGGGCATGGCGGCATTGCATTCAATGATCACATGCCGGGCCCTCTCGACCGCCGCCGCCATCAGCATGCAGGACAGGCCAAACCCGTAGCCGCCCTCGCAGGGCGCTCCGGACAGCAGGGCGACATCACAGCGCAATTGCCCGGCCAGAATGGCGTTCGACAGCTGCACCAGGCTGACCGGAAAGACATCGAGGCAACCGGCTTTCGACAGCGCGCCCGTACCGCCGAGCGCGCCATAACTTTCAAATCGAAGCGCGTCAGCATGTTCGGCCGTGAAGCGGTTGTGGATGTCGTATCCGAGAAAGACCGTAACCCCGCCAAGCGCGTGGCGCTGCTCGATCAGAGCATCAACCAGCGCAACCGGGCTACCGGCAGCCTCACTGATGAAAACCCGGTCGCCGGGACGTATATAGTCCGTCAGATCAATATCCAGCCGGCTTGCCTCAGGCATCAGGACCCCGGAGCGTGGCCAGGATGGATTGGGCCTGGCGGACGAGCGGCGTGTCGATCATCCGGCCATCGACCGAGATCACCCCCTTGCCATCGCGTGCGCCCGCTTCGGCTGCCGCGACGACGCGGCGAGCGAACGCGATCTGGCTGTCGGTTGGCTGATAGGCCGCATTGGCCAGAGCCACCTGGCCGGGGGCAATGCACATCTTGCCCGAATAGCCGATCTCCCGCCCCTGCTTCACATCGCGATCAAATTGCTCCGCGTCACGCACCGCGATGGTCACCAGATCAAGTGCCTGCACCTTTCTTGCCCTGGCCGCCAGCGCGACATGGGAGCGTGCGTAGAGCACTTCGCGATTATCCTCCGTGCGAAGCCCGTCCATTTCGGCGACGAGGTCCTCGGCTCCGAAATACAGCGCCATAACCCCGGCAGCGGACGCGATTTCCAATGCCCGCAATACTCCGAGCGGGGTTTCAATACCGGCAACGATTGAGGGGGCATGGCGGTGAAGTTGCGCGACCTGGTCTTCACTTTCCACCTTGGGAAGGACAGCATGGTCGACACCGGCCGCCGACAGGGCCTGGCAATCGGCTTCGAAATCCTCGCTACCGACAGGATTGACCCTGACCATCACCGATGCACCGGGATTGGCCTTGCGGGCCGCGCGATACAGTTCGGGCAGACCAGCCCTTGCGGCGCCCCGTTCGTCCGGCGGCGTCCCGTCTTCGAGGTCCAGCACAAAGGCGTCGGCCGGGATACGCTCAAACTTTGCAATCAGATCCGACCGGTTCGCCGGGGCGAAGAGCATTGAGCGGATCATGCGGCTTCGGTTTCCGGTTTGCGGTGCATCAGGGCGGTGCGATCGCATACGGCAACCATCTCGTCGCGTTGATTGAAAGCTTCATGGCGGAAGCCGACAATGCCCTGGTGCGGCCGCGACGAGCTGGCGCGCGTTGACGTGACATGGGTGACAACATGGATCGTGTCACCGTGAAAAACCGGCTTGGGAAAGCCGACATTCGTCATGCCCAGATTGGCAACAGTCGTGCCCAGCGTTGTGTCATTCACGGTAATGCCGATCATCAGACCCAGTGTGAACAGCGAGTTGACCAGCGGTCGACCGAACTCGGTTCCCTTGGCAAATTCGAAGTCGATATGCAGCGGCTGAACGTTCAGCGTCATGTTGGAGAACAACATGTTGTCAGCCTCCGTCACGGTGCGCCGCAGGGCGTGGTGGAATGTCTGCCCCACGGTAAATTCTTCAAACCAAAGCCCGCTCATCTCATTTCCTCGTCAGTCATCAAGGCCGATCACTTCACCATCTACCTGGAAATGCTCACCCACGAGCTGTCCCAGTGCGAACTGGCTGATCGGCCGGTTGGTTTGGGGCGTGTTCCGGATCCGGATGCCCGGAGCCAGCGCCGGCAGTGTCGCATCAAGCGTGTGCGCGGCATCCATCACCGCGCGACGCGTCGGCGCTTCAGCGGCCCGCAAGGTCTCTACGGTCGCCTGAAGCAGGCTCGAAGCCCAGAAGGTCAACTGGTTCCTGGGTGTGCGCGGAGAATAGCGCTCCATCACTTCACGCCAGAGAACAACATCGAGGCTATCGATGAATTGCGGGTCGGCCGGGTCCTTGAGAAAGAGCAGGCAGCGCACGCCCTGCAGGGCGTCATAGCCGGCCGGCTCAATTACTGTGGTGGGGTCGGGCGACGCATTGGTCAGCAAGTTCAGTTCAGGTTCCCAGCCAGAGCGGACCAGCGCCTTGTAGCCCAGCGCGGCGAATTGCGGGGTCGCACCGTTGAAGAAGACGTTGGAGCCCGCGGCTCGCAGATTGGTGATCTGGGACGCCAGCGTTGTGTCGGTCGGCTGATCGCCCTGAACCGCAGCGATGGTGACCGGTAGCGCCCCCGCCGCAATTTCGGCCTGCAGGCCATATTCAAGGTCATGTCCGAAATCGGTATTGTCACGCAAAAGCCCGATCCGGGCCCCGGGATGATTGCGGGCGAGCCAACGCGCCCAGATACGCCCCTCGACCTCGCTCGAGGGCTGCAGGCCGACAGACCAGCGAAAGCGCGCCGTGTCGGTCCAGTGACGGGCGCCGGACAGGACATAGAGCAGGGGAATACTCGCCCGCTCGGTATAGGTCGAAATCGCCGTTGAGTTGGCCGTTCCGGCCGGGCTGATCATGGCAAAGACATTCTCGCGCTCAACCAGATAGCGGGCATTCTGGATCGCCCGGCTCGGATCGAGGCCATCATCGGCCGTGCGCAGATCAATCCGGCGCAATTTGCCATCGGCCATCATCACCCCGCCCTCGGTCGCATTGAGGTGCTGCTGCCAGGCGCGAATGGCATCGAGCATCGGGCCGAAGACCGCCGCCGCAGCGCCGGAGGTCGGCCAGCTCTGACCAAGGCGGATCGAGTCGTCGGTGACGCCATTCGAGCCCCCTCCGATATCACCGCCCGGTGCCCCGCAAGCGGCCAGCGTCGCTGCCGAACCGATCAGTGCGGCCCGGCGAGTCCAGCCATTTGCGGAGCGCGTGGTCATGCGATCAACCATCAATCAACTGCTCGGCGATGGCGAGGGCAAATGCGTCCTCGCCCCGCTCGATCGCCTGGACGGCACGGGTGACCGGGCCGCAATCCGTTGTGCCACCGGTGCGGGCGATATTGCCCGACAGGGCGCGGGCAGCTGACAGCGCAAGAATGTATCGGGCGTGGCCGTCCGGACAGGTCTCCGCCGCCTCGACCGCCATGGCGGTTTCGGCAAGGCGAACATGGAAGGCCGGCTTGTCGATCGCCTCGCCGGCGGCTCCAATCCAGCTTTCATAGGTCGACCGCAAGACCTCGAGCAGGGCCCGGAGGTCGGCCGGTGCGGTATCGAGCGTGATCGCAGGGCGCGCCCCGCCCGCCTTGATCCGTTTGGCTTCAGCACGACCGATAATCGACCGCTGCACCTCGGAGGCACCCTCGTAAATCGTGGTCGGGCGCACAGCGCGGGAAATCATCTCGATCTCCTCACCCACGATCACGCCTCGGCCACCATGAATTTGTTGGGCCTGGTAGATAACCTCAACCGCGGATTCCGTGGCGAACGCCTTGGACACCGCACCTTCGACAATCGTGCTTTGTCCGGAGTCGCGCAGGTTCGCGGCACGGTCGACCAGGGCGGCGCCGCCTTCAATCATCGCCGCCATCGTACCCAGTTTCAGCCGTATGCCCTCGAGATCGCTGAGATGACCACCGAAGGCTTCACGACCAGTACTGAAGCCGATGGCCAGATCCAGCGCCCGGCGCGCCATGCCGAGCGTGGCGGATCCAACCGAAGGCCGGAAGATTTCCAGGGTGCCGAGGCATGCCCTCAAGCCCTGGCCGACTTCACCGAGCCGTTGACTGTCGGGGATGCGGCATTCGTCGAAATCCAAATAACCGATCGCGTGAGGCGCCTGCAGCGCAATACCGCCACGCGCCGTGAATCCTGGCATTCCCGTTTCCATCAGGAACGCCGTCACAGAGCGTTTGTCCCCGTCATCAGTCCGCGCGAAGGTAATGTAGACATCCGAGTCTGGCGCGCCGGAAATGAACATTTTCGAGCCGTTGAGGACCCATTCATCGCCATCGCGGTGGGCCCGGGTCCGCATACCCAGAACATCTGAGCCACTGTGCGGTTCGGTCAGGGCGAAGGAAAAAAGCGTCTTGCCCTCGACGAGCCCTGGAAGGTAGCGGTCGCGCTGATCGTCGGTTCCCATCCGCAGGATGGCATTCGTACCGAGACCCTGAATGGCAAATTGCGTATCGATCAACGCGTCATGATAGCCAAAGCGTTCGCGCAGAAGACACAGGATCGCGGAGTAGCGGTCAACCCTGCCCGCGCCGCCATACTCTGTCGGCAAGGTGAGGCCGAACAAGCCCTCCTCGGCAATCGCCTCGATCAAGGGGCGGCACGTGCGCCCATGATCCTCCCAGCCGTGTACGATCGGCATAAAGCGCTCCGCGCAGAGCCGGTCAACTCGTTCACGAAGCTCTGCCTCGGTTTCGGGTGTCGGTGTTGTCTTGAGCATGGAAATGCGCCCCCACTGTGTTTTGAGTGCACCGAGCCGACCCGGCGCTTGACAACCATATTCGTCACATACTACTCGGTAGGTCAAGAATTCATGTGTGATCTCACTGCAGGCCGTTAGTGTGGTCAGATGCGCAATTTCCAAGACAGGCCCTACGCAATGGAAATGACAGTCGACCAGCTTCTTTACGCTTTCCGCATCATGGAACGCTCGATTCTTGCCGAGCAGCGCCTCCTGCGATTCATCGAGGCTGGCGATTCCCGCGTCTTGCTGCATTCCGGCCGCGGCCAGGAGGCGATCGGCATTGGCGCCTGTGCGGCGCTGCGTGATGACGACATGCTGTTCTACAGCCACCGCGGGGTCGCGCAGATTCTCGCCAAGGGCATATTGCTGGACGAGTTGATCGGCGACTTCCTCGGTCGTATCGGCGGCGCGACCGGCGGGCTGGGCGCCGGCATCGTGCATGCCGTGGACCCCAAACGCGGCGTGATGGGGTCAAGCGGCACCCTCGGCGGTGGTTTCGTCCTCAGCGCCGGCGCAGCACTCGGTGCCGCCAAACTGGGCGATGACCGTGTCTCAATCCACCTCTTCGGTGAAGGCTCGGCCAATCGCGGTACATTCCATGAGGCAGCCAATGCCGCCGCCCTCTGGAAGCTTCCCATGATCTGGCTCTGCGAGAATAATGGTTACTCGGTTTCGGTTCCCCATCGCGAGGCAACCTGTATCGAGGACGTGGCCCAGCGGGCACAGGCCTATGATATGGCATCCGCCATTGTGGACGGACAGGATGTCGAGGCGGTCTACGGCGCTGTGAAAGAGGCTGTTGAACGGGCCCGATCCGGCGGTGGACCAACGCTTATCGAAGCCAAGACCTTCCGCATTCGCGGCCATTACGAAGGCGATCCGCAAAATTACCGCAGCAAGGACGAGATCGCAGCGGCGAAGCTCAAGGACCCGCAAATTCTGGTTCAGGAAAGACTGGCGGCCCGCGGAGTCGGAGAAGACCGGCTCGAGGCCATCCGCCAGGAAGAACGCGCCTACTTGGAAGCCGCTGTCGCCACGGCCATGTCGCATGCCAAGGCCGGAGAAGCGCAAATCTATCAAGGCCTGCTGGCGGGAGATGTGTCGTGAGCGAACGGATAATCAGTTACCGGGCAGCCCTGAACGAAGCCCTCGCCGAGGAAATGGAACGCGATGAGCGTGTCTTTCTGATGGGGCAGGATGTGGCGAAGTTTGGCGGCGTGTTTGCCGTCAGCAAGGGCTTGCAGGACAAGTTTGGCCCGAAGCGGGTCTTTGATACACCGATTTCAGAGACACTCATCGTCGGTGGCGGCGTCGGCGCTGCGCTTGCCGGGGCACGCCCCGTGGTCGAGCTGCAATATGCTGACTTCGCCCTGGTGGCGATGGACGAGATCCTGAACAAGGCCGCGAAATGGCGCTACATGCACGGCAACCGGCAGAGCGTTCCGCTTGTGATCCGGGCCGCCGAAGGCATGTTCGGGGGGCTGGGGCCCGAGCACTCGCAGTCTTTCGGCCAGTATTTCTGGAACGCTTTCGGACTGAAGACCCTGATGCCATCAACACCAGCCGACGCAAAGTCGATGCTGAAAGCGGCAATCCGCGATGATGACCCGGTGCTCTTCCTCGAAAACAAGGCGCTCTACAATCGACGCGCGCCCGTCCCGGACGAGGTAGAAACTGACCCTATCGGCAAGGCCTCGACGGTTCGCAAAGGCTCAGACCTGACCATTATCGCCTGGTCGAGCATGGTCTCAGTCGCGTTGAAGGCCGCCGAAGCGCTTGCCGAAGAGGGAATCAGCGCTGAAGTCATCGACCCGCGCGGCGTGCGCCCGCTGGACACGGCGACCATCTTCGACTCCGTCGACCGGACCGGACGGGTGCTGGTTACCCATGAGGGCCCGGTCACGGGCGGGCTTGCGGGTGAACTGATCACCCAGATCGTCGAGACCCGCTTCGACAAACTATTGGCGCCGCCAGCCCGGGTCGCCGGAGCCGACACCTACGTTCCGCAGAATATGGAACTGGAACGTTTCATCGTTCCGCACCTGGAACACGTTCTGGCTGCGGCACGCAAATTGGCCGCAACCGGCAAGTCATCAACGCACTAATGAGGTCGAATCGATGTTTGAGATCAAGCTGACGAAGCTGGGCCAGACCATGGAAGAGGGCGAGGTCGCCGAGTGGCTTATTGCCGTCGGTGACAGTTTCAAGGAGGGCGATGTCCTCTATGAATGCGAGACCGAGAAAGCCCGCACCGAAGTCGAGGCGACCCGTTCCGGCAAGCTGGTCGAGATCGTCGTCGCTGAAAACGAAATCGTGCCGGTTGGCACCGTGATCGCGCGTGCGGAAGAAGCCTGATGAATGACGAGGGGACCGCGCTGACCGGCATCCAGCGAGCCATGGCCGGTGCGATGAAGCGGAGCTGGGACGAGATTCCGCATTTTGCGGAAATCACCCAGATCGATGCCGAGCCGGTTCTTGACCGGCTTGATGCCTGCCGCAAGGCGGCCCCGGCCGACGCGCCGCGGGTGACGATCAACGACCTTCTGGTCCACGCCGTCACCCAGGCACTGTCCGAGGATCCCCGCTTCAATGTCCTGTTCAACGGCAAGGCAATCAAGCAGTGCGACGGAGTTAACCTCGCCGTCGCCATCGCCACTGACAACGGGCTGATGACGCCGGTTCTCCGCGATGCACACGCGCATGACATTTACTCAATGGCTGCAGCTCTGCGTGAAAAGGCCGAACGGGCCCGCGCGTGGAAGCTGGCACCGGATGAATTCGATGGCGCGGTGATGACAGTATCCAATCTCGGCAAATTCGATGTCGACAGCGGCTTCCCGGTTATCAATCAGCGCCAGACGGCGCTGCTTTTCATGGGCAGTATCAAGAAACGCCCCTTCGTGATCAATGACATGGTGGT
>Ga0209344_10005994_pt1 | contig 10199 bp, 6 predicted proteins | sample Cruoilmetagenom6_FD_187293 | JGI IMG/M metagenome (GOLD analysis project Ga0209344, IMG submission 187293) | Oil polluted marine microbial communities from Coal Oil Point, Santa Barbara, California, USA - Santa Barbara Oil Seep Sample 6 (SPAdes)... | ecosystem: Environmental > Aquatic > Marine >...
ATGAGATAAGAGTGGATATGCTTTCCTGACCTGATTTGTTTATTGCCTGTTTTTTTCTTGTGCGATCAGTTTTTTTTCTAGAATGCTTTTTTTTTGTCATAATATCAATCCATCTATGTTTCAAACAGATATCTTTTCAAACCAGCTCAGAAAAATATCTGCATCATCTTTTTTCCCCATTGCCCTGATAGTTTCTGCATATTTGTATGCAATCTTTTTGTCAGTTAGATGATCACAAAAAATTTTATAGTATAATTTAAGTGCTTCAGCAAACTTGCCGGATTCAAAATATATATCAGCAAGTTTTTGCTTTGCTTCAAGGGATTCAGGATTAATTTCAAGTACTTTTAAAAAAGCTGCTGCTGCGGACTCTTTTTTTTCTGCCTTTGATAAAATATTGCCATAGTTAATTATCCATTGTTCTTCATTGGGCGCAAGCTTAACTGACTTTCCAACAAGCAAAACAGCATCTTTAATATTTCCCAAATCAAATTCAATAATACCTAATAAGTGAAGAGCACTGGGATGATCAGCTTTAGTATCTAAAATCTTTCTGTATTGCTTTTTAGCTTTCTTAAGATTGTTATTCTGATGCTCTTTATAAGCTTTTTGAAAAAGATGCTCTATATCATCCATTTGATTTGTCAATCACCTAATTTAAGTTTGGTTAATTTTTTTTAATTTGTAAACTTTTAAAAATATTAAAAGCCTGCCTTTGAAAGCTCAATAAGATCCATTGCATTATCAAGTATGGAATATGATCCGTTTTTATTAAATTTTTCCACAGTATATCCATTATATTTTAAAGGAAAACCACAGTTGCATTTAAACTGTCCTTTCCGCTTGCAGTGGGTAATAATCTTGCAGGCAGGACAGATATGAGGCGTTAGCAGATCTTTCATTATAAAACCATTGTCTGAAAGAGTGTTTCTTGCAGCTAAGGGTGGAGATTGTTTGAAAATTATGCTCACCATAAAATTATATGGTATTTGCCCTGATTTACACGCAGCATTATCATTGGTAAGTTTTTCTTTTGTATAATCAAATATATCAGCTTTTTCATCTGCTTTCTCAAAAATGCCCAGTTTGTGAAATCCAGAGTTAAACCTTTTAAATGCAATTTCACCTATCCCCAAACCTGATGCTGTTTTTTCAATATCTCTTGCTGATAGTCCAAATATAAAATTTCCAACTCTTTCCCATGAATTTATGCCTGCATCAAATGGTTCAATCAGTACAATTCCCTTTTTTGCAACTCTTATCATCTCATACAATGCTGTAAATGGTTTTGGCAGATGATGCATTGTTTCTCTGCACAAAATAAAATCAAACTCATTATCTTCACAGGAAAGAGTTAAGACATTTTCCTTTCTGAACTTATTAATGTATTTTTCTTTTTTTGCCTGTGCAAGTAAACTTGCATCAATATCTGTTGCAAGGGTATTAAACCCTTTGTTTTCAAGATAATGGGCTGATCTTCCCCAATATCCATCACCAACAGTCATCCATGTTGTTTCTGGAAATGATTTGAGCAAAGGATCTATCATGGAAAGCATTCTTAAATTGCGCCAGGCATATACTGTATCTTTTTTGATCATAAATTTTGACAATCTGATTTTTTCCTGAACAGAAATACTATCGTGTTTACGCGGATATCCGCCTGGATTTTCAGATATTTCCTGCTTTTCAATTTGCATATTTTCTTGCAAAAAACAGGTTTCAGTACTATCTATATCATCCATATCAATTTTTTCAGCCAGATAAAGTGTTCTGAATCTATCACAAATATCAATTTTACTAAACTTTGTAAAACCCGCTTTCACAAGACGATCTATCTCGACCTTATCACTGTCATGCCCATCATAAAGCACCATATTTTGCCTTGATAAAAGCTCAATTAAATCATCTTTATTTTTCATCCAGTTCATTAAAGACAAACACACACAAATATCATATGAACTGGTGATCTTATCAGTATCATTTTTATTATTAAAGTCAGCATATTTGAAAATACATTTATCTGATACGTTAAAAGCCTCAGCTATAAGATTGCAGCTTTCCAGAATGTCAGTATGATCTGCATAACCATGACAATTAGCGCCTTCCATAGCTGCAAATGTGCTGATAAGCCCCATGTTGCAGTTAAGTTCAAGAATCCTTTTTCCTTTTAAAGGGCTCTTAAGGGCGGTTTGCAAACCCTTTCTAACAAGTATCCATCTTTTCATCCATAAGCGCTCTCCTGGAAAAAATGTTCCATCAATACTAAAACTATAATAAGCGATATTATGACCAGGAGCGCTGATATCACTTTTAGCTGCGATGTTCCATGCTCTTTCAAGAAGTTTCCTGTTTTCCTCATTCAAGGTAAAAGATATTGGCCTGGGTATTTTGGAAAATTTACCATGATCATAATCATTTTTTCCTTGCATAAGCTCAGCCTGATCAAAATCTATCAAACAGATATCACCACGAGAATTGATAAGAAAATTTGAATCGTTAAAATCATTATGTAAAACTCCGCAACTATTAACAGCATTAATTATTGTATGCTTTTGCCTTTCAACCTTTATCTTGATTTTTGCTGAAAGAGGTACTTTTGCTAATATTCCGATATTTTGAAATCGCTCTATAATCAGTATGGTAAGGTTAGACTGCTTAATGTACTTTTTAAAGCGACTTACATTGGAAACATCTTTAAGGCGCTGCAAAATTTTGGCTTCTTGTTCCGGTGAATTCAGTTTATAAGGGTTTGGAGTTACAGATAACCTTACCTTCAAAATTTCATCAGATAAAATATATGTTCTTTCAATACTTATTCCATCACCTCTTATAGCAAGAGGAATATGATAAAGTTGCCCTGTTAATCCGAACTGTTTTTCAAATTCGTTCCATTTCTCTGTATAATCATGATATATATAAGGGTTTATATCTTTACAAATTTTTTCTTTGGAAGCCACCCAAATATCATAATCTGCTTCAAAAGAAGGTATTTTATCAATCATAGCAAAGCCAGCTTGTTTTAAAAAATCAATTTCAATTTCATCTGTATCCTGGCTTTTGTATACAACTGCTTTTTGTTTTACAAACAAATTGAAAAGAGATTGCCTGTTTTTAATCTTATTTGCTAAACTAACATATAAGCACGCATGGAACATGCCATTTATATTATCTATCTGATCTGTGTTATTAAAATCTATTTGATACCATGTGTTTCTTTCTGAAACTCCAAAAGCTTTTGAAATAAGAATTGCTTCATCAAAGCTTTTGTTATCATAAACATGACATACTGCCCCTTGTTTTGATACCCAGGCTTCCAAAAGCCCCATCTCACAACCCATTACAAGCAAAATTTTGCCCATAAGGTTTCCACCGCATGCTTTTTTCAGGGCTTTTATGATATGTTTTGATTTTTCTTCCCACAAATTTTTGCCAGGAAAATGTTTACCATCCACATTTATTGAATATAAAGCATCTCCTTTTTGATGCGCAATCTCCCATGCTCTTTCCAAAAGTTTTTGCTTTGGATATTTAGAGGATAATGCATGGGAAATATCATCGTTTACATTGGTGATATACTTAAAAAGAAAAACTGTATTACCTGATGAGTCTATAATATCTTCAATATGATCATAGCTTAATCTGTTCAAATATGTTTTTATTTCATTTTCCTCTAAATTTTGGGCAAGAAGAATATATTTGGGTTTAAACCTGTGAAAATCAACTCCTTGAAGTACTTCCCATGCATCTTTATCTATATTTAATATTAGCAGGTCAACTTCATTTATTTCCAGTTCGTCAAATATCTCAGTTAAAATATTTGTTCTTCCCTTACCCTGTCTGAAGTCAAGTTTATTCCCACTTTTATCAGAGTCGCAAGAGTCATCAGATTTACTTAAAGACTGATTAAAGTCTGTGCAATGATAATTTAATACAGCTGAATTAGGACGGTTAACAATGCAATTCGCGCATTTTTCAATATCTGCTTCAATTAATATGCCCTGCCATCCGGTTTTTTCAAGATACCTGGTTTTACTTATACCAATGCCATCACCTGCACCAACTTCCACAAAAAAACCATCACTTATTGATAAAATATCCAAAATCTTATCAGTTATAGCATCTGTTTTTTTTGCAATAAAAACAGATCGCATACGTTCACTTGTTGCTATTTTTTCAATATATTCAAATCCTGCTTTTTGCAATCGCGACAGTTCTATTTCTTCATGTTCATGGCCTTCGTAAATAACTGCTTTCTGCTTAGATAACAACTTGATAAGATTATCTTTATTCTTTACCCATTGCATAACAGAAAGGCAAGCGCATACATCATAACCATTTCCTATACTCTCTATTACATTTTCATCGTTTAAATCTGCCTGGGTCCATCTGCATTTCCCATCAACATCAAATGCTGCTGCAATAAGCTTGCATCCGGAAAGAATATCTGCTTCATATTCATAACCATGACAATTTGCACCTTCTCTTGCTGCCCATACGCTAAGAAGGCCAAGATTACATCCAAGATCAAGAATTTTTTTGTTTGCAACAGTTCCATTGCACAAACTTTGCAAAGCTTTGCCAATATAATTCCACCTATCTTCCCAGGGGCGTTCTCCAGGCAAATCAATTCCTGTTTCTTTAAGGGAATAATATGCTATTGACCGTCCAGGAAAGCTTGCATTACTTTTTGCTGCTATTTCCCAGGCTTTATTAAGAAGGGAAATTTTCAAATGCTCAGGCACAACTTTAACAAAAGAAGGTTTAAGCTCTTTTTTTATTGCAAGATAAAGAACACTTCTTGTAAATGCATTACGTGAATATTCTTCTATGGGTTCATAAAAATGTTTTGCAAGATACGAACGTATTTCCCCAACAAGCGGCTCTTCTATCAATATGTATTCAGGTCTTACCAGGCAAAGGTCAAGACCTTTTAAAACTTCTTCACCTTTATCTTTTACATTAATTACAAGCAAATCAATCTCATCAACTTCAAGATCATCAAGAATTACATTTAGTGTTCGAGCTGTTCCCAAAAAAACAGAGGATAACTTTTTTTCACAACCACTATTATTGACCAAATCATCATTCAAACAGCTTAATGATTTGCATTCATGATTTAATACAACTGCTTTTGGCCTGTTAATTTTACATTTTGCACACTGAGTTATAACAGATTCAATTAATACACCTGTCCATCCGATATTTTCAAAATATAATGTATTATTGTTTATCACACCGTCGCCGCATCCCACTTCAACAAAAAAACCATCTTTTTTTGTTAAATATCTGGCAAGTTTCGTGTCAACTGTTTTTAGTCCAGTAAAATTAGAATCCATGTTTATAGTTAATGACTTGTTATTGCAAATAATATCCGGATCAAAGCTATTATTTTGTTTGGTTTCATACCTGGTATTTATATCAGATGCCCCTAATTTCATTTTTTCTCCTTCTTTTAAAAAAACAGTTGTAAAACGTAAATTTGACAAAATCCTGATTTTTAATGTGGATAGTTAAATATAGAGGCTAAACCTTTGCGGGAGCCAGATTGTTGCAGGAATATGTCTTTTTTTCAGTATTAAACTACAAATTCATTTTTACAGACAGGACATGCCCATTGACCTTTTTGGCTGACCAATACCTTTTCATCGCAGTGCGGACACATTGTTACAAACTTTTCCTGTTTTTCCGGCAGATCAACATGGCTGCCAAGGCGTTGAAGCATTTCCTGTGCATCTTTAAAATCAGGCATTTCATCTATCACATGCTGCAAATATTGCTTTGCTAAAGTAATTTGCCCAACTTTTTCTGCTGCTTGTGATATGTACCAGGAAATTCTCCAATGATTCATACCAAGAGCTTTTGCCGAAGAAAAATCACCTAAAGCATTAGAATATTCTTTTTGGCTTTTCCATTTTAATCCTGACCATAAGCGCAGGTAAGGATCTTCAGGGTAATATGCTTCATATTGTAATATCCCGCCAGTATCATTACAAAACATAACACGCGGTGTAACAGCTATTTTTTCCTCGCACTTAAGAAGTTCTAAAAAATCAGTTGATTTCATACTTGTGACAAGATAGGCAGCTTCATCTGTTTTCCCAAGGGACTCAATGAAATGCTCTGCCCCTGTCATTTTTTTTGTATATCTTTCACCTGTAAGGTCTTGAATTGTTACAGGTTGATCAAGCAGACTTAAAAATGGTTTTTCTCCCCATAACCTGTTTCTGGGGGGAATTTTCATCATATATTCGTAAATTTTATTTAATTTTTTTGCTGCATTATAAGCGCCAAAAATTTGTCTTGCATAGTTTTGCGCGTTATCACCTATCCTTTTGCGCTCTTTACGATTATGATATAAATATTCTATAGCCTCCTTGTATTCTATTTCACTATTAACGACAAGACCTGTGAAATCGTTTATTACAAGCTTTTTTATTCCTCCGGCAGGAAAAACAACAGGGGGAATTCCAGCAAACATTGCTTCTTGCAATGTCAGTTCAGCAGCCGCATATGTATTATCGCAAAGAGGATAGCCAAAAACATCAAGCATTTCATATACATTTTTAATATCAGGCACAAAGCCCATAAAATCAAACCTGCTGGCTGCATCTGAGCATTGGGCTTCTTCAACAAATACTTCATCAACCAAATGACCGCAAACTATAATACGAATATCCGGAATATCTATTGAAGCACTCATGGAAATAAAATTGCGATGCATTTTTATAAGAGAAAAAGTGCCCACATAGCCTACATTAAATGAATCATGAGGTTTAGGGTCAAGACCTTCAAGCCTGTCAAAATCAGCTGCGCCATATACCATTGATGTTTTGCGTAACTTTTCACCTGGCTCAAGTTTCATAAAAACAGGATGATCATATGTAAAAGGGCTGCATGCCAGAGCAAAATCTGCAAAATTAACTAATTTTTCCGTAATAATTTGTGGAACACTTTGCCCGCCAATATGAAACCATATGAGCATTCGCATTGGAGGAAGATCAGATTTAAAAAACTCATATATTTCAGGTGTGTTCCAAAAATGAACATGTACAATATCAGCATTTTCTATTTCCCTTTTAATTTCATCTTTATCTTTTGAAACCAGAACAGGCAGACTGGCATCAACTGCTAATTCATACGCTTTTTTATCAACAGAAAGAAGAGATAAAATCCTGTGTGAAAATTTGCCGCAGTCTGCTGACTTTTTTGCAGTTGCAATAAGAGCACGAGGACCTCCTCCATTTCCAAGAGCCTGGATAATATGAAGAATTTTTATCATAAAAATCACCTCTATTGTCACATATGTTTGATTTTAATTGATGTTTGCAGGACAAACATACGCCTTTTTAGGCAGCTGAACGAATTTGATGTCCACTTTTTTCGTACCACTCCAAAAAAAAGGTAGACAACTTTCCTAACACATAGGGCTTTTATGTTTCTCTTGACAATCCCGTTCAATAAGAATACATTATTAAATATTGTAATACATTTTTTACTCCATAAACAAGTAAGGTATATAAATGGCAATCAGTTTAAGAATCCCAACTCAAAAAGAAGAATTAATTCGCAAATTTGCTAAAAAAACAGGCAAAACCAAAACAGCCGTAATCCTGGAAGCTGTTGATGCAAAATTAGGCATCAACAAAGACAGAAAACAACTAATCAGGAATCTTGCCGGCTGGATGCCCCATGATGAAGCAAAAGAACTGAGAAACTCCCTTAAAGTTTTCAATCAGATCAATAAAGGAGACTGGAAGTGAGGCTCGTTCTGGACACTAATATTTATTGTGATTATGCCGAGGGTGTCCCATCTACTATTGATGCAATAGCAGAATTTGGAGAAGAAATTTATATACCGGCAGTAGTCATCGCTGAATTGAGCTTTGGTTTTATGAAAGGCACCAAACAAGAAAAAAATGAAAAAAAACTTCAGCAAATTATTGAACAACTGCAAATTGACATTATTGACATAAACAAAGATGTTGCCAGAAAGTATGCTCTCATTTACCTTCATCTGGTCAAAAAAGGCCGCAAGATACCTATCAATGACGTGTGGATAGCGGCATGTTGTATGAAAATAGGCGGCACGCTGCTTACAAGGAATCACCACTTTAAATCAATTGAATTAATTGATTGTCTACCCATAAGTGAAAAGCTTTGAAAATCAAGACCCTTTTCTATTTTTTAAAACCAAAACAGGCACTCTGACATCAACTGCTAATTCATACACTTTTTTATCAATAGAAAAAAGAGATAAAATCAAAAATTTTAAAGTTAAGTAAAAAGTTGAAATGTATTGGTTTTTGTGTTTATATCGGTATTCTGGAAAAAACAAGGATGCCGATATATGAAAGAAAAACTTTTACAAAGTATTAAAGGTAAAAAAAGAAAACTTGATCGTAGTCGACCATTAAGCCCGTCAGTGGTCAGGAAGTTAGACGAGGAATTTACTATAGCCTGGACATATAATTCAAACGCAATTGAAGGAAATACACTTTCATTGCAGGAAACAGAAATAGTAATAAATAGAGGTATTACTATTGGAGGAAAAACAGTAAATGAACATTTTGAAGCAATAAACCATAAAAATGGAATTGACTATATTAAATCAGTGATAAATAGAAAAGAAAAAATAACAGAAAAAACAATTAAGAAATTGCACGAACTTATTTTACATTCAATTGATGATACAGAAGCAGGAAATTATCGAAGACAAAATGTAAGAATATTAGGAGCTAACCACATACCACCTCAATCCGTAAAAATTCCACGTCTTATGAATGAGTTTATAGAATGGCTCTATCAAAATGAATATGCAAATAGCATCCCCCAGCTTACAGCAGACATACATTATAAATTGGTAATGATTCATCCTTTCATTGACGGTAATGGCAGAGTAGCAAGGCTGCTAATGAATTTAATATTAATGAAACACGGTTATCCACCGGCCATTATATTAAAAGTTGACAGAAAAAGATACTATCGGGTATTAAATGAGGCAAATTCAGGTAAACAAGAACCATATGATGATTTCATAGGCAGATCAATTGAACGATCACTAATAATATATCTTAATAGTATTGAGCCGGATCAAAATGAAAAAAGGATGTTTACCAGTCTTAAGGAAGCTGCACAATATTGTGATTATTCACAGGAATATTTATCACTTTTAGCAAGAAAGGGAGAAATAGCAGCAATAAAGATAAATAAAAACTGGATGACAACAAGAGAAGCTATAGAAGAGTATATTCAAAGTAAAAAAAAATAGAATTTAACACTTACATAGCTGAAGCATTGGAGTGGGTTGTACATGTATCTGTTGAATTTTTATTTATTAATTCGGAAAATAACAGTTTAGCCTTAATGTGCTCTGGAAACGAAGATAGTATTTGTTTTAATATATCAATTGCTTCTGTTGATCTACCTGTTCTGGCAAGAGCAACAGCTTTGCCATATTCATATCCTTTTATGTCAGCTTCCTTTAACAAAGGCATATCAAACAGCGCAAGAGCCTTATCATTACTGTTCTCATTTAATAGTGCAGTTATTTCTTCCAGAATCTGCGCCTTGCTTAATGTTTCATCGCTACATGATACTACATCATAATATGACCTGAAAGTTGTATAAATATTCTGATTTAAACATACATCATCAGAATATCTTTCAGGCTTTTTTTCAAAGAAGAGATTTTGAGCTGTATCTGCGTTGCTGCAGTGAGTACCACTGCCATCCCATCCTATATTTTCAATATGAGAAGTTGTAGGATAAATGTAATATCCTTTTTGCAGATATACTGAAAGAACCCAGTTCAATGTCCAGACATCTGTTAAATTACCATTTAGCATATTTCTTATCATAACTGGAATATCAGATCCGCCCTGGGAAAGATCAATGCTGCTTTCTTTGGCTTTATTATAAGCAAAAGAAAGGTCAGGTTCAAAATGCTGCCAGGCTCTTTTCCATGTTGCCCAGCCCCAGCTTCCGATTCTTGGGAAAAAGTACAGATCATATGGATATTTCTTCAAAATAGATTCATCAATAGCAACAGAATATCCGCTTATACCGAATATTTTTTTATTATGTTCATATTTTTTAAGGCATTTTTCCATAAATAAAAAAAAATGTTTTTGAGGAACACAATCATCTTCTAAAAGAATCAATTTGTCATGTTTTTCAAATACATAATTTACAGCGCTTAC